>Ga0307406_10000088_pt1 | contig 52833 bp, 48 predicted proteins | sample 322Cmetagenome_3_FD_203706 | JGI IMG/M metagenome (GOLD analysis project Ga0307406, IMG submission 203706) | Maize rhizosphere microbial communities from greenhouse at UC Davis, California, United States - 322HYB-C-2 | ecosystem: Host-associated > Plants > Roots > Rhizosphere > Soil | place...
GCCAGAGCTACGGAACGACCGATGAGCTCGGCTATCACGTCGTGGACAAGCCCGTGCACGTCCACGACCTGCAGGCGACCATGCTGCACTGCCTCGGCATCGATCACGAGCGGCTCACCTACTTCTACGCCGGCCGCCATTTCCGGCTCACCGATGTCCACGGCCACGTCGTAAAGGACCTCATGACGTGAGATCGCGTTTGCTCTAAAACAAATCGCCCCGCCCGAAGTATCGGACGAGGCGATGAAATGAGACCAAGGTCTCGCTAGCGATCGAGTCGATCAGAGGACCATGTCCTTGAGCGCCTTCAGCGGGCGAACCTTCACTGCGGTCGAGGCAGGCTTGGCCTTGAATGTGACTTCTTCCTTGGTGAAAGGATTGATGCCCTTGCGAGCCTTCACAGCGGGCTTCTTGACCGTCGAGATCTTCAGCAGGCCGGGAAGCACGAATTCGCCCACGCCCTTTTTGTCGAGGTGGCCGCCGATGATCGAGCCGAGGCCGTCGAGCACAGCACCCACTTGCTTGCGGGAGAGGCCGGTTTCGGTAGCGATCTGATCGAGGATCTGGGTCTTGGAGTAGCGGTCTTTGATGGGAGCTTGCTTCTTAGCCATGCGCGGGAAATCGCATACCTACAGGCCTAACGTCAAGGACACTAACGACAAACTGCGTCCAAAATAGCGGACTTTGATCAAGCCGGCTTCGGCACCGGAGCCTTGCGGCGGCGCTGCCACCAGATGCTCATGCCGCTGAGGCAATGCAGCGCGGGCACAAGTCCACCCGCGGCCCGGAGAATTTTCGCGATAAGCTCGCCTAAATTTCGGAGGTGGAGCGGCTCGAAAACATCCTGAAATGCTCCACTAATTGGGACACGTTCCAACAACCGCCGACTTTAAAGGAACGCCCCCAGGTGGCGGATTCCATGCTTCCATCAGGCAGGCATCGGCTAGCAAGTTATTCCGTCATTCACGAGCAGGACGGGCACTTCGATGGATGCGATGCTTGGGATCAAGCCCGCGGGTCCGGTCGCCTAACTGCTGCCACAGGAAGCGCCACGCCGGGTCGAACAATCCGGCGTTAATGATTTGTCACCTGCGCGGCTGGCGCGCGCCTTGCTTGCCGGACCGGCCCTCCACGGTCCGCCGGTCCCGCTCAGAGCGGTTTCGGCCGCCCGGATGGGCCAAGCAGTCCATGCCGTTTCTCCCCCCAAGCATGTCCTTGGGCCCCCGACGCGGGGAGCGGGTTCTCGAACTATCGAACCTCGCCGCCTCGTGTCGCTCTCCAGCCTCTCGTACCGTTTTCGTTTCATCGGCCTCCTTCTGGCATGGCTGACCGGAATCGCCCTCGGGCAAGATCCCGCCTATAATCCGCCGGCCAGCTACTATTCCTCTACCAGCGGCCTGACCGGCACGGCACTGAAGTCCGCGTTGAACCAGATCATCCGCAGCCACACCGTGATTCCCTACACGGCCTCCACGACCGATGTGTGGGATTCGCTGAAGGTCTTGGACGAGGATCCGGGGAACCCCTCGAACGTGATCTTGGTCTACAGCGGCGCGAGCTGGCCGAAGTCTGACACCAATGGCGACGGGAATACGGGAACTAGCGCCTCATGGGAACGCGAGCACTGCTGGCCGAAGTCCTTCGGCGTCGATGACTCCGGCCCCGATACCTCGGACCTTTTCAATCTCCGCTCCTGCCGTCGCTCGGTGAACGCCTCTCGCGGAAACCGGATCTACGATCAAGCCGCACCCGGTTCACCCGCTCCGGCGAATTGCCCGGAGTGCCTCTATGATTCGAATGGAAGCCAAGGCGAAATCTGGACGCCGCGTCCTTCGGAGAAAGGCGATCTTGCGCGCGCCATGTTTTACATGGCCGTCCGCTACGACGGCAGGGACCTCGCCACGGTGGATCTGGAACTCGACGACGTCACCAATGTGAATATCGGCCTCTTCGGCAATCTCGATACCCTTCTCGCCTGGCATCAGGCGGACCCGGTCAGTGAGGTGGAGCGTCGGCGAAATCACCTCATCTATTCGCAGTTCCAGCACAACCGGAATCCCTTCATCGATCACCCCGAAATGGTCGCTCAGGTATTCGAGTCGGCCCCGGTTTCGCCAGTGCTCACGATCGCCGTGATGCCCTCTTCGTTGAGCGAAGGAACCAGCGGTTCCGGCACGGTGAGCATTCCGGCTGCGGTGGGATCTCCAGTGATCGTGACGCTTTCGAAAATCGGGGATGACACCGGGAACGAGCTTTCCATTCCGTCTTCGGTCACGATTCCCACCGGCCTCACCTCCGTCGGCTTCTCGGCAAATGCGCTCAACGATGGCGTGGTGGATGGCGACCAAGCCGTCTCGATCAGGGCAGAGGCCGCAGGCTACGAGACCGGGCTGACTGCCGTGACCATCGTGGATGTCGACACGCCGCCGGGAGGAGGATCTTCCTCAACGCTCATCACGGGCACGGGCTACTACACGCAGGACTTCAATTCACTGCCCGCCACCGGTTCGCCCAATTGGACGGACGACCAGACGATCGAAGGATGGTATGCCCAACGCTCAGGAACTGGAACGACGATCATCGCCAACAACGGCTCCACCTCGACGGGTGGTCTCTACAGCTTCGGCTCCACCTCCGATCGCGCACTCGGTTCACTCGGCTCCGCAAATGCCGCAGCCGGCAACTTTGCCTGGGGTGTCTCTTTCAAGAACGCGACCGCCTCGACCGTCACGCTGACAACGCTCTCCTACACCGGCGAACAGTGGCGATACAGTGGAACTGCCGCGGCCCAATCTGTCCCTCTTTCTTACCAGAAGGGCTCCAGCGCCGTCACCAGCCTGACTCCATCCAGCGACACCGGATGGACCGACATCGGGACTCTGGCTTTCACCTCGCCTATCATTTCCGGCACCACGGGAGCCTTGGATGGCAACAGCGCTGCCAACTCCGTCCATCTGTGCTCTGCCGTGAACCTCGAGCTCGCACCCGGCGAATGGATCACCTTCCGGTGGCGGGATATCGACCATGCGAGCGCCGACCACTCCCTCGCCATCGACGACTTCCGGCTGGATTGGGAACTTCCCACGCCGATCCCTCCACCGGTCATCAACAGCGCCCTCGCCACATCCGGCCAAGTCGGCTCGCCCTTCAGCTACACCATCACCGCGAGCCAGAGCCCGACCTTCTTCGAGGCCGAGTCCTTGCCTGATGGTCTGTCGCTGAATGGGACCACCGGCGTCATCTCGGGCACTCCCAGCGAGGCAGGCATTCACGAGGTCGACATTCTCGCCGGAAATGACGGCGGCGTGGATGTGGAAACGCTGGTTCTCACCGTCAGCGATGCAGGGACTACCTTCGCGAGCTGGAGTGGAGGTGCGACGGCAACGGACGAACTGATCCTGGCGTATGGCGTCGGCGGAGCATCCAGTCCGCAGGTCGGTGGAATCCCCACGATCCTGACGACGGACTCCGGGGATCTGGTGCTCACCGCGATCGTGCGCATCGACGATCCGAAACTGAGCGTGCTCGGAGAAGCGGTCTCGCATCTCGCCAACTATGGGAACCCGGCTTTGGTCACCCTCCTGAGCGGGACCGCATCCGGCGTGTCTCAGGATGGCGTTCCCGATGGCTGCGAACGCCGAGAATACCGGATTTCGACCGCAGGGGAGGCCCGCGGTTTCATTCGCCTTCGCGTCGAACTCGCGGATTAGTCGTTTTTATTCCCGAAAATCGTGTCGCCACCTTGATCGCCGGAAAAGTTCGGCGATGGTAAAATCGCTGTTCGGATTTTTTGGCAAGCGCCCCCGTGTGCGCGACATTTGTGCGTTGCAAATGTCCACTTTTGACGCGCCCAACGTGGCATTTTGACGCTCAAAAACCGCCTCCGGAGCCCCCTTCGCGACCGGCAATTTCATGCAATCGTTTGAACCGCAAGGGTTGCAGGGCCGATCCGCTTTTGAGGCACGCCACATGCAAGGAATATCAAAGGATTGCCCCACGTTCTGTCGTAACGATGTAATTACAAAACGATGGGTCGATTCTAGGAATAATTCCGCCCGCTACGGCGTTAAATCCATAGAACCCGGGAACACCGGGACCTAGCCATGTCATACGATTCCGACTCCAGTTTGAAGGTCTACCTGCGGGAGATTTCCAAGACCCCGCTACTCACCCCTGAGGAGGAGGTGAAGCTCGCGAAGCGCATCAAGAAGGGCGACAAGGAAGCCCGTGCGCACATGATCAAGGCGAACCTCCGCCTCGTCGTGAAGATCGCGCAGGACTACTCCAACTATGGACTCCCGATTGCGGACCTGATCTCCGAAGGCAACATCGGCCTCATGAAGGCCGTGGAACGCTTCGACCCTGCGAAGGGCGGCAAGCTTTCGACCTACGCCGCCTGGTGGATCAAGCAGTCAATCAAGCGCTCGCTTGCCAACCAGAGCAAGACGATCCGCCTGCCCGTCCACATGGTGGACAAGATCGCCAAGATGCGCCGCATCTCGACGATGCTGGCCGAAGCTCTCGGCCGCGAGCCCACCGATGAAGAATTGGCTGACGAAATCGGCTTGCCGCGCCGCAAGCTCGCCATGCTCAAGCAGGCGTCCCAACGCCCGACCTCGCTCGACGCGCCCATCAATGAGGGTGAGGCGACCGAATACGGCGAAATCATCGGCGACGATCGTGCGGAAGACCCGCTCGAAAGCCTGTCCGAGAAGAATCTTCACGGGGAACTGAGCGGCCTGCTCGGCGTCCTCGACAAGCGCGAACGCCGGATCATCGACGAACGCTTCGGCCTCACCGGCAAGACGCCGATGACGCTCGAGGAAGTCGGCCGTGAATTCGGAGTGACGCGCGAGCGCATCCGCCAGCTCCAGAACGTGGCGCTGACCAAGATGCGCAAGGCGCTACGCCGGAAAGACAAGCCTCTGCCCAAGCCTGTGGCGGAGGGCCTACAGCCCACCTGAGTAAAGCTTTTGGTGTGGATTGTTTGATAGAGCAGCCGTGGGAAGGGAGGCCCACGGCTGCTTCTTTTTCTGATGGGAAGACTCTTCAGCGCCAACGGCGCGAAAGCCCTTGGCCCCGGCCATCGGCCGGGGTTTTATTGCAGCGAGAATGGCGGCCTGAAAGGCCGCGAGATGGTTCAGGCTGATGCCATCATTCCGTAATCGATCGGCAAGGAAGCATCACTTCTTCGCCCAGGAATCGCGCAGGCCGATCGTGCGATTGAAGACTGGCTTGCCGGGCTGGTGCTCGTGGCGATCGGCGACGAAGTAGCCGATGCGCTCGAACTGGAACACGGACTCCGGCGCGGCATCAGCCAAGGATGGCTCGACCCACGCGCGGATCACCTTGAGCGAGTCGGGATTGATCACGCTGGTGAAGCCACCTTCCGCGCCATCCGGATCTTCCACGGTGAAGAGGCGATCGTAGAGGCGGACTTCCGCGTCCACGCCGTGTTCTGCGCTGACCCAGTGGATCGCAGCGCGGCACTCCACGCCTTCCGGGGCATCCGCGCCCTTTGTGCCGGGCAGGTATTCGCAGCGGACTTCGGTGATCTTGCCGTCGGCGTTCTTCTCGAAACCGGTGCACTTCACGATGTAGCCGCCGCGCAGGCGGACGTGGCGGTCCGGACCGAGACGGTAGAATTTCTTCTCCGGCACTTCCATGAAGTCATCAGCCTCGATCCACAGCTCACGCGAGAGAGCAACGCTGCGGCTCCCCATCGAGGGGTCCTTCGGGTGGTTATCGAGCTCGATGTCCTCGCTCTGGCCGGCGGGCCAATTTTCGATAATGAGCTTGAGTGGATCGAGCACGCCCATGCGGCGAGGCGCGACGGTATTGAGCTGATCGCGAATCTCGAACTCGAGCTGGGCGATATCGGTAATGCCTTGGAACTTGGTGATGCCGGTCTTCTCGCACAGGCGCCGGATCGCTTGCGGCGGGATGCCACGGCGGCGCGCGCCGGAGAGCGTCGGCAGGCGTGGATCATCCCAACCGGCGACGTGACCTTCGTTCACCAGCGTGAGCAGCTTGCGCTTGCTCATCACGGTGTAGGTGAAATTGAGGCGCGAGAATTCGATCTGGCGCGGCTTCGCGGGCACCGGGCAGTTCGCGATGGTCCAGTCGTAAAAGGGCCGGTGGATCTCGAACTCCAGCGTACACAGCGAGTGCGTGATGTGCTCCTTCGCATCCTCCAGCGGGTGCGCGAAGTCATACATCGGGTAAAGGCACCAGGCGTCGCCGGTATTGTGGTGGGTCGCCTTCAGCACGCGGTAGATCACCGGGTCGCGCATCACGATGTTCGGCGAGGCCATGTCGATCTTCGCACGCAGCACGGCCGCGCCTTCCTCGAATTCGCCGGCGCGCATCTTTGCGAACAGCTCCAGATTCTCCTCCACGGAACGATCGCGCCACGGTGACGGCGTGCCGGGCACGGTCAGGTTGCCGCGCGTCTCCTTGATCTGCTCGGCGGTCTGCTCGTCCACGTAGGCGAGACCGTTCTTGATGAGATGAACCGCGCAGTCGTAGTAGAACTCGAAGTAGTCGCTCGCGTAGAAAAGATTGTCGCCCCAATCGAAGCCGAGCCATTTCACGTCGGCCTTGATGCTCTCGACATACTCGACCTCTTCCTTCTCGGGATTCGTATCATCGAAACGCAAGTGGCAGCGCGCGCCGACAGCCGCGTTCTCCTGCGCGATGCCGAAGTTCAGGCAAATCGCGCGTGCGTGACCGAGATGCAGGTAGCCATTCGGTTCCGGGGGAAAGCGCGTGATGGTGGTCGAGTGCTTACCGGAAGCGAGGTCCGCGGCGATGATCTCGCGGATGAAGTCGAGCTTGGGAGAATCGGACATGGAGAAAGTGAAAAGTGATCGGTGAACGGTGATCAGTGAAAAGGCAACTCTTCAGCAAGCCTTCCGGTTTTCGCTTTCTGCCACTGATCACTGATCACTGATCACCTGGCACTTCAGACGTTACTTCGCGAGTTCCTCCAGCAGCGCCTGATTGAGACGAATGCCGGCTTCGAAGTTCTCGACCGGGAAATTTTCATCCGGCGAGTGGATCTGCGAATCGGCGAGAGCCAGACCTAACAAAAGCGTGTCCGTTCCAAGAATGTCGCGGAAGGCCTGGACGATCGGAATGCTGCCGCCTTCGCGGATGAGCACCGGTTCCTTGCCGAAGGCTGTCCGCAGGGCGCGCTGCGCGGCTTGGCCATACGCGCTGTGTGGATCGGTGTAGAAGGGCTTGCCATCGTGGCCGCCCACGTAGAGCAGCGAGACACCGGGCGGGCAGTGCTTGTCGAGGTGAGCCTTCACCTTCTCCATGATGTCCGCGGGATCTTGGTTCGGGACGAGGCGGAAGGTGAACTTGGCGAACGCTTCGGCGGGCAAGACGGTTTTCGATCCCTCGCCTTGATAGCCGCCACCAATGCCATTGATCTCGGCGGTCGGACGAGCCCACGTGCGCTCGGCGGAGGTATAGCCGGCCTCGCCGTGGGTCTTGGAGGAGCCGCTGTAGCGGAGGAAATCGTCATCGCTGGTACCCGGAAGCTTGGACCACATCTCGCGCTCCCACTCCTCCAACGGCTTCACGTGCTCGTAGAAGCCCTCCACCTGCACGCGGCCATCGGCATCGTGGAAGGTTGCGACGAGGCGGGCGATCTCGGTGGCGGGATTGCGAATCGCTCCGCCGTAGATGCCCGAGTGAAGGTCGCGGGCCGGACCGCGCAGGATCACCTCACAGGCCGCGATGCCGCGCAGGCCGTAGCTCAGCGTCGGCTGGCCCGGAGCGACCATGCCGGTGTCGGAGATCGCGATGATGTCGCACTTGAGCAGCTCGGCATTCGCGCGGAGGAAAGGGGCCAGATTGCCGCTGCCGACTTCCTCCTCCCCTTCGAAGAGGAAGGTCAGGTTCACCGGCAGATCACCCTTTTCCTTCAGCGTCTTTTCGACGCCGAGGATGTGAGCGAGCATCTGGCCCTTGTTGTCGGTGGCACCGCGCGCCCAGATCTTGCCGTCTCGGATCACCGGCTCGAAAGGTGGATTGCTCCACAGGTTGAGCGGATCGACCGGCTGGACGTCGTAGTGACCGTAGATGAGCACCGTTTTGCGGCCGGGCTTGTGCTCGTTTTGCGCCACCACGATGGGGTGGCCCTCGGTCGGGTGGAGCGAGGTTTTCAGGCCCATGCCGGTCAGCTTGGCCACCAGCCACTCGGCGCAGGCGCGGACATCACCGGCATTCCGGGAATCCGTGGAAATGCTGGGAAAACGAAGGAAGGCGAACAGGTCCTCAAGCTCCGGCGTCATGCGGGCGAATCAAGCCGTCCTCTCCCCCGCCCGGCAAGGCGAATCCCCCACCGTTTCAAAGCCGGTCCCGTTCCTCGCGGATCACCCGCATCACGTCGTAGACGGCGAAGACGACCACGAAAATGGCCAGAAAGCCGCAGGCACCCCACCAAAGGATGAAGCGCCAGAGATCGGCCGCCAGCCACTTTGGGATCCCCCACAGGCCGATCGCGAAGACCGCGAGTAGCAGCACCAGACTGCGCGCCATCAGCTTCCGCCGGGTGCTCCGGTCGTGGAGCATACCCTTGGCGAGGCTCTTGCTGGACTGCCAGTCGGACGGCGGCTGATCGTTCACGGCCAAATATTCGCCGCTGTCACAGCGGGCGACAAGGCTCACTTGTCGCCCTGGCCTTCACCTGATCCAGCAGGCCATTCACGAAAACCGCGCTCGGAATCGCGAGCAGGAATAGCTCCAAGTAAAACCATGGCAGCGGCGTGACCTGAATCCGGCCGGCGATTTCCTGGGTCAATGCCCTGCCCGCATCGCTCAAGGAAACGTCAATCTCTCGGGCGCCAGGAATGGGGTTCGCGCCCTTCAGCAATTCTTTCTTTGCCGGGAACCCGAGAGCCGCTTGTGCCAGCAGGCAAGCGAAAGCACACGAGCAAAGCCCGCCGGAGAATCGCGAGAGGTCCTTCCGACCCGTCCTTAGCGCCATGAATGCCACCACCGCGCCGATGCCCGTAGTCAGCAAGGCGAGCCCCGCGAGATAGGAATGTCCGACCGATTCATCACGCCCCTCGATGTGGATGTGCTCCGAGATTGCCTGGGGTGTCGGCGTCGCTTTCCCGACGATCATCTGCACGCCGGTCTGGGTGGCCATCCTGCGCCCATTGCACTCAATGCTGAGCCAGGGCAGGAAAAACAGCACCACCGCCGCCACTGCGGAAACCAGATTCAACTTTGGGAGCATTGGCTAGTGTTAGGCCTTCGCTCCTCCGCGGCAAGGATTCACCTCTCCGGCAAGTGGATGATCCCGCGGCGCAGCGCCACAGTCACCGCTTCGGTGCGATCACGCACCTGGAGTTTCGCGAGGATGTTCTTCACGTGCGACTTCACCGTCTGCTCGGAGATGCCGACGGCGGCGCCGATCTCCTTGTTCGCCTCGCCGAGTGCAAGGTGGCGCACGATCTCCTTCTCGCGCCCCGAGAGCACCTCGCCGCGCTGGCGTGCGGCGAGATGTTCGCCGACTTCCGGCGGGATCCACGTGCCGCCTTGCATCAAGGCGCGCACGGCGGGGATCACCTGGTCACCGGAGCTGTGCTTGAGCAGATAGCCCGAGGCACCGGCCTCGAAGGCGGCATGAATGTCCTCGTCACCATCGAAGCTCGTGAGCACCAGGATCTTCGCGTCCGGTGTTTCCTTGCGAATCAGCGCGGTCGCCTCGACACCACCCATCACCGGCATGCGCAGGTCGATGATCGTGACATCTGGATTCAGCAACTGATGCATCGTCACGCCCTCGGCACCATGAGACGCCTCGGCGATGACCACCATGCCCGGCTCGCGACGGATCAGGCTGCGAATACCCTCGCGGACCACGAAATGGTCGTCCACCACGAGGATGCGGATGGGTGGTGCGTGCGTCATGTCTTGGGATCTGCGTGACCATTCTGAAGCGGCACTTCCACCTCCACGGTGGTGCCACCCTGTGCATTCGAATCGATGCGCAATGTGCCGCCGATCCGCCGCGCGCGCTCGTGCATGCCCGTCAGGCCAAAGTGCCCGGGCGCCGCGGCTTTGCGGATGCCACTGCCATCGTCCGCCACGGACAGGATCGCCCGCTTCGCGGACACGTGCAGGTCGATGGTGATGACCGCAGGTTTGGCGTGCTTCACCGCATTGGTGATCGCTTCCTGGCCGATGCGCAAAAGGTTGTCCTCGATCAAGGCCGGCAAGCGCCCCGAGGCACAGCTCTGCTTCGCGTCCACGCGGATGCTAGAGCCAAGCGTCAGCGACTTCGCCGCGCGCTCAAGCGCCTCGGCGAGATCGAATTTTTCCAAAGCCACCGAGCGCAGGTTCCAGATCGATTGCCGCATCTCGGCATGGCACTGCCGCACCAGTGAATCCACGGCCTGCAAGTGCTCACGCGTCTCCAATGAGGCGTCATCCTCATCCGGACCAATGCTGTGCAGCCGCAGGTGGATGCCGGTAAGCCCTTGCTCCAGCGTATCGTGCAAGTCGCGGGCGAGGCGACTGCGCTCGGCCGTCACGGCATTCCTCTCGCGCATCTCCGCTGCGAGCCTCAAGTTGCGACGCGAGGTGAGGTAGGCGAAGAGGATCACCGCCACGAGCACGCCGAGCACGAGACTCAGCATGACCAGCAGCCGCTTCACCGTGAAAAAGCTGGCCTTCTCCACCACCGTCACTTGATCCGGTCCAGGAACGAGGATCTTGAATGACGTGGGATTGCCCACCCCGTCCACGCTCACTTGGCAGATGCCGCTGACATCCAGCGTCGCGCCTTCTTCCAGATCCGGGATGCCCGCGCCTTCACCCTCCAGCTCCGCGGTGAAGACGCCGCGCGGGGTATTCACCGCCAACACGAGCAAGCCCGGCCCCTCCTTCGAAGGCGTTTGCAAGCGATCCAGCAAACGACCGCGAGCCGTGACGTAGGCCGCATGCTGGAGGCCACTCTGCAATGCCTCGATCGACATCGGCTTGGGTTGCACCTTCGGCCGTTCAGCCGGCAGCGGCTCAAACACCGCATCCGAGAGCACAGGAAGAAAGTCTTCCAAGTCGGGAAAGCCTACGGCCTCCACTTCATCGCCTGTCTTGAGCTTGTCCGAACCTGCACCGCGGACGGCGATGCCGCTGTTGCCATCGTTGAGGAAGACAAAGCCATTTCGGTGATACACCACCTGTCCACGAACCCGGATGCGGTCCGAGCGACTGACGGCAGGGCGATATTGGAAGGCTTCCTTGAGCGGCATCACCGGTTTTGTCCAAGGATCAGCCGGATCTGCCCCCAGAGCTTTCAAGTCCGTCTCGACTGCACCATGGACCTCGACATCCACCAATTGCCGCAAGCTGCTGCGCGCCCGCACCGGCACCGCCACGCCGCGCAAGTAAACCTGGCGGGCGATCCATCGCTTCGGATCCATGCCACCGCCATTGCTGACCCTTACCGTGATGCGCGCCGAGCCGGAGCTGAGTACGGCGACGAAAATATTCGGCGGGACAATCTCAGCGCTGCGGATGAAGCCATGAATATCCACCAGCAGCCCGTTGTATTCGCCATTCAGCAAGCCACCGCCGGAGGCATTCTCCCACTTCGGTCGCTCGCCTGTTCCCCTGACGACAAAGGTCGCCGAGGAAATCACCGGGGCATAGGGACCGCGCTCAAGCGTGCCTTCCACCTCCACGAGATCCCGCACCTTGGGCCCTTCCGGACCGGTGAATTCCACCCGCATCCCGCCGGTGTCGTCCTGGATCTGGAAGTATTTCCCCAACGCCGGATCGGCCCACGTGACGATGCCCTTGGTCTTCACGGTCACGGGCACGAAGGACTCGGTCGTCGCCGCGACTTGCAGATCGCGCACCTTCGGCGGTGCTGGCGCCTCGGCCCCGGCAGCGGCGCCAATGCCCACAACCATCCCGCCCCATGCGACAAGCACGCGGAGATGGCGAAGGATGGACCGGATGACGCTCACAGACCCCTAGAAAATGAGGCCACCGCCCCCCCGCAGGCGAACACATTTTGACTCACTCTAAAGAGTGAGCCGGATACCCGCCGCTCATCGCCGCGAACCCGGTCGCGGAGTGATCCAAGGCTTGTGCCGCGCCCAAGAAGATGTTTTTGTTACGTGAGCCCCTGACTTTCGCCGTAGACCAGCTGATCTCCGGACTACTAGATTCATCGTAATTCGCATCACCAAAGAGAATCGTCCTCCCCGACACCTGGGGATTCAGCCAGTGGTCTGGCACGGTATCGGGCATCACCGGCTGCTCATCGAACCACAGCTCGACGCCACGGAAGCGCTCGCGCAGCAGCTCCACGTCCTCCTGCAGGTCGATGCGTCCGGCATTGATGATCGCCAGGCGATCCGCGAAGCGCTCCACCTCCTCGATATCGTGCGAGGAGATCAGCACCGTCCATCCTTCCGCATCCGTCAGCTCCAGCAAGCCGGTGAGAAACTCATCCCGCACCAGCCGGTCCAGCCCCGAGAAAGGCTCGTCCAGCACCACCAGCTGCGGCCGATACGCCAGTGCCGACAGCAATGCCGCCTTGATCCGCTGGCCGCGGGACATCGCACTCAGCGGCGTCTACAGCGGCAGCTCGAAGGACTTGATCATCTTCTTTTCGAAGTCGCCCAAACCACCGGGACTCACCCCGGGCCTCGAGAACCTCACGCCCATTCCCGTTAGTCCCTCACGCTCGACCACCCACCCGGCCTGACGTAGAACCAGCAAATCCATGAGCGAACTGAACAAACTTGCTGCCCTCATCCGGCGTGACCGCGATTTGACCGTGGCCCGATGGCGCCTGCAAGTGCGGGAACTCCCGTCTGCACGCATCCTTGATGTTGCAGCGCTCGACGATCACATCCCGGGACTACTCGACGAATTGGCGACGGCACTGCAAGCAAGGTCGGACCAGACCATCCCCGAAGCGCTCGCCGAGGGCAGCCCTCCCATCCATGGCCTGCAGCGACTCAAGGACGCATTCGATATCGAGGAGGTGGTGGCGGAATACAACGTGCTCCGCGGCTGTATCCACGATCTGGCAGACGCCCACGCCCTGAATCTGCAAGGGCTGCCTTTCCACGTGATCAACCGCGTCTTCGACCATGCGATCGGCCTCGCCCTGCAGACCTATGCCACCGAGCGAGCCCTGGAAGTGCAGCGTCGGCGCGAGGAGTATCTCGCCTTTGTGGCCCACGATCTCCGGACGCCACTGAGCGCGATTTCCCTCGCGGAACGGGTCTTGAATCTGACCCTTGCGAAAGAAGGGCTCAGCCTGGACTCAGCCAAAATGTTAAGCGCGTTGCGTCGGAACGTGAAGCAACTCGAGCACCTCGTCGCCAAGGTTCTCGAAGAAAACACCAACCTCCAAACGGAGATCGGGATGAAACTGGAGCGGCGCGAGTTCGATTTGTGGGCCCTCATCGAGTCCCTGGTTCACGACCTTCATCCCGTGGCCGGCACCGCCAGCACTGAACTGAGCAACGAGGTACCGGAAGAACTCATCGTGTTTGCGGATGCCAGTCTATTGCGACGGCTCTTTCAAAACCTGATTGCTAACGCGATCAAATACACCCCCCGCGGACGGATCATCATCGGAGCCCAGGAACTGAGCGAGGAAGGTGTCGTCGAGTGCTGGATCAGCGACAATGGAGCAGGCATCCCCGAAGAGTTCCTGGAGAGAATCTTCGCGAAGGGAGAAACCGACCCGGACGATGAGGACGGCACGGGCCTGGGTCTCGCCATTGTGAAGACGGTCGCTGAGGCTCACGGGGGAAAAGTAACTGCGGAAAGCGTTAAAGGCATCGGCTCCACGTTCCGCATTTCACTGCCGACCCAGGCGAATGCGAGCAACGCCTGACCATCCCCTGCAATGTGCCACTGGTCGCGGTTCACGTGGGCTCTCCGGGACTGACCGTTTCGCTGCGTAGATCGATGCGAACAGCAGCCATCCTTGCAAGAGATCCTTAGCGAAACCGCCCCAGCCCGCACCGCGGCTCAGGAGCCGGCGGCCGCTCATTGAGCGCGGATTTAGAGGCACTCCCGTTGCCGCAGTTTCCCCTAGCACCCACCTCCCCGGCTCGATAAGTCATAGACATGCCAAAAGCGCTTGTCCTCGTCGGGAGCCACCTGGTCTGCCTACTTGCCGGCGGCTATTTCCTGAACGCTGCCACCGCCTCCCGTGATGGCCACGGCTCCGCGATGGCTGCCACCAAGAGCGGCAATCGCGAGGCCACAGCCACCCCGGGAAGCACACTGGCGCACGACATGGTGACCGCTTCCCGCGCACCCCTGTTCGATGCCGGACAAGCAGCAAAGGCCGCCACGAAGTTCGGCAAGGGCGAAGGGGAAAAGAAGGTGCACGAGCTGACCGCTCACGGAACCAAGGAGCCCACAGACACCGCGGAATTCGCCGCCGCCTTGCTCGCATGGTTCCGCGAAGATCCAAATGCCGCGTTCGCTTTCATGCAGGCGGCAAGGGCAGGAAATCTTTACGATGCCGTGCTGGTTCAGGCGCTCAAGGAGATGCCGCTCGACGATCACCTGAAGCTCGCGAAGACCCTCCTTGAATCGCCCGCGATTTTCCGCGTCGGAGAAATCATGGGCGAAAGGCTCGCCGCACTCAGCCCGGCGGAGGCTGCCGCCTTTTTCAAGTCATCCGGCATCGCGAAATACGAAGCCCTGATGGAAACGATGATCGGCGGGTGGCCTGCGGATAAGGTGGACCGCTTTCTCGAGCTCGCGATGGCGATGAAGGACCCCAATCTCCTCCAGATGTTCTTGGATTCCGGAGATCCCCGGAAGCAGGCCGCGCTGCTGGTGCTGATGGACTCGCGCGATGACCTCGCCCAGGCCTTCCCGAATCTCCCGGAAGTCCCCGCCGGACTCCGCGGCCACCTCTATCGCTACGCCGATCCCTCCGTCCCGCTGGACGAGCGCATCGCCCAGATGAAGAACTTGGATTGGCTCAAGAACGCCACCCCTGAAGCCCTGCGCGAGGGCGCGCTCAAGCAGATCTCCACCGTCGACATCAATGAACTGATGAAGACCGGCACCGACTATCGCTACGCCTTCCGGCATGGCGCGATGACTGCAGATGAAATCCTTATCGCGGTGAAGGAACAGTTTCCCGAGCTCGCTGCCGCCTCCGAATATGAGACGCGCGTGCGGGTCTTCAATGAACTCGCCTCCGAGGATGCCCAAGCGGCATATGCGCTGATCGCCGACCTCCCCGAGGAGCAGCGGATCAATGCCGTCCTCCACCAATCCCGCTGGAGCTTCCGCCACAATAGCCCGGACGCCTTCTACGAGATGATCAATCTCGCCCCCGGCCCCGACAGCGCCACCGCCGCACCCCAGCGAGCCGATGCTTGGAAATCCTACGCCCCGCGTGCCTACGGCCAATATCGCGAGGACTACGTCGAATGGGTCCGCGAGCTCCCCGCAGGAGCAAATCGCGATGCCGCACGCGCCAGCCTCGCCGCCGTGCTAAAGCAATCCAACCAAGCGGAACTCGCCAAGGAATTCGAAGCACGCTGATCCCATGAAGACTCCCCTGCTGATCGTCTCTCATATCGCGGCCGTGCTACTGGGGCTGCTGTTGTTCCGGTCTATTCGACCGGCGGAACAAGCATCGGCGGACTCCTCGCCCGCTCCCGCCTCCCAGGCTCAAGTTAGAGAAACCGCGGCCGTGGAATCGCCTGCGTCGCCAACCAAACCCAAGGTCCGCAGCGAGCAAGCATCCAAGGCCAGCGTTCACCTCTCTGCATGGAAATCCCTCGCCTCCGAAGGACTTACCCGCCCCGAGCGGATGAAAGCCAGCCACCTGCTGCTCCAGCAGTGGATCAAGGAGGATTGGCGCTCCGCGCTCGACATGGTGATGAAGGAAACGCCGGATGACTTCGAGCTGCTGGATGAGTTTCACCTCGTCTTCTCGCGCGAGCCGGAAGCGGTGTGGCAGATCATCGAGCAGAAGCGCTACGGCGTGCTCAGCCATTCCCTCTTGGGTCGCTGGCAATCCGCGCTGGTGCTTTGCGACGAGGCGACCGTCCGCAAGCTCGCAGAGACCCTGCCCGAGCGAGGCAAACAAGCGGCGCTGGAAACGCTCAAGCGGGCAAAGGGAAATGAGCCTTATAGCGGTGGTGGCTGATGGATTGCCGCAACGCGGCACCGCTCACGTGTCACGTCATGTCATGTCCCAACCGGACGACATTAACGGACAAGCATTTTGACTCGGTTAGAGAACCCGCCTGACAATAAGCTTTGAGAGACGCCGGTAAGGACCTTCGCCTTCTGAAAGTTCCGATCCGATCACGGAGAAGCGCGCATTGGGGAACACAATTCCCCGCTGGAGGAGATTCTTGTCACCACACAGGAGGAAATGCTCGCTGGTATCAAGCCAGCCCGCGATGTTCAGATCCGAACCGAGCTGCATGGCCAGCAGCTCGTCCTCGATGCGGACCATGATGCTGCGCCATGGGCTCGGCATGGCAGCACTCCACGCCGCCTCCAGATCCCCCAGGGAAGGTGGCTCGCCCGACGGAAGCGACGTCGATTCCGGCACATGGCGGACCTCCGGTGCCAACCTCACGACATGCTCGTTGGTCGAGCTGTCGAAGAAGAAATCCAGTCGTTCCCAGCCACAAAGTTGGCCAAGCGGGATTCTTACTTCCCCGCCCTGCCCGGCAACCAGCGCCGCAAGGATGTTGAGTCTCTCTGCAAGTATTCTCGGGTCGGCAGGCATGGTGCGGGAGTCACCGTTGGCAATCACTGCCCCTTTTTGCAGGGTTTCGTGAAATACTCAATCGCAAGATAATATTCACACCACTCGATCCTTCAACCCTACACCGGCGGAGGATCTTCCTCCTTCTCCCACTCCTTCAATCCCGCCGCCAAAAGCCGCTCATGAACGCGCGCGGTGTCGAGCTTCCCGGCCGCAGCCTTATACACATCATTGAGACAGACGTGATAGTCCCGGTCAGACCAGAACGTCGTCAGCTCCGCGAGATTCCTGTCGCTGAAATACTCATACAACGCCGCCAGCAGTGGCAGATAATCTGCCTCCGGCACTCCCTCCGGATACGCCCGCTTCACAAGCTCCAAGGAAGACCGCAAATGCTCGGGAATCTCGTCACTCATAAAACCGTCTCGCTCGTTGCTCACGCACCCTACTTCACCACCGGGATCTTCACCGGCTGGTAGTTCATGCTATCGAGCCACGGATCCTCAGGAAGGCTCACGGTGCCTGTCTCGCGATCGATGACGAACGGTTTCCCCGTATAAGGCTCCAGCGGAAGCTCCCCGCCACTGGCAGCCTGCAATGCCGCCTGATAGAGAGCCTTGTCCGTCTGCGAGCGCGTCCACCCTTTCGACCACGCCGAGGAACCCACGTAAAGCAGGTCGAGGATGGCGGCGCCATTTTGCGAAACGCCGGTCTTGTCAGGCGGATTCGCCGAGAGTCCGGGAAGCTCTCCCAGCTCGGAGTTCTTCATCTGCGCCATGAGGCTGGAGAAATACCGGAGGTGAGCTTCCACCACGGCGTCCGGGTCACGGATTTCGCCGTTGGTGCCCGGCTCGGCTTTCGAGCTATCCATCAGTACCGGCAGGTAATCCGGATCACCCAGGAGCCCCGGCATCAAATAGCTGCGCACCGTGTGATGCCACTCGCCAAAGAACACCTCCGCAAGATCCGCCGGCGTTTCCGAATCCCCCGCCAGAAGCCCCTGCCACGCGGCGAGGTCGGCCGTCGTCCCGCCCTCGGCACCGAGGATCTCGTTCACAATCGCCTTCCGCGCATTGATCCGCATCAGAATGGCGACCGTCTCGGATAGCAGCGAGGGCATCTCCATCCGGTCCAGGTGATCTGCCAGGCCGAACACCGCTTGAGCGCTCTGCAACGCCGCCTCCTCATCGCCCCGCGCCATCGCCAGCCGCGCATCCGCGAGCAGCAGCTTCGAGCATTCATTGGCAAGACGACCGCCGAAGAACATCGTCCGCTCCATATCGATGCCCTTCACCGACTGCTCCTCCAGCAGGCCGATCGACTTGATCTCTTCGACGAGCGCGCGATTCTCCTCCAGCCACTTCGCTATCGCCGCGGCATCCCATGGCGAGCTGCCGTTGAGCATCGCGCTGATGTTCTCCGGCAGCGGAAGCCCGTCGGCCCCGTATTTCCCGAAGCGGTCCATGAAGTTCAGGAACTGGAGAAAGCCATTCCGCTCATTCGGCACGTCCTTGAAGCTCAGCTTCATCTCCGGATGCTTCTCCAGGATCTCCCGATACCACTTTTCGGCGAGACGCTGGATATCCTCCCTGGAACGCTTCGGCTTGCTACGATCTTCATCGTACTTACCGCCCATGGATGCAGCCGCCGGCGACACCGAATCTTCCCTCGCGAGCAACCCTCGCACGCCGCCGTTTTCCTTCAAGGCCCAAGCGCCCCCGAGCGCAAGCAGCAGCAATATACCCCCACTCCGGAGGATCCATCGTTTATCGGGCTTGATTGTCACGGTTCCCAAAGAGTGCTCCATGGAGAGCCCGGATACAAGTCGCAAGGAACTGCCACCTTCGCAGAAGGACTTTCAAGAGGATTGCTATCCGTGTAGGGATGCCTTGCTCCCGGGAATGGGTCTCGCGAGTGATGCGAAACTCTCACCGTGACTCCCCGCTGGCATCACACCCGTTGGTTCTGGCTAGGCCTGCTCGGCCTTGTCCTGTGGGTGGGTGCGTGGGTCGGCTCATTCGCCGGCGGAAAGGGACACGCGTGGAGCTGGTCAGACTCCCGGCGACACTACTACTTCTCTCACGGTGGCGGCCGGATCGGAGGCGGCATCGGCGAGTCAGTGACCGTCCGCTATCCCGCGCTCAAGTCGATGAACGGGAGCCGGCATTCGACGTGGGACCTCAAAAGAGAGAAGGCCGTCAGCTGGTTTCCGATGGTGCGGTTCAAGATCGAAGATGGAAACGCCAACCTTTGGAGCCACTACAGCATCTGGATCGCGGGATGGTCGCTCGCATGGCTGCTGCCACTGGTTTGCCGGTCTCTTCCGCGTTGTGCCCGTTCGCCTCGCTTTCCCGGCTCACCGCGCCGGTGGTTCACTTCGCCATTCCTATGGGCCGGCTTGCCCGGATTCGTGCTCGTGGTGATGCTGTGGATCGATTCATCGACCTATCGCAGCTCCGTGAATTGGAAATGGACGAGGGGGTTCAAGATCGAGCCACACTATCTCGGCTTTGGCGTGGAATCGAACCGTGGCCAAGCGACCATCTGGGCGGGCCGCGCCTATGAAGGAATGTATTTCCGCAACACGAAGCCGGGACTCTTCGGCGAACGCAAGCAATCCACCGGGGCCTTCTTCCAGCCGGACTCCGAGAGCAGGAAGGGTGCGCGACGCTTCCAGACCAGCTATGTCGCACTTGCCGGCATCTACTTCCTCCTCTGGGCGTGCGCGGCCGCAAGCTGGCAATGCCGGCAGTCACGACTGCGCCGTCCGCAAGTCGCGGCCGCTTGACAAGCCAATGACTGTAGAGAGCATCGAGTTGTGCAGTCCTCAAAAGTGAGAAAGTCCGGAATCTTTGTAGGGGTTGCCTTGCTTGTTTTGGCTGCCGTTCTGGCCCCACGGATTCGGACAGCAGCCTCAGGAAGCGATCAAGAGACAGTTGATAGCCCTTCAAGTCCCGGCCCGAGCCCCGAGATGAGTCGGAAGCCCGAAACCAAGGCAGGTCCGGATGGCCCCACGACCGCCGCCGAAATAAAAAGGCGCGCCCAAAGCTTGAGCCGGGATCAGCTGCTCGGCCTCCTCGATGACAAGGAGCTGTTCGCCAGCTTGGACCAGTTCCTACAGGGTGACCTTCTCACAAGGCTGGCGCACCTTGACCCGCAGGTTGCGGTTCAACGAGCCTTGGATGGAACAATCCCGGAGAACGCCTTCAAGGGAATCAGACTCAATCCGAACTTCTTTGTGAATCACAAGGAGTTCGCCAGTGGACTGCTGAAAACGCTCGATCCCGCAGATCCCCTCCAGGGGCTCGTTCTATCAAAGGTCTATATGGCAGGACTGGAAGGTGCCCCGGCTGTAGTCGCTGAGTCCCTCCTAATTCGGAGCAAGGGGAACCCTACCCTCCAAATGCCATCCGGATACAGGACTGCGCTCATGCATCTCTACTCATCGAACCCGGCCCAAGCAGTCTCAGTCGTTACGGCAAACACGGAAGAAGGATCAAGGGAGCGGCTTTCATCCTTTTTCTTCATCGGACAAGAGATCCCGAAAAAACCGGGGAGTGAGATCACCCTCGGCTTGGATTCGATTCCCAACAAGGATCTGGAAGCCTTGACGGCAGGGAAGACGGCGGGACTCCTGCGCTCTGGAAATGCCAATGGGCTGGACCTCTTGAAGACCTTGCCGAATGAAGGGCTCGTGCGCGTGATCTCCCAGCAGCCCTCGTTTGCAGGGCTCTGCAAAATCGATCCTCAGGCGGCCGTCGATTTGATCTCCCGCATCGAGATGCCCACCGAGGGAACAGGAGCGATGGAAGAAGCGGCCTATACGCTGGTCCGACTCAACAACAAGGACATGGTCTCGGATTGGATTTCTCAACAGCCTGATTCCGAGAAGAGGGCCGCGGTTTTGAAGGGAAGCATCAAGCGCCTTGAGGAGATATCGGCACCCGATTTGGACGATTGGAAGAAGCAGCTTGCCGGCGCGACCTCATCGAATGCCGAACATGAATAGGAAGCACACGATTGCATTCTCATCGTTGTGTCTTTCGGCCGCTCTCGTGGCGATTGGGATTTCGGGCTGCAACAAGGACAAGCGGGAAGAAGCGTCCACCGGGCACGACAGCCCCGACCTGACCACAAAGCCGGTTGCAATCAAATCCGCAGACCTCAAGAAGCTTGCAGGCCCTGAATTGGATCGCGTCGTCATGAGGATGGATAGGGATGAGTGCATCGCAGCCATCCAAAGGGGAAACCCCGATGGAAAACCGGACGATTTGTTAGAGAAGTTGCTTTCCCGCCTCGCTGTCCTCGATCCGGTGGAAGCACTGGAATTGGGATCAGCGATGGATCCCGTTCCCAACATTCAAATATGGCTGGGCGACGTTCAGATCGAGCGCATGCTCGCCAAACATGAGCCGGAGATCGCAGCCTGGCTCAGTTCGTTCGAAGCATCCACCAAAGCGGAGTCGTCCATCAAAGCCCGGCTCTTGACCGGCATTGTTTTCGCGAAGCCGCCATTGGCAGTGAGGATCTATGCAGCGCGCAAAAAGAATTTCAACGAAGACGACCTAGGGCGGGTTCCCGTCTCGCTCTCGTCGATCATGTTGAAGAATCCGGACGATGCATTCAAAACATGCGCGGCCAATTTCGAAGACGAGACCCTGCAAGCCCGGCATTTGAAAACGATGCTTCAAGTGGGAATCCCGCCCGAACTCGAAGAAGAAATTGAACGGTCGGTCATCTCCATTCCTAGCGATGAGGTTCGAAAAGCCGCAATGGAAGGTCTGATCTACGGGTATGAACGCCGGAAATCGGCCAAGGCCGAGGCATGGAAGAAAAAGCTGGATGAGGAATTCGGAGAGTGATCCGAGGCGAACGGGAAGGAGTCTTTTGAGTGATCCCCTGAAGGTCGTCATCGAGTCTGCGAGCTGATCCGGGATCCGGCTTGCCAGTCGGGCTAGCGACATGATCGCCTCTCGTCCCTTATCCCTGCTTTTTGCAGAGATTTTGCAGACGTTTGATCGCGCTTTGGCGCAGCAGTTTCCAAGATCCGGCAGGATCGGCTCCGGAGCATGAATCCGCTCCGCCCCAACCCATGAAAACCATCCGCTCGTTGGTCCTGCTTTCTCTGGCGATGCCTCTGGGCCTCTGTCTGGCACAGCAGCCGAATCCTTACCTCAATCAACCGGCGCAGAAAGCTCCCGAGGGCCCCAGCGGTGATAGCTTCCTCACCCTGGTCGAGCATGTGCTGGTTCCTTCGGACCTGCTGGACTCATGGCTGGCCGGCCACTCGATGACGAAGGATGCCAACGAACTGCGCGCCGCGGCACAACAGTGGATCCAGGAAGGCAAGGCCACCATCGATTCCTCGGCACTGACCGCAGGCACCGTCGGACGGAAGTACAGCAATGAATCTCTCGTCGAGCAGATCTACGCCACCGAGTACGAGCCCGCACCCTCTCCCGATGCTTGGACGGTAGCCACCTCCTTCGAGACCAGGAATTGCGGCTACGAGGTCGAAGGAGACGCCGTCCGTGAGCAAGGCGAACTCGTCGTCCGTGCCAAACCCTATTTCGTCAGGATGCTGCCGCATCGTGCCTTCGACGCCGTGAGCGAGCAGACCCGCCAACCCGATGACATCTTCATTCCGAGATTCCGCTCCATTGGGATCAGCCAGTCCCTGTCCGCTTCCCCACAGCCCTACACCGAAGACCCCTTCGCGTCGGATAGCGGCCCTCGCAGGGCTGCCACCATCCCGAGCTACCCGGCGGGAAAGATTCATCTCGTCCTCCGCGTCGATGACGATCTCCCGGAGCCCGTGATCAAGAGACCAGAGGGAGACAAGCCTGAAAACGAGGCTGCCGACCCCCTGCCTGCGGATCGTCTGGTGCGTTTGATCTTCGTCCGCGGCGACAAGACCGACAGTTCTCCGGAAAGCGTGGAACCGCTGCCAGCGGACTATCAGGTTTCCGTGAAGCTCGTCTCCGTGGATCATCCTACCCTGTCCGGTTGGCTGCAGGGCCGCGACCTCACCGCAGCATCCAGGGAGCTGGGCGAATCCCTCGAGGTGTGGAACGAAGATGACAAGGTCACCCTCATCAGCAGCGTGACCGGAGGCGTCCGCAATGGAACAAAGACCTTGCTGGAGAACATCAAGAAATTGGACTACCCCACCGAGTATGAACCGGGAAGACGGCAGCCCACCGCCGATGGAAAGTCCACCCAGTTGGGCTTCGCCACTCCGGGAGAAGACGTGGAAACGCGAAATCTGGGAACCACCCTCGAAACGGAAATCAGCACGGATGCCGGCGGCCCGCTGATGCTCCTCTCATTGGACCGCGTTCTCCTCGGCGGCTACAACGTCCACCATCGCACCTTGCGCGATGGCGAGTGGATCGCAGACATGACCATGCCCCGCGTCTCCAGCAATCGCTGGAACACCTCGATCCGCGTGAAGAAGGGCGAGTGGATGTTCGTCGGCAGCGGCTCCGGCTTTGACGAAAAGGGCCAGCTCGATCCCAGCCGCGCGGTAATCGCCTTCGTCAAGGTGGACTAACAGAAGCACAAACCCACAGAACTCTATCTACCCATGAAAACCATCCGCTCATTGGTGCTTCTGTCCTTGGCGATGACTCTCATCCCCTGTCCGGCACAGGAAGCGAATCCCTATCTCGGTCAAAAGGAAGAGAAAGCCCCCGTCGGCCCCAGCGGCGATAGCTTCCTCACCCTCACCGAGCATGTGCTGGTACCAGCCGACCTCCTCGATTCATGGCTGGCCGGCCACTCGATGGAGAAAGATGATGACGCCAGCAAACTGCGCACCGTCGTGCAGGGCTGGATCCATGATGGAAAAGCCACCTTGGATTACTCGGCCCTGAGCGCCGGCACCGTGGGTCGAGTGTTTAGCAATGAGTCGACCCTCGAGCAGCTTTACCCCACCCTCTTCATGCCCGCGCCATCGCCCGAAGATTGGATGATGGGCACCTCCTTCGAGAGCCGTAACCTCGGATATGGAAGCAATGGAGACGCCGTCCGAAAAAAGGGCGAACTGGTGATCCGCGCGGATAACGAACTCTGCAAGATACTGCCTCATCGCGCGCCGGACAAGGTGAGCGAAGAGACCCGCCAGCCCGGCGACATCTTCCTTCCCAGCTTCCGCACATTCCATGTCAAACAGCCTCCGGCGACCGGGGTTGATAGTCCCAATGACACTTCCGATCAGGAATTCGGAGAGAGCCGCGTGAGGAATGTACCTCCAAGCTATCCGGCGGGAAAGATTCACCTCGCCCTTCGGGCCGATGAAAACCTGCCGGAACCCGTCGTAAAGAAATCGCCGGAAGACAAGCCCGAGAACAAGGCCCCCGCTCCCCTTCCCGCGGACCGTCCGGTGCGTTTGATCTTCGTCCGCAGCGACATGACCGCAAGCGCTCCGGAGAGCAGCGATCCCCTGCCGACGGACTATCAAGTCTCCGGGAAAATGATCTCGGTGGATCACCGCGCCTTCTCCGATTGGTTGCAAGGCCGCGACCTCGCCTCAGCTTCCCGCGAACTCAGCGAAGCGATCGAGAAATGGAACGAGGACGACAAGGTCACGATCCTCCGCAACATCTCAGGAGGCGGTCGGAGTGGTACCCAAACCTCGCTGGAAGACACCAAGGAGGTGATCTACCCGACCGAGTGGATGCCCGGAAAGCGGGAGCCGGGCTCCGATGGGAAGTCCACACAGCTGGGACTCGCCATGGCCTGCTCCTTCGAAACCCGGAATGTTGGATCCACTCTCGAAACTGACATCCAGACCGACGAGGGCGGCCCTCTGATGCTTGTCGCATTCGAACGTATTCTGCACGGCGGCTTCTCGATCCACCACCGGGTTCTACGCGATGGAGAGTGGGTGGCGGACATCACCCACCCCCGCTTCTCGTGCAATCGCTGGAATACCTCGCTGCGCTTGAAGAGAGGCGAGTGGATGCTCATCGGCAGCGGCTCCGCCTTCGGAGAAAATAGCCAGTTCGACCCCACCCGCATCGTGCTCGCCTTCGTCAAAGTCGAGTGACAGTGACCTGATGGAATGATGGGATGATCCAGATGCGACAGCCATGATCGGAATGAGAAATCCCCCCCCTCCCTGGGCCTGGACGCTCGCGGTCTCGGCCCTCCTGGCTGCCGTCGTGGCAGGGGCGGGCATCGTCATGGCGCGGAAGGTGGAGCACTTCGCCGAGAAGCCACCGGGCAATCGCGTGGATGATGCCTTCCGCGAGGTCGTGCGGCGGATCGATGCCATGGAGCAGTTCTGGCAGCAGGCGATCGGGAGTGAGGCCGACCGCATGTTAGAGCGCGGCTTGAATGCGGAGGATTCCCATGTCGCGGGCATCCTCCAGTGCTCGTGGTTGAATCCGAACTTCCATGATGCGGACCGCTCCCAGCGCCGCTTCGATGGCGGACCCATCGAGTGGAAGCCGGTGCTGGAGCGCCATGCCAAGGGTGAACCGGGCGAGTGGAAGTTCTACGACAAGGATGTGGCCGCCGGTACCGGTTGGATCGAGACCGCTGGCCGCCCGCTGGCATGGCGGCAGGGGAATGGACGCAGCGCCGTGGTCCTGCTGTTAGACCCGGTGGCCGCCATTCCGCCCGTGTTGGAGGACTTGGTGAATCGGAACATCGTGCCGGAGGATGAAGCCGGTTCGCTCACGTGGACCAGCCCGCTCGGCACCGCGTGGCATAAGTCCGGCGATCCGGATTCCCCGGGTAAGCCGGATGAGATCCTGCGCCACGTCTCGCGCTTCGGCGATTGGGCGCTACTGCGCCACTACCCGGTTCGCACCGTCACCAGCTATCGCGTGCCGGTCCTCGCCGGAGCGTTCTCCATTTCAGCGCTGCTGATGGGTGGTGCCTTGGCCGTCGCATCATGGCAGCGAAAAGCGATCCGCCTGGCGGAAGAGCGCGTGAGCTTCGTGAACCGCGTCTCGCATGAACTCCGCACTCCCCTCACGAATCTCTTGTTGAATACCGACCTCGCCCTCGATGGCTTGCCCGTCGAAGACGGCAAGGTGCGCCGCCGACTCGGCCTCATCCGCGAAGAAACATCGCGACTCTCGCGCATCGTCGATAACGTCCTCGCCTTCGCCCGCATCGAGCGCGGCACCACCGAGTCCCACGCCAGCTATTGCAATATCGGTCAGGTTGTCGGCGAAGTGCGGGAAAACTTCGCGCCTCTCTTCCAGCGCAAGTCCATCATCTGCGACTACGGCGAGGCGCCGGATGACGAGCTACGTCTCGATCGCGATGCACTCTCGCAGATCCTTTCCAATCTGCTTTCGAACGTGGAGAAATACGCCGGTGAAGGAGCACGCGCCACGATGCGGATTGCCGTGGAAGCGAAGACCCTCTTGATCGAGGTGGAGGATGATGGTCCCGGCGTCCCGGCGGACGCGCGGCGTCGCATCTTCCTCCCCTTCGAGCGAGCCGGCAGCCGTGTCGATGAAGGCGTGAGCGGCACCGGCCTCGGCCTCGCCATCAGCCGCGAACTCGCCGAACGCATGGGCGGCCGGCTCGATCTGATGAATGCCAAGCGCGGCGCGAAATTCCGATTGGTGATCCCCATGGAGGAAAGGAGCCCCGCATGACCATACTGATCGCCGAAGATGATGCCGTCACCCGCGAGGCACTCACCGAGCTGCTCCAGAATGACGGCCACGAGGTGCTCGCCGCCCGGGATGGCCATGAAGCGCTGCAGCTATGGAAGCGCCATCGCCCCGGACTGGTGCTGCTGGACATCATGATGCCCCACGCCAGCGGCTACGAGGTTTGTCGTACCATTCGCCGCGATGACCGCCGCACGCCGGTGATGTTCCTTTCCGCGAAGTCGGAGGAAGTCGATGTGGTGCTCGGCCTGGAGCTCGGCGCGGATGACTTCCTGCGCAAGCCCTTCGGCAAGCACGAGCTGCTGGCCCGTGTACGTGCCATCCTGCGTCGCCACGAGGAACCCGGCCAAAGCGAGAGCATCAGCTTCGGCCCTTGGCAAATTTTCCCGAAACGACTCGCCGCGAACCAGGGTGGGCAGGACGTGGATCTCACCGTGCGCGAGGTGAAGATGATCACCCTCCTCGCCAGCCGACGCGGAGAAGTGATCACGCGGGATGAAATGCTCAATGAATGCTGGGGCCTCGAGTACTACCCGGAATCACGCACACTCGACCAGCACGTGCTGAACCTCCGCAAGAAGATGGAGGCAAACCCCTCGAAGCCGCAGCTCATCGAAACCGTCCGCGGCGCGGGCTACCGGTGGCCGGCATGATGATTTCGAGATCAGCATGAATGGGATAAATAGGATTGGTTGGAAATCCCGGCCTCCGCGTCTCCGTGGATCCTTATCCCATTCATCCTATCCATCCTGACCCCCAATCAACCGGATGACGCTCGACCACCAACCCAAATTCAGCCGACCATTGGAAAGCCGGGCGGTGTTCTAACTACCAGCAGCCATCATGTCGAAATCGCGGAAGATCCTCCTCGCCTGCACCACTCATCTCGTCGGGATCGCTCTCGGCTGGCAGGGGTGGGTGCTGGCCCATGCTCCAAGCGGAACCAATCAGGAGACGTCCCGGGCCGCGCCATCGAAGCGGGACGCTGCCGGGAATGGCATGGCCGTCGAGGACGTATTCGAATTCGTGCAAGGGTCCGACTCCGTAGAGAAGGAGAAGCGAGAGGTGGCACGAGCGCAGGCCGAGTTCGACCGTGAACTGGCGGAGCTGGACGTGCCTGCGGACATCGAGGCGGCGCTTTCCCGGGAACTGGAAGAATGGGTGAAAGACGATCAGGACCATCGCAAGCCTTCAGCGAAGATCATGGCCCTGATGTATCACTGGGCGGCGCGCGACATCGCCGGGATGCTGAAATGGGCGGAGTCGGGTGCCGCGGCTCAGGAGGCCATCATGTGGCACTCCTTCCCAGTTTATGAGAAGCTATCCAAGGACAAGGGACCAGAGGCCCTGGCCGCCGGTTTGAATGGGAAGTTCGCGGCCTTCACCGCCCATGCGATGGCTCAGGCGCTGGGAACCACCGGCGATATCGACCGCGCGCTCGCACTGAAATCCTCCCTTTCCAAGGCTCAGTGGGAGATGCTTCGCGACCGCTTCGCACACACCTGGCCGATCGAGCGCAAGGATGACATCGCGAAACTGGCGATTGCCGAGAATCAACCGGAGCTGCTCCTGCAGTTCGTCGGCATCAAGGGATCGGAGGGGGCCAGGTGGCTGTCGCAAATGCTGGCCGATGGTTCACTCGACGCCTCGTTCGCGGAGCAACTTTCCAAAAACCAAGTGTGGGATGAACTGGCGAAGAGCGGCAGCGTCTTGCCCTTGAATGAGCGGATCGATCGGCTCCGCAGATCGGGCGATGCCGATCGCGACGTCGTCGGCGAGATCGCCCAGTCGGATGTCACCCAGCTCCTGAAGGAAGGCCGCGATTGGCGATACGCGTTCCGCCACCGCGAGGCGGATGCCGCGAAGGTGCTCGCGGAGATTTCCAAGTCGCTGCCGGAGCTCGCTTCGAAGGCACCCGATGCCCTGCGGGCCCAGGTTTACTTCGAGCTCGCTGAGGAGGATCCCGCACGCGCCATGAAGTTGTTAGAGGGACAGCCGGAGGCCGAGCGGCTCCAGATCGCGAGCCAGGCAGCGAAATCGCGGTTCGCGAACATCGATCCGAATGACTTCCTGGCCGCACTCGAACACGTGCCGGCCGATACGCAGGAGCTGTGGGACTCGCGGCTGGCGGCATGGAATGAGAAGAGCCACCTGAACTACCGCCGCCTCTCCGACGACTACGCGACATGGGTCCGTCAATTGCCGCCCGGCCTCGATCGCGAGATGGCGTTGTACTCGGCGGCGCTTGCCGCGGATCATTGGAATAGCGAAGTCGCAGCCGAATTGCGTGCCGAGATCACAGACGAGGTCCTTAAGCAAAAGATCGCAGCCTCCCGCCAATGAAACATCGCATCGCCACGCACACCATTGCCATCGCGGCCGGGATCGCGCTCGCTGCGACTTTGTCCGGGAAGCGATCCGCATACTCCGCAGCCCCAGCAGAGGAAGAGACACAAGCCGGGAAGCCAGCATCGACCCACGAATCGCGCTCCCGCCGACCGTCGGTTGTTAGAAAACCGCGTGCAGAGGATTTCAAGCAGGCCTGGGATGCCGTCGCGTCGAAGGCGCTGCCGATCTCCGACCGGGTCCGCCTTCAGAAAAATCTGCTGGAGAAGTGGGCGGAGGTGCATCTGGAAGGTGCCCTCGATGCCGCCATGGCGGAGGCTTGGGACAATGACCGCAGTCCCGGCTTCGAAGTGCTTGGCACCTCGGGGAACCTTTACATGGAGGCCTTTCGCAAGGCTTTCGCTGACCGCCCGCTCGATTCATGGGCGCTGATCTCCAGCGGTCGCTATGGCGTGGGCAGCGAGATCTTGCGCAAGCAGTGGGTCACGAGTGTCAGTGCCAGTGACGGCGTGACTGTGATTTCGATGCTCGGCGAGATGCCGAAGGGCCTGAAGGAGTTTGCGGTGGATCAGGCCATGAGATCCGCGGAAACCAATCCCGAGCGACAGGCCGCACTGCTTGCGAAACTGCTGGAGTATCCCTCAGACCAACAAACCGAGCGCTGGCTCAAAAGAGCCTCCGCCTTCCTGCCCGCCGATGGCGATCCCGTTGTGCTTCGGGAACAATGGTCGACACTGCCGGCCGGCTCGCAGCGCACGCTCGCGATGATGAAGTGGGGAGCCAGCCTGAAGAAGGCGGACGATGCGGCCTTGCGCGAGGAATGGGCCCATGTCCCTGAAGCGGAGCGCACCGCCGCGGTGGACACCCTGCTAACGCCGACCGCCACCGAACCGAAGTCTCTGCTCACCATCATCGATCTGGCGATGGAAGCCGGTGAATGGACCACGGTCTTCCAAAAGGGACAGGAGAACTTGCGCTGGCACTCCAGTGGCATGGACTCGGTGAAGCTCGCCACATGGGCAACCACCTTGCCCGAGCGACCCGAAACGGTGGAAATCTTCCATCGTTCCGTGGACCGCTACATCCGCGAGGACATGCCACGGGCAAGGGAATGGCTGGAGCAGATGGAGCCGGGCGATTGGCACCGCGAACGCGGCTTGGCCGAGTATTCCCAGCAGGCACTGCGCCGCCACAATGATCCCGAAGCGTCGCGCTGGGCACTCGATCAGATCGCCGATCCGGCCCTGAAGCAACAGGCCGAGGGCTGGCGGCGGGATTGGGAACGGGAGACGGGGAAGGCGAACTAAACGGAGACACAAAAGGCCGTCGCCGGTTTTTTGCGAGGAGGATCCTGATCGAATAAACCACGAACGTAGCCTGTCCCAACCCTCTGGCATGAAACCTTCGTCCTTTGCTTGTTTCTGTCTCTGCGCCGGCAGCCTCGTCGCCCCCATCCACGCGGCTCCCGAGATCGATCCGAAAGCCCCGCTCCTCGCCGAGGACCTCGGAATCGCCAAGTGGATCCCGAAGCCTGACGGAGAGAAAACCGAGTGCCTGATCGTGACGGTGAAGATCACCGACGTGCAGACAGACAAGGTGGAGCTCCACACCAGCATGGGAGTGCTCGATCTCAAGTCTGCTCCCGAGTGCTACCTCCTCACCTACCGGCCCTCGTTCCTTGGAGGAAACAATCACCAGTGCAAGGTTCAGTTTGGAAAATGGGCCGGGCCATCGACCACCCGCACAATCGATCTCAAGGGCAGGGTGGATCAGACCGAGGGAACCTACACTCCGAATTCCAAGACGCTCGTACGCTATTTGAATGGCGGCGGTTATGAAGTGAACTACATGGTCGAAGAGATCTCTCGCGACGAACTCATGGCGCTCACCGGAGAGGTGCCAACCCTTCCCAGCGGCTTGAAGGTCGGCACCGTGACTCTCAAGGAACCCCGGAAGGTTACGCCGAATATCGATGTCATGAAATAAGGATCGCCGACGCGGTCGGGAAGGTGAAAACGGGAAGTCAAACTAAGTTAGCGCCGACTTACGGAGCAGGCCTTCGTAGTTTCCCGGCCTGCGGTTGATTTGCGTTTTCCCTCAACTTGACGCACAATGAAGACATGACATGCGACAACGCATGCAGCGTAGCGCCCGGCGAAGTCCCATCATACGCCAGCGCAACCAGCCTTCGAGGAAACGTAGTGACATCATGGTATCGGCGCCCGCGGTGGCTGTCCCACCGCGGGCGTCCGGATCTCCGGCATACTCCCTTCCACCTTACCCCTATGATCGACATCGAACATATCCACTTGGAGGACGGCCCCGAAGACGGCCGGGTGCTGACTGCGGATTTCCTGAAGTCGCTCATTTCGGAAAAGGCGAATCATGTGAAGGAAATCAGCCTCTACATGGATCCCGTCCCATCGGAAGTGCGCAATGCGCCGCACCTGCTCGGCAGCTACCGGCTTCTGAAGGTCAGGGGGAGCACCGCTTCCTATCGCTGGCAACCGGCGTCGTAAGTTCGAATCAGTGGATCGGCATGGGAGGTAAGGCGGACCGCCATCAGCGGGACGGCTTGAACAGCCGTCCCGCTTTTGCTTCGCCGCCGTCTATGCAACGGCCCATTCAATCCTTCCCGATCCAGATGCTCTCGTCATCCGCGCCCCATGGCTGCTTCACGGCCTCGGCGATGTAGCGCACGGCTTCGGACATCGGCAGATTGGCGAGCCGGAGCATCGGAATCACAGCATCCTTCTTGGCCGAGGCCTTGAGCTGGATCGTCACTTCCTTCTTGTCCGGTGAAAGCTGGGTGGATCGCAACTTCAGGAAATCGACGGCTTGCCCAAGGGTCACGTCCTGGAAGTCGACTACCGGAATGATGACCTTCTTGGCGGCCTCGATCGCCTTGCCGGACGGACGGACGCTCGGCGGTGCCACCGGATCGGTCGGCCCGGGCGCTTCACCGGCAGGCACGAAGGTGACCGCGAATTCATCCACCTTATACTGCAGGCCGGTCTGAGCACAGATGCCTTCGAAGACCTTCCGCATCGACACATCCTTCAGGTCGAGCGTCACCCGCTTGGTGCCGGGATCCTCCTCATTGGAACCAGTCCTTGGCTTGCGGATCACGAAGTTCAGACCCTTCTTCGTGGTATCGGTTTCGGGATCCAATTCCTTGGACCGGATGCGGAGGAAATCAATCACCTCCTCCAAGCTCGAATCCTTCACCTGAACGATTGGAAGCATGATCGAATCCAGCTTCTTCTCGATCGCTACCTTCGCGGGATCGACGGCTTTCGCCTTCGCGGTCTCGGTGGGACGTGGCTTTGTCTGAGTTTTTGGCTTCGCTTCCTGCGCCTTGGTGGTCCCGAAGGCCAGCAGCGCGGCGAGCAGGCTGACACCCACGGCATGATAGGCAGGATGGACCTTGCGATGCCGCCCGATCTCCCGGATGCGGGATTTCAGGCCCGCATTCCGCTCGAAAATTCCCACGAAGCCGAGATGCAGTGCGGGAGACACCGGCGATGCCTGCAGCTTCAGCAAGGCATGACCATAGGTGGAACGATGATCCTTCCCATCAAGCGACAGCACCTGGTCATCACACGCAGACTCACGGTCATCCCGCATCCGCGCGAACGCGAACCAGAGGATCGGATTGAACCAATGCAGCGCCTGGATCACGCAGCACAGCCAATTCACCAGCAGGTCATGGCGCTTCAGGTGGGTCAACTCATGGACCAGCACTAGACGCGCCTCAGCCGCGGTAAAGGCAGTCATGAAATCCACCGGCAACAGCAGCGCTGGCCGCAGTAAACCCGCCACAGCAGGCGTCTCCACCGCCGTCGAAACGATCACTCGCGGCAGCTTGCGCAGCTTCACTTCGGAAGCGGACTGCTTGATCGAGCACATCAACTCCTCGTTTGCTGCCACTTGCTTGCCGACGATGCGGCGGAGGTTCCGGCGATAGCTGGAGATACCGAATGCCAGCATGCCCAGCACCCCACCGAGCCAGACCAGCGCATAGGGATTCAGGATCACCCGCTGCGTCCCCTGCGCCGCCATCGCGGTAACCGGAGCCGCCGAAGCCACTGAAACTTCCGGCGTCGCCGCAGGCGTCGCCACCATCTCGGACGAAATCACAGCCGGCTTCGCAGGGAACAGCCCGAACGGCACCTCGGGCAATACCGGCAATACCAGCACCAACACCATCGGTGCCCACAAGGCATAGCGCCAGCGCGCTGGAATGATCCGGCCTAACAGAAACTGCAAAGCGAGGATCACGCCGCCGATCACCGACGCACGCACCGTCGCCGCCCAGATCCACTTGAAGAACAGATCCACCACACCCTTCATCGCCACCAGGAACGAGCCGGACACATCCTGCCCCCCGGATGAAGCATTCGTGGTCCCGCCACCCGCCTCTTCACCTGCCGCCGCCTTCTCTTCCTCGGTCTTCTCAGCCGGCTTCGGGAAGATGACCACCATGTTCATCACCACCTTGTGGAGCATTCCCGCGCGGTCCGCGACCGTCGCCAGCACCTTCTCCGCCGTCGCATCCTTCAGATCCACCGTCACAGGCGTCGGCTTGTAGCCGTAGCCTTTCGACACCCAGATGCCTGGACGAGTCTGATCGGTATCACCGACCTTCCTGATCGGCAGGATGCCCTCAAGCGTCTTGCTCAAGGAAGCCGCAACATCATCGATCGATGCATCCTTGAAGGAAACGCTCGGGATGATCTTCTCCCTTAGTTTCGCAGTGGTGTCCTTGGTCTTCACTTCCCCGTTCTTCAGCATCTGGTCGCTGATCTCCTTGGCACTCATCTCGCCCTCTGCGCCACCTGCTGCTCCTGCATCATTGCCCGCACTCGCAGCCGCAGCCTGTTCCTTTTCTGCTTTTGCCTTCTCCCAATTTTCCTTGGTTGGCCAAATGGTCACCATGGTCAAAGACACCCGGGCATACATCCCCGCTTGCCTCGCCACTTCGTTCAGCACCTTCTCGGCAGATTCGTTCTTCATTTCCACCGTAACCGGAGTCGGCTTGTAGCCGTAGCTCGTCCTCACCCAGATAGCTGGACGAGGCTCACCAGTCGCGCCGATCCTTATGGGCGGCAGGATGTCCTCCAGCGTCTTGCTCAAGGAAGCCGCGACATCCTCGATCGATGCATCCTTGAAGGAAACATGCGGGATGATCCTCTCCTTTAGCTTTGCAGTCGTGGCCTTGGTTTCCTCCTTCCCGTTTTTGATCATCTGTTCTCTGATCGCCTTGGATCTGGCCTTCTCTGCCGCGTCTGCGTCTTCTTCCGGACTTGCCATCAGAGGCAGGCAACAGAGCGCGCCTGCGATCCAGCTTATCGATCTCCGCATCGTGCGGCTCATCCAGTCGGTGGGTTTCATGAGAGGGGAATTCGTGGTTAGTGTTTTTGGTCCAGGGATTGATCCAGCAGCTTCTTCAGCTCCTTGACCTCGTCCGGTGTCAGTCGCGTGTTCTTGGCAAAGTGGACGAGCAAGGGCTTCGCCGCGCCTTGGAAAATACGTTCGAGAAAGGAGGCGCTCTCCGCCTTCACGCAGGCCTCCCGCTTGACGGCAGGAGCGAAGCGCCTCGGAGATTCATCCGGGCCGACGACCTTCACGGCGCCCTTGTCGACCAGTCGAGTCAGCAAGGTGCGCACCGTGTTGTCGGCCCAGCCGGTCTTGTCCTTCAGCTCCTTCGCCACCTCGGAGGCTGTGCGGGGCGATGTTTCCCACAGGACTTCCATGACCTGCCATTCGGATTCGGAGATGCCCGGGGTATCCATGATTGACGACAACTCACTACAACCGTGGTGCCTTGTCCACTACAAATGTAATGAAGGCTCTTTTTTAATGCAGCCCCCTCTCAGGAAGCACCCGTCCTCGCGGGTCGAATCGAATTGACGTTCCCCACGACCATGCATGATCGGCAGATATGCAGAAGAAATGGCCATGGTTCCTCGCTGGCTTGATTGCCGCCGGGCTATTCGTCGGCTGGCTCCGCCCTCGCGCGAACTCACCGGCAGAGGAATCGTCGCACGAGGCGGCGCAGAAGGATCATGGAAGCACCTCCTTGGCATCGACGAGAGAAACCGATGCCGACCGCAAGGAAAAGAACGCCACCCTCCGCGCAGCATCGCCCGAGGCGCGAAATCGATGCAGATGCTCGGCCCGCGCGGCGAACGCTTGTCGAAGCTCGTGAACAATCCATAACAGCGAAACCCACGAACAGCCTCCCATGAAGCTTACCGTCTCCATCTTCGCCGCGGGCCTCTTGATCGGCGCGCTCGCCGGTGGCTGGCCGGGACGAAAGCCACCGGAGCCCCCGAAGACTCCGCCTTCTCCCAAGGCCACCACCCGCGAAGAGCCACGCAAGAACAAGAAGTGGTCCGCCAACGACCTCTACGAGCTCGCGCTCGCTGACGAAGCGGAGAGCCCGGGGGACCGGGACAATCCCCTGCGCCACGAGCTCTCAAGCTGGACACCTGAGGAACTGGAAGCAGCGCTCAACGAAGGCCTGAAGACACCCGGTGCCGCCATCGAATTCGGCAAGGTCCAGACCATCATGGGACACATCCTCCGGGAGTGGATGAAGAGAGACTTCGCGGGCGCATTGAAGTGGTTTGAAGGCATGACCTCCGATTCCGTTCGCGGCGGTCTCTCGGTGAGCCTGGCGAGGGCGTGGCCGGAAGACCGGATCAAGGAAGGGTTCGCCTACCTGCTCGCCAACAAGCGATACTTCAGCGGCAATGGAAGCACCTCCTCATGGCCCATGACGGAGGCTGCATTGAAGTCGGCGGCCAAGCAGGATGCCGCCTCATTGGTAGAGGTCCTGACAGCCATTCGCGAGAACGATCTCTTCTTCCCCGTTGCCGAACTGGAGTTCCCGCAGGGCTTCGACTTCAGCGCTCTCATGAAAGCCGGCATCGATGACCGGATGTGGAAGGACAACAGGGCGAGCTCCATTTTATCCGCCTGGATGAGTCGTGATCGCGACGCCGCATTTGACGCCATCCTGGAGAAGAACCGGCACACCGACAGCGACCCAAGCCGCTACCTTTTCAAGACCGCGCTGCCGACCACCTCGGAAGCACTCGCCGATCACGTCCAGTGGATGACCGGGAAGATCCAAGCCATGGACGGCCAGGAGCGTGAGCAACTCGTCAGCAAGGGAGCGGAGGCATGGTCCTCCCATCCGGATGTCCTCAAGGCCTTCGCCGACTCACTCTCGGATCCCGCCGACCAACGCATCGCGCACGAAGCCGGTGTGAAGGCCATCCTCATCGCCGGAGTCGGCAACGCGCTGTATCACCTCGAAACCATCGGCGATGTCGAAGAACGCCTTGCCCTTCTCGAGTCGATGGAGGCGAGGAGAAGCTTCCCCTCCATACCGCGCGGATTTCCCGAATCCGAGGAAACCTTGCTCCGCGAAAAACTCACCGAGTGGCAGGCGGATCCGAAGCGCGTGGACGCCATTGTGAATCGTCTCCAACAAGCCGCCAGCCGCCGATGAAGCGCCCCCTCACATCTCTCTTCGCCGGCACCGCAGGACTGCTTCTCGGCTGGGCCGCCGCCCGACAAGTGGCGACGAATGCCACGACGGAGCAGACCAGCACCGCAACGCCCCAAGCAGCATCGGCCCCGCTACCCGCGCCACTTTCTAACAGCGGCAGCAAGAGTCAGCCCCCTCACGACTTCGCCAGGCTACGCCGGCTGATGCGCGATTGGCTCTTCCTTCCTGAGGAGGCGCAGCACTCCATCGAGCGCATGTCCGCGGACGAGCTGCGCGGCTTGCTAACCGCTCCGTGGCCGGACGGCATCGGCAACGATAACATGGTCAGGTCTGCCACCCGGGAAGCCGCGGCGAGGGAGCTCTTCCGTCGCGATGCCGAGGGCAGCTTCCAATGGGCCGAGGGGCTCGGCGCCGAGGGCCATACCATCCTGCTCAAACTGGTGAAGATTGCCGCTATCGAAGATCCCCGTTTCGCGAAGCCATGGGTCGACAAGCTCAGGGCCAAGCAAGAGGATGATCTGTGGGCCGCCTCAATGGCGAGAACCGCCGTGGAAGGCGCCATCAGCCGCGGCGCGGATGCCGTCCTCGAAGTGGAAGAAATCTTCGGCAAGGATATTCCGGGATTCGCCGCTTATCTGGATGAGTTCGACCCTCACTTCGACTTCGGAAAGCTGGTGGAGAAGTCCCAACAGCGCGATTTCCGGCTAGAGGTGCTGAAAGTTTGGGCAAGCGTCGATCCGGAAGCCGCTCTCCAAAGAGCCGCAGAGCAGTTGGCTACCAAAGGCATCGAGGCGCAGCAGCTCCCGGGAATCGTGTATTCCGGCGTGGCCACGACTTCCGGTGAGGCCGGTGCCGCCGAGTGGCTTGTCGGCAAGCTGGATGAATTGCCCCAGGATCTCCGCTGGCGAATCGTGGGGACGCTGAGCGGCACGGAGATGCCCTCTGAAGCGCGGGTCGAGGCACTGATGAAGGTGCTCCCTACTCAGGAAGACCGCATCCAATTCATCGCGGGATACTACAGCCCGTTCACCCCCGGCGGCCCGATGCTCGAGGCATTGAAGTTGCTCGGCTCTCAAGAGGTTCAAGTGGAAGCGCTGGTCACCACCGCCGGCCGCTACCGCCTGCTGATGGAGATCAATCCCGAACAGGGAAAACAAGCAGCGGATCGTTTCGAGGAAACCATGGATGCCCTCGCCATCCCGGAAGAAAAAAGGACGCAGATCCGCGGCGCTTACACTCCCGCACCGAAGTAAGCCTCCATACTCTACCCGCCGATGAAACTCAGCCCCTCGCGAGCCATCGCAATCGCCGCTGTGCTAGCTGCGCTGGTGATCGGCTTCTTCGCCGGAAAGCTGAAATCCGATGCATGGGTGGACAAAGGTGAGCCAAGCAAACCCACGGCGAACACCGCTCGGCAGCCTCAAGCAACGGCCTCGCAATTCACACCGGAGACCAAGCGATTTCGGAATGCCGAGCCGGCGGCGCGCACGGAATCGCAGGCCTTGATGCAAATCCGCCAATATGCACGCGAGCGACACACGGGCCCTCTCTCGATGACCGTCAGCAAATTTGAAGCGGGAGAATTCCTCGCCGTCTGGTCGATCTTGGACGAGCTTCCCGAGGATCCCTTTTATGAAGAGGTCAAAGGGAGAGCCCTCCTCCGGGCCGCACAGTTGGAGAACTTGAGCGTCATCCTGAAGGCCATCTCGGAAACCCACGGAACGGGCAACGTTCGCAATGCTCATTACCAAAAAGCGTTCTCTTACTCGAAGGAGTCCCTCGATCAATTGGCAACCAAGGCGGCAGCCTTGAACAACAAGGGAGAGCAGGATGCCGCCCTCCGTGGCATGGCCCGAAACCTGTCGCTGATCAGCGATCTCAGTAAGTTCGACATGCTTGCGTTCGCTCGCGATGCGCCGCTCGACGTGTCCCAGGTCATCAAGGAAGGCCTCGGGAATTATCCTGTCTCGCAGTTCACGGGTTTGGATGATGCGACGCTTGAGAAGCGGGTAATGGATGCCCTGTCGACGGCCAAGAGTCTCGGAGGTGAAGGTTCGTTCTCAGGCGAGTTCGTCCATGAAGTCGCCAGTGGCATGAGTCCCGATCTGCCGTTTAAGGTATGGCCTTTGATCGAGCGTTCCTATCCTGACGTGGCATCGGATCCCGCTGTGGCCACGCCGTTCCTCAATGAAATGATCCGGCAGGATGGGTTGAAGGCGCTTGGAGTCGTCACCCATTTTCCTGACATCGGTCAGGACCGGCTCGCGGCAGCAGCGAGCAATGCCATGTCGAAAGACTCCTCGAAGATGGAAAGCTGGTATGAAGCGAACCATGCTGGCCTGGAGGCATCCCATGCATCCGCCATCGCAGGAGGAGCGGCTGAGTATAGTGCGAAATCCGGCGATGCCGAAACAGCCGACGCCTGGCTCAATCGAATCCAGGACCCCGCCTACCGGCAAGCAGTCGAGGGCAGGATCGCGGAGATCCAGAAAGCTCGGGAAAATCGCTGAGGAAACTACGCTAGGGCTCTCCGGCATTCCCGGCTTGGATCGCCCGTTTCCGCCGTTGCCAGAAATACGAGGTCGACACAGACAACGCACCGTAGCCGAGCATTCTCCCATGGATCGCTCTGCTGCACTGGCGATTCCGACGGAGACTTGCCGCACAAAAAGAAGCAGTGCTTTACTAGATAGGCCGATTACCAGGTGACTATCCTTCCGCGCCGTCCACCGATGAAAGCAACCCTCCCCGGCCCCATGCGCCTCCTCTCCTTCTGGCTCGGCATGCCGATGTTCCTGTTCCTGCTCTGGGCATGGTGGGATTCCATGCACCACGCCGCAGCGACGAATTGGAGTTATGGTAGTCCGTTCACGATCCTCTGGCCTCCCTACCAACCGCCACCGGAGGTTCGCCCGATTGCGGACGTTGAAGTACCGGCCATGCCGTTCTCCCCATTTGATACCCCTGCCCAGGACCCCGGAATCGGGGGCATGGGCTTCAGACCGCGCTATCCCCCGCCCACACATTTCGACAACGCACCGCGCTTTAGCTACCCAACCCGCATGCAGCCGTATCGCTCGATCGGCAGCAAGGCCGGCTCACTTTGGATCTCATCCTGGATCGCGCCCAAGGCATCCCGGCCCAGGTGGGAATACCGGCTGGAAGCTCACGACGGAAGCTGGTTTCCGCCGCTCGAGCGGAGCCACACCGCCGTCACCCGCAACACCACCGCCTGGATCCCCTACTGGCTCCTCAGCGGCATCTACACCCTCGCTTGGGCGCTGCTGCTCTTCTGGCGCTTCCGACGCAAGAAGCGGCTCTCCCCGGACTTCCCCTGACAGCCTTTGGCGTTCGAGGCGGCGCGATGATCTGACAGCATCCCGTTGAAACGAATTGACCTTATCCCTGTCTCTGCATGATCGACAGATATGGTGAAGAACTGGCCATGGCTCGTTACTGGATCGATTGTGGTCGGACTGGCGATCGGCTGGACTACGGCTCGTGAGCAGGAACTACCGCCGACAACTTCCGTTCAAGATCAGGCACCTGTCGCGCCCCGGGACGCGCCAAGGCCATTGTGGACCAAGGATGATTTCCTGAAGACCCAGAAAGACCAGTGGAGAGCCTTGATGGAAGGAAAGGCCGATTCCTTTCGCGACCTTCTCGCGGAGTGGACGAACGATGAGATCCGCGCCGCGCTCGACGCGAGCTTGACCCAGCCGGACTGCGTCTTGCCGAGCGGAGCGGCAGCCGGTTCGCCGGCGCGCTTGCTCGCGGAGTGGATGCGGAGGGACTTCGATGCGGCCTTGGCATGGTTCGAAGGACTCGACTCGGCAACGGCGAAAGAACGTCTCTCGCTCGTGATCGGTCGGCAATGGCCCGCGGACAGGGCCGCCGAAGGACTCGCTTTCATGAAGGCGAATCGGAACCTTTATCGCGGCGGAAGAGGCTGGCACTTCTTGGAGAAAAATCTCGAGCAGGCGACGGCTTCTGGACCTCAAGTCGTCGCCGTGCTGCTGCTGCAGTATCACAAGGAACAGCTTCACGATGGCCGGACCGGCCCCCTCGAGTTTCCCGCCGACTTTGATTTCTCCCTGCTCCTGGCCACCGACGAGTGGCAAGAACTCGGCGACGATCCACTGGCCGCGACGGTGCTCCACGCATGGCAATCTCGCGAGCCTGACCTGGCCTTCGACTGGCTGCTCGGCCAGCAGGGCGCGAAGTCCCTGGTGATGCTCGCGAACAACTACCTCATCCCGGGGAACACTTCCGCGAAATGGCTGGCAGAGAAGATAGAGGACTTGCGGCCGGAGGACCAACGCGAGTTTCTCGATGCTGCCAAGGGAGAGTGGATCAAGATGCCACAGCGGCTGGTCGCGTTTTCGCGCGGCCTGCGCGATCCGCTGCTCGTCGAGGAAATCGGAGCGTCGGCGACCCAGGCGATGTTCCGTGACGTCGAAGGTTCCTTGCCCGCACTGGAGGCCATCCCCGGGGTCGAGCGCCGGGTGGAGCTGTTAGAGCAGGCGGAGCCGGACGAATCGCTCGTCCGCACGACAGCTTTCCGGGAATTCGATGCCTATGATGAGGCGCTGCTCCGCAAGAAGCTGGCAGAGTGGAAAGTGGAGGAACCGCGGATCGAAGCCATCATTTCCCGCTACCGGCCATGAAACGCGCACCCGTCATCGTCCTCTGTCTCGCCGGAATGCTGGCCGGTCTCGTGGGCGGCCGGATGATCTCCCGGCAGCCGGCGGCGGCAGCGACTCCGGCTGCCTGCGCAGCCGCATCGCCCCAGGAACGCGCTGCATCCGAGAAGCCTGGCAATGCCACCGAACGGAAACATGATCTCAGTGTTCTGGTGAAATGGGAGGCACAGCAGGACCTTTCGTGGAATCCGGTGATTCAACGCGAATTGGAGCGGATGAACGCTTCGGAATTGCGTGATCTCATTGTCGAGATGACGGCCGTTTTCAGCGACTCCGGCAACCCGGACTCAAGGGCGGCGCGGTCGCTCATCGTGCAGGCCTCGCTGGAGCTCTTCCGGCGGGACGGAGAAGCAGCACTGGAGTGGGCAGCCACGATGGATGGCGACCGCGAGCTGATGATGAAGTGGATGCTGGGCGAGGCCGCGGTCGATTCGCCGGAACTCGCCAAACGCTGGATCGAACGGATGTCGGCGTCGGGGCAATTCCACAAGAACTGGGATCGGGGCATCGTCTATCATGCGCTCGCCGGAGCCACATACCGCGGCGTAGATGATCTGATCCGCGTGCGGCAGTTGTATGGCGACCTGGTGCGCGACACCGCCTTTGCGCTGGGGCCCTATCCGGTCGGCTTCGATTTCAAGAAGATCTTCACCTCGCTTGGCGGCGAAATGCAATTGACCCACATGATGCAGTATTGGGCAGCGACGGATCGGGACGCTGCCTGGGATTCAGTGAAGAAGCAGATTGATGCCGGGGGCAAGGGTGCCAGTTACTCGAACAGCTTGTTTTCGGGCGTCGCCGCATTGGAAGGCGGCGAGCAGGCGGCGAAATGGCTGATCCCGAAGCTCGAGGAACTTCCCGAGACCGCGAGGCTGGAGGCGATAAGTTCCCTCACCCTCCGCGACATCCTGTCGGCGGAAAGCGTGAGCTCCGTGATGGGATCGCTCTCGCGCGAGTCGGACCGTGTGGCAATGGCCAAGGGCTTGGTTTCCATGAATACTACCATGGGACAGGACCTCGCCGCACTCCGTAGCCTCTCGTCCGATGCATCGCGATCAATCGTGCTGATCGCCGCCGCCAACAACCACGCCGCCGCGATACCCAATGCACAGCCGAGGCATGTGAAAGCGATCCGCGACTACTTCCGCAAGACGATGGAACGCCTCGACCTGCCGGAGGATTCAAAGACGGAGGTCATGGAGGTGCTGGATCTGCCAAACTAGCGAAGTTGCAGTCTTGGGTTTGCGAAAGGCGGCAGGATTCGACCCACCTTGTTAGAGAAGTCGCCCTCACTGCGTCGCCCGCCACGCCGCCGCGGCTTGCGAGTCCTTCGCGGACCACACGAAGTTCAAGCGCTCCACCGCCGACTCCCGGATCTTCGGATCGTTGATCTGCCCGATCCTCTGCGCTGCTTCCTGGAACTTCGAGTTCGCGATGTAGGTCGTGGCCGCGGCGGAGCTCAGGGCATCACGTTGCGGAGACTCGGGCTGCTCGGTAAACCACTGCTCCATCTCGGCGGGTCGCTGGTGGATCCAGTACTTGATCGCTTCGCGCATCGGCTCTGGTGTTTCGGTGCTCTGCGAATATCGATCCATCCACCACTCCATCGCGGGCCGGGTATACTCGCGGTAGATCGCCACGCCCACGGCGCTGGCATCGACTTCCGGCCGCTTGTCCGCGGGCACGGCATCGGATTCCAGGTAGCCACGCAGCCCTTGCAGGTAGTCCAGCATGCCGAGCGGATCTTCCTGCGGCCATTGACGGAGGAGGGAGTCATTGAGCTGGGCATAGTCATTCGGATTCCCCGTCGACTTCGCGAACTCGACCAGTTGCTCGCGCATGCCAGGGTCATCGAGATACAGGCTCGCCCAATACGACAGGGCACCACCACGGGAACCGTTGGACCTGCCCTCCTTGTCGCCCATCTTGAGAAACTCGGAGGTCGCGAGTTCGAAGTCGCGCTCCGCTAGGTAGACCAGCGCGGCGGCGCGGAGCTCATCCTTCAGCTTCGTCAGCTCGGGAGAAAGCTCCGTGGAATCCAGCCACGCGAACGCGGTCTCCGGTGCGTCCGCGGCCCACTCGCCGAAAATCGAGGAGGCATTGCCGGGACCGAAGATCTTCGACCTCCCCACCACCGCCTCCAGCCCGGCCGTCGGATCCAGCGCCACCCACGCGAGGCCAACTTTCTTGATCAGGAAGCGGGCATTGTAATTCCCGGCACCCCTCATGTCCGTGAGCCCGGCAAAGACGGCGGCCAACTCGCCGGCGGAGAGCTTGGCAAGGATGGCATCGATCTGCGCCTCCGCCTCGAAGTCGGCCATCAGCAGTGGGCTAGACGCGGACATCGCACGCAGTCGACGGAGAACGGACGCGACTTCTTCCTGATCGATGGAAGCGGATGCCGGGGAAGATGCGGATGACGAGCGGCCGGAGGCGGGCGAGCCATGGCGGAAAGGCTTGCCCGCGGTGGCCTCCCCATGGAACCAACCGCCACGAGCCATGTAGTGCCCGGCATGATTGCCGAGCCATGCCAGCCCGCCGAGACCCACGAGGCCGACGACGCGGAAGATCAGGCGCTTGGTCTTGGACATGGAGTTGGACATACTCTTACTCGTTCGTGGCATCGTCGTGGGAAGCGGTGAGGTGACTGCGAATGTCCGCGGGCAGTGACTGGAGCCAGGCATCGGCGGCCTCGGGCTGATGCTTCTGCCAGGTGCTGATCTGGTGGCGGAGCCCCTCCTCCCATGTGATCCGCGTCTTGTCACCCGGTTGCCAGCCGGAGCGGATCTGCTCGAAGGATTGCCGTTTTACGATCTCTCCGATGAAGTCGATCTTGCCGTGTTCCTCGGCCCATTTCATCGCTTGGTCAGGTTCGTGCCACGTCCAGGTGGCGTAGGCATTGAGTTGCATGCCTGCGTCGGCATTCGACTCCGGATTCATCACCCACTCGAGCCGCTCCTGCGGGCGACCTTGCATGGTGTAGTTCACCACATCCCTGCGGAAGGCATCCAACTGATCCGGGAGAAGTCCTGACTCTTCGAGTTCGGCGACGGCGGCGCGGGCTTCCTCGCCTTTCCCTTCGAAGCACCAGACGAGTTGGCTCAGACACCTCCTTTTCATCCCGGAATCCTCGAGGCTGGCGAGCGTTTCGAAGAGCTTGCGGCGGGATTCCTTGCTGCCGTGCAGGTGCTCCGTCAGGGTCGCGAGCACGCCCTTCACCGCCCCCGGGGACCCGGCCTTCGCTCGCGCGAGTGCGTTCTCAGGGTCCTGGGTCGCCCAGACCTGTCCCACCGAATTTTCGATGATGTCCTTCGCAAAGCCGGACCCGCCGTTCATCGCCCATCGCATCGCACCGTCGATATCGCGATCGACCCATGCGACCGCCACCGCATAGTGGGTCTCCCTATCCTCGGCGTAGGGTGGCTGGCGTGCCGCATTCATCGCCGCCTCGGGATCCAACTGCGCCCAGCGGTAGAAGAGCATGGTGACCAGCGCGCCATTCACCGGACGGCGCAGGCCATCGGGAATCTCGGCGAGATACGCCTGCACATCCTCGACCGTGAAGCCGCGGACAATGTCCCAGCACTGCTGCATTTCACGCGGTGTCGGTTGCGAGCGGCCGGACGTGTGACGGAGCCGATGGAGCCGGTCGAAGGATTCCTTCCGCGACTTCGGCGCCATCACGTGGCGGACCACCGACCGAATGGTGGTCGCGGGCTTGCCGGCGGCATCCATGGTCCGTCGCTCGGATCGATAGCCGACCCATGCAGCGATACCGAGGGTGGCTGCGGCGAGGGTGAGATTGGTTTTCCAGCCGGGCATATTTTGAGACTTTGGGTTCGGGTTGGCCAACCGGCCATCCGATCAGATGGCAAAGGATCTGGAGGTGGAGAACCAGACTGATAGAGTGATGTATCTTCTAAATGCCGCGAGATCGCGCAAGTGTCCGATGTTTTTTTAATGAGACTTTCTTCGCCTAACAATGAATCCGCGCTCTCGCTCCATGGAGCAGCTTGGCTCGCTCCTCGCTGCTTTGGAGTCGCCGCAACATCCGCCTCATGACCGCTTCAGGCCCATCATCATGATTCGCCCGCTCTACCGCTGGAAGTCCATGTGGCTGGGCCTCCTCATGCTCGGATTCTTGGGATGGGGCTGGAAGCGATCCGTTCATTACTACGACGTGGCATCGTGCGGCGAAGGCTCCGGCGGGCGAGGAGTCGGCCTGGGCCAACGTGACTCCAGCGTGATTCTCACGTGGGTCCCGGCCAAGTCCCCTTCTGGTTTCGCGCCGGGATTTCATTGGTTCAGCGTCATGATGAACGAGCGGAGCTATCCCATCTTTCCGGGAATCTTCTCCAAGGATCCCAACAACATGCGCCTTCCAGATTCCTTCCGATGGTTCCACCTTCCACACTGGTTCCTGATGTTACTCTTTCTCGTTCTTTGGGCCGCCTTCCTCGCGTGGCGGTGGCGTCGGGTAAAGCAGCTAACAGCAAGCTCACCATGAACCCGCGCGCTTTCCATCGGCGGACTTCGTTCTGGCTCGGGCTTTTCGTCGCGTGCTTCCTCGCGTGGGCCTGGCAGGATTCCTACCGGTTCAAATTGGCGACCGGAATCCAAGGTCCAGACTCCAGCTACGGGCTCCTGCGGATCCGAGCTGGAACCTTCCTCTACTACAATCCGCGTCGACGCCTCGTGATGACCAGCGAATGGTGGTGGAAGTCCCGCGCTCCGGTTCTCGCGGAGAACTGGGAACTGCGCAGCGACGGGACCCTGTTCTACAAGAGTTACTATCCCGAGACCCGGGCGCTGCGTATTCCAGATGCCGCTGTGTTCTTCTCCTTTCTAGGTCTGTGGTGCGGAGGCATGGCGTGCCAATCGCGACGAAAGAAGTGCCTGGCCGCCCGAACCATTCGGGCGGAATGAATTGTCTGGAGTGAAGTGGTCCGGGCCATCCCTACGATCTGCGATCAACCCTCCAACATCTCCCATCCGCGAAGCCTACCCCTTGTTCATGAACGCCGGGTGCCGGGCCCGGCTCAGCGCGGTATCGTAGGTGATGCGCGTTTGCTGATAGAGATCGAGCAAGCACGCATCCATCGTGTTCATGCCCTCGCGCGCGTTGGTCTGCAGGCAATTTTCCAAGGCATGCAGCTGACCCTCGCGAATGATGTTCCGGACGGCCGAATTCGCCACGAGCACCTCATACGCCAGCACCCGGTGCGAGCGGTCAGCGGCAGGCAGCAACTGCTGCACGATGATCCCCTGCAGTGAATTCGCGAGCTGCAGGATGACCTGTTTCTGCGTGCTCCCTTCGAAGATCCCGATGATGCGCTCCAGCGCCTGCGTGGTGCTCGGCGAATGCAGCGTGCTCAGCACCAGATGGCCCGTTTCCGCCGCAGTCAGCGCGGTCATGATCGTCTCCGGCTCTCGCATCTCTCCCACCACGATCACATCGGGATCCTGTCGCAGCACGTGCGTCAGTGCGCGGCGGAAGGAGTGCGTGTCTGTTAGAAGCTCCTGCTGGACCACGATCGCCTTCTGATTGCGGTGAACGTGCTCGATCGGGTCCTCAATCGTCACGATCTTGCAGCGACGCTCGCTGTTAATCAGATTCACCATGTAGTTCAGCGTCGTCGTCTTTCCCGCGCCCGTCGCGCCGCAGACCAGCACGAGCCCGTGCGGCTTGCGGGCGAGGTCATCGATCTTCGCGGGCAAGCCCAGTTCCTCCCGCGTGTAAACCTCGCTGCCGCAGAAGCGGAAGCTGAACTCGATGCGGCCATTGTGCTTGTACGCCGTGACCCGCAACCGTCCGGCAATGTCATGGTTCAGCGAAACGCACAGCTCCCAATCGACCTCGAACTTCTCCAACTGGGACGGATTCAAAAGATGAACCGCGATCTCCTCCAGATCCTCCGGAGAGAGGACATCGCTGCCGATGAACATGATCTCGCCATTGACCCGCACCGAAGCCGGCAGGTTGCCGATAAGATGGAGATCCGAGGACCGAAGCCGGGCGGCTTCGGCCAAGAGGCTTTCAAGCAAGGGGTGAACGTTCATTTGCGAAAAAGCTGCCGGAAGCGACGCCACCAGGTGAAGAAAGGCGGAGTGGTATCGAGCTCAGCCATCACCGCCAGGGCATGCGGGTGCCACGGAGCCAGCCGCAGGGCATGCTGGGCGGATTCGGCGGCAGAGGCATGCAGCCCGAGCTGTTGCTGGCAGAGCGCAGCCTGAACCCACAGCTGCACTCGGGTGGCATCCTGCGCCAGCGCCTTCTGGGTCGCGGCCAAGGCTTGGACCAAGCGCCCATAGTGGAAGTTGATGCGGGAGATCAGCCAGTGCACCAGCCAGTTTCCGGGATCCAACGTGACCGCGCGCTCCAGGCAATAGTCGGCCTTCTGCTGCTCCTGCGCCAGCAGCACATCCGCCCGCGACGTCCAGAGGTAGGCGGATTCCCCGCGTCCGGCGAAGGAGGCATCGGAGAAAGCAATGGCTGCCTTGAAGTCCCCCACCCTCGCGAGTGCCACCGCTTTCGCGGCGAGCAGCTCGGGCTCATGCGGGAACATTTCGAGCGCCTTGTCCGCCCACAGCTTTGCTTCGCGATATTCGCCGAGCTCGATGAGCATGCGCACCTGCCCCGTCCACGGTAGCGGGTTCTTCGGATTATGCTCCAGCGCCTTCGCATACTCGCGCAGCGCCACCTCGAAGTCACCGCTCTCGAACGATGCCGTGGCGAGGTGAAGGTGATACGCTTCGCCCTGCGGGATCGCTTCCGGTGCGGCATCGAAATGCTCCAGCGGAAGATCTTCCTGAAACTCGAGCTTGGAGAATCGGCTCATGGAGGCGGGGCGTTCGGGGTGTTGGAAATTGGCTTCAGCGGTTCGAGGTCGGGCGACATCCCGAACCACCAGCGGTAAGGCTTCCCGATGATGTCACCCTCGGTGACTTCCGCGAAGCGCAATAGCATCTCACTCACATCGCCATGAAAAGTCACGACGGTGGGCCAGATGAAGTAAGTTCCGGGAGGCATCGTCCACTCGCCGTCTGTCGGCATGAGCTCCGACAGACGGGCGAAGTGGCGTCCGTTCACTTCGAACGAATCCCGATGAAAGCGGATGGTGTCACCGGGAACCGCTAGTATCCGGTCAAAGTTGGTGGCACCCGTGCCAAAGCGGTAGGCGACCCACTCCCCCTGTTTCCAGGAGGGGCCGGAAAGCCATCCCGTCGGATGGATCATGACCGTGCTTCCACCGCTGGTGATCCTTTGCGCAAAGGGCGTGACCAGGTTCCGGAGGCCGACGCTGTAGATCAGCAGCACCAGCAGCAAGGTGTAGACCACGGTCCGCACGATCCGGGACGTCCCGTACCAATGCGGACAAAGCACCACGAACACCGCCGATGCTGAGATGGCATGAATGGTGGACGCGATCGTGGCCGCGAGATTGGCGAAAGCCATGTTCAGGCTCACGATGTAGACCGCCACCGTCACCCCCCAGATCGCCATCACCGGGTTTCCAAGCGGCTTCCTCCCCGTCTGCCGCCACATCAGTCCCGGAATGAGCAGCCATGGGATGCCCTTGAAGAACATCCCGATTTCCTCCGTCACCCCATAGTCGATCCCCGACGCCCGCAGCCGGATCACCTGCCGGTTCACCCCGGAGCGGAAGCGCGACCACGGCGTGGCCCGCGGCGGGTAGTAGGGTGAAGGTGAGGATTTCATCGTGGCCATGACGGGCAGCTTGCTTTGTCGGCCTCAGTGGCGCTGCTCGATGCGCACGGTCTCTTCCGGCTCGTAGGCTTCGCTCGTCTCCTGCTGCGAGTCGATGTGACCGATGATCTTCTCCATGAGAGCCGCGGCACTCTGGCAACCGGCCTTCCCCTTGTAGCCCTGGATGTGAACTTCCACCCGCCCCTCCGGCGTGATAGTGATGGAAAACTCTTTCTGATTCATGGCATGGCTTGGTTCAGTGATCCCAATGCCGCACGGTCATGTGAATCGCGTGCGTCTCGTCTTCCTCCTCTTCCACCAGAGTGAAGTTCCGCGACTGCATCTCGTGCTTGAGCTGTTGATAGACGTAATCCCGCACCAGCCGCTGGCTCATTTCCTCGCCCAGCCGTTTCAGCTCGTCATGATTCTGGCCGGTGCCGTTGACATGCAGTGCCGCCTTGCCCCGCTCATCGCGGCGGATCGTCACGGTCACGCCATCGCGCGTGAAACTGAGCATCTCGTCGAGGCCGAGCTGGTCTGTTAGAACTTCGCTATTTGGCACATCGATCGCCAGACCGGTCTTCATGGAGGCGAAATCGGCGACCTCCTTTCCGCCCGCCTCCTTGACCGCGGTGTAGCCCAGTGACGCCGCAGCGCTGGCCACGGCGGCAGCAAGCGCCGGCCAAGCGGATATGATGACAGGGGTGAGGATCAGGACAGCTCCCATGGTATGATGGCTTGTTGGAAGGTTCGACAAAGCCGGCGCGCGAGGCTCACGCGGAAATCGGAAGATTTTTCGTCCCATATTCCGTAGGGGGGAGGTGCCACCGCGGTGAAATAACCGCCGGTGATGCCAATGCCACCCTTCTTCCCCCGCATTCTCCCGAGTGCGTCTACGGTTGGGTACCCTCTTAGAAAAACTCCATCCGCCGCGACGTCGTTCCCTCCGGATCCACCCTCCCCGCGCTCGCATCACGCGCCCGGCCTCCCGCCCACGAACGGAGGTGATTGATCTGCTCATCCATTGTGCGGGCGAGCGGCACGGTTTCGTGGATCGCCTTCAGCACGTCCTCCGTCTCCAGCTCCCGTCCTGCATAGAACGCATCATACATCGCGCTGGTGATCGCTTCCTCGATCTCCGCACCGCTGAAGTCCTTGCTATTCTCCGCCAGCAGCGCGAGGTCGAAATTCTCCGGCACCCGCTTGCGGCGCGCGATGTGAATGCCGAAGATCTGCTCCCGCTCGCTCTGAGCGGGAAGATCCACGAAGAAGATCTCATCCAGCCGCCCCTTCCGCAGCAGCTCCGGCGGCAAATGCGAGATGTCATTCGCCGTCGCCACCACGAATACCGGCGCGGTCTTCTCCGAAAGCCAGGTGAGAAACGTCCCAAAAACCCGCGCTGTGGTTCCACCATCACTGGAGCCCGAGCCCTGCGAACCCGCAAAGGCCTTGTCGATCTCATCCACCCACAGGATCGCCGGTGCCACCGACTCGGCCACCGCCACCGCCTTGCGCACGTTTTCCTCGGACGATCCAACGAGGCTATTGAACATGCGTCCCATGTCGAAACGCAGCAGCGGCAACTGCCACAGGCTCGAAACCGCCTTCGCGCACAAGCTTTTGCCGCAGCCCTGCACGCCTAACATCAGAATCCCCTTCGGTGCCGGCAACCCGAAATCACGCGCCTCTTTCGAAAACGCCAGCGAGCGCTTCTCCAGCCAGTCCTTCAACGCCACAAGACCACCCACCGAATCGAAGCTCTCCGTCGCGGCATGGTATTCTAACAGACCACTCTTGCGGATGATCTGCTGTTTCTCTGCGAAGACCGCCTGCACGTCGTCCGCTTCCAAGCCATCGCCGGTCACGATGATCTTGGCGAAGACGTTCTCCGCCTCGCCGAGGGTCAGGCCGAGCGCCGCCTGCAGCAGCCGCTCGCGTCCCGCATCATCCAAATCGATTTTCACCTGCCGCACCTTCTGCACGTCGGCCAGGATGTCCTGCAGCAGCGCCGCCAGTTCATCGCGCCCCGGCGCGGGGAAATTCAGCACCGTGATCTCCTTCTCCAGCTCCACCGGAATCTCCAGCACCGGCGAAATGAGCACAATCGTCTTGTAGCTGCTCTTCAGCTGCAGCGCGATGTCCTTGAGCTTCCGGACCACCGCGAAGTTGTTCTTCGTCAGGAAGGGGTGGAAGTCCTTGAAGATGTAGATCGCCGGATCCACCTGATCGATCACCTGGTCCAGCGCCAGCAGTGGATCCTTCGTCGCGCCGCTGCGGCTCTTCTGCGACTGGATGGACATCCCCGCGGGCAGGATGCCGGAGCTGTAGCTCCACTCGAAGGCGTTCTTGTCGCGCTTCTTGGCAATGTCCACCACCACCTTCTGCGCCCGCAGCTCTTCGCCGGTGACGATGTAGATGATGGGATAGCGCGCGCGGATGAGCGTCTCGATTTCCTCGGAAAAATTCATGCGTTGGATGGGGTGATCAATTGGAGGCCGGGGGATTCTGAAAGCATCGTCCGCCGCGCCAAATCGGAATCTTCCGGCTGAAGTGCCATCAGCAGCGTCGACAGTTCAGGCGTCACATTCCTGACCAGCAGGCGGCCGTCCGGCAGCAGGAGGAGGCTGCTTTCGCTTTGGGTCTCCTCGGTCATGGCACCAGGCGAAGATTGAAATGTCGGGCGATCTCCATCGCGGAGGACAACTCTGCGGACGCGAGCGGGCGATCGAGCGGAGGATGATCGCCCGCCTTCCATGAGGGCCAGTAGCCGGACCGCAGGCTGACCTTTGCCATGGGCAAATGCGACGCGATCCACTCAGCCACCGGCCGCCAGCAGCACTCGACATGCCCCGGCATCAGCAGGTGCCGGATGATGAGATCGGTATGCCGGGCCGCCCACCGCAGCGTCTCGCCCACGGCCGCAGTGTAACCCGGCGTGCGTGAAAGCGTGGCCGCACAGGCATCGCTGCCGAACTTGAAATCCACGATCCACACGTCGAAGAGCCCCTCTAACATCCCCCGCGCCGGTCCGGTCGACAGGCCATTCGTTTTCAAGACCAGACGATCGTCCTCCGGCATCGCCGCCACGAGTTCGAGCAGCCAGGGGATATAAACGGTGGGCTCGCCGCCAAGCACCAGCAGGCTCTTCGCCCGGCTGCTTGCGATGGCATCTGTCGCCCGCCGGGCAACGGCGGCGGCGGCGAGCCGCTGTCCTCTCCGGGGGTGCCAACTTTCGTCGCCCGTGATGCAGAAGGCGCAGCGCATGTTGCAGCCGGCCAGTGCAATGGCGTAGGCGGGGATGATCTCCCATTCATCACCCACTTCCACCTGGGCGGAAAAAACATGAGGGTCCGCACCCGCGCCGCAGCGGCCTGCCGGACCTGTTAGACGATCCACCGCGCAGCGATGATGGCAGATCTCACAGCCGGCCAATGCCGCCCTGGCATCCTTCAAACGATCCATTGCCACCCGCCGGCGACCACCGGCCAGGAGCACCGGAGCTGTTAGAACGGCATCCATCGCTTCCACCATGGTGTGGGATTCGCTTTGACGGGCTCCTGTGAAATCGACTGCATCACCCGCTCCCGCATCTGTGGCGGCACGGGAGTGTGCTCAGCATCGTAGCGCAGCATCGCCTCCGGAGTGTCGAACTTGAGCGTCTCTTCCGTCCGCTGCTCGCCCGCCATGGCCAGCTCCTCCTCCGTCTCTTCGGTGGTCTCGTGGTTTAGTCGTTGTTTCATGGCGATGGCTCAGGTGAATGGTTTGAATGCCGCCGCAAAGGCCTTGCGCGCCCGGTAAAGTTTGCCCCGCACCGCATCGCTGCTCTGGCCGGTGAGCACCGCGATCTCGTCGTAGCTCATCTCCTCGTCGGCCACGCACAGCAGCAGGATGCGGTATTCCTCCGGCAGCGCATCCAGCGCATGCTGGATGCCTCGCCCCAGATCCTTTGCCTCCGCGACCTGAAGGGGCGTGGTGGCATCGATCACCGCGCTGTCTTCGAACTCCCCGTCCTTGGTCAGCGTCACGTTTCGCTGATTCCAGGTGGAGCGCAGGTTCTTGCAGTGATTGATCGCGATCCGGTAAAGCCAGGTGCGGATTTCCGATTCCCTCCGGAATTCCCCGAGGTTCCGGAAAGCCTTGAGGAACACATCGTGCGTCGCGTCCTCCGC
>Ga0307406_10000089_pt1 | contig 52532 bp, 41 predicted proteins | sample 322Cmetagenome_3_FD_203706 | JGI IMG/M metagenome (GOLD analysis project Ga0307406, IMG submission 203706) | Maize rhizosphere microbial communities from greenhouse at UC Davis, California, United States - 322HYB-C-2 | ecosystem: Host-associated > Plants > Roots > Rhizosphere > Soil | place...
CGGATTGAGACCCTCGCTGAAGACACCGATGTAGTAATCGCCAGGCGTGAGAGCCGCTTCGTTATTGAAGGGCAGCATCAGGTAGCGTTCGCTGCCCGGGCGTTGCATCTTCACCTGGCGGCTCGCAGTACTTGAGAGGTTCTGCACATCTCCATTATAGACGGCATTGAAGTCGGGAATCGCACCACGTCGCATCACCACAGCGGATTCTCCCGCACTTTGATCGAGCGTGAATTCCCAGCTCGTGGTGTTTTCCGGAATACTAACCTTATAGTAGGCCGCTTCACGCGCCGCGAGATTGTTGATGGCGACGCTGCTACCAATCGAAAAGCCCATCGTTCCGATCGGAATATCCAGTCCTTCGCCGATACCGCGGCTTTCCAAGGTCATGCTGGCCGGCTGGGCGCTGGCGCCCGAGCTATCGTTGCGAATGCCGATGTAGTAGGTTCCGGGAACCAATGGCCGCCCCGCGGCGGCAATGATGCGATCATTCATCTCGCGTCGCGGCGTGGTGGTCACATCGTACGTCCTGCCGCTCCAGTCCTTGCCTCCTTCCCATTGATAGCCACTCAGCCAGGAGGTATCCGCAGAAGGCGACCATGGAGTGCTCACTCCATTGTTGGTGCCGGTGTTCTGAGGAAGCTGATCGCGACGCACGACCATCGTGCAGTTGGCACCGGTCGAGTTCGCAAGACGCAGGTCCCATCCCTGCATCCCACTGCCGATGTCCATGCGATAGTAGCGCCACTTCTGTGACGGGATCGCAGTCACCGTCGTGCTGCTTTGGAAAGTGATCGTCGCCGGCGTGATCGGATGCACGTCCAGCGTGAATGCCCCCAGCGGCTGCTGCGGGAGGAACACACCGACATACCACACGTCAGCCTGGTGATTCATGCGCTGGATGAAGCCGTTCGTGCTCGAGTCATCCATGTAGGTCGCATTGGTATCGGACACCGTGCCGTCCGTGCGCTTCTGCCAGCGACCGGGCACCTTGTTTCGGCGGATCGCAAGCTGGGTGCCGGCCACTTGGTTGCCGAGCTCGAGTTCCCAACCCAAAGCTCCCACCTGCGAGGGAATGTCGGTCAGCGCGTAGAAGCGCCAGCCAGAGCGGGTCGGCTGATCGTTGACCTTGGTGTCGGTGAATGACAGCGGCGTGATCACCGGATCACCGTTCTTCAGCGTGAAAGTGTACGGCGCATCGCTCCACGTGGTGATGTACCATGTACCATCCGTGAGGTAGTTTGGCACCAGCGTGATGCCCTCGGTCGCGTTCCCCGGTGTGGCGGAAAAAGCTTCGTTGTCGAATTCCCCGGGCACACTTCCCTTGCGCACGGCAACGTCTGGATTCCCCGCAACTGCGGTCGCATTGATGTCCCACGCGATCTGATCGACCGGAACCTGCACGCGATAGACCCGGTAAAGCGGACCATTCACCGCCACATTCGAAACAATGCCATTGTAGGCGAGGTCGCTGACGAACTGGATCCGTGAATCCAAGCCGATCTCCTCACCCTGCGGGGCAACGATGCTCGAATACCACGTGCTGGATCCCACACCGAGCGCCGGCGGCACCATCAGCATGCGGCCCGCTTGCTTCTTCGTGTAGTTGGTCGTGGTGTTGTGGAACGGCAGCTTGTTAGAGCGCAATGCGATCTCCCGTGTGCTACCACCAAGCCAGAGGCTCCACGCCGGTGTGCCATTCGGGATCACGCTCTTGTAGAAACGGATTCCTTCCGGCGGCATCGGGGCGGACGGCGCATTCTGCGGAGCGACTGCCTCGCCGATATCGTAGAGATTGTTGCCATTGGAATCGGTGAACGGCAACGCACCGAGGTCATGAACGTAGGGCTTGCCGCTGACGAGTGACCACTGGGCGCCCTCCGAAGCGTAAACCATCAGGTTCCACTCCTCATTCGCGGCGAACTGATCATCGCGCAGCACAATGCCATCGGAGCCCGTTTGCACCGAGCTGAAGGTGCTGCTGCTGGTCGTCGGCAATGCCGTCTTCGAGAAATAAAGCGCAGCCTCTCCCGAGGTCACCGTGAGGCGCGTGCGCCAGCCACCGAGATCGCTTGATTGGGTGGTGACCTTGAAGAGATGACGACCGCCACGGGTATTGGCGTTGGAGAAAACCGCGGTTCCCGCCTCCGCGGTACCGGGATCCCAGGCCAGCGTCGTGGTAACCGGCTGCCAATCATCCAGCGTTACCGTGGTGGCCGTATAGGTGATTCGGAACGAGCCACGATCATTCGCCAGCGTGTAGCGCGAGCCATTCGGCAAGCCGGTGAAGGTGCCGCTGATACTTGCTCCCTGTAGGATCGCGAAGCTGTTAGCGGTCGCGATCGTGTCGTGGAAGTTGTTCACGAACTCGACTTGCAACGCACCAGAGATCGCCACGGCGCCGGTAGCAGTGATCTTGTCCCAGTTGCCACTGGAAACGCCACCGATCTCGATGTTCGTGGTGGATCCGGCTTGAAGCGCCAGTGCACCGTTCACTTGCAATGATCCCGCAACGCCGGGTGCCGCTGGCGAAACGCTGCCAGCCACATTCAAAGCCCCTGCCACCGTGCCGGGCATCCGCAACGATGCTCCAGATGCGATCGACACAGAGGAAGCGGTGATCGTTGGGAAGGAGATCGTTCCGCGAAGGACACCGCCTTGCATCGTCACCGTTCCTGCCCCGGCGTTCACGCTCGAGCCGAGAAGCAGCTCTTCCGCGGGATTGAACTGCACCGACCCCCCGTTGGTCGTGATCGCCCCCGTGATCGAGATCTTGCGACCCGCATTTAACGTCAACGGGATCTGACCGGTGCCCGCAGACAGCGTGCTACCGATCGAAAGATCACGCACCGCATTGAAAACCATCGGCGCGGTGTTGGCACCGGAGCTCTTCGACACTGCGGTGGAGATCGTGATGTCGCCATTGCCTGCGGCAGCACTGGCGGTATCGATGGTGACGCCGGTGCCGGCATTCAGCTGTGTTTGGATCGCGCTCGCTTGCACGAAGGCCGCGGCACTAACAGGCGTGAATACATTCGGATTCGCGCCGCTGAACGAGCCGCCTGAAGTGGCGGCAGTGGAGATGGTAACGTCGCTTGCCGCATGTAGCACGGCGGGCAGCAACAGGGAGAGGACAATGGGGTGGGGCTTCATGATCTAACAAACCGGAGATGGTCGCGCACAGAATGAGGTCGCTTGAATCAAGGCGCGCGAAGTTCGGATTCCTTGGCAAATACCCCGAAAAAATTTCCGCCGTCGATGTTGAGATCGCCGGTTACACCTAAAGTTCCAATCGTCTCACTGGGCCAAGAACCTCCGCAAACCCTTGTTCCATCAGGGACAAGTCACCACTTCCTCACTACTCGCCCATCCATCCGGACACGGCGATCGTCATGGGAGATTTCCCTACGGATCGAACAACTTGAGATCGATCGAGTTCGCCATCGCCTGATAGCCGGCCGGCGTCATGTGCAGATGGTCGGAGCTGTAGGCCGGCAAAAGTGCGGCTGGATTCGCCGGATCCCGGACCACGGCATCGAAGTCGAGGCAGGCGTCGTAAACATCGTTGCTCCGGAGCCACTGGTTGACGGTCTGCCGCGCGCTTTCGTGATCCGCCGTGTCGTAGCTGCTGCCGCCAAACGGAGTGATCGTCGCACCGCACACGCGAATGTTTCGCGCGTGAGCCTGCTCGGCAAAGGCGGTGAAAGCGGCGATCAGTTTTTGAGCGATGGCCGCACCGCTGCCATCTGCGGCTCCGCCGATGTCATTGACGCCGATAAACAGGATCACCCATCGCGCGCCGTTTTGGGCCAGAACATCGCGCTGAAACCGATTCTGCCCGCTCGGACCGAGACCGCCGAAAACCCCATTGCCACCGATGCCCATGTTGGCCACGGCGATCTTGGAGGTGGGGGCATTGGCGACGAATCGAGCCGCCAGATAGTCCGGCCACCGCGTATTGCCGTTCGTGGTGGAACCTCGCCCATCGGTGATCGAGTCACCAAACGCAATGATCGCGTGGCTGCTCATGTCAGCCATCACCTCGATGCCGGTGACGAGATACCAGTGGTCCGTCTTGGTGGCACCCGACAGTTCGACCTTCGATGCCGCGCTACCCGTCTGGATAAACGATGTGATGCGCGAGCCAGGGTGACCGCAAATCGACGTCGAGGAGATCTGACCGAAGTGAAGGCTGAGGCCGACCTCCTTCACCGCGGGAAGATCGAACGTCACCAAATCGGAATACACCTCTTCACCGGGCGGGATGACGGTCCTCGTCACACCGTGAAACAGAAGAGCGGTGTCCGTAGCCGGATCGATCTCGCCGGTGCCTGCGCTGCCCGTGCCCGCCGCCAGGGCGATGCGGGCGCTGTCGATGGTCACGGGAGCCGTGCCATGAAGATTGGAGAAGCGAACGCGTATCACCTTCCCGCCGATGGAGCTGCGGACAAACTGCCGCAGCGTGTTCCCGGCGAGCGGGACCGGAGGGAGATTGCGCTCCTCGGTCAGTTGTGGGCCACACCCCCAGGTGGTGACCCAGTGCTCGTCGGCCGCAGACGCGGTTTGTCGAAGGCCCAAGAGAATTGCCAAGGCCAGTGCTGTCGCGATCCGGACCATCTTCGAAGCGGGCGTGGGGCGATTCATGAGGAGCGAGGAGTGCCTTCGCCCCTTCTTCCTCCCTAGCAGCCTCTTCTCACACGGTTTCTGATGCCCCCATTCAATCCCCCGGGCATACCTCAAAAAAACTTTGTGAGATCTCAGACAAATACTGCAATAACCGGAAGATGCTCGAATCCCCGACGCTCGACCAAACCCTCGACGCCGCCTTGCGCGCTAATCCGGACGCCTTTCTGGCCATTGTCCGGGCGTACGGGCCGGCCCTGCGGGCGTTTCTGGGCAGCCAGATGTTTCACTTGGACGATGTCGATGACGTCGCCCAGGAAACCCTGATCGCAGCCTATCGGAGCCTGAACACCTACCGGCGTGGCGAGGACTTCGGCGCGTGGCTGCGCGGGATCGCCCGCAACAAGCTGCACCGCTACTTCGAACAAACCTCCCGCCAGTCGGCGCGGATGGAAACCTTCCGTCGCGAGGCAGCGGCGCTGCTCGATCGTGATCTCGACGAGGCCGCGGGCGAAACCCGCTCGGAGGATCTTCAGGCGATGCTCAACTGCATTTCCAAGCTGCCCGAGCGCATGCGCCACGTCGTCCGCTCGCTCCTCGACGGCGGCAAGTCGTCGGCGCTGGCCGACGAGCTAGGGACGAGCACCGCCGCCATCTATCAACTGCAGTATCGCGCGCTGGGAATCCTGCGCGGATGCATCGTGAAGGAGGTCTCGCATGAATGCTGATCTCCAGGATGCCCTGGTGGCATGGCAGGGCGGTGAATTGCCGCCCGGACGAGCCGAGGAATTGCTCACCAGACTCCGCAACGACGAGGGGTTCCGCAGCGAGCTAGCGACAGAAGCCTGGACGCTCTCACTGTCGCGGATCGCCCAAGCACCCGACCCACGATGGCTCGGGCTGATGGAGGAACTCGGAATCGCCGGCCCGGAAAGAGATGGCGATGCCGCATTCGAAGGCGCGGTGATGGAAAGCTTCCGCGCGGAGCCGGTCCGCTTCGTCTCCGCGTGGTGGCGTCGGGCCACCTATGGCGCCATCGCCGCTGCCGTGGCGCTCGCGGTTGGCATCACGCTGCGGGGCCCGCGTGAATCGAAGCCGCAAGCAAGCGCGACAGCAAAGCAGGAGACACTCGCCGTGGTAATCCAAGCGGAGAATGCCGAATGGAAAGATTCGACTGCCCGGGCAAGCGGCAGCGCCGTAGGTGCCGAACGAGTCCAACTCGCCGCCGGACGCGTCAGCCTCATGTTCACCAGCGGCGTGATGTTGGATTTCGAGGGCCCTGCCGATCTCGAGCTGATCGCCGCCGACCGGGTCATCTGTCGCGAGGGCCGCTTGCGGACCAGAGTGCCGAAGGGCGCGGAAGGATTCTGTGTGGAGACCCCATCGGGAGCAGTGACGGATCTCGGCACCGAGTTCGGCGTATCGATCGCGCAGGATGGGAAGACGCATGTCTCGGTCTTCGAGGGAAAGGCTGAAATCTCCCTGTCGATTCCGGGACAGCAGGGAGTTCGCACGGCCACCCTCACCGAACACGAAAGCGCGGAGATGATGCCGGGCAGCGGCACGATTCTTCCGCAGAGCACCGCATCGTTCCTGCCCGCCTCCACCGTTCAGCTTCCGCCACTGACCATCGACCCCGCGTATGCTGAGACGATCCGTGAAGCGAAACCCACGCATTACTGGCGTCTCGATCGCGAGGAGGAGGGTACCATTCCCAATGAAATCTCCGGCGCGCCCTCGCTGCGCCTGGCCGGCAGCACGACCATCGAGCCTGATGCTTCCGGGCACCGCAGCGCGAGATTCCTCGGCCCTAAATCGCCCGGCGTTCTCTACATGGACGAGCCGTGGTCGAATTCCGGCAAGGGCCATTCCACCGAGTTGTGGTTTGCTGCCGATGGCGTCGAGCGGTCCTCCCTGATCGCCTTGGTCGCACGCAGCGGCTTCGATCCGGACCGGGCACACTTTGCCCTAACAGAAGTCGGAAGCCGCCGGCCCGGACGCGGACCCGAAGCGGGGGTCGTCCGCACCGTGCTCCGCTGGCCGCCGCGCAATCGCGACGGGATGAGCCTAGATTCGTCACCCGCTGCGTTTCCGTATCAATGGCACCACGTCGTCGCCCAACAAAGCGAAGGACAGCTGGAACTTTTCATCGACGGCAAATCCATCGGCGCGGCGCAGATTGGAGGCGCCCCTGAAGCGGTGGAGTGCTCGTTGTTCTTCGGTTGCCTGTACTTCTACACCGGCGCCGATCTCTCTGCCCTCGAGCGCCAGTTCTCCGGACGCATGGCAGAGATCGCCATCTACGACCGGTTGCTCACGCCCTCGGAAATCCATCGGCACGCAAGCCTCGGCGGTCATCCGTGACCCACGCCTCCACCCCTCCCGGCGTGAGCTGTACCTCCCGCCAGCCCTCGAACCCAAAAACCCAACCTGGGAAGACCCATGCAATCCAAACAACCCACGATCCTCAAGCTCCTGACACTGGGCATCGCACCCGCCATCACTGGCATCACGATCCCATCCGCTCATGCGGGCAGCGCGACATGGAATGGCAGTGCTGCCACCAATGTCCTCAACACCGCCGCCAACTGGACTGCCGGTGGTCCCCCGACGGGAAGCGGTGACACTGGCACCTGGGACGGCACCGCTACCGGCGACCTCTCCCTAACGTGGACCGCGCCCGGTGACTTTGGTGCCGGACCCGGAGCCTTTGGCACCAATCTGGTGCTCACCTCCACACAGACCTCCAGCCTTCTCATTGCCAGCAGCTCCGCCACCGCTCTTACCAACGGCGACAACTTTCAATTCGGCAATCTCACCATCGCGAGCGGGGCGGGCGCGTTCACCTTCGGTGATGGCGTCGGAAACGACAACACGGTCTTCCGCAACAACGGTTCACCTGCGGTCAACCTGCTCACGAACAACAGCAGCAACACCGCCACGTTCGCCTCGAACGTCTACTTCAACAGTGGTGGCGGCTCGGCCCGCACCTTCACCTTCGACGGCTCGGGCAACTGGCAGGTGAATTCCCTCCTGCGGTTCAGCAACAACTCCGGGATGACCGTCGTCAAGAATGGCGCGGGCACGCTTACCCTCACCGGCAGCACCAGCGCCGGCGGGACGGGCACCGTGACTTACACCATCAATGCGGGCACCTTGAAGGTGGCGGGCGCCGGCCTCCTCGGAGGAGCCACCCTTCCCGGCAACGTCATCAACAACGCCGCATTCTCCTACGAGAGCACCGCAAGCCAGACGATCACCGGCATCGTCTCCGGCACGGGAACCCTCAGCCAAAGCGCGGGAACCCTGATTCTCAGCGGAGCCAATACCTATGGCGGCGCCACAACGATCACCGGCGGCACGCTCCACGTCAGCGGCACCGGCACCCTCAATACTTCCAGCGGCATCACCATCAACGGCGCGGGTGCCAAATACCTGCACACCAGCACCACGAGCTCCACGCAAAACATCGCACTCACCCAAGGCACCGTCGCCGGCACCGGCAGCATCAGCGCGGTGACCGCGAGCAACGACGCCGGTGCCGTGATCGCCAATGGCAACGCCAACTCCGCCGCTCTCACCATCGATAACCTCACCTTCAACGGAGCGGCTTCGCTAAGCATCACCGACGACGGCAATACCAGCACCTCCGGAATCATCGTCTCAGGAGCGCTTTCCACGACACCGGCCAATGGCTTGGTCACGGTGAACGCCTCCAGTTCATTCTGGAACAGCGGCACTACTTACGACCTCGTCAGCGCTGGAAGCTTCGGCGGCTCCATCTCCGACTTCACGCTGGGCACGATCAGTGGCCTGACCAATCGCCAGAGTTCATCGCTGGTCCTCAACGGCACCACCATCGGACTCTTGATCGGCGGTGACAGCCCGAAATGGTCCGGCCTCGACAATAGCAATTGGGTGGTCGGCAACACCGGCGCGAATGGCAACTGGAAACTCATCAACGGAGGCACCAAGACCAACTACATCCAAGGCGACGTAGTCCTCTTCAATGACTCCGCCACGAACACCACCGTCACCATCTCCGGCGCCGACGTGAGCCCGGCGGTCATCAACTTCGACAACAGCAGCAAGAACTACACGATCAACGGCGCGTTCGGAATCGCCGCAGGAGCGGTGAACAAGAACGGCTTGGGCAATGTGACGATCTCCACCGCGAACACCTACAGCGGTGGAACCACGATCAACGCCGGAACCCTCACCCTCAGCGGTGCGGGCACCCTCGGAGCCACGAGCGGCACCCTGACCCTCGCAGGCGGCACGGTGAATCTTGGCGGCACGAGTCAGACCGTCGGTTCCCTGGCGATCAGCGGTGAGGCACACATCAACAACGGCACACTGAATGCCACCGACCTCACCGCATCCAATCCGGAAGGCTCTGCCTCGATCTCCTCCAGCCTCGATCTCGGCTCTGGCAATCTCACCAAGTCCGGCGATGGCACCCTGACCCTCAGCGGTCCCATCGCGTATTCCGGGACCACCACGATCACCGGTGGCGTTCTCGTTCTCAGTGGTCTCAGCAATATTGCATCGAGCAGCGGCGTGACCTTGGGCGGCGGCACCTTGGACCTCGGCGGGGCCACTCACCAGACGAACGCCATCACCATCAGTGCGGCACCCATGTCGATGGAGCCGATCGCGAATGGCACCATCGAGCCCACCTCACTGGGTTTCACCGCGACGAGCGGCACGGCACCCGTTTCCGCAAATATCGTTGGCACGACTGGCATCACCCTCAGTCCCGCTGCTCCCGGCGGCACCCTCAGCCTCTCCGGCGTCAACACCTTCACTGGGCCGCTCAACCTCGCCGGTCCCGCAACGGTATCGATCGATGGAGGATCCAATACCGGCGGCGGCGCTATCACCTACAACAGCTTCGGCACCTCGCTGACGATCAATTCCGGCTCCTATGTCACCAGCGGCATCACCGCCAATGGCTTGAGCGAATTCAGAACCCTGAATCTGAACGGAGGGGTCCTTGAATCATCGGGCAATGTCTTTGCGGACACGCTGGCCATCACGATCAATTTCAATGGCGGCACCCTCAAGTCCGGCAGTGCTTCAGGCATTACCGTGTTCGACTACAACAACCTCGTCCAAATCGGGGCCGGCGGTGCGACATTCGACACCACCGCGGGTGCCATCACCGTGGGAAACAACGCGGACATGGTCGGCGCCGGAAACGTCCATATCCCCACGGTGAACTTGCCCAAGATCAATGGCACGGGAGGAGGAACGATCACGCTCGCGGGAGGTAACACCCTCGTAGCCGGCATCACGAACAGCGGACTCCTCGACATCCAGAATAGCTCCGCTTGGGATCTCAATGGCATCGCCTCGTCCGTGGACGGACTCTCGGGAAATGGCATCATCACCAGCTCCCCGGGACCGGCGGTGCTGACCATCAACGCGAACTCGTTCAGCGGGCCCTTCACCTACTCGGGCAATATCTCCGGCGGCGCGAACCTTGCCTTGATAAAGCAGGGTGACGGAACCCAGACGCTTTCCGGAAACATTACCTATCAGGGCAACACCACGGTCGCCGCCGGCACGCTGGAAGTGAGCAACAACACCGCGACCACATTCCACGACGGATCGACGATCACCATCGACAGCGGCGCGGTGCTCCATCTGGCCAATGCGACGACCGACCAAGTGCGCGGGCTGGTGATTGGCAGCACACCGCTCGCTCCGGGAATCTACAGTGCCCTCAGCCCTGAAACCACCGGCTTCATCACCGGCAGCGGGCAGCTTGAAGTTGTGGCCAGCGTCGGCTTTGCGGACTTCATGGGGCAATTCCTGTCCCTGACCGAGGCGGAGAAATTCCCGGACGCCGACCCGGACCACGATGGCATTGCCAACCTGATCGAGTATGCCATCGACGGCCTCAGCCCGGTTGAAGCGAACGCCGCACCCGGCGCGCTCGCCGGGAATACCCTCACCTTCACCAAGCGCGCCGCAGCGGTGACCAATGACGATGTGACCTATGGCTTTGAGGATTCGCTCGACCTCGGAGCGACAGATCCGTGGACCGTGGTGAATTTGCCGAATTCCCATGTGGCCGAGACCGCGGGGATCATTTCCTACACCTTCAATCATCTCACCGATGGCGCACGCGCCTTCATCCGCTTACGGGTAACGCAGAACTAAAATGGGGTTCTTCGCGAGGACCGGCGGGGACGACTTCGCCCCGCCGGTCCATGCATGAAAACGTAGCGGGAATTTCGCGCGGACTTCATCGGGATCTCACTGCGAGTCCGAAACATCGGCCGCATGAATCCCGACTTTGCCAAAGATTTCCTCCGCCAGCTCCGCTTCTGGGCGCTTCACGTGCCATTGAATGCCTTGCCGAGTTTCATCATCGCGATCTCCCTCTTCCGCTTCGACAAGCAGCCGCTCGCCATCGTCACGATATTCGCGGCCATCCTGCTTTTTATCATCGGACTCGCTACGATCGTGGCGATGATCCCCGATCTGAATCGTGATGGCCATCCGCTCACACGTGGATTGCGGGCAGCGGTCAAAATCCGGGCGTGGATCAGCGGGCTTTCCTCGACGATGCTGGTCATCGCGCCTCCGTCGATGTCCCTCGTGCCTGACTTCTGGTGCGGCTATGTTTCAGCCGCCTTGACGGAGGGCCTGTTGCAAGCCCTCCACCTGGGATCCTCCGGGGTCCGCACGGGCAGCTTCCTGCCCGTGATGCTGACCACCGCCCTGGAAGGCCTGATCATCGCGATGGCACTCGCGATGATGACCTTCTTCCTTTGCCTCTACTTCCAAAGCCGCGAACGCCGGAAGGCATTCACTTCAGCGGGTTCGCCGGCACGCCTTCGAAGGTGATCTTCACCGGCTTGATGAGGCCCTTCTCATCGAACTCCAGCTTGTCGATGCAGGTCACCCGGTGATTGCCATCCGTCTCGCCGAGCGGCCGGCGGTGATAGACGATGTAATAGGAGTCGTCCTTCTTGTTGTGGATCACCGAATGGTGTCCGGCACCAGTCGCGACGGCAGCATCCTGTTGGAGCACCACGCCGATCCGCTCGTGCGGACCGAAGAGGCTGTCGGAAATGGCATAGGCCACCTTGTAGTCCGGACCAGTCCAACCGCCCTCGGACCACATGAAGTAGTACTTGCCGTTCTTCTTGAAGACGAAGGGACCTTCCACATAGCCCTTCGGCGTGATCTCGCGGAAGGTCTCACCGTTCTCGAAAGGGATGAGACCCTTGAAGTCATCCGTCAGCTTGGTGATGTTGCAGTGCCGCCAGCCACCGTAGATGAAGTAGTAGCTGCCATCATCGTCATGGAAGACGAAGCCATCAATCGGCTGCGCACCGTGATGGAATTTGTCGATGAGCGGCTTGCCAATGTGATCCTTGTAAGGACCCTGCGGCTTGTTCGCCACCGCCACGCCGATGCCACCTTCCTGCTCGTCGTTCTGGATATCGTTCGCGGCGAAGAAGAAGTAATACTTGCGATCCTTCTCGATGATCGAAGGCGCCCACATCGCGCGCTTCGCCCACTTGATGTCACCGGTGTCGAAAATCTTCTCGTGCTTCGTCCATTTCTTCAGGTCCGGCGACGAGAAGGCATCGAAGTGGGTCTGCTGTTCGTAGGGCGCGGAAAAGGTCGGGAAGACCCAGTACTGATTGTCGAAGATGATGCCCTCGGGATCGGCATACCAGCCCTCGAAGATCGGATTGCCGGCGTCAGGCTTCTTGTCTTGGGCAGAGGCCAGCGGCGCGAGCACCACGGCGGCAGAGAGGGCGAGTTTGGAGATCGAGGTCATAACGGGTTCCGCTTTGATAAATGGAACACGTTTGAATCCCTTTCAAGGTTTAGAGCACTGACAATCATGCTGCAAAACCGCCAGTCGCTCAAACGGCGAGAGCAGCGAGGTAGCGACGGGTTTCAGGGGAAATCCCGGGCTGAAATTCAGCTCCCGAGGAAGTCCTTCAACCCACCGAAGAAATTGTCGAGTTCCGCATCATCCGCCTCGGCACCCATGATATCATCGTAGGTGGTGTGGATCAGGTACTCCTCGTCCAGCTCAGGGATGAAGCTGCTCGACTGGCAGGACACTTGCTGGCCCCACTTGGTCCGCATCATGCAGTAGGTCATCGCCAGCTTCTGCTGCGCGCGGGTAATGCCCACGTAGAGCAAGCGGCGTTCTTCATCCTTCGTGCCTTCTGTCACGCTGCGCTGGTGCGGCAGCACGCCTTCTTCAAGGCCCACCAGGAACACGCTGGGGAACTCAAGCCCCTTCGACGCGTGCAGCGTGATCAAGGTGCAACCACTCTTCTTCTCCAAGTCATCATCCTCGCGATCGGAAGCGAGCGCGCTGTCATCAAGGAACTTGCGTATGCTCTTGCCGCGCTCGATCGCCTTCGCGAGTTCGGAGACGACTTCAGCCAGACCCTCGCCCCGCTGCGTCTTCTCTTGGTCCGTTTTGCAGCCGCGCTCGAGCCACGGGAGGTATTCGATCTCATCGAGGAACTCCTTCAGCACCAGGTTTGCCGGCATCACCTTCGCATCGATCTTCATCTTCGCGGTGAGCACCTGCGTGGTGAAAGTCTCGATCGAGTTGCGGACCTTGGTGCCGAGCTGGCTGAGGAAACCCTCGTCGGTCAGAGCACGCCACACGCTTGCGCCGATCTCACGGCTGTAGTCGGTGGCGAGCATCGCCGTCGCTTGGCCGATTCCGCGCGGCGGTGAATTTAACACGCGCAGCAAGGGCACGTCCGCTTCCGGATCATCCAGGAGCTCCGTGTAAGCCAACGCGTCCTTCACCTCGCGGCGATCATAGAACGACTGCGCACCGACCATGCGGTACGGGATCTTCCGCTCGCGCAAGGCTTCCTCCAGCTTGCGGCTCTGCTTGTTGGTGCGGAACAGCACGGCGAAGTGCTCCCACGGCAGGTTGCCGCGCGCTTTGTCCGCCAAGATCTCTTCCGCAATGAAGGTCGCCTCTTCCTCGTCGCCCGGCATGCCGACGAGTCGCACCGGCTCACCACCCGCAATGGTCGACTTCAACGACTTCTCGCGCCGACCCACATTGCGGCGGATCAGGCTGTTCGCCGTGTGCAGGATCGCGTGCGTGGAGCGATAGTTCTCCTCCAGCAGGATGACCTTGGGATTCGGGAAGAAGCGCTCGAACTCGAGGATGTTCGCGCTCTCCGCACCGCGGAAACCATAGATCGATTGATCGTCATCACCCACGACGCAGACGTGATACGGATGACCGACGAGCTGCTGGAGCAGCTTCATCTGCAGGCCATTCGTATCCTGGAACTCATCGACCGTGACGCGCTGGTAAACGCTGCGGAAATAATCGCGCACGTCGTGGTGCTCGCGCAGCAGCTGCTCGGCGAGCAGGAGCAGGTCATCGAAATCGACCGCATTCTGCGCACGCAGTTCATTCTGATAAGCGACGCCGAGCGAGGCGAAGAAATCGTCCTCCAGATCCTGCGGCGGGATGCCGCGGTTCTTCGCTCGCGAGATCTCCGAAAGCACCGCCTCCGCCTTCACCTTCTCATCGCTGCCGCCCATGCGGACCACGAGCTGCTTCATGATGCCGACCTGATCGCTACCGCTGCAAATCGAGAAATTCTTCTTGTACCCGAGCTTGTGAATGCCCCCGCGCAGCAGGCGCACGCACAGCGAGTGGAAGGTGCAGACGGTCATCTGCTCCGCCTTCTTTTTCGAGACCATGCCGCCGATACGCTCCTTCATTTCGGCGGCGGCCTTGTTCGTGAAGGTCACCGCGAGGATGTTCTCGGGCGGAATGCCCCGCTCCAGCATATTCGAGATCCGGCAGGTGACGGTGCGGGTCTTGCCCGTGCCGGCCCCCGCGAGGATCAGCACGGGGCCATCCAGCGAAGCCACGGCGTCCCGTTGAGCCTTGTTGAGCGAGTCGAAAGAGAAGCCACCTGCCATTGCGCGGGCGGGATGGAAGCGGGCCGGAGACCGGGCGGCAAGCTCGCGACGAAACTCGTTTACGATCAGCAAGCCACCCGGGAGCCGCCGTCACTCGTCGCGGCGGCCCTGCAGCACCGACAACCAGTAAAGCAGCTGGGCGATCGCGCCGACCGCGCCTGCCACGTAGGTCATGGCAGCCCAGAACAGAGCGTTCTTGGCCCGGTCATGCTCCATCTGGTTCGCAACCCCGCTCTTTTCGAGCCACACCATCGCCCGCTTGCTCGCGTCGAACTCGACCGGCAGCGTGATGATCGCAAACAAGGTGGTCACGCCGAACACCGCCACCCAGATCCACAACATGGTGGTGCTGTGGAAAAAACCGGCTCCGATCATGGCGCCGAACATCAGGTACTGCTGGATGGTGCTGGCGAATTGCACCGCCGGAACCATCTTCGAGCGGAAAGTCAGCCACGCGTAGGCCTGCTGGTGCTGGACCGCATGGCCGCACTCGTGAGCAGCCACGGCGGCGGCAGCCACGGAATTCATGTGATACACCGGCTCGCTGAGATTCACCGTCTTGCGCAGCGGATCGTAGTGGTCCGTGAGATGGCCGGGCGTGCTGATGACCTGCACGTCATTGATCCCGTTCTGGCGCAGCATCGCCTCGGCGACCTGCGCGCCGGTCATGCGGATCGGGATCTGCGAGTACTGGTTGAAACGCTTTTTCAGCATCCCGCTGATCGCCAGGCTGACAATCATGGACACCCCGATGATCAGCCAGTAGCCGATCCCGATGCCGCCGCCCTGCGGCTGCTGCTGGAATTGCGCGAGAATCTGGAGGGATTCAAAAATCATCTGCCAACTGTAGAGGGCATCGTGCCTGCCGCAACTTCGCACCGGGTGGAAATCCAGCCTTCATTTTCAAATCGACCGCTCTAGCTTCGCCATCGTGAAGCACGTTCTCATCACCGGTTGCACCCGCGGCCTCGGCCTCGCCATGGCGCGAGCCTTCGCTGCAAATGGCTGGACCGTCTCGGGTTGCGGCACGAATCCCATCCGCGTCGACGTCCTCGCCGCCGAACTCGGGGAAAAGCACCGGGTAGTCGTCGCCGACGTCAGCTCGGAAAAGGAAGTCGCCGACTTCGCCAGCGACATCCTCTCCGGCCCCGGCGCGCCCGACCTGCTGCTCAACAACGCCGCCATCATCAACCGCAACGCCCCGCTCTGGGAGGTCGCGCCCGACGAGTTTTCCAAGGTGATCGACGTGAATCTCAAGGGCATCCATCTGGTCCTCCGCGAGTTCCTGCCCGCCATGATCGCCCGCGGCAGCGGCGTGGTCGTGAATTTCTCCTCCGGCTGGGGTCGCTCGACCGCCCCGGAAGTCGCCCCCTACTGCTGCACCAAGTGGGGCGTCGAAGGCCTCACCCAAGCCCTCGCCCAGGAACTCCCCACCGGCCTCGCCGCCATCGCCCTCAATCCCGGCATCATCGACACCGACATGCTCCAAAGCACCTTCGGCGAATCCTCCGCCGACTTCCCCAACCCCGCGAAGTGGGCAGCCACCGCAGTGCCCTTCCTCGAAAAGCTCGGACCGAAGGACAACGGGCAGGCGCTGACTGCGCCCTGACACTTCGCCCGCAAACCGAAGAGCGCTGAATCTGGCTAGGAAATGAAAATCACCTCCGCATTATTCCCGACGATAGCAGCCACATTTATGGTGGCCTGCTCCGGCGCCGACTCCAGAGAAGCCAAGACTCGTAAGGAACAGGAAGTCGAATTCAACAAGGCTTTCGGATTTCATCCGCCAGCCACGATCACGACCATCAACCATACCTACCTCTCCAGCCGGAATGTCATTGATCGCTCTTACGATGAGTGGCTGAGTTTTACCTTCGAACAGGCCTCGTTCGATAAAATCATCAGAGGGAAGTACAAACAGGCGCAGAATATCGCTATGCCGGACGAAAGCGAATCACCTGCGTGGTGGCCAAAGGCAAATCCCAGTGGCACGGTCCTTTTCTTTCGATCCCAAGATGACACTTCAACGGATGAAGGATTCCAGTTTCAGGAATATATCTGGCACGATAAAGCTTCCGGTTTGGTCTTCTTCCACAAGAGCTACTGGGGCTAAAAAAGACCTCTCTGCGCCTTGAGACTACGCCGACGTCTCCCGTGAACGAGATCCATACCAGCATCGAAGAACATTGTTCCGCCGAGGACCGTGAGCAGATTGTGCGGGAACTGGTCCGCTTCAATGACGGCCGTGCGGCTCCGGAGTCTCATCACGATTTGGTGGTCCTCTCCCGTCTCGATGGAGAGCTTGTTGGCGGACTGATTGGCTACACGCACTGGGACTGGCTCTTCATCAAACAGCTTTGGGTGGCAGAGACTCTCCGGCGCCACGGCGTCGGTCGTAGCCTCATGCGGGCAGCGGAGCACGAGGCGCATGCTCGCGGTTGCCTCCACTCGCATTGCGACACCTTCGACTTTCAGGCCCTCCCCTTTTACCAAGCCCTCGGCTACCGCGTCTTTGGCCAACTGGAGGACTATCCCCCTGGCCACACGAGATACTTCCTCCACAAGCGCAACCTACGTGAGACCAAGATCGCCTAGCCACGTGCTGCGAACCGCTCCGTGCCTCGCTGAGCTTGGGGTCGTTCTGCTCCCAACTTCCTCGAGTGCTTCCCCTGACCTCCCGAACCACGCGAAATGGGCAGAGAAAGCCGTTCCCTTCCTTAAAAAGCTCGGCCCGAAAGACAACATGCAAACGCTGACGGCTCCCTGACACTTGGTTACACGGGTCGACACACCTTTAATGTCCCTCAAAAATGATCACGCGCGTTCCATGCCATACCTGCGGCGCTGAGATCCTGCCTGCTACCGCTGAGGCGACAGGAGGAGTTTGTATGGCGTGCAAGCAAGGGATTCGGCGTGGACCAGTTGACCGCCATGGCCGACCCATCGAGGATCAAGCTCCGACGGGCAAGAAAGAGAAAGTGACTGTGGCACCGAATGGGCACATCCACATCACTGGAGAGGACGGCTCTTACACCCACCTGAACGTTTCCCGAATGACAGCTGCGGAGGCTTTTCTTCATGAACTGAAGAATAAGGAAGAGTTCCGCAAAAAGGTGACCGCCCTGATTCTCAACGGAAAGGCGGTCGATATTGAGAAGCGTGACCTGGAGCCTCTAATGCGGCTCTGGCTCAAAGGTGCCGAAGCAGAGCGGTCTGGAGACACAATGTCGCGATTCGTCTTCGGCCCGAGCTTCGCCGATGAGTTCAAGAGTCTTTCGACGATTCTGACGGCAGCGGGTCTCAATCTCGAGCGGTTCTCGGCTGCAGCTTTCTCGCCCGGAAACCCCAAAGAGTTGCCCCAAGCACGTGAAGCTGCCCACAAGTCCTACAGTCATTGGGTTTTGCCATTGATGCTATCGGGGTTTCTCGCACTCGCTATTGGTATAGGTGACGTTGATTACAGCTTCTTCGTGGTGCTTCGTTTTGCAGTCTGCGCCTCGTTTGCGTGGTGGGCATGGAGAGCACACGAGCGTGGCCAATCGATTTGGAGGAACCTATTTGTCCTCACCGCAGTCTTCTACAATCCGTTTGTGCCGCTCCGGCTGGATCGGGAATGGTGGCAAGTAGCCAATGGACTGACGATTGCGATCACACTCGTTGCATCCGCCAAAAACAAACTAGGCGAACATGCGGGCGCTGACCAACCCGCTACCCGTTCCGAGTCGAAGTCGGAAGATGGCAACAGACCTCAACGATAATTAGAGGGGCGCTCCCGGTAGCGGATGCCAGCGCTTCGACGTTAGGCCTCTTTCTCAACGATCCCCCGCCCAGATCTCACGGATCGTATCCTCCTGCCCATACCCTTCCGGCGTGGCTTCGCTCTTACGATTCACATAGTACCACCACTTCTTGTCCGGCGCACCCGCAAGACAACGGCCGCCGGGCATTTGGAGATAGCCTTCGGCATCGTGCTCGCGGACCCATTTCCAAGCATACTGGAGCCAGGCATTGCGGGCTTCTTCCGATAGTTGGGAAAACCAGGTGATCTCGTCCCAGCCCCAGCCCCAGACCCAGTGGACGCCCATGCCCGGCTTGCCGGGTTCCTTGCTGCGACCGTAGTTATCGAGTTCCACGAGGTAGGGCAGGTGCTCGCAGGTCCAGCCGCTCGGGGTGATGCCGCCCTTGCTGCGGCCGTAGATGGCATCGGAGTAGCCGATGCGGAGCTGACCCTCTTTCGGGCGATCCGGGACTTCCTCGATGCGCAGCGGGAAGGAATGGAAGTCGTAGCGCAGCTTGCCGTCCTTCACCAGGCCGCCGCTCGGCACGTGGGCATCGCAGAGCACGAAGTGCCGCCACGCATGCTTCTTCGCGTGGGCGCGGGCGCGGGCGTGCTCAAGGACCGAGTTCCAGTGAACCATGTCCTTGTCATTTCCCGCGACCTTGCCCACCCGGGGCAGATGATTAAGATTTTCTGAAAATCAACACTTTGTGTCGCACTTTTCCCTGCGAACCGCTATGCAGCGCCGCGCAATGTCCGAGAGTATTCTCAAATCCTCCCCTGCTGCTCCTGCCTCCACGGTGCTGATGCGATCGTTGGTCGCGGCGGGCGGCTTGGTCCTGCTCCTGATTCTGGGAAGCACGGTGACGGCGGGGTGGTATCTGCGGGAGACGTCGGGCCCCGAAATCACCGGGGCGCGTGCGCCGGTCATTCTTGCCGCCTTGGTAGCGACCATCGCCTTGTCCACGGTGAATCTGCTCCTGCGCTGGCTTCGCTGGCACTTCCTGAGCCGGCGCTTGGGCGCGCGGCTCGCGGCCAAAACCAGCGTGCACGTCTGGTTTGCCACCCTTCCGGCCATTCTCACGCCGTTCTATCTGGGAGAACTGGTGCGCGGGGCATTTCTCTTCCGGAAAACTCCGGGGGCGCTCCGGCTCTGTTTCCGGATGTGGTTGATCGAGCGCGGGCTCGATACATTTGCGGTGGGCTCGTTGTGGATGATCGGGGCCGGCCGGTGCCCTTTGGCGATCTTGTTTTTGGGGATTGGCTGGTTGATTTGCTCCGCCCTGCTGCGCTTCCGGACGGGCGTCGCGCCGGATCTCAATCGCCACTGGCACGCCTCGCTGCTCGTGGTGCTCTCATGCGCCGGCTGGCTGCTGCCCGCGGCGTGCCTGTGGGGGGTCGTGGCAGCCTGCGGTGGTTCTGCCGATGGATTCACCGCGCTGCGCGCCTTTGCTTCGGGCACCCTCCTGGGCGGTATCAGCGGGATCCCTCTCGGCACCGGGGTGTCCGGCTCGATTTCCATCTTCCGCCTGATCGAAGCCGGGGTGGCCGATTCCGTGGCGATTTCAGCCCTTACGGTCTTCCGCGCGGGGACCACCTGGTATGCGGTCCTGCTCGGCGGCGTGCTGGCTTTCACGTGGCGCGCGCAGTTGCGGAAACTGTGGTCAAACATCGACGACGGCCCCTCTCATTTCGACGAACTCGCCGATGACTACCGCGGACAAATCCCCGAGCATGTCCGTGGCAAGCTACTCGAGCGCAAGATCTCGATGATGACCTCGGCCTTGCCCGCCCCCGACGCTGCCTTCCGCCCCCGAGGCCTCGATCTCGGCTGCGGTCACGGGTGGTATGCCTGTGAGATGGCGAAGGCGGGCTACGCCATGACCGGCGTGGACCTCTCGGCCGAGCAAATCGCCAACGCCAAAGAGCACGCGCGCGAGGAAGGCTGCGAACTGGGGGTCATGACCGCCAGCGCGACCGAACTGCCGTTCCCCGACGCTTCCTTTGACTTCATCTATTCGATCAATGTCCTCCACCACATCGAGGACCCGCTGGCTCAAGCCCAGGCGTTCTCGGAAATCGTGCGCGTGCTGAAACCCGGCGGGAAATTCTTCCTGCACGAGATCAACGTCGAGAACCCGCTGTTCCGCCTCTACATGAGCTATCTCTTTCCGGTGATCCGGGACATCGACGAGGGCTCGGAACGCTGGATTCGTCCCAGCCGGCTGCCTGCCGTCCCGGGCGGAAACTGGGACCGCGAGGTCCGTTATTTCACCTTCCTGCCCGACTTCGTCCCGTCACCGGTGCTCAAGGCTCTCGCAGGAGTCGAGCGGTCTCTGGAGCAATCGTTCATGGCGAGCTGGAGCGCTCATTACATGGCGGTCTTACGCCCCGACCCGCGGCCAGCAGCATAAAGGCGAGCGCGACTCCCAGGCCCAGAGGCAGGAGATACCAGCAGGCCCAGAGTTTTGGCTGGAGCGCGATGCCATCCGGGGTCGGCGCGCCCTTGAACACGTGCTTCAGGACCGGAACATCGTAAAACGGCAGCGTGAGAAACAGCGCGAAGCCCAGCCATGCGATGATCCTTGGAGCGAGCTTGTTAGAGCCGAACATCATCATCCACATCGCGGGAATCAGCAGCACCAGATAGTGGGTCCAGCAAATACCGAGCGGGATCAGCACCAACGGCAATCCCGCAGCGACCACCTTCCGCAAGTCATCCCGGTTTTTCCAAAATGGCCACGCGGCCAAGGCGGCAACGGCGGCGGCGACCAGCAGGGCCTCCAGGCGAATCTGCGGGTCCACAGTGCGGGAGGTCCAGCTTCGGATCCCTTCGCCCCACTGCGCATCGGTGATCCGCTCGATGAAGGAACGCACCGAGTGGTTGTTGAACGCCACATTCGTCATGTTGACCAAGGCGTCGTTCATTCCCTTGTAGTCATCGCGGGTCGCTTGCGGCAGGAGCGGAGAGTGGGCAGCCGCCATCAGCAAGAGTGAGGCAGTGACGCCGGAAACAAAGGGAATCCAGCGCCTCGTCAACCCGAGCAGCGGGATGAGCAAGATCGCCCATGGCTTGAAAAGGGCAGCCAAGGTGAAGAGCAGCCCGGAGGACACCTGCAGCGCTTTCCCGCCATGAGCAAAGCGAACGCCCATCATCACCAGCGCAAGGCAAGGAGCGACGTTTTGGCCGAGCGAGACTCCATAGATCACCGGCAAGGTGAGGCCGGCTAACAGGGCACCGGCGGCACGTTGCCACGCAGCCTGGCGTCCAGCCCACGCCATCGCTTCCCAGCCAATCCAAACCGCCGACAAAGCATTGAGCGCGAACCAGAAATTCGTGAACTGGTCGATCGACATCATCCTCGTCAAGGGTGCCACCAGCATCAAATACCAAGGGCTATAGACGTACGACGTCACCTGAACCTTCGACAGCGCATCGATCTTGTGTACCTCCGCAACCCAGGCGGGATCCGCCGTTTCTTCAGTAAGGAACACGCTCGGGTGATAGATCGCGTCGTAGTGGCCTTCCGACCACAGGTGTCCCGCCAGATAGGTGGGTTGCAAATCGACTCGCAAACTGGACGCCCAAAGGATCTGGTTCCACGAAACGGCAACAAGCCCCAAGGCCAAGACGAAGAGCACGCATGCCAGAATCCGGTCTCGTTGCGATGACGCGGGTTTTTTGTCGGGGGGGCTATCGTTCATCGCGGGTCTGGTGCGCCACTTGCCGGCCGATTTTCGAGGACGGTCTGCGGAATGCCCGGTGAATTCAATGGAAAGCCGCCCTCCCGCCAAGGATCGTTTCTGCTAGGACAGCCATGGCGACGCTTGGGGGTTGCTGATCCCCGGTCGCTGAACCAATCTCAATGCAAGCGTGATCGAAGTCCGGTTCCAACGTGGCCTGCACCTGCCCGAACTCGACCTGTGGCTTGACCCGTGGGACCCGAAGCCCTGGGCCTTCGTCTCGCATGCCCACGCCGACCACTTCGCCCGACATGACACGGCGCTGTGCTCGGATGTCACGGGCGCGCTGGTCCGCTCGCGCTACGGCGTGGCGGAAAGCCGGATCGATCCGGTCGCTTTTCATGCGCCGATCGTGAAGGACGGCTTTCGCCTACGGCTGCTGCCGGCCGGCCATATCGCGGGGTCGGCAATGCTCCATGTGACCCGCATTGCCGATGGAGCGACGCTGCTCTACACCGGCGATTTCAAGGTCCGCAAAGGCCGCACCGCCGAGCCCGTCGTCTTCCAACAGGCCGACCTGCTGATCCTCGAAACCACCTTCGGCCTGCCACAATTCATCTTCCCGCCGCCGATGGAAGTGGAGGGCGCGGTGCTCCGCTTCGTCCACGACACCTTGGCCGATGGCGAGGTCCCGGTGCTGTTAGGCTATTCGCTTGGCAAGGCCCAGGAAGCGCTGGCGCTGCTCCACGCCCACGACATCCCCGCGGTGCTCCACCCGAATGTCGCGGAAATGACCGCCGCCTGCCGCGCCGCCGGCGTCTCCTGCCTGCCGGAACCCATCCTGCTAGATGGGCCGGTGCCGCCGGGCCACGCGGTGATCGCGCCGCCGAATGCCGTGCGCTCGAAGCTGCTGCGCGCCGTGGGAAACCGCCGCGTCGCCATGCTCACCGGATGGGCACTCGTTTCCGGAGCCACCTTCCGCTACCGCGTCGACGACGCGATTCCCCTCTCCGATCACGCCGACTACCCCGGCCTGATGGAGTGCCTGCAGCGCGTGCGACCGAAGAAGATCCTGACCGTCCACGGCTACACCCGCGAATTCGCCGCCGAGCTGCGGCTGCGCGGCTACGACGCGTGGTCGATCAATGGCAACGACCAGCTCGACCTGCCCCTCGCTGCACCGCCGATGCGGAATGCCGCTGCCTCCAGCGTCCAGACCACCGCCAGTGCCCGCCACGTCCGCCCGATCTGCGCGCTGGCCGACTTCACCAGCGTCTGCCGGCTGGTCGGTGAGACGAGCAGCCGGCTGGAGAAGATCCGCCACCTCGCGACCTACCTGCGTGGCTTGGAGAACGAAGACGATCTGGCGCTCGCCGCCCGCTGGCTCACCGGCCGGGCCTTGCCCCGCGATGCCGATCGCCGCGCCGTGAATACCGGCGGTGCCACCTTGCGCCGTGCCTTGCTGAAGCTGCCTGGTGCCCGCGAGGAACGCTACCGCGAGATCTCCCTTTCCCAAAACGACGCCGCCCGGACCACGCGGTTGCTGCTGCAGGAACTCTCGCTAAAGCCCGAGGCGCTCGACCTCGCCGGGCTATCCTCTTTTTTCCAAAACCTCGCCGCGGCCACCGGATCGCTCGCCCGCATCGACCTGCTCGCCGAGCGCCTTCGCACGCTCCACCCGGCCGAGGGCGAGACACTGGTGAAGCTGCTCACCGGCGACCTGCGGATCGGGCTGAAAGAGGGCCTCGTGGAAGATGCCGTCGCGGAGGCCTTCGCCGCCGATCCGCCCGCCGTCCGGAACGCCCACATGCTGACCGGCGACCTCGGCGAAACCGCCAGGCTCGCGAAGCGGAAGGCATTGGCCGAAGCCATGCTGCGCCCCTTCGTCCCGGTGAAGGTGATGCTCGCCTCACCGATGCCGGATGCCGCGGCTCTCGTCGCTGCCTCTTCAAGCTCTCAGCCCATCTGGCTGGAGCCGAAGTACGACGGCATTCGCGCCCAGCTTCACAAGCAGGGCAACCGCGCCGCGGTCTACTCTCGCGATCTGCGCCCGCTCGATCGCGAGTTTCCCGAGTTGCTCGTCGCCGCCCTCTCGATCCCCGGCGACTTCATCCTCGATGGCGAGATCATCGCTCACGCCGAGGGCCGCCGACTCACCTTCCACGATCTCCAGACCCGGCTTGGCAAGATTTCAACCGCCCAGGCCGACCTCTTTTCCGCCACCAGCGTGTCAGTCCCGCCGGTGAGGTTCATCGCCTTCGACCTGCTTCACCGCGACGACACCGATCTGCTCGGCACCCCGTTGGAGCAGCGGCGCTCGCTGCTTGAATCCATCACCTCCCATTTGCCGTCCAGCATCTCCACGATCACGGTTCACCGACTGGAAGCCGATGCGGAAGCGGTCCAAGCCGCGTTCAAGCAAGCCCGCGCGGATGGCCTCGAAGGACTCATCGCGAAAGACCCGGCCAGCCCTTACTCTCCCGGCCGTCGCGGTCGCGCGTGGCTGAAGCTGAAAACCTCCAGCACCCTCGACTGCGTGGTGGTCGCCGCCGAGCAAGGCCACGGCAAGCGCGCCGAGGTGCTCTCCGACTACACCTTCGCCGTCCGCGATGAAACCAGCGGCCAGCTCAAGATCATCGGCAAGGCCTACTCCGGCCTGACCGATGCCGAGATCGAGGAACTCACCGACCACTTCCAGCGACACACGATTTCAACGGAACGCCGCAAGCACCTGGTGGAACCGAATATCGTGCTGGAGATCGCCTTCGACTCGATTCAGCCGTCGAAACGCCACGACTCCGGCCTCGCGATGCGCTTCCCGCGCATCCACGCCATCCGCCGCGACAAGACCGCGGCGGACATTGATAGCCTCGAGTATGCGCGGTCGCTGGCCGACGGCTAGAGGCGGCGAACAGCCTGCCACCCAGTGGAGTCCAGTATCCCGATGGAATGGACGTTCTGGACTCGTGGATCGGGCCGGTCCGCCCCCTCCTCTTTCCTTCCATGCCTTGTGGTTCCCCTGCCCTGAGAAGGTTCATGCAGCTCCGAAAACTCCAGTAAGCCTATGATACTGGAGTTATCGGAGTAGATCCCCTCCGCTTACCAGCTGCCAACCCCACGCGATTACGTAAGGCGCGGCTGCTTGATATTCAGCGGCATTTGGGGATTCTAGGTTCGTTCATCTTCCCCCCATGAAACTCACCCTGCTCGCCTCGGCAGCGCTTGCGCTTGCGCTTGCCCCATTGTCCGCTTCTGCCGCCGCTCCCGCTTCCACTTCGCCGGTCGGCACATGGGAAGTCGCTTTGGCCGGTGCCGACCAAGGCACCGCCTACGTCACCTTCGAGGACGATCACGATTTCACCGCTTATGGCCTGAGCCGCGAATCGCTCGGCCTCTTCACGCTTTCCGGCACGTGGACCATCGATGAAGCAGGCCAACTCGTCGGCAGCTACACCGAAACCATCAATGGTGGCACCGTCGCCGGCACCCTCACCGGGAAACTCGCCCCGAAAGCAATCACCGGCAGCATCGTGGCGACGAATGGCAACTTCACCTTCAAGGCCAAGCCGGAAGCCGTGACTCAAAACCTGACCGGTTCGTGGACGGGCATTGCCAGCGTTGGCAAGCAGCGGCTTCCCGAGCTCTATCAGATCACGCCCAGCGCACTGCCCCACGTCTATCAGATCGAAGGCACCGGCATCTCACCGCTCTCCGGCGAGTATTCCATCTTCGGCACGATTCTCGCCGGGGCCAATGGCAAGGTCGAGCTCCTGGCCTTCAGCATGGATGCCTGGGGTGCGCCCGGCTTCTCCACCTTCCGCGGCACCGTGAACGCAAGCCGCAAACAAAATGTCCTGAAGGGCAATCATTCCAGCGGCGCACCGATCAAGATCTCGCTGCGCCGCTGATTCGCCAGACGCCGGGATTAGGGGACGATGGTGATCACCAGCGTCTCCGTATCGGTGCCACCTGCATTGGTCGCGCTGATTGACACGTTGAAGGTGCCAGCAGCCGTGGGAGTTCCCGTGATCGCTCCCGTCGACGTGCTGACCGAAAGCCCGGCGGGAAGGTTTGTTGCATTGTAGCTGGTGGCGCTCGGTGTTGCCGTGATGCTATAGGTGGTAAACACGGTCGAAACCTTTCCGCTAGCGGTCAAAGCGCTGGTGATCGAAGGAGCAGGCGGAGTGACCGTGATCACGAGCGTTTCGGTGTCGGTGCCACCTGTATTGGTTGCGGTGATCGTCACATTAAAAGTTCCCGCGACCGTAGGCGTGCCGCTGATCAAGCCCGTGGTGGTACTCACCGTTAGGCCAGTAGGAAGGGAAGTGGCATTGAAGCTCGTCGGCGTGTTGGTAGCTGCGATCTGGTAGCTGAACGCTGAACCGGTAGGACCGCTCGCGGTCAACGCGCTGGTGATAGAGGGCGCGGGCTGAGTGACCGTGAGCACTAGCGTCTTCGTTCCGGTGCCTGCGGCATTCGTAGCACCGAGGGTGATGTTGAAAGTCCCGCCCACCGTAGGTGTACCACTGATCGCGCCCGTGGTGGTGTCGACCGTCACCCCGGTCGGAAGACCAGTTGCGCTGTAGCTCGCCGGGGTGTTCGAGGCGACGATCTGATAGCTGAACGGTGTGTTGATGCCAACGCTCGCGGTCGCGGCGCTGCTGATGACCGGCACGCCGATCTTGATCGTAAGCGTCGCAGTACCCGTACCGCTTCCATCTTTCGCGCTGATCGTGACGGTGTAGGTCCCGGCTGTCGTCACTGTTCCACTGATGATGCCGGTGGCAGTGTCGATTGTCAGCTCAGCAGGAAGACCCGTCGCGTTGTAGCTGGTCGGTTCCTTGGTGGCGAGAATCTGGTAGGAGAATGGAACGCCGGGTTCGCCGGTGGCCGTCAGAGAACTGATGATCTCCGGGGCACCTTCGGTGTCACCGTAGCGAATGCCGAATTCGGCTTCGGAAAGGAAGCCGCTGTCGTCCTTGTCCAGTTTGTCGAACTTCTTCTGTACGGTGGCTACGGGGGTGCCGCGATTCAGGGTCAGCGCATACTCGAAGATATCGAGGTAGCCGTCGCCGTCGCCGATGTCGCTGAACACATCGGCCAGGGTGAAGGTCTGAGCCTTCGAAGGGCGCTTCACGGTCTTGCCGCCAAAGTGAGCGATGTATTCGTCCACGGTCAGGTCGCCGCTGTCGTCATCATCGCTGGAATTGAAGCGATGGAGCATGACCGTCTCCGGCAGTTTGCTGGAAGGGTGGCCGGAGAGGTATTCCTGGAAGTCCACAATACCGTCGAAATCGCCATCCACGGCTTCGAAGGCGCGGGTCCAGACGGCGGTGCGTTGGCTGCCATCGCCCTTGGTGGTCACGGCAACTTCGGCCGATTTCGAGGAATCACCCGAGGTATTCGAGGAGGCCACGGAGTAGCGGTAGGTCGTGGATACCTCCACATCGGTGTCGAGGAAGGTATTCGTCGTGGAGGTGTCGATTTCCGTGCCATTGCGGAAAATGACGTACTCGGTGGCTCCGCTGACGGTATTCCAATTCAGCACGACCCCGTCGGTACCGGCAACCGCGCGGAGACCCGTCGGCGTGGCCGGGGTATTGGGCGTGGTGACGGTGGCGGCCACGGATTGCGCCGAAGTGCCGAAGCTATTCGAGGCGGAGACCGTGTAGCTGTAGGTCTGTCCGGGCGTCAGGCCGCTATCGCTGAAAGTCGTGTTGGAGGTGTCAGAGCCCACCTGGGCGTTGTTGCGGAAGATCCGGTAGGTTACCCCAGTGCTAGGAGTGGAAGCGGTCCAACTGACCGTGACCGCGGTCCCACTGGTGGCTGTGGCCGTGACGCCCGAAGGAACCGTCGGAGCTTGCGAGAAAGCCGGAATCGCACTGAGCGCCAGCAGGAACAGGATGAGGAAACGCATAGGTGTTTGGAAAACTGGGGATGGGATCTCCGCGGCCGGAACCTAGGAGCGGGAAAGACGTGCTCGCAAGCGCCGAGTCGACCGTCCCCCGCGTAAAACCGCCGGTTGGGAGATTTGTGTCTGTCTTTTCTTCTGCATGACAGGAAGCGCCAGCGGTGCGGGTGCTTCGCAGCGTGGTTTTTCCTGCGAAAGGTGCTTGGGTAGAAGGATGAAGGACTCCCACACCGGCACCCGCACCGAACACGACTCCATGGGGGAAATGCAGGTCCCGGCCGGCGCCCTCTACGGAGCCTCCACCGCTCGGGCCGTCGAGAATTTCCCCGTCTCCGGCACCGCGCTGCCTGCGGAACTTATTCACGCTTATGGCCGGATCAAACGCGCCGCAGCGGAAACGAATGCCGAGCTCGGGCTGCTGGAGTCCGCCGTGGCAGAGAAAATCGCGGCCGCGGCCGCGGAAATCGCGGCGGGCAAGCACGACGCCCAATTCCCGATCGACATCTATCAGACCGGTTCCGGCACCTCCACGAACATGAACGTGAACGAGGTGATCGCCACGCTTTGCAAGCCGCTGGCCGTGCATCCGAACGACCACGTGAACCTCGGCCAGTCCTCGAACGATACCTTCCCGACGGCGATCCACCTCGCGGCGGCCTTGGCGCTGCGGGATGCCTTGATCCCGGCGCTGGTGGATCTGGAAAACGCGTTGAAACGGAAGGCCGCCGACTTTTCCGACGTGCTCAAGATCGGTCGCACCCACCTGATGGATGCCACGCCCGTACGGCTGGGACAGGAATTCCACGGCTGGGCGCGGCAAGCAGGTCTCTCCGCCTCGCGCGGCCACAAGTCGCTGCACGCCTTGATGGAACTGCCGCTCGGGGGAACCGCGGTGGGCACCGGGATCAATGCCCATCCCCAGTTTCCCGAAAAAACGATCGCCCGGCTGGCGGAGGATACCGGTCTCCCATTCTGCGAGGCAGCGGACCATTTCGAGGCTCAGTCCGCAAAGGACGCCTGCGTGGAAGTCCACGGCCAGCTCGCAACCATCGCCGTTTCCCTCCACAAGATCGCCTGCGATCTCCGCCTGCTCGGCTCGGGTCCGCGCTGCGGCATCGGCGAGCTTCGCCTGCCGGCGACCCAGCCAGGTTCCTCGATCATGCCGGGAAAAGTGAACCCGGTGATCCCGGAATCCGTGACCATGGTCGCGGCGCGGGTGGCGGGAAACCAGGCCACGGTGACGTGGTGCGGAGCCGGAGGCTTCCTCGAGCTAAATGTATCCATGCCCCTGCTCGGCACTTGTCTGCTGGAGTCGATCCGCCTGCTGGCAAACGCGGCGACCATCCTGCGGGTGAAATGCGTGGATGGGATCGAGGCGAACGAGGCGCGCTGCCGCGAACTGATCGAGCTGTCCCTTTCGATGGTCACCTCGCTGGTGCCGAAGATCGGCTATGACCGCGCCGCCGCGATCGCAAAGGAATCCGTCTCCACCGGTCGGACCGTGCGCGAGCTGTGCGAGGCCTCGCTCGCCGAACTCGGACTGACCGCCGCTGAATTAAAGGAACTACTTGATCCACAAAGAATGAGCGGGGGCGGCTGACCCTGAAAAACTTGCGATATTTTTTGGTCGCTCGGGCAGGACAAAATTAGTAAGCAAAGACAAAATGTCCGCCATTCCCCGGCCAGCCGATTCGACCGATCCGATCCGCCCTTGGTTCGAGGCTTTGGAGTCGATGGGGGAATTCGTTGGCATCCGTTTCGGCCACATCAAACCGGGTTCCAGCGAAGTGGAGTGGTATTTCCTCTCGCACATCGAGGTCGATGGTATCGGCGGCTTCGCGAAGCTGCTTCGCGAGCGCGGGGCAGACCTCCGCGACCTGCCACGCATCACCCACCCCGCACCGCTTTCGTGGGGATCCTTCGTGCGCTCGATCCCGCAACTGCTGGGACCTCGCCGACGACTGAAATGGAAGGCACTGCCGACTGGCTCTCCATTGCCGCCCAATTCACCCACCCCAGCGGTGGCGTGGCACGTTTTCAGTGAGGAACAGACGGCCAAGATCCGCCGCAGCGCCCGCAGCAGTCAGGTCACGGTGAACTCGCTGCTGCTCAAGTACCTCGACCGCGTGGTGCGCCCGTATCTCGAAGATCCCTCGAAGGCCATTCCGTGGATGGTGCCGGTGAACATGCGCGGCAAGGCCGATCAGCCGGAGGACACCGCGAACCACTCCAGCTACGTGGGCATTCGCGTCTTTGCCTCGGAAGGGGCCCGGGACGTCCAGCGCCACATCTATGAGTCGCTGGCGAAGGGGCGCCATTGCGCGAATTGGAAGGCCTTCGACGCCACCCGTTTCACCTCGCCGGGGATGAAGCGCCACCTGATCCGCACCGATCGCGCCACCTCGCAGTGGAACCTCGGCAGCTTTTCCAATCTCGGCGTGTGGGACGCGGACAAACACATCGATGCCCCCGGCTGCCAAGGCGCATGGCTGTTTGCCCCGCCCACGCTGGCGATCCAGTTGATCGGAGCGGGCTGCGTGACCTTCCAGGGCAAGCTCAGCCTCACCCTACACGTCCACCCCGACCTCACCACCGCGCCCGAGGTGCCGGCCGAATGGATGCGGCGCTGGGTGCGCGAGATTGAAACCGGCTTCCCCGAAACGTGCTAATGACCTCGAACCGCATCCTCGCTCTCGCCGCCGCCACCGTCTGCGTCTCCCAAGTCCAGGCCGTCGGCTACCGCCTGCCCAATCAGGACCCCGAGGGCATCGCCCGCGGTAATGCTTTCGCCGCCACCGCCGACAACCCATCGGCAATCTACTACAATCCCGCGGGGATCACCCAGCTCGAAGGCCATGACATGAGCCTCGGGGTCTATCTGATTTCCACCGACGTCGGCTTCAATTCACCCGGCGGCTCGGCGAGCACCCAAACCGATTTCCAAGCGGTTCCGCAGATCTATTACACCTACTCGCCGGCGGAATCGGCGCTGTCCTACGGACTCGGCATCTACGCCCCGTATGGACTCGGCATCGACTACGGTCGCTACACCCCCTTCCCCACCGCGGCGCAGGATGCGGAGCTGGCCTACATGACGATCAATCCGGTGATCGCATGGGAAGTCATGCCGTGCCTCTCGGTCGCCGCTGGCGTCACCGCGAATTACTCCACGGTGCGGCTGGAGCGGCGCATCGGCCTGCTGCCCTTCGATGAGTTCCAGGTCGAGGGCGATGGCTACGCGACCGGTTTCAATCTCGGCGTGCTGTGGCAGCCGGTGAAGGAGTGGTCCTTCGGCCTCAACTACCGCTCGCCCACCGAGATCGACTACGATGGCCGCTCGATCACCGCCCCGGTGCCACCCTTCGGCGGCGGCACGCCGACCGAAGCCTCGCTGCATTTCCCGCAGTTCATCGTCGGCGGGGTTTCCTACCGGCCGAATGACGACTGGAACTTCGAGTTCAACCTCGACTGGACCGACTGGGATCAGGTGAACGACTCGGTGTTCATCGGTACCTTCGGCGGCAACCAGACCTTCCCGTTCCGCTACGAGTCGAGCTTCATGTACAACTTCGGTGTCACCCGTCAGCTCGGTGACGGCTGGTTCGTCAGCGCCGGCTACATCTACAGCGAGAATTCGGCACCGGATGCGACCTTCACCCCGCTCAATCCGGACTCCGACCTGCAACTGGGCAGCATCGGCTTCGGCCACCGCGGAGAGAAGTTCGGCTGGGCGCTCGGCTACCACTTCGCCTACAACGGCGGACGCACCGTCACCGGCAATTACAACCCGACGGTGAACGGCGAATACGAGACCTTCAACCACGCGGTGAACGCGTCGGTGCGGTTCCGGTTCTAAGAGCCGTTTTCGATAGGTCAGGAAACATCCCCCGAGCTTCTGGCCGCATAGCGGCCAAGGACAATAGCCGTGGACTTCAGTCCACGGTATGGGGCCGAAGGCCGGACGTATCGCGTAGCGACACCGGAATAGCGAGGGGTGCGGCCATGTTGGCGAGTCGCTCCGCCTGGGTTGGGTTCCTGTGTCGCGATGCGACACCATTGGCTGCCCGGCATTTTTCCGTGGACTGAAGTCCACGGATACAGTCCTTGACCGCTACGCGGTCTTAAAGAGGAGGGGCAAGAATGCCCCTTTGCCGTCCCCTCTGTTAGAAACCCGCGCTCACTCCAACCGCCGGTCCCGCTCGGCATCGTGGCGGCGCTGGAACTCGGTCGGGGTGACCTCGTGAAGGATCAGGAACTCGCGGCTGAAGTCCTTCGGCGTCGGGAATCCGAGGATCACCGAGACCTCCTTCACCGCCATGCCTTCCATGAGAAGCTGGCGGGCTTGGACGATGCGCTCGCGGCGCAACCAATCCTTCGGGCTGATGCCAAGGGAATCGGTAAAGATGCGATGGAGCTGGCGCTCCGACACTTCGAAGCGCAGGCACAGGGGCGCGACCTTGAAGCCCGTTTCACGGGCGATCGGACCGATGGTCTCGGGCTCTAGCTCGCGAGGACGGATGGCGACCACCCTACCGTTGCGGTAGGCGATCTGGAGTTCAGGGCGCTTCATGGATTGGCGACGTCAATGCATCGATATAGGAGCCTAGCGATTGACGGCGCGGAGACTAAACAACCGAGTTACCGTTAGAGAAGTCCCAAAGCAGAAGAAATCAGCAGATCGTCATCGAACAGCCAGCGGCCGACATCGGAGCCGGCCGAATTTTCCTCCGCGGCGGCATTGGCGCGGATCCGCAGTACCAGGGCATCTCCGCGCTGGCGAGCCACCGCACCACCGGCATCGTAAACGCCCATGAGAGCGGCCAGGACCGGCACCGCTTCCTCAGCGCCTTGGCGGGAGAGACCGAGCAATCCTGCAAGCAAGCGCGGGAACGCATCGCTCGCCGCGCTCAGGCGGAAGCCATCGCCATCCGCCGCCACTTCGAGGGCTTCACCCGCTGACAACGATTGCGCGAAGGCATTCACGCGATCGGCGAGCGAACTACCGGCAAACCCTGCCTTGAGCTTCTCTTCAAGAGCACCGGCCAACTTCCTCTGCTCCTCGTAAACCTTCCGCCACGAATCGACGCCCACGTCCATGGTGCCGCTGCGGCCGCCCGCCGCAGCGCCGAAGGCTCCGATGCGGACAAATGAGGCCACCGCTTCCGCCACATGCTTCGCCGGCAGGCCGGCCGCCAGCGGAGCGAGCGCGAAGGCAGCGAGGCGCGACGAGTAAATGACATTCCCCATCGCCTGCAGCTTGGACCCCATCAGGCCGTTCAGCTCGCGCTTCACCAAATAGAACTCCATTGCACGGCGCAGCGTGACTTCGAACTCACTGACTTCCCATGGCTTGGTGATGTATCGATAGATACCACCCTTGTTGACCGAAGTGATCGCCGCATCGAGATCCGAGTAGGCCGTGGAGAGGATCTTCACCACATCCGGATACTGGTCGGAAATCTTGGAAAGGAAGCCGACGCCGGTTTCGTTCGGCATGCGCTGGTCCGTCACGATGATGCCGATTTCCGCGGCGTGGGCTCGGAACACGGAGAGCGCCTCGACACCGTCCGACGCCTCGAGGATGCGGAAGGTCTCGCCATACAGACGACGGAAATACTTCCGTGTCTTCTCCTCGTCATCGACGAAGAGGATGGCGTAGCGTTGATAATCGTAGTTCAAGTCGCTCATGGTTCGGAATCGCTGGGAGTTTCGGAGTCGGCGTCGCCATCATCTGCATCTGGATCGGGCGGCGAAAAGAAAATCGTGAAACATGTGAATTCGCCCGGCCTCGTATCGACTTCGATATGGGCACCGTGGCGGTTCAGGATCTGGTGGGTAATACTGAGGCCGAGCCCCATTCCCTTCCCCACGTCCTTCGAAGTGAAGAACGGATCGTAGATCTTGTGGATGATGTCCCGCGGGATGCCAGCGCCATTGTCCCACACCGTGACCTCCCAGCCACCGGCCGCGGCGCGCAGGTTCACATCGATGCGCCCGGGATCCCCGCCCTTCTCCTCGATCCGCTGCTGGATGGCGTCCACCGCATTCTGGAAGAGGTTCACGAAGACCTGCACCAGCTGGTTCCCATTGCCGGTGGCGGGGGCTTTCTCCGGCCCCTTGTAGTTGAAGGCAACCTTGTCGCCGAGCTGATGACTCACCAGTCGGCGTGAGCGTTCGATGACATTCGCCATGTCGGCTTCGCCCAGGATGCGATTGTCGTCGCGGGTGAACTGCCGCAAGTCCGCCACGATCTGGGCGACGCGCTCCACCCCTTCGCTGATGTCCCCCACGATCTCGGCGTAATCCTCGTGATCGTCCGCCGGTAGCGAGCGCTTGAAGGAATTCAGCGCGTGGAGCCCGGCACGGGCGTAGTTGAGCGGGTTGTTGATCTCGTGAATGATGCCCGCGCTCATCTGGCCGAGACCGGAGAGCTTTTCATTCCTCACCAGCAGCACTTCGTTCTCCTTGAGCTTCTCCATCGCGGCACCGAGTTCGCGATTGAGGTCCGCCAGTTCGCGGCGAATGGCCGCCATGGCGAGTTGATTCCGCAGGCGCAGCACCAGTTCGCTGCTTGAGAAGGGCTTGGTCAGGAAATCACTGGCCCCGGCATCCAGCGCCTGGAGCTTGGTCTGCTCGTCGGCACGTGCGGTCAGCATGATGATCGGCATCTCGCGCGTGGCGTAGTTGTCGCGAATCCCGCGGCACACTTCCACACCGTCCATTTCCGGCATCATGTGGTCGACCAGGGCCAATACCGGCACGTGCTGCTTCGCAAGGGCGAGCGCCTCGGCCCCATCGCGGGCTTCGAGAACGTCGACATTATCGAGCTGCATCACCAGGAAGCGGCGCATATCCGGCTCGTCATCCGCCACCAACACCAGCGGCCGGGTCGTAGCCGTCGAGCGACCAACGCCGCGCGGCGCGACATTCACCTCACCGGCGTCCGCAGGACGTGCGGCCGAAAGCGCGGCGCGACGATGAAGCTCCTCGATGTGCTTGCCGCCTTCGGCGCCGTTCACCTCGGTGTTAGAGACAGCGGCGTTTGCTTCCGACGCCTGCACCGGCAGTTGGACCTCGAAGCGGGTGCCGACGCCCACGGTGCTCTTCGCATCAATCACACCGCCCATCGTTTCCACCAGGCTGCGTACCAGCGCGAGGCCGATGCCCGCACCTTGGAACTTGCGAGTCGAGGAGGAGTCCACCTGCCAGAAGCGCTCGAAAATACGCGGCAGCACCTCGGTGGAAATGCCGACGCCGGTGTCAGCCACGGAAAGCTTCAGCTTGTCGCCATCGCGCACGGCATCCACATCGATCCGGCCACCGGCGGGTGTGAACTTGATCGCATTGATCGTCAGGTTCAGCAGCACCTTCTCGATCTTGTCGCGATCGAGCAGCACATGACCCTGCGGCCCCATGGACTGCCACTCCAGCACCACGCCATTCTGGTCGGCAAGGTGACGCATCGACTGCATCAAGCCATCGAGCATCGCACCGACCTCGGTGGACTGGAGTTTCAAATCGGCGTGGCCCGTGTCGAAACGGACCAGATCGAGCAAGTCATCGATGAGCTTCAGCAATCGCAGGCCGTTGTGCTCGGTCATCGCGAGCATGTCCTTCACTTCCTTTTCCGCGGTCGGCTTGAAGCGATCGGAAAGCCGCTCGGTCAGGCCGATCATCACCGTGAGCGGCGTGCGCAGCTCATGGCTAATGTTCGCGAAGAAGCGGGTCTTGGCCTCGTCGAGCTCGCTCAACTGCTTGTTGGTCGCCTCCAATTGCCCCCGGGCATCCTCGACCTCCTTGCGCAAGACGAACTCGCGGAAGCGGAGGCGCTCGTAGAAATAGCTTCCCGCACCAACGAAGACCGAGGTGACGACAAGGAAGTAGGAATTGTTGAAGAGCCAGCGGTGATCCGAGCGCTGTTCCGAAATCCGAACGCTGCCAAAATAACAGGTCAGGCAGAGAAGGATCATCACCACTGAATCCTTGAATGAACTGCGCAGCAAAAGCGAGAGGCCGAGCAGCACGAGATTAAGCCCGGCGTAATACGGCGACTCCCCGCCCCCGGTCACCGCGATCATCCAGCAGATGCTGACGGTGGGCAGCATGAAAAGCCCATGCACGATAAGGCGCCGGGGCCGCTCGCTGGAAAACTTGCCGAGCAACCAAAAGACCACGCAGAGCAGCAGCGCGACGATGACGCGAATCAGGAAAAACAGCCACGCCTGCTCCGGAAAGACCATCCAGTCGAGCGTCGTGCCCGCGAGCATGAACAGCGCGGAGAGCAGGGCGGTACGACGGGCATTGACCACGAACACGCCGTTCTCATAGCGCTTGAAGGCGTGATTCAGCTCGGCCCCTTCAGCCGCCATGTAGGGAACTGTGGCGGCGTCAGCCATCGGCTAGTTCGATTTCCAGGAACAGATTCACCCCGGTCGCGTCTGCTTTCACTTCCACGCGCTTGGTAGGAAGGCCGGCCGGGACCAGGTCCAGCATCTCCTCCTTGCTGCGGTAAATCAGGTTCCAATCCATCAGATATTCCATCCAAGCCTTGCGTGGATTGGTGTCTGCGACGTTGGTGACGACCACGAGACCGCCCGGGTTGGCGATCGAGCAGAAAAACTCGACCAGGCGCTTGCCAACGCGCTGGGACAGGTAGTCATACAGGCCGGCGCAATAGACCACGTCGTAGTTCGCGAGCTCGGGGTCGCCGCCGGGTTGCGCAGCGGCCTTCAGGATCTGGTGGACGGAGCGCGGGATGAAGCGCATGCGGGTATTCCGGCCCTCCGCCATGCGCACCTTGTCGAGGCGCTCGCGGGTATACTCCAAGGTCTCCGTGTTGAAGTCCAGCAGGTCGAACTCCATCAGCTCGGCGGAGTCGTGTTCGCGCAGGAAGCGCAGGACTTCTTCCGCCGGACCGCACCCCAGATTGAAGGCGCGCGCGCGGCCCTTCCCGACTCGCCGGTTCGATTCCCGGTCCAGCATGTCCACCAGGTAATCGATGCGATTGCGGTGGGCCACTACCGGCTCGGTATTAAGAATCGCATAATTGAGCATCTTCGCGAATGACGACGCACCCTCATAGGGATCACGCATCATCATATTGACCATCTCATAGTCACCCGCGTAGCCGAGCGGCTTCGCGTAGGTACGATAGACAAAGGGCGAACAAAGGACGATGGGGTGCATCTCGCGGCGGATGTACGACTTGTGCGAGGGCACCTCATCCTCGCCAATCCGGTCCGCCACTTCCTCGAAATTTTCCATCGAGGGGATCATCTGTTCCAAGACCTTCTCCTGAACGCAGCTGAAGATCTCACGCTCCAGTTCGTCACGCTTGCGGGTGGCGGTGGAGCGGATGCCGACGTCGATGCTGCCCATCCAGTGCTGCACGCCGGTGAGGGCGCTGGCCATGTCCGCCACGGCGACCTTGAAGGGATCCTGCACGTGGTTGGCAGCTCTCCACTCCGACATGAAGGAAGTGAACTGGGCACCGAGATCGACATCGCCATTGACGGCGGACAAGAAGTCCACCTCCTGCCAGCCATCTTCCAGGCCCGCCTCGCAGACGAGTACCAGACCGGTGTTGAGAATGTTGCTGACGACCGCCTTGCCGCGATAAATCAGCCGCCTGTTAGCCAGGATGCGGAAGTCCGAGAGGACTTCGGAAAGCTGGAGGATGCTATAGGGGTTGTAGACCTCGAATACAACGGAGTAGCGGGTCAGGCGTAGCAGGTTTGCCTGCACCTCCAATCCCTGGCTGTTCCTGCATTTGATGACACTCTGCGACTGGTCAGGGAGACTCTCCATCAGCTCTTATATTTCTTGGAAACCACGAGACCCAAAATCGGACAGATGAGCAAGCCGAACTACTACCCCTGCAATAGTTGCAGGGTCATAGCTTCACCCCGAAAAAATCCAACATCACCTGTCGATAGACGTCCCGCTTGAACTCCGGCAGCCAATCGAGATCGAACTCTTCCGGCAAGATCCATCGGTAGGCGCCGAACTCACGCGGCCTCTGGTTCACGTTCACTTCCGGCGCATCCGCCTTCACCAGGCAATGATAATAGGTCTGCTCCTGGCCATGGCAGCCGTGCTTGCGCATCTTCTTGAAACGCACGTCCTCCGGATAGAGGTAGCGATAACCGGTGCGATACCCTAGCAGCTCATAGTGTTGCGGCGAAAGCCCGATCTCTTCCCTAACCTCACGGAACAGCGCCTCTTCCAGTGACTCGCCCTGATCCACCCCGCCTTGCGGAAACTGCCAGGCACCGGGTATCGTCCAGCGCTCGCAGACGAGCAATTGCCCCTGCGGCTTCACCATCAACGCCGCGACATTCGGACGAAATCGGACCACGGCGCGTAGCGTAGAATAACGGTATCGCAAATCTCAATCCTTAACTTTCCCGAAATAACGTCCACACTCGCCAAACGCCCCGCCACTCTTCAAGCTCTCACCACGATGAAAAAGACCGCCCTCCTTTACTTCCTCGCAGGCTTTCTCTTGGCCAATCCCGTAGCCCTCGCCCAGGACGACGCCGGCAAATCGGACGACAAAGCCGGCGAGGAAGAATCCGGCAATGCCAACGAGACCGATGACCACAAGCGCTTCTGGCAAGCCAGCCTTCCCGGCGGTCAATACATGGTCGCGATCGACCGCATCGCCTCCATCAGCATGCACGAGTATCTGCTGGATGGGCAATTGATCGTCAATGAGGTCGTCGTCGACACCAATGGCCGCGGTCTCGCCCGTTTCTATCACGTCAAAACGGTGGCCGAAGACTCCCCCTCCGCCACCACCCGCCGGGTCGTGGAAAAGGGCCAGGAACTCATCGACCGCGCCGGCCAGAAAGCCGGCACGGACATCCACGAAATGGTCCAGAAGAACTACCCCACCACCAGCCACGCCGGCATGGTCGAGTTCCGCCTTCTGGACATCCGCGACCTCAACTCGATCTACAAGAGCCTCAAGAACGCCTGGGAAACCGGCAAGGGGCGGAAGATCACGGTGAAGAACTAGGTGGCGGAGGCAGAGGACCAGCCGCTCGCTCTGACATCCGCACGAGGGCTTTCTCAAGCCTCCGCGCATACCACTCGGGAACTTCCGAGTCCGGGACGGCGACGAGATGAAAATGCTTCTCGCCGCGGTCGATGGTCATGCCATCGGCCGTCGGGATCATACCTACCGTCCACCCATCGCGCTCCGGGCGGATCCTTATCCGATAGCGATCCTGTTCTAACGGCTGCGCCCAAAGCATTATCAAGCGGCCGTTCCAACCAGTCGAGCCATCATCGGCAAGCACGTGGACCTGGCTGAATCGCTTGTGCGCATCGATGCCGATGTGGTAGTGTGCGAAGATTTTCATGGGCTTCGTGTCGGTTGATTTTATTATGCACCCGCCACATGATCATGGTCGGAACCGACGCGAAGTCCTTCATACTTACTGACCCCATTCAGTACAACTACCACCCGGAATGATGAAAACGGGGCTGCGAAATCGGGCTTAGAGGCTGTCTGAAAATGGTCCGGTGGCGATCCTTGCGAGCATGCGCTTGGCCATCGAGAGATAGATCAGGGCTCCGAATGGTCGATCCGCACCTCGTGGTCGCGGATCAACCGGCGGGATTGGATGAGCCAGCCGAACGTGCGCTCCACGATCCAGCGTCGCGGGAGCACTTCGAAGCCTTTCGCGACGTCGCTCCTCTTGATGATCTCGAGATCGATCTGCCGGTGGCGCGGCAGGTTTGCGACCTCCTCTTCGAGCGCGCCGGCGTATCCGCCGTCCCAGATCTCCTTCAACCAGCCGTAGCGGTTGGCCAGTGGCGCAAGCAACAGGCGAGCCCCATCCCGGTCTTGCACGTTGGCGGGCGTCACCTGCAGCGCCAGCAGGTTTCCCAGCGTGTCTACCAGGACGTGTCTCTTTCGCCCTGTAATTTTCTTACCCGCATCAAAACCACGAAGTCCGGGTTGGCTATCTGTGCGAACGCTTTGGCTGTCGAGGATCGCAGCAGTCGGGGCTTTTTTTACCCTGCTTGAGCCGGGCGAGGTCGCGCAAGGCGTGGTGGATGCGCTCCCAGTGGCCCTGTTTGGCCCACAGGCGGAAATAGTGGTAGCAGGTCTTCCACGGGGGAAGGTCATGCGGCATGATGCGCCACGAACCGCCGGTGCGCATGATGTAGAAGATCCCGTCGAGAAGCCCGCGCCGGGAGTGTTCGCGTGGCCTGCCGCGGGGACCGGTGGGGCTGTCCGGAAGAAGAGGCCGGATGACTTCCCATTCAGGATCGGTGAGACTCGCTCGGATACTCGCGCATCGCGAGTTTCTCGAATGCCCGTGCCGACTAGTACAGCTCAAAACTTCACCCCGGATGATTTTTCAGACAGCCTCTTAATCCCGTGCCATTCGAGACTGATCCCGACCGTGACCCCAGCCGACGGAAGCCGACCCCGCTAGGCCTATCATGTCATCGGCTAAATTGGCTGGGAATCGATCCGGTTCACGGATAAGGAAGTGCGCAATTTCGAGATGCCCCCCTTATCAAACCGATTGTGGTTGTTCCGATCTGCGAGAGTGTTCCTGCGCCCTCGTGCCGGCTCCAAGGCAAGATGGCTGCTTTCCCTCTCCCTCCTCTTGTTGGGGTTCTCTATTGCCGCGAATGTGGTCAATAGTTACTCCACTGGGTTTTTCATGAGTGCGATCGAGCATCGGGACCGCACTGGATTTGTTCGATATGCATGGATATCGGTTGCGTCGATTGCTGCGCTGAGTTCAGCCGGTGTCCTTTCTAGGTATCTTCAGGATGAATTGGCGACTAACTGGCGGGAATGGCAAACTCATGTGGCATGCCGACGCTATGAGCGAAGATGGCTTTACTATCATTTGAAGAGATCAGCCGGCATCGATAATATCGATCAGCGGATTTCCGAGGACCTTCGCACCGTAACTGAGGGAGTCGTTTCCGCGCTATTCAATTCTCTGCGCAATGGGATCACGATCTTCAGCTTCTCCGGTGTTGTCTGGCTGATCAGTCCGACTCTATTGGGAGTTGGCTTGATGTATGCGGTCACGGGATCGATCCTAACCATCTTTTTAGGAGGGTCCTTGGCGAGGTTGAATTACTCGCAGGCGGAGCATGAGGCAAATCTCCGCGCCGAGTTGATCGCGGTTCAGCGCAATGCGATGGCTATCGCGCTGGTGAGAGACGAACGCAGGATTGGAGAAAAGCTGGGAAATCGAATCGATCATGTCATCCTTACCTGCCGGAAGATCATCATCGCAAATCGCAATTTGAACTTCTTTACTAACGGCTACAATTATATGCTGGCGGCGCTTCCCGCGCTCTTTTTCGGGCCGCACGTCATCGCAGGCGAAGCGGATATGGGGACCTTGACTCAGGTAGGATTGGCATTCGCTGCACTTATGAAGTCCTCTTCATTCTTCGTGACCAATTATGGGGAGCTATCCAAAATCACCGCTGCCACTTCTCGTCTCGTTGAGATCTCCGAAGTATCCGCCGCATTACTGGAAAGTCACCTTGCTCTCGGGATCGAACACAACGCGTCCAGCAATGAAATCTCCTACGTAGGTGTTTCGCTTGCAGACGATGTCTCTCAGGATCAAATGCTTTTGCGGGAGTTTAGTGCTACTATCCTGCCCGGCAGTGCGCTGGCCATCGTCGGATCAAGCGGGAAGGCGCGAGAGGCCATGCTGGCCTTATTCCAAGCCACCGCTGGCTTGCGTCCTTTTAAAGAGGGATGGATTCGATGCCCTCTCTACAACTGCATCGCTTTCTTGCCGGCGCAGCCGTATGTCCCATCGCTGGATCTTTACGAGGTCCTGATCGGTAAGCCGGAACTGACGGTGGAAAGGGCTTGGCTATTGCTGAAGCATCTGGGCATCACCATTACTCGTTCCGATGGCCCGGAGATGGGACGGGGGGCATGCATGGTCCTGGATAGCCGTCGCGACAGGTATCTCTTGGCAATCTTTCGCATCCTGCTCGAAGCGCCCAAGTTCGTTCTCATCGATCACCTCAAGCCCATTCTGGGGAGCGACGAAATGGAGAGAGTGTTCAAGTTGTTCGAAGAGCGGCAGATCACGCCCGTCATCTTCGGAGAAGCACCGGCGTTCCACGGCGGGAACACCGTGGAAATTTTCAGCGATGGGTCGTGGAAGCGGGCTGCGACCTGCTCTTGAAGGTTCGATAGATCCATAGCCCCCCGAGGGCGATTACCAGAATCAAGAGCGCTACCCGGCAAACGGAGAAGCCTCCGATCTGCCGGTTTTTCTCTTCGGTGAGATAGCGATGAACCCAAGGTGGGGAAAACTTGTACTTCAAGAACGTGGTGTCCAATGGTTCCACTTCCACTAGTCCTGACCGGTCCAAGGCGGTGCGGACGTTCGTTGCGAGGGGACCGACATTCACCGACTGGAGGTATGCGACCGTAAAACATCCGTCCTTCCCTACCTCGTCACTTCTTTCCCAGGCGATCTGGCGGAGGATGTTCTTATAGATTTCAAGATGCTCCGGCTCGTTGGGACTGGGCCGCTTGTGGGTGTTCGAGTTCCGGGTGAGGAGGAAATTGAAGAAGTCTTTCTTCACCGTCCCTTGGGATTTGCTGCGGAGTGTTTGGTCCTCGTTGATCCTGGCATATTTTACGATCTCGTTCGCCTGCGCCAGGTTGGTGAGCATCGAGAGCAAAAATGGATTTCGCTCAAGCAACAGGAATACGCGGTCGAGTTCCGCTTCCGTCGGTGTTCTCTTCTGGTCTTCAAATACAAATTTTGTCAGGGCTGCGAGATCGCCCTTTGTTGAGTACCTGGGAGGGGAAAAGGAGATCCATCGCGGGGTAATTTTGTAGGGACGGCGGGGATCGCTGATGAAGGAAGTGAATGCTTCGGCACGTCCTACTCCCACGATGCGGGCGGGCGACGGGCAATTTTCCGACAGCGACGCCAACTTTATGAGGATTGAGTGGGCGTCCGAAGGATCAATCTCGTCGAAATCATCTATCAGGATGACGGGCTGCTTGCTGGCTGAGATGGTATCGGAAATTTTCTTCACCAAGTCATCTTGGGCCGATTCCTCAATATCCAAGAGATGATTTAAAGTGATTTGCTGGCTTCCCTGGTGAACAATGAGATCGTCGACGAGCCAATTTTTTCCCAAGGAAATCAATTTGTAGGCAGCAAAGGCGTCCTTGTGGGAGTCCGCCAAGTGATTCACCAGAAAGGTCTTTCCGAAGCCGCCTGGAGCGGTAGCGAGAACGATTTCGCGAGACGTGTCGGATGGAGGTAGGGCGGAGAAGAAGCTCGCGTTCGCGGATTTATAGAATTCGGCGATGCTGCCGAAGCTAACGGTTTCCGAAGGCGTATATGCCAACTCTGATTCGACCTTCCTTTCCCATTTCTTCAGCTTGGAGGTCTTGGCCCATTCGCTGAACGCTAGCCCCGGCGCTCCCATGAAATTGACGATCAGGAGCACGATGCCAATCCATCCGATGATGGCTGCAGTCCTACGGATGCGGGGATTCTCGATGTTGGGAATTATTACCGGCCCCAAGTCCTTTCCCGCCAAGTGAGGGACTGAGAGCGCCACGAGAAAAATGGTGGCCAAAATTGTTACCAAGCCATCGGATTCCCCAAAGATACGGGGTCCTTTCAGCCAGATCGGTTTGAATCGATAGATTTCAATGTCAAATGGCAGAAAGAACACTAATGCCAAGGCGACTATAAAGATGGCTAGTTTGAGGAATGTTTTTAAGGCGTTTTTATTTTTTGCCGCGATTGGTGGGATCACGCATTATTACCTATGGTAATCCGTTGGCGGTTGCAAGTATTCGCGACTGCATCTGATATCCCAAAGGGTGGTAAGATATCAAAGAGCCCAAAACCTTGGCAAGGATGTGGTAGTTCGCGGGTTCGGGGGTCATAGAAGCCCTTGGGTCAATCCAATGGCACGGGATCAAGCCCTTTAGGGGCGGGAAGGGGTGACGGAAAGCCGCCCGAATTACGGTAGTTGTAGCGAACGGGGTCGGTTCGCGCATTTTAACATTTTCTTCACTTTGTCGCGCTATCTGAATGGGGCGCGGTTGTCAGAGTCATCTGCTTTTCCCAGTGGACCTCGGCGCCTTTCACCGTTCCGCCGCCAGCCGCTCGATCTCGCGGACGATCCTTGGCGCGAGGTGATGCTTCTCATCTTCCGGCAGGGGCTCGACGTGCTCGGGGAAGACCAGGATCACCTCGTTGCGGTCAGAGTCGAAGCCGATGCCGGGCTTGGAGACGTCGTTGGCGATGACGAGGTCGCAGCCTTTGCGCGCGAGTTTGGCGCGGGCGTTCTCTAACAAATTCTCCGTTTCCGCGGCGAAGCCGACGAGGGTGCCGGTGAAGCCGAACTCGTTTCTAACAGAGCCGAGGATGTCGGGCGTGCGAACGAGCTCGAGCGTCAGCGTTTCGCCGCTCTTCTTGATCTTCTGATCGGCGACCACCGCAGGCCGATAATCGGCGACGGCGGCGGCGAAGACGGCGGCATCCATGCGACCGATGTGGCGCTTCACCGCCTCGAACATTTCCGCCGCGGACTCGATCGGCAGGAAATCCACGCCATCCGGAATTTCCAACACCGTGGGCCCGGACACCAGCAGCACCTGATGCCCGGCGCGTGCAAACGCATCCGCCATGGCATAGCCCATCTTGCCCGAGGAGCGATTGGTCAGGTAGCGCACCGGATCCAACGCCTCGCGGGTGGGTCCGGCAGTGACGAGGACGCGCATGGCAGTGATCAGTTGATGGTGGATCGTCGAAAGTTGATGGATCGAAGCGGAACGGCGCTTTCCTTGCCTTTCACTATCAACTCTCAACCCAAGACTCTCAACTATTCTCCCTTCTTCTCTTCCTTCGGTGCCTCGGGTGCCGGCACCTCGATCGCGGGTGTGACAGCCTCTGTCTTTTTGGCAGCAGGCTTGTCAGCGGCGGGTTTCTCGCCAGCTGGCTTTTGCTCCGCTGGCTTCTTGAGTGTCTCGAGTTCCTTCTTTCCTTGGATGAGCTGGTCGCCGCTCATCTTGCTGGTCAGGTCGCCCAGCAGGGTCTTGGCCTCGTCGTCGCCGCGCTCGATCGCGAGCGAGGCGAGCGCCCAGGCTTTCGCGAGATTCAGATCGGTGCCGTGACCGGCAGCGTGCAGGCGGGCGAGGCCGGTGGTGGCAGCGGCGTGGCCTTGATTCGCAGCGAGCGAGTAAAGCTGGCCGGCATTGTTGTAGTCCACAGGAACGCCCATGCCGCGCTCGTAGAGGGTGCCGAGGTTATTCTGCGCGGCGGCGTGACCGGCCTTGGCAGCGGCGGTGAACCACGCGACAGCGGCGGTCGGGTCGCTCAGCCCCATATTGCCGGAAACATAAAGCAGGCCGATCTCGTTCTGCGCGACCGGCAGGCCGGTGTTGGCGGCGGAAAGCAGGTACTTGTAAACGGAGAGCATGTCCGGCTTCTCCGCCTTGGAAAGGCGCGAGGCCATTTCGAGCGCCGCCAGTGCGTTGCCCTTCTCGGCCGCCTTGACCAGCTGCTCGCGGCCCTTCTCCTCGCTCTTCTCGAGACCGCCCTTCCCTTCGAAGTGGAAGGCCGCCACGCGGAGCATGCAGTCAGCCTGTTCCTTGTCGGCACCCTTCTCGTAGTTGGCGAGAGCCTCCTTTTCGTCCTTTTTGACGTTTTCCTCGAAGTCGCCGAGTGCGAGGTAAGCGGCCCACTGCTCCTTCTCGATCGCCTTGGCGAGCCACTCGCGGCCCTCCTTTTCGTTGCGGATGGATTCGTCGCCATTCAGCAGGCGGGAACCGAGCGGGATGAAAGCGGAAGCGTCGCCGAGGGCGGCGGCCTTTTGGTAGAACTCCAGCGCCTTCTTCACGTCAGCCTTTTCCTTGAAGCCAAAGGCACCCTCATGGAGCCGCGCGAGCAGCAGGATCGAGGGCGTGTCGCCCGCGTTGGAGGCCTTGCTCCACCACTCCAGGGCCTTGTCGTAGTCCGGCTTCTCGCTGAGCAGGCCGCGCAGCCATGCCTCCCCCAGGATGCGGCCGGCATTGGCGGGATCGGTGCCGGCGGCCGATTCGAGCGACTCGCGGCCCTCCTGGCGGTCCTTTTCCTCCTTCGAGTTCAGCAAAATCAGTGCGCGGCGGTAGGTCGCGTCCTTGTTCCCGGCAGCGGCCGCCTTCTTGTAGTTGTCCAGCGCGGCATCGCGGGAAGCAGGCATGCCCTGGCCGGTCTCTGCGGCGAAGCCGAGCAGGAACAAGGCGTCTGCATCTCCCTTCTCCGCCAATGGCTTGGCCAGATCCACGCCCACCGTGTGGCGACCTTCGCGGAAAGCATCGAGAGCGGCCTTGGCAGGGCCTTCCGAGACAGCCGGCACAGTGGCAGGGGCATCGACCCCGGTGGTGAGCGCAGCAGGAGCGGCGGTGGAAACGACGGTCGCGAAAGCGAGGGCGAGCAGGAGGGTTTTAGCGGTCACGCCCGGCATTTAAAGCCGGGATCGCCCGTAGCAAAGGGGAAAGACGGGGAAATCCGGGGTGGCCGCCCCCAAGGATACCGAGTCCCAGCTTCAGCCGGACGCCCCACGGGGACATTTCCCACAAGGAGCGGAAATGCCGTCCGCCCGAGGGCGGGACTACATACCACGTGAATACAAGCCCACCCGGACTTCCTGACCCCCGATTTTTGGTGTTTCCGCCCGCGGGACCTTTCCCTACACAAGCGGCCCCGCGCGGGCGGGCCCGATTTCCATGCGACTGTTGTTCATCATGCTCCGCAAGGAGCTGAAGGGGTATTTTCTCAATCCCTTCGGCTGGGTCGTCTTCGTCTTCGTGACGGCCATGCAAGGCGCGGCCCTGTCCACGGCCATGAAGGGTTTCCGAGATTCGCCGAGCCAAAACAGCCTCGTTTACTCGGCCTACAATACGACCCTGTTCTGGTTCTGGTTCCTGTTCATTTTCCCGCTGATCACCATGCGCCTTTTCGCCGAGGAGGAACGCAGCGGTACCCTGGAAGGCCTGCTGACCGCTCCCGTCCGGACCTGGCAGGTGGTGCTGTCGAAATACGGCGCGGCGATGGTCTTCTACACCCTGCTGTGGATCCCCAGCTACTTGCAGTTCCGCATGTATGAATGGGTCACGGACGTGCCGCCGGCCTACTCGCCGGGTGCCATGCTCGGAGCCTATTCGATCCTGCTGCTGATGGGTGCCGCTTTCACCGCGATCGGCTGCCTCGCTTCCGCGCTGACCTCCAGCCAGATCATTGCCGGCCTGCTCACCATCGGCCTGCTGGTGATCCACTATTTCCTCGGCTACGTGACCGCGATCTGGGGCGAGAACTTCAAGGCCGCCGACATGTTCCACTACATCTCCAGCCAGGAACACCTGCACTATTTCACGAAGGGCCTGCTGGATACCCGGCCGGTGGTCTATTACCTGAGTCTTGCGGCCTTCACCCTCTTCATTACCTATCAGGTGATCGATTACCGCCGCTGGCGCCGCTGATACCCCATGAGCAACGAATCCGATCCCACGAAGGAAAAGTCGGCGAAACCCATCCGGCGCTTCGGTACCGGCGTGCTCTCGTTGCTACAGATCGCCTGCGTGACGGTCCTGTTCGCAGGGGCGAATTACCTCGGCTCGCAGCACTACATCCCGAAGGACCTGAGCGCGGATGCCGCCTACACGCTCTCCCCCGCGACCCAGCGCTACCTGCAATCGCCGGCGGTAAAGGACCGCGCCGAGCCGGTGCGCCTGCTCCTCGGCTTCCGACGCAGCAGCCCGATCTACGACCGCGTCCGCGCCCTGGGTGAGGAATACCAGCGCCTTTCCAATGGCAAGGTGGAGCTGAGGTTGTTCGATCCCGTCCGCTCGCCCGACTTCACCCAGCAGGTGGCGAAGGAGTACGGCGAGGTCTTCTCCACCTCCTTCGGCAAGTCGATGTTCACCACCGACCTCGCCATCGTGGACGCGCGCACCTCGGATCAAAAGCAGACCAGCCTCACCGCCCAGGCCGCCGGCAATGCGAGTTCGCACGTCCACTTCATCGAAGCGGACCGGATGATTCGCTACGAGACCGAATACAAGGACAAGGGCGAGAACAGCCAGCGCAAGATCACCGGCTTTCTCGGCGAGGATGCCATCACCACCGGCATCGTCTCCGCCCTCGAAGGCAAGCCGCGCAAGATCTACCTGCTCGCCGACAAGAGCGGCTTCAGCAATGAGGGCGCGGACTCGCCGCTCACGAACTTCGAGGCCACGCTGCTCAGCCAGAATGCGCTGACAATGCGCGCGCGAATCTCCGGCATCGACCGCATTCCGGACGACGTGTCCGCCGTGGCGATCGTCAATCCGACCTACGACTTCACCCCGCAGGAACTCGAAGTGCTCACGGAATACTGGGAACGGCCGAAGTCCTCGCTGCTCGTCACGCTTGGTGCGGCCGATACGCCGCCGCGCCTGCGCGCATTCTTGCGGAACGTGGGCATCACCCCGCGCAAGGACCGGATCATTTCCAAGAAGGGCGATCAGGTCGTGACCAATGTCCGCGCCGGCTTCACTGCGGGCATGGACTTCACCCGCGACTTCGCCGCCAAGACCACCATCTTCGAAGGTGCCACCTCCAGCCTCGAGGTCCGTGAGAAGGACAACGAAGATCTCATCACGAAAGGCATCCGCCCCTACGTGCTGATCGAAACCGGCAATGACTTCTGGGGGGAAACCAAGTTCTCCACCGCCAAGCCGGACTTCGACCCGCGCGAGGACAATCCCGGCCCGCTCAGCATCGCCGGTGCCGTCATCCGCGGCGCCGCCACCCGCGATGACCTCAGCGAGCGCATCTCCCGCATGGTCGTGGTGGCGAATTCCGACTTCCTCTCGCCGAAGTATTTCTCGGCCATCAACAAGGACTTCCTCGCCAGCAGCGTGAATTGGCTGATCGGCCGCGAGGACCTCGCCGGCAGCGGCCCGCACACGTTAGGCAGCTACAAGCTCCCGCTGCTGGATAGCCAGGTCTCCTTCATCAACCGGGTGAACTTGTTCTTCCTGCCCGCCTTCGGAGCCCTCATTGCCGGCCTCGTCTGGTCCTCGCGCCGCGCCTGAACTGAACAACCATGCGCTCGATTTCCTTCACGCTGCTGCTGGTCGTGGCAACCGTTGCGGTCGCCCTGACCGCGGTGATGCGTTTTTCCGAAGGGAGCCTCGATCGCTTGCTCGGACCGAAGACCTCCGCCGTCGGCGACCGGCTCTACAGCTTCGACCCCGCGAAGATCCATCGCATCCAGCTCTCCGGCAATGGCGTGAAGGCCGAGTGCGTCTTCGAAAAAGGCATCTGGCGCGTGACCAAGCCATGGGCAGACCGCATGGACCCCGTCGCTGCGGATGGCATCCTGAATTTCACCCTCGGCACCCGCGTCGAGGAGATCATTCCCGAGGCCAAGATCGATAGCGCAAAGGCCGGCTTCAAGGAAGGAACCATCGGGGTCCGCATCGACGACGAAAATGGCAACTCCCTCGCCACCTACTTGCTCGGTCGCAAGACGGAATGGCTCCGCCGCGATCCGAAAACCAAGGACGAAACGCCGACCGTCTTCCTCCAGCCGCAGGAGGGCGAGCACCATGGCTACTACTACGCCACCACCGGCGATATCCACTTCCTCTTCCGCGATGGTCTCCGGCACCTGCGCGATCACCATCCGCTGTTCTTCAATCCCGCCGCCCTGCAATCCCTCCGCATCCAGACCGCGGAGACGGAAGTCGTGCTCTCGCGCACTGGCGGAAAGGCCCCATGGCTCATCACCAAGCCGCTGGAACTGCACACCGACGAGACCGCGGTGAAGAAGCTCCTCACCGACCTCTACCTGATGCGCGCCGTGAAGATCGTCGAGCGCTCCGAGGTCACCCTGCCCGCCGACGATGTGAATGGCCGGCAGAAGATCGCCCTCAAGCACTTCGGCCAGACCGAGGAAACCGTGATGGAGATCATGCCTCCCGCGACGCCGGAAGCGGACACCGTCTTCGCCACCGTTAGCGACCGGCCGGGCACCGTCTTCGAGCTGCGCCTCAAGCCATTGGCACCCACCCTCACGACCAATGGCACGCCAACGACCAATATCCCTCCCGAGGATCTCGTCTCGGTCGCCGGCCTGCCCGACACGGTCAATGAACTGCGCGACCCGCGCCTGACCGACCTCAAGGTCGAGGATATCGAGGGCTTCCTTATTTCCCCCATCACCTCGGAGGAAATCGCGCTCGCTCGTCCGAAAGGCGCCCGCTGGCAGGTTCGGGGACCCTCCGGTCGCATGGAGGCGCTCAATGAGATGTCGCTCTACCGGCTGCTGAAGGCGGTCACGGAGACCAAGGTCACCGGCTTCCCCAGCGATGCCGCGGTCGATCTCGCACCCTATGGTCTCGACCGCCCGGCCCTGAAGCTCCGGATCGCCACCACGAACGACAAGCTCATCGATCTGCACTTCGGCCAAGGCCGCGATGGCACTTGGTACGTCGTGCATGCCGGTGTGCCTCGCGTGATGAAACTGGACGACGCCTTCATCTACGAGATCAATACCAGAACCTGGCAATGGCGCCTGACGGACGTCTGGAGTGTTGCCTCCATCGACCTCGCTTTCATTGAACGGGAAATGGAAGGCCGCCCGAAACTGAAGCTCGAATACAATTGGGGTGAGGAATCCTGGACTGCCCACGAAGGCGAGGCCGACCGCAGCGCTGAGCTGATCACCGAGCGCGCCAATCGCCTGCTGGACCCCCTGCTCAAGCTCCGCTGCGACACTTGGCTCGCGCCCGACGATGCGAATGCCCGGAATGCCTTGGCCAAGCCCGCCATGCGCTTCATCCTCGGCATCCATCAGCTTGATGGTGAAGGCAAGAAGATCGGCATCCAGCGCCGCGAATTGATTCTCGCCCCCGCCAGCGACAACCCGGAAAACCGCCTCTTTTTCGGCCGCGTCAGCGGGGAGCCGCTCCCCTTCATGGTCAATGCCGACATCGTCGCTCGCCTGGCAGTTGACTTGTTTGGCGACGATTGAATGGTCATTGTAAAGTCACGGTTTCAGGGCGTTAGACGGCCAGAAATGCGGCTTTCCCCCTAATTTCCAATTTCCCATTCCCAAGCCCGCGATTCTCGTGTTTTCTGCGGGCCGCAACCGATTCTCATGGAACTCGACCTCATCGACGTCCACTTCGACCTGAAGTCCACCAAGCCCCGCGAACTCGAGGAGGCCCTCGAGGACCCGTTCGGTTTGCGCCTGCTGCCCGATCGGGAATCGGGCGAAAACCGCTTTTACGCCCTCGGTCGCACCGTGGCCGACCGCTATCTGTTCGTCTGCTTCTGGACGGATGGCAAACGCACCCGCATCATCGCCGCACGCCCGATGAGCGATGGCGAACAACGATTCTACGAGCGCAAGTACGCCGAGTTCAAATAATGAGCCAGCCCATGCAGCCCATCTCCCGGTGGTCGGACATTCCGGCCTTTGATGACGAGGAAGCCGAAGCCCGCTTCTGGGAAACCCATGAGTTGGATGCCCGGCTCATGGCCGGCTCCATCCACGAGCCCGACTCGCGCGAATCCACGACGATCACGCTGCGCTTCGACCCGCGGATGCTTTCCCGCATCAAGCGCATCGCCCGCTCCCGCTTCCTCAACTATCAGTCGATGATGAAGCAGTGGCTGGCCGAGCGGCTTGAGGACGAACTGCGCAAGCAGTAAGCGCACGAAGGATCATGCGTCGCCTGAGCCGCTCGCCGTGGTTTTGGCTGTCCGCGTTTGCGGTGTGGTTCGGCACCCTCTGGTGGCTGTCGTCCCAACCGAATCCTTTCCCCACCGAGCTGCCGTTCCGCGTGAACGACAAGCTCCAGCACTTCGGCTACTTCTTCGGCGGTGCGGGTTTGTTCGCCGCCTTCCTCTTCCGCCTCAATCCTGAGAAAGCGAACTGGGGCAAGATCTTCAGGCTCACCTTGCTTGTTGCCGCCCTTGTCGGCGCGCTTGATGAGCATCACCAGACCTATACGCCCAACCGCAGCGGCCACGATCCTGCGGACCTTGCTGCCGACGTGTTAGGCGCGGCGTGCGGAGCGCTGGTATTCCGCAGGGTTCACCGGGTGTTAGCCTGATGACCCCGCGGGAAAGAGTTTCTGGTTAGCGGGTGGCGTCCTTCACGTCGTCCTTGATGTCCTTCGCGGCATCCTTCACGTCGTGGCCGAGGTCCTTGGCATCGTCCTTGATGTCTTCCGCAGCATCCTTGATGCCTTCATTCGGACGGCGGTCCAGTGCATCATCGATCTTCTCCTTCACTTCAGGCGTCTCTTTCTTTTCGCAGGCGCTGAAGGAGGCAAGCGAGGCGGCGGCAATCAGGTAAGTGAATTTCATGGTCGTGTTGGGTCGGGGGCTATTGCCGACTTCTAACACATTGCACCGTTTGCCGGGCGGTCAAACGACTCTGAACCTCCGTATCATCGCAAGCGCTCCCGCAGCGCCCGCAGTTCACGCTCGGCCGCTTCCAGACGATCGAACAGATCCATGACGAAACCAATCGAATGCGGTGCCATGCTCCATTCGTGAT
>Ga0307406_10000090_pt1 | contig 51605 bp, 84 predicted proteins | sample 322Cmetagenome_3_FD_203706 | JGI IMG/M metagenome (GOLD analysis project Ga0307406, IMG submission 203706) | Maize rhizosphere microbial communities from greenhouse at UC Davis, California, United States - 322HYB-C-2 | ecosystem: Host-associated > Plants > Roots > Rhizosphere > Soil | place...
GAGGAAAGCCTTTACGCCGGCGTGGCGGTCGAGAAAGTCCATGATCTCCTGCACCCTGGCCTTGGACCCGGTGTAGGTGATCGGATAGGAGTCTTCCTTGTTGTTCGGCCCGTCGCCGGCGGTCTGCTTGTAGCCGTCGCCGAACTTCGCGGAGCGCACCCGATAGGTGATCTCGGGTGCGTCTCCATGCTGGGTGGGCCAGGTGAACGTTTCAATAGCCATCAGCCCCTCCCATTGATAACGCGCCAGATGGCGCCGCCTGGCTGCAAGCCCCGGGCGATTGCTGTTTCGGCTTCGACCTTAGCTGCCTGCTGAATGCCCTTGCCCAGCTGCGTCGTGTCTTCCGTGGTGGTATCACCGCCGTCGCCGGTGGTCTGGACAGAAACAGCGACGGGGAAGTTGTAAACGTTCCCACCGCCACCCCCGCCGCTGCTGATGGCCCGGACGCCCAGTTGGCCGCCGGCCGTTCGGGTCAGCGGCATAATCGCCTCCTCCCCCGCCTCGCCCATCACCCCAATCCCGCCGCCTGCCATGCCGAACGCTGTCGGCTTGCTGACGATCGAGTTGGCGAAGGCTGCGCCGTTGGCAAACATCTGTACGCCGCCAGACCAGGCGCCACCCTTGGCCTGAATACTGCCCGGGGTGAATCCTGATAGATCGCCGGAGTACCCGGCCTGGGTTGAGCCTGCCGATGAAGCGCCGCCACCACCAAACCATGCCCCTAGAGCGCTTCCAGCAATGCTGGACAGAAGACCTGAAGCGGCCTGCCTGGTGGCGATTCGAGCCATGTCCGCCAAGATGGACTTGGTGAAATCCGCAAACGAAAACTTCCCAGTCATGGCGAAGTTGACGACCGAATCCTCCATTGAGCTAAACGCGTTGGTGAACAGGTCCCGCGTCTGCCCGGCAACGTTGCGCGCGCTTTCCAGGTAGTTACTGAAGGCCGAAGTCGCCCCTCTGCGCCAATCGCTCTGCGCCTCAGACATCTGCTCGTAGTTGCTGAGCACTGTTTCGCTCAGGTCCTTCTCGCTTTTGTTGATGGCGTCGAGCTTGGCCTGGTATTCCTCGGCGCTCATGTTGCGCGATGCGTCTGCCTTGTCGCGGGCCAGGTCCAGGCGCTGCTGGTTGGCTCGGTCAGCAATGCCGTTGAGTTCGCCATTGATGGCGTTCTCCCGGTCACCCCGGCCAACACCATCCGCTGCGCGGCTGCCAGCGCGCCGCAGGGCGACGTTCTGCTGGTCCAGGGCATCGGTGTAGCTCTTGATGGCCTGAGCCTGCTTGGCGAGCCTGCCCTGCTCGTTGGTGGCGATGACTTCAAGCTCGCTATCGGCCTCCTTCTGCGCCTTGACCATGTTGGCCCGCGCATCGGCGATTTTCTGATCCAGCTGGATGCGCTGGTTGGCAGAGGTGCTGGCCTTGCCCTTGGAGGCTTCGAGGGCGTCGATCTCTGCCTGGTAGGCCGCCGTGACCTCGTCCCGCTCGTTGCCGATCAAGGCCTGGCGCTTGAGCAGGTAATCCTCCTGGGTGACCAGGCCGGCTTTCTGCGCGGCGTCCAGTTCCTTCTGGGCGTTCTTGTACTCGCCGAGGATCAGCGAAAGCTGGTTTTTCGAGTCGTTGAATTCGGTCAGGTTTAATGCACCTGCCGGACCGGCGGCCTTTTTATTGGCATCCGCAATCTGCTTGTTGACGCCTGCGACCGCGGCCTCGTACTGCTTCTGAAGATCAGGCGAGTACGTGTTGTTGGCGATGTTCTTCTGGCGGGCCTTGTCCAGCTCGACAAGCTTCTTCTCGAGCTTCCGAACCTGGGATTCCGCCGCATCGGCCTCGCGACCAATGAGCTGCATGCCGCTGACGGCAGCCTCCTGGCGCTGCTGGTCCTGCTGCTTGGCCTGAGCGCGGTTGCGGCGCTCCTGCTCCTCCAGCATCAGCGAAGCTCTTTCGGCCTCGATCTGTGCCGCCCCGCGACCACCGCCGCCGCGCGGTCCAACGCCAAGCCGAGAAGCATTGGCCGCTGCCTGCTCAAGCTCCGCCAACTTTTCCTCATAGGTGGCTTCACGACCTACATCAAGCGCGGAGTCCCATGCCCATTTGGCAGCTTTGGCGACCTTGTTCCAGGCGCCCTCGATCAGGCCCAGGCGCTGGGTGATTTGATCCCCGCGCGACTGGATGGCATCGGCGAACGCATCGGTCGCCAGCCTCACAGCAGCCGCCTGCTCGCCCTGCTTTTCCAGGGCAACGATCTGCTCGTAGACCGAGGCGGTGAGGTAGTGATATTGCTCGTTGAGCTTGATCGACGCGGCGACAGGTTCCTTGGCGATCGAGGCGAACTGAGCAACAGTCTCCCCTACAGCCTTGCCTGTTGCCTCCTCCATGGTCAGGGCGGCCTTGGTTATCTCCTCGAAACTGTAGGCTGCGATATTGCCACTGCCTGCCAGTTGAGCGAGAACCGCCGCCGCTGCGCCGGTCGTGCCAACCGTTGAGCTGACCTGCTTTGCCAGGGATGCAAGGCCATCGGCCGTGGTCCCTGCGTAGTTACCGGTCAGGATCAGCGATTTGTTGTATTCGTCAGCCTCCTGACTGCCCTTGTAGTAGGCCAGTCCGAGGGCTGCTGCAGCGGCTGCGGCGACAGTGAACGGATTGACCAAGCCAAGGACGTAACTACCAAGCGCCTTGGCAGCAGGCCCCAATCCACCGAACATGTCTTTGAGCTGACCGCCTTGCTGGAGCGCGACCGTAAACGGGTTTTGCCCAGCCTGCAGCGACACAGCGATATCCGTGAATTGCGCAGGCACGCCACGCAGCGCAGCAGCTGTCTGCTTGGCGGTGTTCCCGGTGCGGGTCAGCGAGTCGTCAAATCGTGTCAGGTTGGTCCGGGATGAATCGATCTTCGCCTGGTACTCGCTGAAGGTCGAAGCATCCAGCGCGCCGAGTTTCTTCTGCTTCGCCAGCTTGCTTTCAAGTTCATCCAGCCGGCCCAGGGCCTTTACGGTCGGGTCGATCTCGCCGAGCAGGTCGCCCAGTTCGTCCTTCTGCTTCTTGATCGAGGCCGCGGCCTTGTCAGCACCACGGGCAACGCCTTCGGCAGCCTTCTCCGCCCGGCCACCTGCCGCGGTGAGCTTGTCGAGGTCAGAGCTCGCCTGCGCAGCATCGGTCGAGTCGACCTTGATGCCGAGTTCAGCAATAGAAGTCATGCGGGCTCCGTTATTTCGATTCGCTCATCACGAGCATGGCTTCTGCTTCCATGACACGGATGTCGTGAAAGGCTTCTGAGAGTTCGCGCCGCTTGATGCCCAGCATGCTGGCGACCGGTGGGAGGGCGTTGTAATCCAGGCCAGAGGCCCCGCCCATACCCGTGCGCCACTGCGTCGACATCGCCTCGAAGAGACGGAAGGCAGGCCAGTTATCCGGCCAGACCTCGTACTCTTCATCCGGGATGTCAGCGAGCGTCATGCCGAAGGCCGCCAGGTCCGCCTCGGACGGCCCCGGTTCGTACATGACGCGGGCGGCGCCGCTCAGTTTCCCAGGCGGGCCGGGTTGTAGGCGCTCTGGTACGCATCCAGAACGGCTTGAGGCGCGCCAATGCAAGTGGTGACCAGCGCCGTCAGGGATTCATCCGAAAGCTTCTCGTCGAAGGCCCAGCCCGCAACGATATCCCGGAGTTGGGCGACCTGGATGCCGATCTCCGATGCCGTGGCCTCCTGCCAGCTCAGGCCATCCTCCTTGACCTTGTTGGCGTGCTCGTCGCGTGCGCTGTTCCATTTGTCAAAGAGCGCGGAAAGAGCCAGCCGGTCCAGGTACTTGAATTCGAACTCCACGTCTTCAGGCTTACCGCCCACGCGAGGGATGGCGACCTTCGTCTTGAAGGTCGGGTTCTGGGAAATCTTGATCTTCGCCATGGGTTACACCGCCGCCGAGTAACGGGTTGGGCGACCGGCCAGCGACAGACTGATAACTCGGGTCATCAGGTTGTTACGGGACAGGGCCGGGGTCGACGTGATGGTCACGTAGGCGTTGTAGAGGATGCTGTCGCCGTTCGGCAGGTTCAGGCGCAGAACGCGCGTGGACTTGTCCTCATCAGCGGCTTCAACCACGGCCACGTAAGCCAGCGCCGGGTCATCCGCCACGGTGACGGACATGCTGATCGGGTTTTTGGTGGTCGGGATCTGGCGGTCGTCATCGTCAGCCAGGAAGCCGAAGGTCAGGAACTGCTGGTCGCCGCCACTGGTTGCCACGTCCGTGATCTGCGAGATCTCGACGAAGCTGGTCACTTCACGCACCGAGCCGATGCCGGAGCCGGCAGGGTATGGCTGCAGGTTGGTGGTGTTGATATTTTCCAGCGCGAAGGTGCCACTCAGGCTGTCCGAGACGCGGGCGGCGCGATCATTGAGGCGTGTCCATCCCGAGGTTACGGCAAGGATGTCGCCATCGGCCAATCCGTGCGCCGCAGCAGTCGCCACAGCCGGGTTTGCGTTGCTCAGCGCCGTCACCGGGATGGCGGTGCCATAAGCCGCAGCGATTTCAAGGGTTGCGCCGTTGGGGAGTCGAAAGCCCATGGTTGTGTTTCCTCTGTGCAGAAATGACAAAACCCGCTCAGCGTCGGGTTCAGGGGTTGCCCAACGGGCGGATTAGATTGTGGTGTCAGCTCGGTACTGGAACGACACAGGCAATGCGAATGATGTGTCTTCGGTCAGTTCAGGCCCTGGCTCAACCGGCGTCATGATCAAGGCCGTGAGGCCATTGCGAACCAGCCGGTCGTTGAGCGGATACAGCGCTGCAAGCTCGTCAGCGATCGTTTCGGCACCTGACGGACCATTGCCGACCGGTGTCACGATGGTGATCTGAAACACCCCGGTATAGAGCCGGTGAGCGCCAGCTAGGTCGTTGCTATCAGTACCTGCCGGTATAAGGAATGCTCGCAGGTACGTCTCATCATTGTTCGGGGTGAACGCCACGTTCTGGTAGGCGATGCGCAATACTGGCGTTCGGGCGGCGGCCCAAGCCTTGAGGCGCGCCTCCAGCAGGGAGCGAATGATCTTGTGGCTCATACCTGGTTGTTCCTGATGGCTTCGAGCACTATCTGCTGGAAGCGGGCAAGCGTTACCCGGACCATCCCATTCGGCGCCTGGGTTGAGTGCCCGAACTCAAGCGGGATTGCATAAGGCAGGTTGTTGACGATGTATGCTGTCTGGCCGGCTTTGAACTCAACTACCCCACCAAGAAGCCTGGCCGTAGCGGCTTCGCCCGTCGGGTCAGGCTGAATTCGAAAGCTGTTGTCCGGGTAACCGATTGAGAAATTCCAGTTCCCGCGGAATCGTCCGCCGACGTAGCCCTGTCCGGCCACCAAGCCGTTCACGTTGAAGTTCTGGTCGCGCTCGGTTTTCGTCAGGGGCTTTGCGTACTTCACGCCTCGCTTCAGCTTGCCGCCCTTGGTGAAGTTGTCATCGGTCAAGTTGATGACCGTGTTCCGCACGGCAACCTTGAAGTCGTAATCATCTGCGGCCCGGGTATTTGCCTGACGATAGGCGATGTTTGCGGCCCAAAGCTCAGGGTTGCCCACTGGAGACATTCGAATCAGCGATCCTCCGATCTCGATCAAGATCTCCCGAAGGCTCGCGTCTATCGCCCCTTCGGCCTTCTCGGCGAACTCAGCCAACTGAGCAGCAAAACTTCCGCTCAGGCCGCCGTATCGCTCCGTCATGTGCGATCCGCGCGCCATGGCTATTTCCTCAGTTGAACAGTCCAGGTTGCTTTCGCTGGATCCTGGCTGACGTTCATTGCGCGCTTACCGCCGATGACGTCGCCGATTTCAGGGGCGGCCACAGTTTCGGTGGGCTCACCCAGTAGCGTGATGAAAAGCTCGTTCTGCAGGATGGTGAGCTTTTCGTCGGTGGTCTGGATCAGCGATCCATCAATCTCTTTGGCAAGGTATCTGCCAAGAACCCCCCGCCCGGCGTAATTCGTGGTGGTCTCCGGCGTCGTGCCTGAGTCCGGGTCGTACTCACCCTGAACCTTGCGCAGGCCCACAACGGGGCTCACGGCATCGGCCAGGTCCGTGTCGAAAGCTTCGGCCAGATCCCTCTGTAGATCGTCGCGCAGTCCCATATCAGCCCCTCACGACTTTGACCTGGCCTGAGCCAAGGTAATGGGAAAGCAGCGCCAGGGCGAAAGACTCGCCAGCGCTGATGGTCCGGGATGATTCGGAGAACGACTTGCTGCTCGACACGCCGTCGGCGCTCACGGATTTCTCCGTGACGCCAGTTTCCTTCGAGCCGTAGATCCTGCCGGCGGCTGCCTCCGTGGCAACCTCGGCGCCGGCCTGGATCACGTCATCCGGGATCGGGTCGAACTCTGGCAGACCGAGATTGGTAAGCCAGGTGTTCGCCATCAGCACCGCGCGCGGCTTCTTGTCTTCGGTGGTCCATGTTGGCCCAAGCAGGGCGTCCACGTCCGCCGCGGTGATGTAGGTCGTCACGGGGCTTTACTCCTGCGGCTTGTCGAGAAGTTCGGCCAGGGCTGGACGCTCGGCGTTTTCATCGAACTGGATGCCTTTCTCGGTCAACTTGGCCTTGAGCTCTTCGACCCGCAGACCCTTGGATGGCTTGTCACCGCCCGAAGCCCCCTTCTTCATCGGCTCCGGATGCTTGTAGTCATCCGGCGCGAACTTGGCATCGATGATCTTGTAGCCCTTCTGGCGCAGTTCAGCCTTGCGCTCAGCGGTGACGGGGTGTTTCTCGTAAATGACTTTCTCGTCCATGGTGGACTCCTGGTAGGTGGATCAGGCGACCCGAAGGCCGCCTTCTCGATTACTGAGCGGCGTCGCCGATGGTGAGAACGCCAGCCGAAGCCTTGATGCTGTTCGCAACCAGGTCCCAGTTGGTGCCGGTGGCCAGTTCGGCGCTGGTTGGCGACTTGCCACCGTTGGCGGTGTCCCAGGTGTAACCCTTGAGACCCAGGCCGAAGGTGTAATCGGCCTGCATGGTGGTTTCGATGCGCTCCTTGCCGTTGGAGGTCTCGATGTTGGTGATCAGGTCGGAACCGTCCATCACCACCGCCGCACCGTCGGCCAGGCTCAGCACCTTCTGCTTGTTCGGCGTGCCGGCCTCGTACAGAGCCGCGGCGTCGGTGATGATCACCGCCTTGCCGAGGATGTCGACCACCTGCACACCGCTGAAGGTGAACAGCTTTTCGGCGTTCGCCAAGTTCTGGCCCAGCAGCTTGTGGTACATGGCGCCGGTCATGACCTGGGCAACCAGGCGTTGCGAGGCATCACCGAACAGCGCGTGGGCGTTGTTGATGGCGATGTAGCTCACGCCAGCAGTGGCCGAAACATCGTTGGTTGCGGTCGGCTGGTTACCGATCGCAGCCGCCAGGGCAGCAATGGCGGTATTCAGCTGGTCCGACATGATGGCTTCGGACAGGTTGCGACTGATGACTTCCAGCGCTTCTTCCGGGTTTTTCTGGATCCAGGAGAGCTGGGAAGGCTCCCACAGGATCGGGCCGAAACCACCCGCGATCTTCACGGAGTCGTACTGCTTTTGGGCCAGAGGGGTTGCGGCCTGGTTGCCGTTGGCGGCGTAACGGTCAACACGGCGCTGGGCGCTGTGCAGGCCGGCCCAGAACGACTCTTGCAGAAAGTCGCCGTCAATACCCTGAGTGGTCAGGCGGATGGCACCTGCCGAAGCGGCGTTGAATTTCTCAACGTCCTGCGCCAGGGTCTCGATGGTGACGCGTTTGAGGTATTCGTTGAATACCTTCATGTTCGAAAGGGCCATTGGGCCTCCTTATTCGCTAGCGGTCAGGCCTTTGATAGCAGCGACTCGATCTTCCTTGCTGCCACCAAAATTGCCCTTGGATTGGTTGTTCGATCCACCGCCGTTGGGAGCGCCGCCGCCATTAGCGCCGGAGCTCTTGAGGATGTGGTCACGATGGGGGTACTGCGAAACGAGGGTTTCCAGCGCTTCGTTGAAGTCGGCCAGCTCACCCGGGCGCGCACGACTGAAGACCTTCTGGCCCTGGCCGTCGTAAGCGACAACCTTGCCTTCCTCGATCTTGAAGTTGCCGCCGAACGCGGCCTGAACCATGTCAGCCGGAATAGCCATCTTCTCGGCGATGAACTGCGAGCGGGCGAAGCTGCCACCGATCTTCTCGGAGTACAGTTGCTGCTCGAGGGTCTGCGCCTTGCCGTTGGCTTCATCCAGTTGAGCCTGGAAGGCCTTGCTGATCTCGCCCTTCACCTTCTCGATCTCGCCGGCATCCACCAGCGTCTTGGCGTCGAGATTTGCAACAATGCCCAGGGCCTTTTTGGCCGCCGCAGGGTCGTCGATGCCTTCGAAGCTCTTCACGATCTTCTCAGCTGATTCGGCGCGCACGCGGTGGTCTTTGGCTTCTGCGTTCAGGCGGGTGATGGTGCTGCGAGTGCCAACTGCGTCGAAGGCGACAGTAGTGCCGTCGTCCTCCACATACAGCGGCTTGCCATCCTGGATCTCAGCGTATTGCTTGCCATCCACTTCAACAGTCTTCAGTTTCATCTCGTCTCTCTGGGCCATCCGGCCAGTTGTTGAGCCATCCGGCCCTGTCGCGCCCCGTCCATCCGAACCGCAGGCAGAAAAAAGCCCCGCACATAGCGAGGCTGGGTTGCGACACAAAATCGAATGTCGGCATTTCGTGTCGCGGGGTTCTACAGGCGCTCCCGCAACTGCTCAAGGGTCAAAAACACGCCCTTGTCATTGTAGAAGTCGTCGAGCTTGAGCTTTTCCTGTCTCAGTAGCTTGCCGCGCTCAGGCCCCAGGATCTCGTCCTGGCGCGCCGCTGACTGACGGCCCAGCCATTGGGCATAGTTCGTTGACTGCGGTACCTGGCCGTCCATGGAGGCCCGTGTGGCGCCATCGCTGAAGCCAAGCTTCGATGCACTCTTCAGGATCGGAAGTTTGGTCGAGCGGCAACACCAGTGGATTCGCCCAGGGCCAGCCAACCAGGGAATCTTGTGCCCAATCGGCAGGTAAGTCCCAAGGGTGTACGGCAGGCGGTCCCTGATGCGGCAGGTGGTCGATGTGCGTGTATCCAGGGTGCTGATCCACTCAACGTGGCTGATGATGTCGCTGTTCGCCTCGTACGCCTTGTCGCTGGCGGCCTCGGCGGTGCTCGACACAGCAGACCGGACAACGGCTTCGATCTCCCTGCGCGACTTCTGCAGGATGCCGTCGGCGTACTTCTCCGCCCGGGTGCCCATGATCTTGCGGACGATCTCGGCAGTAGTTCGCCCCTCGACGACGCCAGCACGCACGGCATCGCGAACCGAGGCGGCGCGAGAAGCCTCGATCCCACTCATCCACTCCCTGAGCAAACGCCCCTGGAATGGCCTGGCCTGGGCAATGGCCTTGACCTGGCTGAACTGAGCGGCCGCAATCGGGAAGGACTCTTGCACAACGGCAGGGATCACAGCCTGGAGCGCGCCTTGTTGGAAAGCGATCTCATAGCTGATCAAGCCGTCGGTGGCCTGGTCCAGTGCCTGGCTGATCTCCACGAACGTGGACTGGTTCAGGCGCAGAACAGTGGAAAGAGCCACATCCACCGAAGCCGCCGACAGATTAGGGCCGAGATTGTCGATTGCCTCGATCAGCGCAGCACGCAGCTCGGCGTCCTTGCTGTTGAGTATCTTGATGATCACCACGACCTGGGCATTGCTCAGGTGTTGCAGGTCGACCTCATGCCCGATCAGCTTGTCGAGTAGCTTCTCGTTGGCGGTTTTCATCACATCGTACCGAGTGCGGGGCCTTGGCCTTCAATCTTCGCTAGCTCCTTGTCCCATTCGTATTCGTCGCTGATCACGCCGCGGCGCTGCATCTCGGCGAAAAGGGTTTCCTTGGAGAGCATGTCAGCATTCGCCATCGCAACGAGTGTCGGCAGCGACACTTCGGGCATGTAGTCGACGTCGAAGTTGCCGCGCATCTCGACCGTGCCACCATCGCCCAGGCCGCGGTAATCGGCCATGAACTGGAGAAGCTGGGCCAGGCAGTCAGCAAAGTGATTCGCCATCCGCGCCAGCGGCGACAGCTCCTGCGCTGCTTCCTCGTCCGCCTGGGTGGCAGTCTTGGTGGCACTCTTCTCCGGCGTGAGCAGCTTGGCCCCGGCCATGCGCATCTCGTCGAGCAAGTCTTGCAGCGCTTCCCTGCCCGCCTTTACCGCCGCCCCGGTGTGCTCGACGTACTTGAGGTCGCCATCCTTCGGCAGATCAGTCAGCGCGCCGGTCCCCACCTTGAACTCAGGCGGCACGGGCTTGCCCTGGTTGTCGAACATGGCCTGCACGCCGATACGCACCAGGATCGGCACGCGGATGACGTGAAGGATGTTGTCCTGGTCGCTCTGGCTCTGCCAGTGCTTGACGTTGAGGTGGGCCAACTCCAAGAGTGGAGGCTTGGCAGTCATGAAGCCCGTGCGGCCCGTGTAGAACGTCACCCAGGAGATTTTCTTCAGGCTGTTGGTGCCTTCATCGTGCAGCGCCCAGGCGCCGCCGCTGACACCCATGCGGTAGGTGCGCCAGGCGCCAGTCTCCAAAACACGGATCTGGTCGACGCATTTGACGCCAAACTCCCCATCCTCTTCCTCGACAGTCTCGATGTAGCGAATCATCGTGAGCTGGCCGCCTTTAGACCTCCAACCCAGAACCTGCTCAGGCTTGACCATCACGGCGTACGGGCGAACCCCTGCCGCAACTTCATCGGCCTGAGTGCGCACCCCATCTGACTTTGGGTGGTCGATGAACGCGTGGCACAGGCCGTGGCTCAGGCCCTCACGGAAGAATTCAACAGCCCAGGAATTCAGGTCATTGCCAGCGTGGTCAATGTCCTTGGTCATTTCCTTGAGCTGCTCAGGCACATCGTCGCCGACCTGCAAGGGCTCGGCGAACACCCGGGAGGTCATGTTTCCGACCGTCTCCGAGTAGGCAGGCAGCAACGTGGAGAGGCGTAGGCGCTCCTTGTACGATTCGTCAGCCTCGGCAGGATACTGGGGCAAAAGGCTCGTGCCCGCCGCCCTCATCGCCATCGTCCCCCCCATGAGCGGAGTAATCACGTCCCAGTACTTGCGCATGGCGTCAATGGCCGGGAGCGTGTCGCTGGGGTTGTTACTCATGGCTACATTCTCAGTTGTTGGGTGGTGGCAGTTGGCTTAACGATCGGGAAAAGCATTGCAAGCGGGTATCCGGCTGCGTCGATGACGTGATCGATACCGCTCGACTTGTCTGGCATCCCGTTCTTGTCGTAAGCCTGCTGCTCAAGGCCGTCAGTCAAATGCGGGCACCTGTGGGTATTAACCAGAAGTCTTCGCTCACCCTGACCGTTCAGGATCAGCGCGTTGACCGCGTTCACCCTGTCGGCAATGGCCGGGTTCGTTGAATTGACGCGAACAGATAGTCCGGCCTGGGTGATGATGCTCAGGTCTGACTCGCTGGCGTTCTTGCTGCTTGAGTTCTGCCCTGACGCATCCGGGAACACTTGGACAGGATGGCCTTTGTGCCGGTACCGCTCATTGAATATGCCGACCATGTGAGGCGTATCACGCCCATCAATGATCTCATCTACCGCGATCGGCCAGCCGTCGCGCAGCACGTAGACAACCGCGCTCATCTTGAGCCTGTTGAAGTCCATGCCGATTAGAGCGGGCTCGCCAGGCTGCAATGTGGCGTTCGAGTGGTTAAGCACCCTGTTGAAGTCAGGATAAACACTGCCCGAGGTCAGGTTCGTGAATCGACCCTCGATGTAGGCGTCGATCAGCGCAGCCGGATAGCTGTCACGCAAGGTCTGCACATAGTCGTCAGGCAAGAACGGATTCGAGTACGTCGGAGCCTGGATCATTACGTAGCCAGGCTTCGGATTGCGCCCCCAGGTGTCATAGACGAACTGGTAACCCTCTGGGGTCGTGTAGGCCGAGACGCGATTGAATGGCTTGTCCACTCCCTCTGGCTGCTGCCTGTTCCGCGCGATGATCTTGCGCCAGGCCATGGCCGCCTGAGCCTTCTTGAGCGTGTCGATCTCGTCGACGTGCGCCCGGTATGACTCGTAGCCGATGATGCGGGCCGGGTTCTCCAGGGTCCGCAGCACGAAGTCGCCGCAATTGGGCGAACTGGTGTAAATGATGTTCTCTTGCTTGTTGTACTTGTACCGGATGCCCATGTCCGTGAGCTTCTCTTCCATGCGAGGGGCAAGGATGAGGCGCACTAGGTCATAGGTGGGCTCGTACAGGGCGATCAAGGCGCTGGACGATGCCAGGGCGTCCCGCAGCGCACAGTTAGCCAGGGTTTCAGTCTTCCCGGTACCAAACCCGCCAACGAACGCAGGGTATTTGTCGGCGAGCTGGTAGAAGTCAGCCTGGGGCTGCGTCATTTGCACCCTGAGCGTTCGTCCTTCCACCAACCACCTCAATTTCGATTCTTGTAACTGGCGGCAACTCAACAGGGTTTGTCTTGAGCAGCTCGGCGCGGGTTCGCTCAAGGCTCTCGATGCGAGCGGTCAGGCGATCAATCAGGCCGGAATAGTCCCTCACCTTGCTGGTGGTCGTTGTTCCACCGTGCTCGCCCGTCTCATGCTTCTCGCTGTCGATCTCCAGCTCATTGCCGAATTCGTTCTCGCGGCTCAGGGCGCGCATCAAGCGAACGCGCGTCAGCCTCAGCTCGTCGTCAACCCGCCCCAGCTCAATGGTGGACAGGATGGCGTTCTCGTCATCGGTCAGGAACTGGCTGTAGATGGATCCGGGCTTGGCGGCGTGCTTGTTGGCCTTGTTGGCCTTCGACGCGCCACCGCCGTGTAATTTGCACCGCGAGGAACCCGGAACAGCGTGTCGCTTGCATGGTTCCCCTGAGCGCGTTTTAGCGCCACATAGGGCCATGGGCTTGCCTCATTCATGGGGTGTTTTCGCAGAACGATTCATTCAACGTCGTTCGAACGTCATTCGATGGTCATTCAAACCAGCCGGTCGCCTCTGTACCGCAGCCCCGGCAATGCACCGCGCCATTGGCCTGCTTGCCCCGGCGCATGATGAAGAAGTCGTCGGAGCCGCAATTGCACTGATATCCCTCATCGCCTTCGGAGGGGCCATAGGGCCACTTGAACACGCCCCGGTGCGAACTACAGGCTGGACACTCCAGATTCCTCTGTCCCGCCGGCGCAACTGCCACCCACTTATGCTTGCAATGGGTGCAGATGGCCTCACCGGCTGAGTGCGGAGCGTCAGGCCGCTTGAACTCCAGCACCTTGACGGTCATTTAGGTCACCATGATGTGCGTCTGTGCATGAGCGTGCCCATGGAGCTCAGCGACGATCAAGCCCTGGGGAAGACCGGCGGCCCGGGCAGCGTCCACCGCCTTGGCGATGGCGCTATCCAGATCGGTCAGGGCCTTGTTGATGTCTTGGCTCATCGGGAGAGCGTGGCGAAGGCGGGTTACGTTTCCCATGCGCCACCTCAGAGAGCGATGCGCTCAGCCAGGATCTCGGAAAGCTCGGTCATCGCCCCGGCCTGCGTTGTCAGCAGCTCTTGCGACTTGGCACTCAACTCACGGAAGCCTGGGGTTTTGATGAAAGCGTTCAGCTTGGCAAGGCGGTCATCGTTTTGCGCCTTCTCGCCAATCATCCGCTGCACATGCGGAGGAAGCTCTTTCACCTGGCCGATGCCAATGTACGCCTTTTCGAAAACGTCCTTCGGGCTCCAACTGGTGTAGCCGTCCTCGTACTTCACGCCATAGCCTTCGATGCCATCTTTCATGGCAGGCCAGCCGGTGATCTGTTTGGTTCCGATGTATTCTTGGGTCATCACTCTCTCCAATGTCGCGACACAATTTGCTGATGCGCGAAACGTGTCGCGCGCTACTCGGGCTGATCCGGTTGCTCGGCCAGCTTCGGTTGCTTGATCACCCGAGACACCGCAACCGCGATGCCGAGCACCATGTTCACGATGGCATAGACCATTGGGTCCACATGCCCTTGGAACGATGACCACCCAGTTGCGGCCGCATTGAGCACCACACCGACAATAGCCAGCTGCACGCTCGTCATGCGCCAGGCCTTCCGCCATTCAGGGATCAATTTCATGGGTCGTCTTCGCTGCTGGCAGTTTTTCCAGGCTTTCGGCATAGCGCTTCCACTCTCGGGCACTTTTCAGGGCCTCGCGTAGGCGCTCTTCTTGGCCTGGCTGGCATTGTTCGCTGACATATCGGTGTACGGTGATGCGTTGAACCTTCGGTGGTTCCTGGATCGCTTCCTTTTGCGCACAGCCCGTGAGCAGAATGAGGACGATCAGCAAGCGATTCACTTGGGTCTACCTGTTTGGACGAGAGCCTTCAGGCTCTCCCCTACCTGGTCGATCTTGAACTCCTGGCGCTGGGTGTTCACTCGGAGGGAATCGACCAACTTGTCCGTCGACTCCCTGGACCGCTCCAAAGAGTCCACCCTTTGCCCGATTAGGGCCTGGTTGGTCTGGTAGGCGGCTAGTTGCATCTGGAGTGATCCGAGCGAACCGACCACGTAGACGAACGCGCCAATGGCACCGGCCGACAGAATCGTTTGCAGGATCGGAACGACGACCTTGAATGTCGTGCTGTCTGCAATGCGCGAGACTTCAGTCATGGGCGGTACCGTGGAAGAAAAGAGGCCTGCGTCGGCCTGGGCATTGCCCAAAAGAAAAAGCCCCTGCAAGTGCAGAGGCCCTGAATAGGTGCAGATGGACAGGTTTCGAACCTGCGGCGCCCTTGGTATTGGCCCGTGGCGGCCACCTCAAGCAACTAGCCATGCGACCGGCGTTACCCGGCATTCAACCTTTGGCCTCTCAGTCACCATCCGCGTAACGCGAGGGTCTTTCCCCTCCTGTCCGCCAAAGGCTATCACAGCGTCGACGCCCCATTGCATCGATCTCGCCGCTCAAGTCTCGCGCCACCCGGAAAGCATGTGAGGTCAGGGCGCGCGGGCTGCCGGTGTTATTTCCGTACGCCGCACTATCCGGCTATCGGCGTCCAGGCCGCCCCGAAGGCTGTCCTGGCTACAGGTGAAACTGGTTGCGAGGGATGGATTCGAACCATCGACCTTCGGGATATGAGCCCGACGAGCTGACCACTGCTCTACCACGCAAAAATCAGACAATAAAAAACCCGGCGCAATGGCCGGGTTCTTGTTTGTCAGTCCTACACACGCAGGAATGACAGGATGGGTGAATAATGCGACATGGCGACATGACATTGCAAGCCCTTTTGAGGGACTATTTCATGCCGCCTCGCTTTCCAGCACCCCGACCGCTTCAAGCATGTGCTGTGCCTCGACCAGCGCCTCGCTCACAAGATCCTCCAAGGCGCCCTTGATCGCCTTGTTCCAGCGCTGGTAGGTTCGCTCAGTAAGCCCCTGGGAGTCCCAGTTCGTCATGTCGTAGTTAGACTCGGCCAGGACGATCATCTCGCCCGGCTTCGCCTCCGCCACTGCGCGGGCATGCTTGTTGGCCCGGGCAACGTCAGCGGTCGCAGCCGCGTTGCGCCAATCCTGCCCCTCCCTGTGCTCCTGGGCTTTGATCTGGACAATCGACCGCTGAACGCCCTTCACCTGTTGCGGAACGGCCCACACCAGAACAGCCTGCTGCGTGAAACGTTTAGGCGCTGGGGTTGGGACCACCGCGACCAGACGCCCAATGGAGTCGATCTTGCGGCCACGGTGCGTACTGTACTTCGCAACCAGGGCGTTCCAGTGCCGCGGGGCAAGCTGGGCGTGCAGGAGCTTGTGCACGATGCAGTCAGCCAGGAGTGCGGCATCCTTGCCGGTTATCTCGCCCTTGAGCTTGCTGGTTTGAACCTTGGGCTCGAAGTCGCAGCCGCCGGCGGAGTTGATGGTCTCAGCAGCCAGGGCCCGGACCACTGCGGAAATCACGTTGCGATAGATCATGCTGCAGCCCTCTTGAGTTCGCGGGTCTTGGCCCGGTATTCGGCCTTGATGGCCTTAATCTCTTCCACGGTGTAGCGCTTTGGCTCGCTGGGCCCTAAAAGGGCCTCTACCGCCTCAACCCCGATGCGCCGCTCCAGTTCCGGCTTGTAGCCGAGGATGTTGCCGCTCATGTGGTTGTTGCAGACGCTGCAAGCCTTGTGGACGTTGGCCGGGTTGAATCGATGCTCAGGCGATGAGCCGACGCTGCGAAAGTGAGATGCGTGCCATTGGCCTGCCCAGGTCGATGGCTTGTCGCAGCTCACGCAGGGCAGATCGGCGTCACGCAGGCGGATCCATTCGTTAAAAGCCTGTTGGGCTTCGCGCAGGTGATCCGCCCTGCTCTTCAGCTTCTCCTTGCGTACCTTGATGTCCCGGCGCTCGACCTGGGCCAGGGACTTACGGGCGGTTTCTTGGCCCCTCTCCGACTGTGCGTGTGCGATGGCGCAGGCGATCTCCCCACACACGGCTTGGGATTCTCGGGCTGGCGCGTACATCACGCGGCATTCCGGGCAGCGCTTACGGCGCGGGCTGGCGGACTTGAGCGGAGTCTTTCGCAGCAGTGGGGTGCGCTTCATCAAGCCGCCTCCTTGAATGCTTCGAACTCGGCCATTTCGGTAAGGCGCTCCTCGGTGAGAGTCGGCCAGTCATGCAGCACCAGGTACGCGCAGCACTGGCGCCAGAAGTCTTGGAAGACCTCCTCACCCATCGAGTCGTAGGAAAGGCTCTGGGGCGTCTTGCGGGTGAGTTGGCCCAAGCCCGGGATGTCGAACAGTTCCTCGTCGCAGTACACGCCCGATTCCAGTTGCAGGGCCTTGATGGCGTCGTGGGACTGCTTTCCAGAGAACCGGTCGATGTTCTGGCTCAGTACCCGGCCCAGGCCGTGGACCAAACCATTGAACCGAGGGTTGCGCGGCTGCTTGAGGTCGGCGCGGATCTTGGTGTTGATCTTGAAGTCGCGCTCACGGAGGATCGACCGGTCGGCGTCGGAGGACGGCACGAACGCGGCGACCTCCTTCCCGGTGGCTGGATCGACCAGGCGGCGAAGGACCAGGTACACAGGCATTGGGCGGGGCTTGGCTGGCTTACTCATGGCGAGCCCTCCCCTCAGCCAGGAAATCACGAAGGTCTTTCTCGATTCCCAAGTGATCCAGGTAGACGGCGACAAACACGCTCGCCATGGCGGCGATGGTGAAGGACTCATCCACCAACAGCACAAGGCCGATCTGTATCAGGCTGATAACGGTGAAGATGACGCTGAGTACGCTGAATGCGTTCATGGCTCCTCCCGATCGATCATGGTCCGCAGATCGCGATCAAGGTCCTGGACCGGAACCCAGTCGTGGCCGATGTTCATCTGTACGGCCACTTGGTCATTGCTTGGCTGGTCGCACTTCTTGCGCAGCCAGGTGTAGAGCACATGCGCCTCGGTCATGACTTCGACGTTTTGCTCGAGCATCCCATTTCGGCGAGTGAGCATATCGTTGGCTTCACGCAGCGCCTCAGCCTCTCGCGTCCACTCAAGCCAGGCGTCAAGGTCGTAACCCCCAGTCATTCCAACGCGCAGGCGTTCGTTCTCAGCCTTCAGCTCAGCATTCACCCGCTCGTAGGCTTGGTAGCCGGTCTTGAGGCCGGCGATTTCGGCGCGGAGTTGGTCGCGCTCATCGAGAACAGCCTTGTAGCCGTCGAAGTTGTAGGCGAGTCGTCCAATGTGCTGGGCCAGCTCCAGTTCGGCCTTGAGCTGGTCAACCTCGCCGCGAATTGCCTTGATTGCCGAGTCTGGAACGATGGTGTGCCCCTCGATCTCACCATTCACCAGTGCCAGCATCGACTGGGCTTCGGTGAAGTACATGTGCCGCTCAGCCTGGTTCTCATCCTGATCGTGTTCCCCATCCACGAACTTCTTAAGAAGTCCGGCCATGGCCTCGTTCTCGACGATCAGGGCCAGGACCTGCTCGGGGATGCAGGCCGCGAAGAACGCCGCCGTCGAAGCAATCAAAGCGCGCTGGGTGTCGTTGCTCTCGTACTGGGCTGCCTCGGCCAGCCGCTTCAGTTCGTCGTACTGGCTCATGACTTCACCTTCAGGCCTGCGGCTTCGATGGCTGCGAAAACTGCGCCCGCGTGCATCAGGGGCAGCTCGGAATGATGATCCACCTCGACCGGCATCAGGCTCTGTGGAAGCTCAATCACCAGCGCCTCACGGGATGCCTTCCATCCAGCTTCGAAACATGACCAACTAAGCAATTCTTCAGCCCGTCGATATGCGCCCGCCCAGTCTTCGCCCTGGATTAATTGGCCGGCTAACTTGGCTCGGTGCATTTTGTAGGCTTCACGCATCTTGTCGGTCATACCCGTTCCCCCTTCGCTTTATCGACATACATCAACCGCTCCAACCGCTGGGCGGCCTGGCCGGCAAGGTTCATGGCGTCCGCCTCGTCGATCACTGGAACGCACACGAAACGAACGCCGGCCTTTACGAGACCGTTCGCTACCTCAAGGGATTGGCGTAGCTGTACTGGGGATGCTCGTTTCATGTCCGTTGCTCCCTGGATTTCCTTCCAAATTTCGCCATCAACTGGGCCCGCGCTGCTGCGCCACTGCATGGGATGGCCTGGACTTCCAGCAGGCGCGCCTGGCGCTGGCTGGCGTATTCCTCGGCCCGCTCCAGCTCGGTCTTCTGGCTGTCGTGGCCGATCCCTACGGCGATGTCTTCCAGCGGCTTGCCCTGCATCAGAATGCGGATGGTGATGTCGTAGGCCCGGTCAAAGACCTTGCTGGCCTTCTCCGGGATCAGGTCGCCCAGGTTGTGCATCTCGCATTGCAGCGCGGCGTGACGCACGGCTGGGTGCGACCATGTGCGATTCCCGAACCTGCTCGGGTGGGCGTTAACCAGCGCCTCGCGGAACGCTTTGTCGTGCGGAGGAATCCCGAGCATCTCCGGCGTCGGCTGGCAGAGCTTGATGAACTTGCCCACGCTCGGCGCGAAGTCCGTGCCCAGCGAGCGGCAGCGCTCGATGCCGAAGCGGATCTGCTCAAGGGTATTGATCTCGGCAACGATGAACGCCTTGATCCAGCTACGCTTGGCGGTGCTCAGCGCGGCATCGGTCGGCCATGCCTGCTTCCAAGCCGGGAAGATGGCCTGTAGCTCCTTGAACAGGGCATTGACAACGTCCACTGTGCCCGGTGGCAGAGTCTTGGGCATGACTGGCAGCGCTGGAGGCTTGTAGCCAGCCATTGCGCTTGGAAGGTCCTCGGTCGCGCCTGCGGCCTTCATGATCTGCGCAGCGCTTCTCGGCGGCCTTGGCTTATTGCTCATAGCGCGTCCTCGAGATTGTCAGCCCAGGTCTGATCGTCGAAGTCAGGGCCGTTGGCCTGCCGTCGCCCGGGGAACGGGTGGACGTTGTTGGCTGTGGCCTTGTCGCGTTTCACCCACTTCACGAGCAAGCTCACCCAAGACGCTTGCGTCTCGATGCGGCCAGATGCCGAGTAGTGGCAGACGAAGGCCGCGGTGGCCTCGGCGGTGAATGCGGTCACCGGCATCGCCATCCGGAACGCGTAGGCCTTCAGCAGCTTCTCGTCGGGCACCCAGTCAAGGGTCATCTCGGTTGGCGCTTTTGGGTCGGCGGGATTTTCCTGCTCCTCGCGTAGAGTGTTGTGTTGATCTTCTCCTATTCCCTTCCCTTCCCTTCCGGGGTCGAATGGTTGGCGACTGGTCGACGACTCCTCGGCGAATTGTCGACGACCGCTCGCCGACTGGTCGTCGAATTCAGATGGTGGCGCTGGATATTTGAAGTTCTTTTTTTCGATTTTTTGGTGCTTCCAGCCACGGACGTGCAGGTAGTTTTTGCCATCGACCCAGTAGCTCAGGGTCAGATTGGCTCCTTCAAGTTCACCCAGCAGGTCACTGACCTCCTCGACGGTAATGTCGTCGCCAGGGAAGACCAGGGCCTTGATGGTCCTGGCCGACAGCGGGTGGTTGCCGCCGTCGTCGCAGAAGTTCCAGATGCCGATGAACAGCAGCCGAGCCAGCGGGCGGCAGGACATAACCTGCTCGCTCGACCAGAACTCGGGCTTGACGGTGCGTATGCGAGCCATCACGCGGCCCCCTTGAGTGCTTTGTCGTGGGTGAACAGGCCATCCCAGGTCTTTTTCATGGGCAGCTCGCCGGCCAGGTACAGGTCGTACAGCCGGGCGGCGCCCTTCTTCAACAGGACAGGCGTGAAGGAAACGAACGGCTCTTTGCCGTGGGGAGTGACTTCGTGCTGGTGCTCGGTCATGTACTTGTCGCGGGCATAGGACGCCACGCGCAGGCGCAGGCCGGTCTTGCTCTCGTTGTAGAGCCAGTTCCGGGTCTCCAAGTACTTGCCTACCTGCATCACGTTGACCCCATTCAGGCCCTTGCAGAACTGGGTATGGGTCATGCCTTCCTTGAACAGGTTTTCCATGGAATGGATTTTCACGGCCTGCTGATGATTCTCGACGCGCAGGACTGCCGTCTGCTCGATCTGGTCGGCGTACAGCCTCAACGCTTCGGCGTAGGACGGCATAGCGACAGGTTGCGCGACATGGGCCTCCAGTTCCTGCCAGCGATCGATGACGCGAGCTCGGTGTTCGTCGCTGTACCCGGCGACCACCAGGTGCGTGTCACGCTCGACCAGGTCGTAAACATCGGTCGGGCGCCCACCGGTGGCCTCCCTTCGAGTTTTACGATCTGATCGTAAAAGCCCCTTGCTGAAGAGGCGTTCGATGGTGGTGATCACATCGTTGTGACGCGCCTCCACCAGATCGGCGATCTCGCGAGACGACATGGTTTTACGCGACACGTTTTCAGATCCGGCGAAACGTGTCGCGACATTGGCCGGGGTATTGATCGTTTGATTGGATTGGTGCATGATTCGCTCCACTTGTACTGCTGTTGAAAAAGCCACCCTCGTCCGGTGGTTTTTTTATGCCTGTCGAAAAGTTGGCCCTTCTTCAGGCCCTATGTGAGGGCCTCACCTATCCGGTCGAGGGCCTCTTGAGCCCCACCAGTGTCAGAACTGGTGCTTTATGCCTGCCAACGAAGACCGTTGCTCCCGAGGTGATTGCCTCAAGAAGGATCTCGTTTACCGCCTCTTCAAACGTCCACCCTCGTGCCTCCATGAGCTGGTGAACCTTGGCGCGGGTCTCTGGCGGCACGTTTTCTTCTGTGAATTGCATTCGTGCCCTCCTGAGGGGCTCTAGCCCGCGATATTCTTAAGGTCCTTGAGGTCCTCTGGCATGAGCGCCTCGATTGCGCCATTCACTGCTGCCCACTCGAGCATCTCGAAGAGGTAGGTCGCGTACTCGCGCCGGCTTTTGTCAGCGGCGCGTTGAAGCTGTCGATCAAGCAACGGGTAGAGACGGATCTTGCGGGCGATGTCTCGGCGCTGATTGAGGGGGTCTTTAAAGCCCATACGGGGTTTGCTCCTTGGTTGATCGAAAGGGGTTAGGCGGCAGATTTTTTTGTCGTACTGGCAGGGTCATCCAGGCGGCTCGCGGTGAGCTTCCCGGCGGATTCCTTTTCCAACACGCATTGCATTGGGTAGGAGAAGCCGCCGGCGGATCGGCACTGCGAGACGCGGCTCCGGGTGACGCTCAATGCATCACCAATGGCGCCAGGCGTACCGAAGAACTGCAGGGCTTGGTCATAGGTCATTTAAGGTTTCTCCACTTCACTGCATCGGAGTTTAGAAATATTAACAAGAAAAGGCAAGTTATCTAAACTGCCCAATGTTTAGAATCCTTAACCATGAATTTCAGCGAACGAGTTAAAGAGCGCATGACGGCCTTGGGGCTACGTGCGACCGACATAAGCGAACGGACAGGCGTCTCTCGGACGACCGTCTCCTTTTGGCTGTCTGGGACGAATGGGGCGAAGGGGAAGAATCTGTTGGCCCTGGCAAAGGCTCTGGACTGTTCGCCGGACTGGCTGTCGAGCGGAACGGAGCCCATGCAGGCCGGGAAGCCTGTCAACCTGTCGTCTATAGAGGCGTGGGATGACGACACCCCGCTCGATGATGACGAGGTCTACGTTCCTTTCCTTGAGGAGGTCGAGCTGGCCGCCGGCTCAGGCCGCTTTGCGATTGAAGAAAGCGACAGCGCCAGGCTGCGTTTTTACAAGAAGGACCTGCGCAACAATAACGTGCAATTCAGCAATGCCAAGTGCGTCACGGTCAGCGGCAACAGCATGGTTCCGGTCCTGCGTGACGGCGCCACAGTGGGTATCAACGTCGGCAAGAACTCGTTGCGCGATGTGGTGGACGGCGAGATGTACGCGATAAACCATAACGGCCAGCTCCGCGTTAAGCAGCTCTACCGAATCCCGACCGGGATCCGCTTGCGCAGCTTCAACCGCGATGAGCATCCCGATGAGGACTACACCTTCCAGGACATGCAGGAACAACAGATCCTAATCCTGGGCCATGTTTTCTGGTGGGCTATGTATTCACGATAAGACTGTTCGAGAGGTTGGGAGGTCTATGGCGATCGTGATGATTGTTTTGGCGCTGGGGCTAGCTATTGCGGCCTATAAGGCCGAGACCTCTCCTGTCAGATGGTTCTTGATTGTGTTCTGTCTGCTCAATGCCTTTACCGCTGCCTCGGTAATCCATCAGAAAGATCCGTATGCTTTCAAGCTTCGCCCCAACGACGGCGCATCCGAGCCTTCGTTGCGGCGATGACCCCTGGTTAAGCCCAGCATCGCGCCGGGCTGCTCTCCGACCCCGCAATTGCCCCTGTCACTCGGCTTTTATCACGAACCCTTTCAATAGATGTTTTGTCCTCAATTCGCTTACCACGCCTTCTGCCCTGGATCGATCAGCGAAAGGACCGACGAACACTCGAGTTTTCCCGTCTTTGGTTGCGGCATAGGAGGTGTATCCGTCGGAGCTCATCTTCACTCTTAGGTTTTCCGCTTGAGCGCTGTCGCTCATGGATGCAATTTGAACGGCCCACGACGATCGACTTGCAGTCTTGGTGGGCACTGGTTTCGCAATCTTTGGGCTCCTCTCGGCTTTGCTGATCTCCTGCTTCAACTCCTTCTTCGCAGGTGCAATTTCAGTTTCCGGAATCGCTCTCACAGGCTCTGGCCTTGGCTCGCACTTGCCGAGCCAATATATCTCATGAAAGATCGTAGCCCCGCTGCTGCTGAGCGTAGCCCTATCGCCCTCCTCAATCGTCACGTAGCTAAGACCGATGCTGCCACTCTTTGTGTAATCAAAGTTCGCAACGAAGCGATGGAAGCCAGTGAATCCTCCAAATGAGTTTTTAGAGTTGACCTCCCCGCACAGATAGCCGTAGTGCCTTTCCCCTATGACCTGATCTTCGACCATGAAAACATTCTGAAACCTGGCTGAATCCGGATCCTTCAAGGTCGAAGCAAGCATGTCCTTGCCTTTGTCTATAGCCATTTCCTTTGACACCTCGCAGCCGGCCAAGCCCGCGAGTGTTACGCCGACAATCAAAGCCCTTAACGCTTCTGTAAATTCCATTTAGGTCTCACATAGGTGGCATTTGTATAGCCATCAGAATACCAGCATGACGAGAAGCCAAGCCCGCCACAGAGCGGGCTTTTTTTCGCCTTTCGTAAAGCTGACTCAGGATTTGTTAAGTTTTCTAAAAATAAGACTTGACCAATCTTGTTAAGTTTTCTAAATTCACCTCAACGCCAAGCAACAAGGCGCCAGGGCCTCAACAGACCCGCCGCTCTTTAACAGTTCAGGATCCTCGCCATCGACTACCCCGGGTTTAATCCGGTAAGTGCGAGCAACAAATAGTCGATGCCATGCCAGCTCTGGAACTGGCCCACGCCCGGATCTGGTTACCGGGCCAGGTCGACTTGCTGATGCATCTGGATTCAGCAATCACCGACCTGCGCTGTGAGCACTCCCTGCTGGAGCCAAGATGAGGCGCTTCACCAGCACAGTGCGAAGCAGTGAGCCAATGCCTCCCAGGATGGCAAGTAATCCTGAACTGACAGCCAGATGATTCAAGCCGGTGACCGACGCCAGTAGCGGGTCACGGCGCCACAGATTTACTGATGCCGCTTCTATGAGGCGGCATTGGAAATCAACGGGAGTCACAAAATGCTCAACATCAACGAAGACGATTTGAAAACCGCAATCGTGGCAAAGGTATCCGATGAACTGCTGCGCGACGGCGACGACCTGTCCGGCCTGGTTGCGGCGGAACTGAAGAGGCGCATCGACAAGATTTTCAACGAGCGCGTGGCAGCGCAGATTGAAGCGGCAATCAACGAAACCATCAACGGTTCGTTCGAGCGTGAATATCGCCGCGTCAACACCTGGGGCGAGCCTGAAGGTCCGGCCACGACCATCCGCAAAGAGCTTGAAAAAACGGTGAACGCTTACTGGTCGGCAAAGGTTGATCCGCGCACCGGCAAGACGGCATCCAGCGACTACAACGCAGTTACCCGGGCTGAATACATCATGACCCAGGTGTGCGCAGAGGACTTCAGCAAGCAGATGCAGACAAGCGTGAACTCAGTCGCCGGGGCTCTCAAGGACGGCTTGCGCGGTCAACTCGCCAAGCAGATGGACGATATGCTGGACGGCCTCTTCCGCATCAAGAGCCTGCAAGACCAAGGCAAGGTTGAAAAGCCGTATTGATAAACACAGATGGCCCCCTGCTGTTTCAGGTCGGCCATCTGGCTTTACAAATGCCTCTCACACCCCGGGAGGTATTTGAAAGCCAAACAAGCCGAGGGCAAGACGATGGCCTGCAAGATCTGCAGCTCAGGAAACACCACATCGTTCGGCGGTCAGACGCCGCACATCTATTGCCACGGGTGCGGCGGCCATGAATACGAGGGCCTGCTGATCGAAAAGAAGGACTGGGAGGACTGGGTAAATGAGCGAGTTGACACCCCCAAAAGTCGCCCAGCAGATGCAGATGTTCAGCGTGACCGGCAGGCTGCCTTGCCCTGGTGTAAAGGCGTCAAGCTAAGCCAGATAACGCACGTGGCTGACGACGGAACGCAAACACCGATATCCCTAATTTGCGACACCTGCGGGGCATCAGGCCCCACCGCCGCAACTCATCAGCAGATGGCGGCGCTTTGGGATGCGCGCAACTGAACAGGAGAACCTAAATGAAAAAGCTCACCCAACGTGAACAGATGGCTTATTCCACCATTGCCAAGCTCGAAGCTGAAGTAGCAAGGCTTCTAGCGAGGATTGCTGAGCTGGAATCTGCCGCATAACCCGACCGGAGACCACCATGCTCCTACTGTTCCTGATCGGCGCAGCGCTCAGCCATGCGCGGCCAGAACCGCCACCTGATGACGGCCTGCCAACCGGTCCACTGCGCTTAATTCGTGAGCGCTGGCGATGTACCGAGGGTCGGCGTTCGTTCTGGCGCACGCTGCCCCGATCCAAATCCTCAAGCTGACGCTGCATCATTCGAAAAGGCCTTTCTGTCCAGTTGGGCCTTTTCACTTCCCCGACCAATCCCGCATGCACATGACACCGCGCCCAACGGCAACCAGCGGAAGGATCGTGTGCAGCCGGAATTTGTTGGATCAACCAGATGGAGAGAGTCATGGAACTTAGCATTGAAGTGAGCAGCCTGTCGGTCGAGCCACACGGGCGAAACGGCGTGTACGCAACGATTGACGTTGACGGATCAGCAGTTGCCGAGCAATTGCCCGACGCGGACCGACTTGAAGGTCTTGATGTTGATGTGGTTCGCGAGTGGCTTCTCAAGAACGACAACCACGACGACATCTTGGAAGCGATTGGCGAGGACAAGCTTCACGAATTCCTCTCGCACTCCGCCTAACCCCAAACACTGGAGGTCGCCATGAGCAAGCAAGTATGCAAGATCCAATACGCCTACGAGATATTCAAACCATCCAGCCTCGATGCTCACTTTGGCGGAGGTTTCAACTCTCGCGTCCAAGGCGTCGAGTTTTGTGCGGCCACCGATGGCGCTTACAAAGCGGAGCGCATGCAGGGCTGGTGGAAAGCCGACGAGATGATCCGCGACGGCAAGATTTACTTCATCCATCCATTCCCGCACGGCCAGTGCAAGCAGACCGGCTTCGTCTACGGCGGCACGTGGGCCTGCAATGGCTGCCGCATGGACGGCTTCCAGAAGCCTTGGTGGGCAGTCCGGGTGATGAAGGATGGCAATGCATGGTGCGTCGTCGGCGAAGGTTTCCAAGACCTTCAGTCCTCTGACAACTACGCCTACGGTGACACCCGCGAAGAAGCACTGAAAGCTTACGCCGAGCTGATGACTCAATCAGCCGCCGCATAACTAACCCGCCACTATGGAGGCAGCCATGAACGCATTACAGGCAATGCAGGACGCCCAGTGGCGCCACGATAACCGGCTGCCTCCGGATGATGACGAGGCGCTGGACATGGCTCGGGATGAATGGATCGAGAACGCCGTCGAGCAGCTTGTCGATCGTCGCAGCGACGTGAGATTCAAGCGCCGGCTCTATGCGGCCCAGGGCATCACCTTCAAGTACTTCGCGGCCGAGGTGGAACAGTTCGCCATTGCCAGCGCCTGCAAGAGCCCGTGCGCCATTGGCGAAATGATCATCGGCGGCCTGTTCGGCGACAAGTCGCTGGCCCGTGACGGCGCCATGGACCTGATGGCCGGGCCTGACCCGAAGGAACAGGTGCGCATCATCGCCCGCAGGCTTCTGCGCCCCCTGGCAGATGACGCACTGATCGCCCAGGCAGAGGACGACGCATTGTGACCATTCAAAAAGCCAAGACCGGCATCGAGTTCGAAATTGCCCGGGTCGCCAAATCCCACTGCCCTGTTCCTGACCGGACGTTTGTCATGGGCATGATCGAAATGGCCGAGTTCACCGACCTGATCAACCGCCACGAAGCCAACGCCTACCGCGACAAGCTGGACCTGAAGTTCTGCGAGCGCAACGACTACCTCAAGAGGGTTTTGCCATGACTACGCCCATCGTGAAATCGCTGATCGACGAGCAAATCGAAGAGCTGCCCGCCGACCGCATGATCCTGGCCTTCACCCACGAAAAGTGGCTGGGCGCCCTGTCGTTGGCTCATGACGCCGGCATCCCGAATGTGCATGCCTGGAGTGGTCGGGCCTGCCTGTGCGGTGAATGGACTGTTGCTTACGAGGTGAAGGCATGAACATTGATTGGAGCAAGGCGCCTGAGGGTGCAACGCACTGGGATACCGGACTTCATGGTCGCACGCCAGGATGGATGCGGCTGGACGGAACCACATGGTACTGGTGGCCCGTCGATGGTGCTAAATGTGAGCGAAAGTGGTTTGTTTGCTGCGAGACTTACCCGTCAGAGACAAAGGAGTTCGTTGCGCGCCCTCCTGCATGGAGCGGCGAAGGCAAGCCGCCTGTTGGGACGGTGTGTGAGTACCTGGGTGCCCACCAATACGACCAGTGGTCGGTAGCCAGCATTTTCGCTCACTGGAAGGACATGGTTTTCGTGGACTTTGGTGATGGATGGCGGCAGGAGCGTGACCTTTCTCGGTTCCGCCCAATCCGCACGCCCGAGCAGATCGCTAAAGAGGCTCGCATCGCCGAGCTGAATCTGATGATAGCCGCCATTAAGGATCACCCGGGCGGCCGGCATGGCGTGGATCACCTTACCCAACTCCAGATCCATGAAGAAGCCTGCATTGATCTGTACGACGCGGGTTGGCGCAAGCAGGTGGCGCCATGAAAATCATGTACTGGATCCTCGGCACCGCCGTTCTCCTGATGATGCTCGACCACATGACCCAGCAAGAGTGGCGCGGGGTATGCCAGCCGCCTCAGCTGTCGCAGGTGCTGCGGTGACTGCCCGGCAGCAGTATCGGCGCCGAGCCATTCGCTGGACCTCGGCGGCAGTTGGCCTGACCTTCTACACCATCGTGTTCCTCGGACCCGCTATCGGCGGCCTGATCACTCAATAACCCTTCCACAGCGCCCCTCTCCGGTGGCGCGGAGAACAGTCATGTCCGATAAAAACAGTGCATGGAGCAAGAAAGACTTGTGGAGTCGCCGTAACAACAAATTCACCGTCGAGATATCACGCCACACTGTTACGCCACCGACGATTGATCCGTATGAAGGCGTCAACCGCTGGGCCGTGTACGCCTACATCTATCCAGGGCATCGCCTCTTCGAAAAGTTCGACGGGGACAACATGTTTCAAGACGCAGCGGTATGTCTTCCGCTCCATAAGGGCCCGAGCTACCTGCGTATTCACCGCAACGACAAGGGTGAAATCACCTGCTACCAAGTTGGCGCCGACTATCACCACGCATACGACGAGCACTTCACAGAGTACGCAACCGAGCAGGATGCGTACCGGGTGTTTGCTGACGCTGATGAGCTTTACGCGCACCTGGAGGATTGATCATGCTCGATAAAAATATGCAGATTTGGGAGAAGGTCGAAAAGACCGACACCCGCTTCACCAAAAAAGCCAAGGTCAACGGCCAGGACATCACCAGCCTGAGCGGCACCGCAATGGTGATGAAGGCCACTGAGCTGTTCGGCCCTGTCGGCATCGGCTGGGGCTGGAAGATCATTGAGGAGCGCTTCGATGACGGCCATGAGATCTACATCGGCGAGGGCGATAAGCGCTCCTGCATTGGTCGCGAGATCGGTCACACGCTGAAGATTGCCCTTTGGTTCACCCAAGACGGCCAGCGCGGCGAGATCGAGCAATACGGTTGCACCCGATACCAATACAAGACCAGTTACGGCATGACTACTGATGGCGAGGCGCCGAAGAAGTCCCTCACTGACGCCATCAAGAAGGCCTTGTCGATGCTTGGCTTCAGCGCGGACGTCTTCCTTGGCTTGTTCGACGATCAGACATACGTCGATCAGCTCAAGGAAGAACAAGCCATTGAACAGGCCGTAGATAAAGACGCCGAGATCCTGCGCCAGAAGCAGGAACGCCTTGATTGGCTCAACTCAGCCGTCGAGACGATCGGCAAGGCCGTGACCAGTCACGAACTGAAGATGCTCAACGTCAAATACATCCGCGAGGCGACCCGCCGCAACGAGCCGACGTTTATCGCCCGCATCACTCGCGCCTTTGAAGAGCGCAAATCGGCTCTTGAGCCAGGCAAGGAGGATGCAGCATGACCGCTCTCTACACCATCACCGAGCAATTCAAGGAGCTTGCCGTCCTGGCAGAAACCGCCGACGAGGACCTTGCCGTCGCCCTGCACGATACCATGGAAGCCATCGAGGGCGAGTTTCAGGAGAAGGGCAAGGCCATTGCCATGGTCACGCTGAACATCGACGGCGACCTCGAGGCGATCCAATCCCAAATTGACCGCCTGACCGAGCGCAAGCGGATCATCACGAACCGCAAGGAAAGCCTGAAGGAATACCTGCGCACGAACATGGATGCAGCGGGTATCACCAAAATCACCCACCCGCTATTCACCATCACCTGCGGGAAGGGCAGGCCAATCGTCGTGATTGATGACGAAAAATCGATCCCTGACGAATTCGTCAACGTCAAGGTAACAAGCGCGCCGGACAAGGCGATGATCGCCAAGGCCATCAAGGATGGCCAGGAAGTCCCAGGCGCTCACACCGAGATCGGGAAAAGCTCGATCAGCATCAAGTGAGGTCTCCATGATCAGCACCGAACTCAGCATGATCCAAATGCTCAACCCTCGCCGGCATGAGCTGGCCTCTCTCCAGGAGGCCTTCTTGAACAAGGGAGGGACTATTGAGGTCTTGGAGGGGCCGTCTTTCGTGCCGCCACCGCCAAGGCACGAGCCTCCCCCAAGCGTGAAGTCGGCCAAGCCGAAGAAGGAGCCACCCAGGCAAAATTGGCTCGACAAGATGGCGCAGCGGGACATCGAGCGCGAAGAGCGCGCCACCAAGCGGGAGCAGGAAAAGGTCGAGCTGATGGAAAGGGTTCGCAAGCTGGCCGAGTCGACGACCTATATTCAGGCCGAGCTACAGACTGGCCTGGCCCGTCGGACGCTTCAGCGACTTGCTGTCGAGGGCGGCTTCAAGTTTCAGCCAGCGATCAACAACCGTCGGCCGCAGCGCGCATCGGAGGCGGATGACAAGAAGAATGCCGAGCGAATCATGGCCTTCAAGGAGATTGGCCTTTCGCGGTATCAGGCCATGAGCCGGATCGGCGTCACCCACAAGACATTCAGCCGCCTCCTGCTGAAGTTCGAAATCGACTACCCCGTCCGCAGGGATTTACAGGTGACTTCATGAGCAAGCGAAAACCCCACAACCTCAAGGCCAGGATTGAGCGCTCCTGCCGCGCCATCCTCAGCACCAACCATGTGTGCGTGGTCAACATCGATCCCGCCGGCCGGCAGTGGATGTTCAACTGGAAGACCTGCAGGGTGATCCGCAGTCGCCAGGTGTGCGATGCGATTTTCGATGTCGCCCACAACTGGACGATCTACATCAGCGGCATGTGCGTCAGGCAGGACGGCAGCGAATACCTGAAGTCGCTGGAGATCGCGCCCAATGGGATGTACCTCGCCAGCCAACTCACCGAGGCGATCGAGCAGTACTACACGCAGGTTCGCGATAGCTGCAATCCGAAGCACCTGGTAGCGCACGGATGGATTGCCATTCCTAGCTCGGTATCACTGGAAGAGGCCCAGGCCGAGAAAGTGTTTGCCGCCGCCGGCGCCTGGCACCAGGTGAAGGTAGCGGCGTGAGGCGTTTCCGCACCCAACAACGCAAACGACAGACCTGGCTGGCACTGCCTGCCAGTGGAATAACGGAGACCTGCCATGGCTGCAGCTCAGAAAGACCGGTCAGCAAAGACCGCGGCGAAGCGAAAGAGCCGCGGCGAAGAGGAGTTGCGGCTGCACACGCTGGCCGGAACCCGCCAGGCCCTGGCCGACCTGATGGCCTGGAACGGTATTGAGGAACAGGGCGAGGCCATGACGCTGATGATTCACCATCTGCATGGCCTGGGTCCGGCTGGATCGGCGCAGTTCCTTTCAGCGCCGCGACACGAAATAACCGTATCGGAAAACGTGGCGGCAAAACTGACCCTGGCGTATCAGCGCGAAGCACTTCGCATCTGCCGTGATGAGGACAGTCCATGACCGCACGCCCCGGCAGTCCCAACGACCTTTGGCAGCGCCTGGGCTACACCATCGAGCGCGGCCCACGCAAATCGCGGACGATACGCCGGCCCGATGGCTCTGTCGTCGAGATCGACACATCCCGCGACCACTACACCGGAGAGCTTGAGGCGGCCTGCCTTGAGCTGTCCAGAAAGATGTTCGCCGGGCAGCAGCTCGACATATTCGCATAACCCCTACCCCACGCTGCGCATCCGAACATAATCTGAGAACCGACCATGAGAAAGATCGCGAGCCTCATTTATGAGGTGGGTGTTAACGACGCTGACTATCCTTTGTTTATAACTCGGGCCGATGGAGGCTCACGTAAAAGCATGTGGATATGCCCTTTCTATAGGGTATGGACGGGCATGCTTGAGCGCTGTTACAGCGAGAAATTTCAGCTAAGAAACCCTACCTACCAAGGCTGTTCCGTCGCTCCCGCATGGCTCTCGTTCTCCACGTTCCGTGCATGGATGGCGCAACAGGACCACAGCAACAAGCATCTCGACAAGGACATCATTCGCCCAGGCAACAAGGTTTATTCGCCAGAAACTTGCGTTTTCGTTACACCAGAACTTAACAAGTTCGTGATCGATAGCGGTGCAACCCGCGGCGAATGGCCGGTCGGGGTTGCTTGGCATAAAGCTCGCGAGAAATTCGTAGCCCAATGCCGCGACCCTTTCACCGGGAAGCATAAGTTTCTGGGCTACTTCACCGACTCAGAAATGGCTCATGAGGCGTGGAGAGCGCACAAGCATAAAATCGCGCTGGTATATGCAGAACAGCAATCGGACCTGCGCGTCGCCGCCGCTCTTCGGACCCGATACGCGAGCCCCTCCTCAGAACAAGCAGCCTAACCAAACTTCTACTTGCCACTATCCGTAATCACGGAGGGCGGCGCCTGACTGGAAATCAACTATGACTCCCTCCCACCAGATACTGGTCGGCGATTGCATCGACATGATGCGAACCTTGCCAGATCAGTCAGTGCAGTGCTGCGTGACCAGTCCGCCCTACTTTGGGCTGAGGGATTACGGCATGCCCGACCAGATCGGACTGGAGGAAACGCCGGCCGAATTCGTTTGTCGCCTGGTGCAAGTATTCCGGGAAGTGCGGCGGGTACTGCGTGACGACGGCACCCTTTGGGTGAACATGGGAGACACGTACGCCTCAATCGCCGGCGGTTATGCCCCAGGCGGATCAGCAGGCAAGCACGACATGGTTTCTCAGTCTACGCGCGGCGCCGTGTTGCGTGGGAAACGGCGGTCGCCGCCGACTGGCCTGAAGCAGAAGGACTTGATGGGCATCCCGTGGCGCCTGGCCTTCGCATTGCAGGATGATGGGTGGTATCTGCGTCAGGACATTATCTGGCACAAACCGAACCCAATGCCCGAGTCCACAAGGGATCGCTGCACAAAATCCCATGAGTACCTGTTTCTGTTGAGCAAGTGCCCGCGCTATTTCTATGACCAGGATGCGATACGTGAGCCGGTAGCACTGAGCTCGGTTGTCAGACTCGCTCAGGATCTCGAGCAACAACTCGGCAGCGACCGCGTACCGGGCAAAGCAAACGGCCCTATGAAAGCGGTCCGGAGTCAGCGAGACAGTTTCAAGCGCGAGAGCTCCAAGCGAGGGCAGGTGATACCTGGGCAATCACTCGGTACGCACCGCCCGGATCGCGAAGAAAGCGCCTACCCGCTCGACACCCGAAATAAGCGCAGCGTGTGGACAGTGCCAACGCAAGGATTCAAAGGCGCCCACTTCGCCACCTTCCCGCCTGAACTGATCCGGCCTTGCATTCTTGCCGGGGCCCCGCGTGGTGGAGTAGTACTTGACCCGTTCGGCGGCGCCGGCACCACGGCCGTGGTCGCAATGCAGGAGGGCCGCAAATCGATCCTCTGCGAACTCAATCCGGAGTATGCCGCCATGGCTGAACGCCGGATCGCGGCGGCCTGGCTCGACGGCGCGGCGCAGATGGACGTGTTTCACGATTCCGCGCCAGCAGCCTGAATCAGAACATCAGAATGCGCTGAATTCCTACAGCTCGAGGTAATCAAGCTCTTCATCAATGATCGCTTCAGACCTCTTCGCGGCATCAGTAGCGTACCGGTGATAAATATGGAGATCCTTGATATCCATGCTTCCAACTCCCTCATGGAATTCAATACATCGCTGAAGCGCACGCTTGATCATTCCATCATCCAAGACATTCCGGACGGCCTCAGATCCATCGGACGCTTCGATCTTGGTGCTGATGCTCTCAAGCTCAGCAAGCTTGTCCTTCGCCGCAGCAAGTCCGCGGTGATCCTGCTCCGTGATTTTGCCCCACCAATGATCCACCAATGGCTTTTTCATCATTTCGCTCCTTGATCCGGCCTCATGCCGGGCCATCAACCAATAGCCCACAAACTCGAATCACGCCAACCGGCGAGGTGCACCCTTGGCCGCTTATTACAACGAAATCGATCCATACGCCGCTCAATGGCTGCGCAACCTGATTGACGCCGGGCACATCGCGCCAGGCGTCGTGGATGAAAGGAGTATCGAGGATGTCCACCCAAGCGACCTGCGCGGTTTCACGCAGTGCCACTTCTTCGCCGGCGTCGGTGTCTGGTCTCTCGCCCTTCGGCGTGCCGGCTGGGCAGATGATCGACCTGTTTGGACCGGTTCCTGTCCTTGCCAACCTTTCAGCGCGGCAGGCGCTGGAGCTGGGTTTGAGGACCCAAGGCACCTCTGGCCAACTTTTGCCTGGCTCATCAAGCAGTGCGCGCCTCCAGTCATCTTTGGAGAGCAGGTTGCGAGCAAGGCTGTCGAGCCTTGGGTCGACCTTGTACACGCTGACCTGGAAGCCCTGGACTACGCCTTCGGGGCCGTCCCGTTTCCGTCTGCGGGCGTCGGTGCGCCGCACATCCGAGACCGACTATTCTGGGTGGCCGACAGTAACAGCGGCGGACGCGAGCCGGGGCGCAAAGGACGCGAGGGCCTGGGACACAGGGCGGCCGCTAAACCAGATAGTCGCCCTGTCCGGCTGGCCTACGCCAATGGCGGGAACGCCGGCGCAGAACGGGAACAACGCGGCAGGCAACAACGACTCCAGCCGCAAGACAGTGGACGTTGTGTCCTTGCATGCGAGCAGCTGGGCGACCCCGTCGGCCAGGGACTGGAAGAGCGCGGCGGCCACGCCGGAATTCTTGGCGGGACGACTGGAGCAGGGCCGGGGCAAGCCGTTGAGCGAGCAGGCATTCACATTGATCGAGAGCCAGCCGGCCCGGTTAACGGTCAGTGGCGAGATGCTGACTGGCTCTTTTGCCGGGATGGCAAGTGGCGGCCAGTTGAACCCGGAACATTCCCGCTGGCTCATGGCGCTCCCTCCCGTGTGGGACGCCTGCGCGCCTACGGAAACGCCATCAATGCTGAAGCGGCGACGCAATTCATAGCCGCCTACCTCGAAACCTGAACCTCCCCCACTCCACCGCCCGGGCATGCCCCGGCAAGGACATAGCCATGCCCGCAGAAAACCGTATCGACTGCCCAGCCCTGCACAAGCGCAGCAAAAGCTACCCGTTCGGCGACCGCGTGCCGCGCACGGTGAGGATGTTCACGACCGTCGTGGCTGATCCGATGCCGGGAATTGCGTCAGCACTCTTGCAGGGTAATGGCCCGATCTGCCCTGAAGGTCAAATATTTCCCGTATGGACCAACAGCCACGGCGCGGTAGCGGCTGTGCTGCCAGATGGCAAACACCTTGGCCTGCGCCCTTCAGAGTTCGAGGTCGACACCTGGCACGACCTCGCGCCGGCGCCAGCAGCATCTGGTGTAACGCTCGCCGCCAGCCGCGCCAACCGCCTGTACCTGGCCGGGCCCATGACTGGCTTCGAAGACTTCAACTTCCCCGCCTTCAACAAGATGGCCGCCGAGCTGCGCGACCGGGGCTACGTCGTCGAGAACCCGGCAGAGCACGGCGTCGTCGACGGCGCGGACTGGGCCGACTACATGGCCTACGACCTGACCCGCCTCGGCCTGTGCGGTCAGGTTGCGGTGTTGCCCGGGTGGGAGAACTCGAAAGGCGCCCGGCTCGAAGTGCACATTGCCCGCGAGCTCGGCATGAAGGTTGTGAATGCCCATGATCTGGTATCGATGGAGATTGCAGGATGAGCGAAATAACAAGAACGGCGATTCAGGCGCCGATCACCGCCGCGATGTCCAGCGCGATCGGCAGACTTCAGTACTACAACATCGCCCAAGGCTTGCTCCGAGACTTCGACCGCGTCACCGCCGAGCGTGACGCCCTGCAGCAGCGCCTGAACGCAGCGGATCAGCTGAACGACGAACTGGCGCGCGACAAGGCCCGGCTGGATGCGCTGGAGTCAAATTGCTGGGATGTGCGCTTCGACAGCAGCCCCAACGGCGATGCCGGCGACAGCAGCGTCAGCATCGAGATCGTCGGTCACTGGATGGATAAGCCATTCGAGCGAGTCATCGGCGAGAACTACAGCGAGAACCTTCGCAGCGCCATTGACCAGGCGATGACAGCTCCGGCGTATCCGCCTGCTCGTCCGGAATATCCAGAGGTAGAACCCATCGCCAACGATGATTGGCACATGAACCCGTGCAAGCAAGGTCACCGTGACGTCGGTGCGGCCGGCGGCGTTGCGCACTGCTATACCTGCGACGAGAAGATCGAAGCCGCCACCACGCAAGAAGCCTTCGAGCGCTGGAACGCAACGCATCCTCAGCAGTAACCCCTCCCCCTTCAAAGTCAGCCGCTATAGCGGCAAGGACAGGTATTGCCGTGAGCATCATCGACGACGTAATGACGGACAAAATCACCCTGCACGGCCTGGGCTTTGTGCAAGTCCAGCTCGAAGGCAATCAGCGCCTGCACGTATGGCACCCTGAGCTCCCGCGCCGGGCATGCTTCAAGCACTCAGCGATCCATGACCACCGCTTCAACTTCACCTCGCGGGTGATCGTGGGCAAGCAGATCAATCGCTGCTATGAGTTAGAGCGCTGCGACGATGGCGGGTTTGTGCTGTATCTGCATGAGGGCGCCCGCACACCAGGTGGCGGTAGGCCGTGGACTCCAGACGGCCGCGCCCACCTGATACCGGATGGCACGATAACCGTGGAAGCCGGCAACGACTACAACACCCGGGCATACCACTACCACCGCACCGAGCCAGGCGGCGATGGTCGAGTCGCCACGATCATGGCGAAGCGCGGCGAATACCCGGACGGCGCCCACTCGACCTGCACCTACGGCGTTCAGCCGGATACGGACTTCGACCGGTACCAGTGGTCACCGGCCAAGCTCTGGGAAATCGTGTCCGATGTGATGCTCGGCCAGAAGGTGACGCCATGACCGACTACACCGAACTGAAGCGACTGGCCGAGGCCGCGCCGAGCGGCCCGTGGATCGCCGAAAACGATTCTCTGTACTTCAAGGATGACGGCTACACCCGGCATCTGCTGGATGCTGATGCAGGACATGATGTGGAGGATGAGGCGTATTACGCGGCGCTGAAGTTTATCGCCGCCGCCAACCCCGCCGCAGTCAGGGCCCTACTGGACGACCTCGACCAAGCCCGCAACGGGATGAAGTACGCCTGCGGGATTCGGCTGAAGAAAGAGATCGACAGGCTCCAGGCAGAGAACGAGGCGCTGCGCAAGGATTCCGAGCGGTATCGGTGGCTGCGCGATAAGAGCGAGTCCGTCCATCAGTTCTACCTGAGCACACCGATTTGGTTTACCGGCGTGAAGTTCAGCAAGGAGAACGTGGACATCACGATCGACGCCGCCATGAGCAAGGAGCCACAGCCATGATTCTCCCCCCTGCTCTACATGGCCCACCTGATATATCGGGGGCCGAGGCCATGAGCCTGCCCTACGAGAATGCCACCAGCGGCGACAAGGCCTTCGCTGAAATACAGAAGATCCTGGGCCGGTTCGGGTGCGACAACTACGGGATCATGCACAAGGCGAAGGAGCAGATAACCCTGGTGCAGTTCGAGCACTGCGGGCGCACGGTGCAGTTGCCAGGGCATTGGGGAGGCTATGCCAGCGCCTGGCTACGCGAGCACCCACACAGCAGCCGCATGCGATCTACACCGGACGAGCACCGACAGAAGGCGGCGGACATCGCGCAGATTGCCGTCTGCTCAATGCTGCGCGACTGGGTGAAAGCCCAGGTCACCGCCGTCGAGTGCCAGCTGATGACGTTTGAGGAGGTGTTCATGCCTCACATGCTGCTGCCTGACGGGCGGCGCATGGTCGAAGCCGCACAGAAGATGCTGCCGCCGGCGCAATAACCCTAACCCCAATCCACCTACAGCCTGCCGGTGAACGGCGGGCGAAGGAGGCTTTCGCCTATGAAAACGCGAGAACTCACCCAAGCCCGCCTTCTGGAAAAGCTGCATTACGATCCAGAAACTGGTCGATTCACCCGGCGCCCACCGAACCACAAGCGGCGCATTGGCCAATTCGACAAGAACGGCTACATCACGATCGCGGTTGATCGAGTCAAGCACCAAGCGCACCGCCTGGCTTGGTTGTACATGACGGGCGAGCATCCGGATGAAGACCTGCATGTCGATCACATCAACCGCATTCGCGACGACAACAGGTGGATCAACCTTCGCCAAGCCACGCCGGCCGATAACTGCAACAACCGCGAGTATGGCGGCGGTGGCAACAGCACCGGGCGCGGAGCAAGCGGAATCCACGGCGTGTACTGGGATGGCCGGAAAGAACGCTGGCACGTCCAAATGCAATGCCGCGGAAAGTACTTCTACGGCGGCTACCACTCAACCCTCGAAAGCGCTCGGGTAGATGCGGACGCTGTCAGGGCGAAACTGACCGCCTACATCGCATCAATCAAATCAGCCGCATAACCCCCACCCCTTCTGCCGCCACGCGCGGCATGGAGCACACACATGGCAACTGCAGAACTGCACGGCCAGAAGATCAACCCGTTCGAGCAGGGGTATGCGGCCTTTCTCAAGGGAGTGAGCATCAAGCAAAACCCGTTCGAAACGGAAAGCGACACGTCGCCTGTCTCCAAGCGGAGGTGGGTGGATGGGTGGAACAAGGCGCAGCGCGACAAGGGGCAATAACTCATGGCAAATCGAAGCGCGGCACAGGTCGCACCCATCCTCCCGCGCTTTATCCGCGCCGGGGACGCTTACGGCTACCTCGGCATGTGCCGGGACGAATTCAATAAAACGGTGCGTCCGAACGTGCGCGAATTCCCGATCGGGAAACAGGGCGTCGGCTTCGACCGGCTCGAACTTGATGAGTGGGCCGACCGCTACATCGAGTCGATGGCAATTGAAAAGGCCGCTAATCAGGACAACAATCGCCCTCGCAGCGAGCGCCAGGGCAAGAAGAAAGGAGCAACGCCGTGGCCCAAAAAGCAATCACCGGCCTCCAGCAAATGCCGAACGGCATCTGGAAGATCGACAAAAAGTACAGAGGAGAACGAATTCAAGAGAGTACTGGCACTTGTAACCGCGCCGAAGCAGAGCAGTACCTGATTCACAAGCTGGAGCAGTTGCGCCAGCAGAAGGTGTACGGCGTCCGGCGGGTCAGGACGTGGCGGGAGGCGGCGACTCGCTTCCTGCTAGAAGTGAAGGATCAGGCTTCCATCCACATCTCGGCTACTTATATGGAGCAGCTCGACCCGTTTATTGGCGATATGCCGCTGACCCACATCGACGACGACGCCCTCGCGCCTTACATCCAGTCGAAGCTGAATCCAGCGGCAGGGAAGCCAGTCACCAACCGGACAGTGAATATCGCGCTTCAGCGGGTTATCCGCGTGCTGAACCTCTGCGCGCGAAAATGGCGTGATGAGGAGCGACGGCCGCTGCTGGACGTGGTGCCGATGATTTCCCTGCTGGACGAGAAGACGAACAGCCGAAAGCCCTACCCGCTTTCATGGGAAGAGCAGTCGATCCTGTTCGCCGAACTCCCGGCGCACCTTCAGACCATGGCGATGTTCAAGGTCAACACAGGTTGCCGGGAGCAGGAAGTGTGCAAGCTTCAGTGGAATTGGGAAATTGCGGTACCGGAGCTGGGAACGAGCGTGTTCCTGATACCGGCGGGATTTGGGGGAAGGAGCGCCAGGTCTGGCGTAAAAAACCGAGACGAACGTCTGGTGGTGATGAATGACGTTGCCAAGTCAGTGATCGAGAAGCAGCGCGGCAACCATCCGCTCTACGTGTTCCCGTTTGGCAAGCCAGATGGTGATGGGAATGAAACGACGGTTCACCGCATGAACGACTCGGCCTGGAAGAAGGCGCGGATCCGAGCGGCGAAGACGTGGCAGGAGAAATTCTTGCGGCCGGCACATGACGGCTTTGCCAGAATCCGAATTCACGACTTGAAGCACACCTTTGGGAGAAGGCTGCGTGCTGCTGGCGTGACTGAGGAGGATCGCAAAGCGTTGCTCGGCCACAAGAACGGGAGCATCACCAGCCACTACTCGGCAGCGGAGTTGGATCAGCTCATTGCGGCGGCAAATAAGGTATCAGCAACCGACTCACGCGCACCAGCGCTGACGATTCTGAAAAGGAGGGAAGCATGATCAAAAATGCCAAGGTCACTCGGAAAGTCACTATGGCAGAAACAACAAAGCCGCTCGAAAGCGGCTAAGTCATTGAAAAATATGGTCGGGACGGAGTGATTCGAACACTCGACCCCTAGCACCCCATGCAAGCGGACTGACCTACAGCCCGCCAAACCAGAGGCTTCGCGCCTGGCGCTCGCTGCAACGATGCCCAACTGTGCGCAACCGCGTTTTACAAAGTCACTCGGAAAGTCACTAAGCCTTTTTGGCACCCCCTCCCGGCGTCCTGCCGAACGAACACAATCCCCTATTCCACCCTGCACCACCAAGACTGCGCATAAAACGCATCGCCGACCTTCTCAACCCCGCTCAGGCTCATACCGTTCTGTGCCATGCCCGTGATCCGTACGTCCAGCAGTGGCGGGAGGATGTCCGGACCTGAGTTGGTCTTGTAAACCTGGGCGCTGACAGACGATCGGCCCAGGTCTTCGTTGTGGCACTCGCTGATGACGATATCGCCACTCACAGGCTGAACGTCTCTCAACTGTTCTTTGGGAATGGCTACGCCGAGAACCCGGCGCGGGACTATCAGGAATTTCATGCTGGCCTCGATACTGGACAAAAGTACAGTATCGATAACCGACATGCCCGCGTTCAACTGGCGCCGATCAACGGCTATTTGCCGAACGTTACTGACCCAATGACCTGACGTAGGCCTGGCACGCCCGCAGCGCGATCAATCCCCGGTCGCCGGCGTCGGTGATGGCGATAATTCTTTGAGCATGCGCTGGGTCAAGTTGGGCTCTTGTTCTTCCATGAACCACGCCGCCGGCGTCGGTGGTGGAAGGCACTGTGTTGCAACTGGCTGGATCCTCGGCAAGGAGGACTGACAGCCGGACATCAGCAGTGGCAAGGCGATCGCGCAGGCGAGCCTGATTCGTTTGAGCATCGCTCAACTCCTTGTGGTGGGTTTGGTCACTGGCGGTCAGCTGCTGCTCCAGGGCCAGGCGCCTCCCCTGCTCGGCCTGAACCTGGTCCGCTGCCGCAGTGCCGATCTTGGCGAGGTCGGATAGATGGGCGTTGGCCTGCTCTGCCAGTTGCCCAGCATAACGCCAGTCCTGCACCTTCCACGTCGCGCCGATTGCCAGGATTAGCGCCACTGCCACGCTGGCGATCAAAAGCTTCAGACTTCCCGGGCTCATGGCACGTCCTTGAAGAAGATGTGGTGCCCGAGGCGGAACGTCTCAGTTGCGCCCTTAGCCCACGCCGGAGGCTTAGGCATCGTGGTCGCGTAGTAGTGGGTCGCGCCGTTGGTGATGTCAGGCTCGGCGCCGGAGATCACCAGATCCGCCGCCCGCTGGGCCTGGGCAAACTGCTTCGGCGGGATCTCCTTGGCTCCGCTCAGGTAGGGATAGTTCGGGTCGTTCTTGTTCCAGCAGCTGAACTGGTACGGCTTCAGGCAGACGCCCGCATAGCCCTCGCCCCACCATGAACGGTCTTTGCCATCGTTTACGCGGTTGCGGATCACGCAGGCCACGGCCACCTGGCCGGCGAAACTCTCGCCACGGGCTTCGCCCCACAGCGTGCGGGCCAGGATGTCGCGATCCTTCTCGGTTGCGGTCATAACTTTTCTCCAGGCAAAAAAATCCCGCTCGATGGCGGGTTGCGGTGGCGGGATCAGGTCAGATGGAATCGGCGGAGCCCAGCATTGGCGCGGCGATGATTTCGGGGATTGGCGGCTCCACCGGCCATACCGGCGCCTGATACCACGAGGGCTGAACCGTGACCTTGCCCAAGGCGTACTTGTAGGTTTTCCAGGCCTTCAGGTTCAGCAGCAGCGCGGCCTGCTCCGCCTCTTCTTCTGGAGTGGCTTCGCCGATCTCGATACCCATGCCGATCGTGTCGATACGATCTTGAATGCGCGCGATCTGTATGGCTGCCTTGTTATTTCTCGCAGCCAAATCCAACTTCGCAGCGGCTAACTGTGCAGCAGCAGCGGCGGCATCTTTCATTGCCTTCGTGATGAGCTGGGACCAATCGATGTTCATTGGGCAACCTCATTCAGTGATACATCGTCCGTCTCTGGAAGCGGCGCAGGGAAAACTACCAAGCCATCTGGAACGTTTTCCAACGGAGCCGGGAATGCTTGCTCTTGACTGTAGTTCCATGGAAGTGGCAGGAGAATGGTTAGGACAAGCTCGCCATTAATTCGCTCTACCTTATCTAGGAACCATGTCGAAGAAATTGCCAGCGCCGGCAGGGTGTCACCGTCGCCAATAGGCGAGAAATCAAATTCCTCGCCATTAATAATTAGAATATCTCCCACCTTGAATACTTCTAGCGTGTCATCCCCCCGAACCGGAAATAGTTTTATAAGCATCAGTACCATCTCCCAATAGCGATAATAGAATAGGCATATGTCTGAACAACGCTCCAAGATTGGATAATCTGGTATGTTGCTCCTGTGACCTGAACTGCGCGACTATAACCTGAGAACACGTTACTGACGTTAACGGATGTAATGTTAGAAATTACGGTATACGTGCCAACAAACGTCGCAGGAAGCCCGAATGTTGTAGCGTAAGCCGTATTTGCAACCGTCTGATCTATCGAGCCAGGGGAACCTCGACAAATCATTGTTCCGTCCAAATATTTCGTATATGTCCCCGCGGCGGTTGTGTTGGTCTCAACAATTGCGCCGGTTGGAATCCCACCGGATTGAGAGACTGTCCCAACACCATTGGACCTTCCATAAGCGCCCGCCGCTTGCAGCGCAGTCAGCAGCGCAGCGGTAGTAACAACCCCAGTACCACCTTGGGCGACACTGAGAGCCGTCGTTAATCCGGTGAGGCTAGTAATGTCGCTATTGGCTCCTTTCGCAGCTTTCAAGACCATCGAATCGTAAAGCTCATCGAAGTTTGCTTGGGACTTGGTGAACGCACTACGAGGCGTATCGCCGCCCACGCCTGTAGGAGCAGTGCCAAGGTTAATGACCTGTTTGGACATATTTTCTAACCTTCATAATCAATGATTCTGGTTTTGTTGAAGCCAAAGTCTGGACTTCTCTAGAAAGCTGAAATACCCAAAAGACTAAGCAAGTAGTTTGGCGCAGAGAAATGGACGATGGCCTTGGTCTGTCCATGCCTCGAATGAAACGCTGTACATCATGATACGACCGGCGGCGTAATCCACACCAAGTGAACATCCACCACCAGAGCCTGATGTATGGCAGTTCATGGTAAAGGGGTTTAGCGATACGTACTCACCAGCACCAAGCATTTTGTTAATTCCCCACCTGTAACGCTTGGCGTTGCTAAGTTGCTCTGAGCCCAAGTATGTCCAGCTACCTGAAGCATAAGTAACAACTACAGCCGGCGCCCCGCTATCATAGATAAGCGTTGCGGCTGGGTCCCACAGACGCATGCCAAACTGCGATGTTCCCATAGAAGCCCAGGACGCGACGAAATAAAGACCACTGAGCACGTTATAAACGACAGAGGCGCTCATAGAAAAACCAGTCCAGTTTCCTGGCCCTCCTGTAAACCAAACAGCATATGGAACTTGTATCTGTGCTGTTTGATCCGGTCGAATAAAAACCATGGGAGGATCTTGGCTTGTTATCGGCCTGGCAAAAACACCCGAGGCCGTGCCTGTTCCTGAGTAGGTTCCTTTGGTCAGCATGCAAAGCCTGGGGGCTTCTGAATCGATCTGCACGACCGAATTGTCGTTGATGCTCTGGAAGCCGTAAGTCATGCCGCGTACCTTATTGCGAATCCCTTGGCGATGATTCGTGTCTGCCCCACAGCGGGACCAGCCGACGGGTTCTTGGGTAGGATTACTACCTGGCCCGCCGAAACGGTGACGTAGGGGTAGGATCTGGTGTTTCCTAAAGTGTCCGCCTCGGCCTGCTGAACATCTTGGGCTCTCGTCGGTATGATCATGAAAACGCAGTTCGCAGGATTGAATCCTGGAATTCCCAGCGTGTAGCTGGGAACGTTTCCGCTGAAATCTATTACTCCCTGCCAGATCACCTGATAAGTGAAGGACGTCGTGTCCATAGCGAGACTGCCGTTCTCGTCCCATACCCTTGCGCCATAACTCATGCGTCGAGATCCCCAAGTTGAACCCGTTTCACGCCGTTCTGGTCGTATACCTTGATAGCGCGGTTGGTCATGGTCAGACGCCCACCACCTGGTGCCGGTCCGTTGAATTCAAGGTTTCCAGCCTTGTCCAGGCGCCAGCCCTGCGAACCAGCAACATAGTTGTCGGATTGCAGGTACTGCCCGATCTTCAGCATCGTGATGCTGCCGTCCTGGATGAAAGCCGAGTTCATGAACACCTGACCGCCCTGCACCGCAAACGGTACAGAGATGGCGCCGCCGGCAATGGTGTTGACGATGGCGAACCGGTCGGCGCTGACCAGGAACTGGCTTTGCAGGCCTGCTGGGGTGTTCTCGATGCCAAGCCCGATACCAGCCGCAACGTACTTTCCGTCGGCGGTGAGCTGCATCTTGACCGACCACATCGTCGAGGCCTTGCCGTCCAAGTCAACCATCGCCTCGCTGACCGTTTGAACCGTTGCGGTATTTTCGTTGACCTCGGCTTGTACGGTGTCGACGCGCCGGGCGGTGGCAATGCCATCCTCGAGGCGAGCGGACTGTTCGGACCAAACACCGATGTAGACATCATCTGAACCAGCGAAGCCCTCCGTGTCGCCGGCCAGGGCTGGGTTCACTTGCACGTAAACACCGTCAAGCTTGGAGGCCTGCACGGTGAGCTCGTCGCCCTGCTGGTCAATCTTCAGGGTGTTCTCGGAGACTTGAGCGGCAAGCGCATTCGCCTCTTGCAGGATCTGGCCGATGTCCTCCCAGTAGGTCGCGTTAGGAGGCGCGTTTGCACCACCAGGCTCGGCAGGAACGTCCTGCTTGGCCCGGTACAGGCGATCCCCCTGATACACGACGGCGCCACTCAGATATGCATCTGTCGGCTCGTACAGCATCGGGTTGGACAGGTCGTCGATCTGGTCCTGAAGCCCTGGAATCTTGTCGATTTCGTCGATAATGTCCTGGCCCAGCTCAGTGCGACCGATTTGTCCGGCGATCATTTCCAGGATTGGTGCCGCTTCTGAACTGGACTGCCCCTGTACGCCTATCCCCACCGGATACCACGGCCCGATATTACCGATCCGATCCACCAGGCGCGCCCAGAAATAGAACGTCACCCCAGCGGCCAGGCCGAGCAGGGAGAAGTCGCTTTGCGGGTAAGCCAGGTCGGTGAGCTTGGTTGAAGCCTCCTGATCCGCGGTTGGGCCGTACCAAATCTCCGTACGCTGGGTGTCTTCGGCCCCAGCGGGGAAGCCCCACTTCAGGTAGATGCCGAACAGCAACGGACTTGCCGTCAGGAACGAAACCGCCGGCGGCAAGCCCTCCTTGCCCGAAAGGTTGGTCAGTATCGAGTTGCGCCAGATCGACGAGATGTCAAAGGCGCTCACCGCTCGGACCCTGGCCACGTAGGCGCCGGCGTATATTCCCACAACATCCACGCCGGTCGAGCCGGTGCGCTGGAGCTTGATCCAGTTCCCGCTGTCCTTGCGCCACTCCACGTCGTAACCCACGGCCCCTTCAACAGCGGGCCAGGTGATGGTCATGGTAGCGACGGCCAGTCCTTGGGACACGACAGAGTTCGACGTCAGCGTGACGCTGGCCGGCGCCGGAACGACGGTGATCGGGATAACGCTGATCGGCCGGTCTTCCAGGCGCGCACCTGTGTCGATGAACGCGAACTTGCTCGGCTCGTACTGCAGGGCGCTGATTTCAAAGTCGCCCTCCGTGGTGCGCCTGGTCCGCAGCACCCGATACAGTGGTATCGCCAGATCGTCAGCGTCTAGGGCCCATTGAAGCTGTGCCCGAGGCGCTTCGCTGTAGGCGACAGTCACGGTAACAGCACGGTCAGCCACACTTTCAACGGTGCGCCCTTCGGCCCGTCCATCAGGTAGGTTGATGATCAGCCGGTCGCCCGGCTTCGCCAGTGTGTCGCGATCCAGGGTAATGACGCGGCCAGCGGCGGCAGAGATTCGCCCGCCAATCTCACGGCCGGCCAGCAGCGAGTCCGCCACTGGGATGATGTGGCCCGGGAGCGGGATTACGCCCTCCATGCCGGTCTTGAAGGTGACGGTGCGGTCCAGGTTGTTGCTCAGGATCGCCCACTTGCCCCGGCGCTGGGCCTCGGAGGCACGGGTGCAGCCGATGGCGCTCAGCTCAGTTGGTCGGTCCCCATACCGGCGCTGAAGGTCCAGGTCCGAAAACGGAATGACGTCGGTGTCGTAGTTGTTGGCTGGGTTATCGTAGCTGACTAGGGCCCGGGTGTACCGGGTCTTCGCAGAGGCGCTGCCGTAGGAGAATTTCCCGTCGATGACGTTCGCCCGGGTGAAGACGTAGTCGTAGTCCTGGGCGCGCGGCATGTCCGCCTGCATGATCAACTGGCCCTGAGCCCAGTAGGTCATCCCGCGATAGATGCCGGAGATGTCCCGCAGCAGCGTCCAGGCGTCAGCCTTGCCTTGCAGGTTCATGTCGCAAAGGAAGCGCGGCTCGGTGCCTCCCAGGCCATCGGGCACAAGCTGGTCGCAGTACTGGGCTATCCGGTACAGCTCCCACTTGTCGACCATGAACGTCTTGATGCGCTTGCCCAGGCCGAAACGGTCCTCGGTGCAAATGCCGTACGTGATCCAGGCTGGGTTATTGGTCCAAGCCTGCTTCATGGTGCCATCCCAAGTGCCGGTGTAGGTGCGGGCGATTGGGTCGTAGTTGCTCGGTACCTGCCATTTCCGGGCCTTGCACTTCACGGTGACAGCCGGGATGTTGGTGAACTGCTCGGCGTCGAACTCGATGTACAGCAGCGCGGTGTTCGGGTAGCGCAGCTTCGCGTCGATCACCTCAGTGAAGCCGGCGATCAACATGGTGTCAGCTATCTTGTTGCTGTTCTGGTTGGCTGTCAGGCGGCGTACACGGATCTGCCAGCCGGTGGTGGCTTCGGGAAGGTCGACGCGGTTCGATCGCTCGTAGCGGGTGGTGGTCTTTCCGTCCACGGCATCGACCAGCACCTGCTGATAGGCACCGCTATCGGTTGCCACGTCAATGGCGTACTCAATCCGATAGCCGCCGATGTTGCCTTCGTTGTCCTGACGCTGGAGCGCAGGCCAGGCGAACCGCAGGCGCACTGCGGAAAGCTGGGTATTGGTGACCGAGCGGACCCACGGCGCATCGCTGCGCAGCTCAACATTCAGCGAGCTTTCGTTTTCAACGGATGGGATCCCTGGAATGTAGGTCTGATCAACCGAGCCAGGGCGCCAGTCCCACTTCACGTTCGGGAAGTTGACGTTGCCGCTGGCGTCGTTGATCGGCGTGTTGTCCAGGTAGATGTCGGCTGCCGTCGGCACGCCTTCGAATTCACCCTCTCCTACCGCAATGAGGATCTTCGCCAGGTTCGTCGAGCGCAGGCTGTCGCTGGCTTCCCTCGGCGCTTTCGGCTTGCTGCTGCCGCCCTTCTCGCCGTGGATTTCAATCTGCTGTGCTGCGCCCATGCTTTCCTCCAGGCGAAAAAAACCGCCTCATGGGCGGCCTGCTTGCTGCTGTGTGGTTACGCTTTGTCTTCGGCGTAGATCGATGCGGAAATGATCATCCCGCCCCAGCGGCGCTCGCCGATGCAGATCGGCACGGGGTTGCCGCTGGCCGTGGTGTTCTTGGCGCTGCCGAAGGCGTAGGACGGGGCGTTCTCAGGTCCGGCGCTCTGTTTAAGGCCGGAGGCCTGGGGGCTGAGCATCTGGATGACGCCGCCGGCGACGAGGCCGACGCCAAGCTGTACGGCCCACGTCTGCCCGAAGTAGGAGCCGGCGACGATGAGCACGGCGCCGATAATGGTCTGGAGAAGACCGGCCCGCTTGCTCCCGGATACCACCGGGACGATGCGAATCTCTTGCGCTCCGCCGAGACCAAAATCCTTCTCGGCCACATTTTTCCGATTCCGGAAGATCGCGAAGCGCATGCCCTTTCGCTCAAGGTCCCTGATCGCCGCCTCAAATCCCTCCAGGGTGCACTTGAGCGCCTTGAAGGCTTCCCCTACGGACTTGCTGCCAAGCTCACGATAGTGAACCCGGCCGAACAGCTTGATGAGCGGACCAGAAAGAAGAATGGTGGTCATGGCTGGATTGATGCTGAGCGTGGCTGCCAAGGCTTTTCTCCGGACGTAAAAAAACCGCCCGGAGGCGGCTTTTTGTCATTGCATGGTGGGTGATAAGTCCATGCTCATCGATGAGTCTATGGATATCCTGAATTTCTTCGTGCTGCCGGCCTTGATTTCGGTTTCCCGCTCTTTCAGGCCGCTCCCGCAGGATGATGCCGAGACAATGTGTTCACCTGGAGTAACACGGAATTTCGCGGTCTCGCCGGTACCGATTTCTGCCGCCCGGCGGCCGTCAATGCTCACCGTCGTATTGCAGCCTCCGCCCACGAAACCCTTGTCTCGAGTGACGACGAGCGTCGAACCACCTGGCGCCGGAGCCTGGAACGCAAATAATCTGGACGATGGGACCGGGTCAGCCTCACTGGAAGGAACGGGAGAGGTCGCACACCCCGCCAGCAAAGCAACAGCTACCGCGCCTACGAACAATCTCATGGGGTCACTCCTGTGGAAGATGGCCACAAGATATCAGAAACGGCACGCCAGGCAGACTGCAAGCTTTTGCTTGTGAAAGCTTGTAATCAGGCGCAATGCGCGTAGAATCCACCTTAACGAATAACGTTAAGCATTAAGACCCATGATTCGAAGCTTCGCATGCGCCGACACAGAAGATTTGTTCAGCACCGGAAAAGCGCGGCGCTGGACTGATATCAAGTCGGTCGCTGAACGCAAGCTGGCAATGCTGGATGCAGCCAACGAACTCAAGGATCTAAGCTCGCCACCTGGCAACCGCCTCCACTCCCTTGAGGGCGATAGGAAAGGCCAGCACAGCATCAGCATCAATATGCAATGGCGAGTGTGCTTCGTATGGACCGAGAACGGTCCGGAAAACGTCGAAATTGTTGACTATCACTGAGGTGCATCATGTTTAAGAACGGCATGCGACCAGTTCACCCTGGCGAAATCCTTCGTGAGGACTTTCAAAGCGAAATGGGCTTCAGCGCCGCCGCCCTTGCCAGGGCTCTCGGCGTATCGACCCCAACCGTGAACAACATACTGCTTGAGCGGGCTGGCGTTTCCGCCGACATGGCGTTGCGGCTCGCTACCTGCTTGGGAACCACTCCTGAGTTTTGGCTCAATCTCCAGACCTCTTATGACCTGCGGAAAGCAGAGCAGGAGCACGGAGAAGAAATTGCTGGAGCAGTTCAGAGGCTTTTAGTCGCCTGAGTCCTCACTTCTATAAGCCCGGCCCATCCGGGCTTTTTCTCGCCTGTACGAACCCCCAGTAACGCACAACATCGGCCAGTAGTAGCGTATGGCCTCATCGACGGAGAACCCAAATGAAGCGTAACGCGGACCTTTCTCAGCAGCTGGAAGAGGCACTAAAAAATACTCCCGTCGGAAAATCTCTGGTCATGAATTTCCGAGGCGCCCCTACCCCCGTTGAAGTGAAGTACAGCTTCACCGGCGGGTGGGTAGTTACCCAGATGCTCTCACCTGGCGTGCCGCTGGAAATTGTTAGGGGTGAAAATGGGCACCTGCTGCAAGTCGACATCACCCTCCTTCCGTATGATGGAATGAAGACTGCCGATTAAGGGTTCCCCAGTCCTTCGCCTGCAAGCCCAAGGACTGGGATAGCGCCAATTTCGGCGCGTATTACGCAAGGAAAGTGAAATGAGCAAAACTCCATTGTCATCATTTGAAGCCGGGGTAATGTCTGCCCTCGGTGCAATCTCCCTCTATCTCCGCTCACGTCCGGATTACGACCAGGCCGAGCTGACGAAGTACGTAGACTTCTTCAAAAATACTCGACAGCCAGACGCCGAATCTGGCGCATTCAACCTGCCCCTCGACGCTGTAGGCGGCGACTTGAGCAACGTTGAGGATGCCATTAAAAAAGGTGTTGGGGCTAAACCGGTTTAGAGTCGACTGGCGCATTGTCGCGAATTACAGCGCCGACAATGCGCACCAGACCATCCGCAGTAACCTCAAAAGGCTGATTCATATCGTTCTCCTGCGGCTATGCCGCGTCATCTAGTTGGTTGCGCATCTTTGTGCCTGAGGATCAGGCGTGTTCTGTCAAGCCAGGGCCCACCGAAGACGATTATTTCGCTCGGGCGCCCGTACAGATGGTGAAGCAGGAACGGCCCGGGCCCGAAGGTCGCGGACTCTTCACCGGGCAACCCAGGGTCGGCACCGAGGAAAATCCCTGCATGGTTCGGATAAACCGTCCGACCCACCTCCATCACGATCATGTCGCCGCGCTGTGGCTGATCGACCCGATAGAAGCCGGCGGCCTCATAGTTGGCCTCGTATAGGCTGGCGTTGTCCTTGCTCTCCCACCAGCCGTCAGCGCGCTTGAAGGCCTCGAACTCCAGCCCCCACTCACGCTTATACCAGTCAGCGCATACCTGCCAGCAGTCCCAGGCGCCGTGGACAAATGGCCGCCTCAGCAATGGCGTCTCGCCTGTGGGCACAACCGTCCGCAGGTCGCCTTCCGGCCAGCTCAGGATGTGCCAGGGCATGCCGGTCGCCTCGCACATCGCCAAGTCACGCGGTGAAGGCCTGCTGGTTGCGTCTGGGTGGGAGTGAACGATGCCGATAATCTCGCCCAGGTCCTCCGCCGCGGCGTAATCCTCAGGATCGATGATGAATTCTTCGTTCGGCTCGGTCGCGATGTTCCTGCATGAGAAGTACTGCTGCTTTCGACCCAGGGCCAGCAGCAGCCCACAGCACTCTTTCGGGTACTCAGTTGCAGCGTGTGCCTGGATCGCGCTCAAGATGTGTTTGCGCATGGTCAGCTCCTGGCGATCAAGGAAACGGCAGGGAAACCGCCAAATGGCAAGGCGTTGCCCTCGCCGAAGCGTGGAATGCACCCCCGGCCCAGAGTGGCATCGCACTCATCTAGTTCAGGGTTGTCCGTTATCACTCCATCCTTTGTCACGTAGGGCCCCGTGTAGCCGCAGTTCGGCCCACGGTAACCACCCGTCAGGCACCAATGGCAAAGCGTTGTGGCCTGGCGCCCGATGGACTCGCCGCCCACGTCACCCGGGCTGGCAAGCTCCCAGGTTACCGTCTCCCCGTCCTCGTTCGTTTTCTGGTCGATATACCAGACCTCGATCGTCTCCTGGGTTGGGTCTGCCTGCGGATTGCCGCCGGAGAAGTTCTCGGCATCCAGGTACGTGCCCAGCGTGTGCCGCATGGTCAGCTTGAACTCGAGCAGATCGTCGAAGGCCAGGCACAAGGCAGTGATGCGGCCGTTGACGTTGCCCACCGACAGCATGGGGCGAACCGCGGTGCCGTCGCCGTTCGATTCAATGCCGTCGATCTGCATCGGCCAGGCGCTGTACTCGTTGCCCTGCCAGTAGATCGGCTTCGCTGGCAGCTCATCGGCTGCGGCGCCCGCGGCGATCAGCTCGGCCTCAGCGTGCGGGATCGCGTGCCCATGGAAGCGCAGCACGTCCGCGCCGTAGTCCGACCCGTCCAATTCGAAGAGCAGCACTTCGCTGCCAGGCTCGAGAGCCTGGATGTCACTGATCAGCGGCATGTTTGCCCCTTATGGTTGGAAGGCCCGGGTGAATGTGGCCGTGAGCTTGAAGACTCCGCCCCCAACGGGGGTTGGAGTAGGGTTCACGCAGGAAAATAGGCCAAGCTGACCCATCGGCGTGGTCCAGAGGAAAGCCTTTACGCCGGCGTGGCGGTCGAGAAAGTCCATGATCTCCTGCACCCTGGCCTTGGACCCGGTGTAGGTGATCGGATAGGAGTCTTCCTTGTTGTTCGGCCCGTCGCCGGCGGTCTGAACAACAA
>Ga0307406_10000092_pt1 | contig 50968 bp, 48 predicted proteins | sample 322Cmetagenome_3_FD_203706 | JGI IMG/M metagenome (GOLD analysis project Ga0307406, IMG submission 203706) | Maize rhizosphere microbial communities from greenhouse at UC Davis, California, United States - 322HYB-C-2 | ecosystem: Host-associated > Plants > Roots > Rhizosphere > Soil | place...
CGTTCCGCGAGGACAGCGTGGAGGCGGCGAAGGTGGCGATCCGATTCCTCAAGGCGCTGCACGGCGCACTGGATGCCCTGGATGTGGAGGCGTTACGCGCCGCCCAGGCCTCTCATGACGCGCTTACGGCCCAGCGGCTTGTGCAGGATGTGCTGCTCAGCTCCATGGCGCGTATGCCGGAGAGCCAGAACGCATGACCGCGTTAGCTCCCCAGCACATCACTATGCCGGTTTTCGGCCGGCTGCCGCATGCGCATCGCGACGAGCAGGTCGCGAACATCGCCGAGGCGGCGCGGCAAATCCGGATCCAGGATTTGAAGCTGGTGCACTACGCGGGGGCGGGTCACATTGGCGGTGATTTGTCGGCGATCGATATTCTCGCGACGCTGTATGGCGCCGTTCTCGACATCACGCCAGAGACCGTCGATGACCCCGAGCGGGACCGCTTCATTCTCTCCAAGGGCCACATTGCCGGTGCCCTCTACGTCACGTTGGCGGCTTTCGGGTTCCTGCCGGCCGACGATCTGGCTACTTTTCTGAAGCCGCTGTCCAAGCTCAATGGGCACCCGAACCGCAATTATGTGCGCGCTGTGGAAGCTAACACCGGGCCGCTTGGCCATGGGCTGCCGATCGCCGTTGGCCACGCTCTTTCCGCGAAGCTCGACGTTTCCCAGCGCCGCACCTACGTACTCGTCGGAGATGGCGAGCTGCAGGAGGGCAGCAACTGGGAGGCGATGATGGCGGCGTCCCATTATGAGCTTGATCGACTGACGGTGATCGTGGACCGTAATAGGCTCCAGCAAGGTGCAACGGTTCGCGAGACAAATGATCTTGAGCCGCTTGATCAAAAAGCGACGGCGTTCGGTTTCGCTGTCGTTGAAGTCAATGGCCATGATCATGGCGAGCTGCTCGATATGCTCTCGTCGGTGCCGTTCCGGCCCGGCAAGCCCACCTTCGTGATCGCGCACACTCATAAGGGCCACCCGATCTCGTTCATGAGCAACAACGCGGCGTGGCATCACAAGGTGCCGTCAGCGGAGCAGCTGGAGTTGGCGCTCGATGAGCTCAACGCGGACGAGCGCCGAGGAGGTGAAGGATGACAGACACGGTCTCGGGCCAGCAGATCTCAATAGCCGACCGGCCGCGCTTCGACTGCCGTAACGCATACGTCGAAACCCTGGCGGAGTTAGCGCACGAGAACCACCGGATCGTTGGCGTTGTCAACGACTCGGTCGGCTCCAGCAAGCTTGATGCATTCAAGAGGGCGTTTCCTGATCGGTTGATCAATGTCGGCATTGCCGAGCAAGACATGGTTGGTGTGGCGGCGGGACTGGCCAATGGCGGCCGGATCGCGTTCGTGTCGGCGGCATCCTGCTTCCTGACCGGTCGGGCCCTGGAACAGATCAAAGCCGATGTGGCGTACTCCAATCGCAACGTCAAGCTGTGCGGCATGAGCCCGGGAATGGCGTACGGCGAGCTCGGCCCGACCCATCACTCCATCGAGGACATCGCGTGGTTGCGCGCCATCGACAACATCACGATCGTGGTACCGGCCGATCCGATTGAGACAGCTGCGGCGATGCGCTGGGCGGCTGAGATCGAGGGGCCGGCGTTCATTCGGGTTAGCCGGATGAGCGTTCCGGAGGTGTATCCCGAGGACTACACCTTCGTGCCTGGGAGGGCGATGACCCTCCGCGACGGTGATGATGTCACCTTGATCAGCAATGGCACGGTCCTTTGGCGTGCCCTGGTCGCGGCCGAACAGCTCGAAGATGAAGGCATCGATGCCCGAGTGATCTCCATGCCGACGGTCAAACCCCTGGATACCGAGGCCGTGCTGCAGGCTGCCCGGGAAACGCGTGGCATCGTCATCGCCGAAGAAGCCACCGTCGCTGGAGCCCTGGGCGGTGCCGTTGCCGAGACTGTCTCGCAGCACCATCCGGTCAAGATCAAGATCTTGGGCGTACCGGAGTTTGCGCCAACAGGCTCGGCTGCGTTCTTGCTTGATCGTTACGGCATGTCTCCGGAGGGAATCGCTGAGGCAGCCCGCACCTTGATTAGCTAACAGCTTGCCCTCACACCCCACTGCCTGTCAGAAGGGCAGCGCCAGCGTTGCAACGCTGTTGCACCGCAGGGCGCCCGTTCGCTCGTAGATCCAGTACGAGCAAGCAACGGCCGTACCCGCATGACGGGTGCGAGGTATCTCTACAAACCAAAGACTGAAAGCCCTCCAGCCGCCAGCGTCCAGACTTAGCTGGCACTGTTTAAGCGAGCGCGAATCGCGTCATAACTATCCGGCCGAGCCGATGCGGTGGTCCCCTTGGCGGTTTCGGTTAGCCACTGGGTGACGACCGCGGAATCGAAGGAGGGCTCGACGTCCTCATCGGTCTCATCGCGGAACTGATGGAGTAGCCAGTCGTCTTCGATCCGGCTGCTTTGACCAGGAAGGCGCGATTGATTCGCGCGCTGCCAGGGCATCTCGGCGTGGGTCAGCCGTTCAAGGTCCTGACCAGTGAGCCTCCCATATCTGCTGAGAACGTAGCCGACTGTGTTCAGCTGGCTCTCGGTCAACTCGGCGGTTGCGGGCGTAGGTCCGTGTTCCTTCTCTGCATACCAAAGCGTCCCCACCACCGGCCCCATGTCCCATGCAGAGATGGTCTCGCTAAAGAGAGGCTGGCCGGTGGCAGCGAGATGGTGACCCTGGCAGTAGTAAAGGAGCTTGTGCAGCTTCTTCGTCGGTACGCCCGGTTGTTGGCGGCGAAGTTCTGCTGCGACGTCGGCAGCATGAACGGACATATCGTCAGAATAATGAACATCGCTTTCCTTCAACGAGCGCGAGGCACGAGTCGCTGCTCCGAACATGCGTTCTATTTTAGCCTTTTATCCGTTGGGTCGCGGATGCCACGCCCAGGCCGTGGGCATGTAACGAACTCCTTGATCAAAGTCCGGCCCAGGCTCAGCGCGTCAGAGCGGCCTGCGCGTGGGAGCGCAGCGATTGCCACGTGCGTTCTGCCTCGCCCAGTCGAGGAGTAACCCAGACAAATTGACGTACGACTGCGGCAAGTTCCTCCAGTTGCCGATGCGCCTCGTCGTATTGAGAGCGCACCCGGTCATAGTCTTCGGCGACTACGAAATCGACTCGGTCCCGTACACATATTCCTAGACACTCTCTCGCTGCTTCGGTCCAGCCGCACGTCATACATCGCCACGCCGCGATCCGGTCAATCTCTTCCGCGGCTTCGGACGGCTCCATTTCCTGCAGAGCTGATCGTGCCTGCTTGCGCATTGCTTGTTGAGTCTCCGCCCAGTCACTTGGCGTTGCCGCGCTGGCTTCTGGCATGTTCGAAATCAGCTGGACGAGCAGCTGTCGCAGCATGCCGGCGTGCTGTTCGATCTTTACGACCTGTGCTTGGACCTCGTCACGGTCCTTGGCAAGGACCAGATCCACCGGGCGCTCGTCGCAATCGCCCGTGCACGGCTCTAGCACGTCAACCCGGCCACAGCCGGTGCAGAACAGAGCCGACAAACGCTCAGTCATGTCTTCACCTCCCGCCACTTGTCTGAGCCGAATCGAGGTTCTAAATCCATCTTGTGACTTACGGATACCAACCGGCCAGCACGGCCACGACCAACACGATGAAGTAGCCCTCAATTCCGTGCACGATTACGCCCATCCACATGCTGCGGTAACGCCTGGTAGCCCAGGCGTACCCAAAGGAGCTGGCGATCATGCTCGGCCAGGCCCAGATCTTGTGCACGTGATAGAGCCCGAAGAGAACCGTGTTCGCGACCCAGTCCCAGCGGCCGAACACCCCGGCCATTCGTGGCAGCAGCACGCCGCGGAAGAGGAGTTCCTCGCCGAGTAGATAGTTGAACAGCAGGTGGGTTAGTGCAAGTCCGAGAATCCACCACTGACTCTGGAACTTAGGGTCGGCAATGATCCGGATGTTCGCGTACGAGGGCTCGTCTAGGCCGGGAAGCCAGTTGGTCCATGCCTGGTCCAGCTGGATAGCGAGGAATCCGCCGAGGAGATTGGCTGCAATCGCCGGCAGCGCCCACAAGAACAACACCTTTCGCGTTCGGCCGGTCTTTGGATCACGCGGGATGTTGAGCCAGAGCCGCTTCTTGAGTGTGGGCCAGTACAAGCCGCCAAGCTCGTGGCGCAGCACAACCAGCGAGACGACGAACAACCACATCATCCCGACGACCATGAGCATCCAGTGCACAAGTCCGGGATGGAGCGATGTGTGAGGAATGATGGCTGGGCCGACGACCCAAGCCAGCACTCCCATCGGGACGGTGGCCGTGGCCCAAATGGCCAGGATCTTTGTTAGTGAGTACTGCTTGGAGCTTGCCTCGGCGTCGAGCTGGGCCGGCAACGTGTGCGTGTTGGTCATGTCCCTCAGCCTCGCGAGGAAAGGCGTCTCACACATCGACCGCCGGGTTCGAGCTTGTCCGGTGTAGTGCGCCTCCAGGGTGATGCGTATGTCCGCCTGCAGGGCGATGTGTGGCGGTTGGAGTAGGCCGTACCGTTTTCGCATGGTCAAGATGGTCAAGAACGTGGCGTTGTCAAAGGGCATCGTCGATGCGCTGGTCGCGCTGGTGTTCCTGGCCGTTGGCTGGGTCACCTCGAGTGCGACGACGATCAGCGATCCGTTCTACCGGTTCACGCCCCGCGACTGGCTTTTCGTCGTGTTGTTGATCTTTGTCACGGTGCCGTACGCATGGCGTCGGCGCTGGCCAACGGCGGCCTTCTTGATCAGCGTGCTCTCTATCACGGTGCTGTGGCTGCTTGGGTATAACGCCGGTACCTTGCCGCTCTTGCTCATGTTCGGCGGTTACTTCGTGGCGGTCGCCCGTCCTGCGTTGGAGGTGGTGCTGTGCTCCGCAGTAGCGCTCGGCTGTTTTGCGCTGCTGTGGTGGGGTGGCGGCGCACCGTACGGTGCTCGCAGTTTTCTGATCTCGGTGCTAGCTCTCGCCATTACGGTTGGCCTCGGCCGAGCTGGCCGGCTTCGCGTGGATCTTGCGAATGCACGTGCGGAAGCTGCCGAGGAGGCAGCTGCGCGGCGGTCCAGCGAGGAGCGGCTCCGGATTTCGCGCGAGCTGCACGACATCATTGGCCATTCCCTCGGCACCATTGCGGTGCAGGCCGGTGTCGGCCGTCATCTGATGGAGACTGACCCTGAGAAGGCGGCCGAGGCATTGGACAGCATCGCCAAGATCAGCCGGGACTCCCTCGACGAGGTGCGCTCGGTCGTTGCCGCGTTACGCGATGACGAACCGTCTTATCGGCCAGCACTGAGCATCGCTGACTTGCCGGATCTGATTGAGACCGTACGTTCAACTGGTCTTGCTGTGGAGCTCAAGCTGCCCGATGATCTTGAGGCGATTCCGCGTCAAACCGGGGCGGCGGTGTACCGCATTACCCGGGAGGCGCTGACAAACGTCGTCCGGCATGCGCATGCCTCTCATGCGAGCGTGCAGGTGGACCATGACGATGGCCGGGTCGAGGTTGCGATTCGAGACGATGGTGCAGGAGCTGCGAACGGCCGTGCACCAAATTACGGGGCAGGCCACGGCATTGCAGGAATGCGGGGACGTGCCGAAGCCTTCGGTGGCAGCCTTTCTGCGGGTCCAGCGAGCGATGGTGGGTTCCTGGTGACCGCCAGTCTGCCTATTGGGCCGGACCGGTCGCGATGATCTCCGTCGTAGTCGTCGACGACGAGCAACTCGTACGCTCCGGCTTCGCTGCGCTGCTGGCATCAGATCCCGAGATCACGGTGGTCGGCACGGCGGGCGACGGGGATGCGGCGCTGGCGGTCATCCGGCGGGAGCATCCCGATGTGGTTTTGATGGACATTCGGATGCCAGGGCGCGATGGTGTCAGCGCGACTGCCGCAATCACCGCGGATCCGGCGCTCGGTGGCACTCGGGTCATCGTGCTGACCACATTTGATCTTGATGAGTACGTCCACGCGGCGCTGCGGGCAGGCGCCAGTGGCTTCCTGCTCAAGGACGCCCAGCCGGCCGATTTGTTGGCTGCCGTGCATCTGGTCGCTCAAGGGGAATCCGTGCTTGCCCCGGCCTTGGTCCGGCGACTCATTGCCGCGTACGTCAAGACGCCGGCGGGCAATTCCAAGCCAGCGTGGCTGGACTCGCTGACGCCGCGAGAGATCGAGGTGCTGGTGGCGGTCGCACGAGGCATGAGTAACGCCGAAATCGGCGACGCCTTGTACATGTCCGCGGCGACCGCCAAAACCCACGTTGGACGGCTCCTGGCGAAACTGAATGCCCGCGACCGCAGTCAGCTGGTGATCGCAGCGTACGAGGCTGGACTGATGGAGCGCGTCTAAAGCTCGGCGATCAACTCGTTCAGCTCGGCGTGGCTTAGAGCCATCCCTTGGAATGCCGCCAAGGTCTCCATGGGCATCGTGCCAATCACCTTGATCAATTCCGGATCCTGCAGCAGCCGGACGTCGCGCTTGGTGAGCAGCTCGCGCCCCCGCTCGTCCTCCAGCCATTCGTGAAGCGTCGAGTCAGGTCCAAGCGGCAGTGACAGCCGAGGCGCGTCGATGGTTATCGCTTCGGTGCCTACAAGATCACGAGACGAGCTTCCCACCGCGATAATGAATTCGCCCGACTCAACGACCCACTGCTGGAAGCGCCGGGACCAGAACGCGAACGCTCGTTGATCCAGCTGGCAGCTCACCTGTTTGGTCTCGCCGGGTTCCAGATCTACCCGCATGAATCCCTTGAGCTCGTGAAGGGGCCGTGCCACCGACGCTTCAACGTCTTCGACATAGACCTGGACGACTTCGGCCCCAGCTCTCGGGCCGGTATTAGTGACCGATGCCGTCACCGTGACGGCTAGATCTTCATCTGCGACTGAGCCCGCGACTGAGACGTTGACGTCGTCGATTCGGAATGTCGTATACGAGAGGCCGAACCCAAATGGGTAGCTCACGGGCTGAACGAGCTTGTCGTAGGCCCGGTAGCCAATGAAGACACCTTCGCCGTAATTGACGGTGCCGTCCTCACCTGGGAAGTTCAGGTACGACGAGTTGTCCTGCAGCCGAATGGGAATGGTCTCGGCGAGCTTCCCGGACGGATTTGCCACTCCCAGCAGAAGATCAACAGCGGCCCCGCCAGCCGCCTGCCCCGACAGCCAGCACTCCAAGATCGCGGCGACCCTGTCCTCCCAAGTGGAGATTCGGACGACGCCGCCGTTTGCCAAGATCACGATCAGTCGATCATGGACATCGGCCAGCGCGTGCAAGAGCACCAACTGGTTGGCCGGTAGGTCGATGTGGGTCCGATCGAATCCCTCCGACTCATCCTCACCAGGCAGGCCGAGGAATACCAGCACATGATCAGCTTCCGTGGCCAGCTCCACTGCCTCTCGGAGGAGATGCTCGTCGTTGTGTGTCGTCCCGATGCCGAAGCCCGCGGCAAACCTTACGTCGGCTCGCCCGGCAAGCGCCGACTGAAATTCCTCTAGAGCGACATCTACCTTGGTCGGGTTGACCTGTGAGCTGCCGGCGCCCTGGAACCTCGGCGTACGTGCAAATTCACCGATTACTGCCACGGTGCTGCCCTGCTGTGGTTGCAGCGGGAGCACATGGCTGGCATTCTTCAGCAGCACCGCAGACTGGTGGGCGGCGCGGCGCGCCAAAGCGTGATGATCATCAGGATCGAAGGAGGCACCTTCGGCACTGGCAGGCTGGGAGCGCTCGACTAACCGCAGCACCCTGTTTACCGCTTCGTCGAGAACCGACTCTTCTAGCGAGCCATTGCGGACAGCCTCGACGATGGCTGCGTCACTAACACCGAGGTTGGGCGGCATCTCAAGATCAAGGCCGCCTCGCACCGCCGCGACTCGATCATGGACGGCGCCCCAGTCGGAGACCACGAGGCCCTCAAACCCCCACTCTTCGCGCAGCACCTCGGTTAGCAACCAGTGATGCTCGGAGCAATATGTGCCGTTGAGCTTGTTGTAGGCACACATCACCGTCCAGGGCTGGGCTTGTTTCACCACCCGCTCAAAGGCCGGCAGGTAGATCTCGCGCAGCGTCCGCTCGTCGACCTCTGCGCTGATCCGAAGTCGATCATCTTCTTGGTTGTTGGCCGCATAGTGCTTCAGCGACGTACCGACACCTTCGCTTTGCGTGCCCACCACCATTGCTGTCGCGAGCTCACCGGCCAGCCAGGGATCTTCGGAGATGTACTCGAAATTGCGTCCGCAGAGTGGTGATCGCTTCATATTGATGCCAGGGCCGAGCACGACCGAGACGCCTAGTTTCTTGGCCTCGCGACCGAGCGCCACGCCTACCGTCCGAAAGAGTTCGGCATTCCATGAGGAGGCCAGGGCTGAAGCGGTTGGGAAGCATGTTGCGGGCGCGCTCGCTAACAGACCGACGTGGTCACCCTGTTCAAGCTGGGCCCGCAGGCCGTGCGGGCCGTCCGAAACCATGATCGCGGGAATGCCTAGGCGCTCGACCGGCGCCGTGTGCCAGAAATCGGAGCCAAGGCAGAGCGACGCCTTCTCTTCCAGTGTTAGCTCTGAGAGTCGGTTGATGATGTCGTTTGCGACAGTGGACACGACGAACTCCTCCAAAGATGAGAATGCGAGAGCTGCCTCCAACGGCGGATTACCCGCTCGCTGGCGACCGTAACTCTCCTCATGGCGGGTCTGGTGCCCGGCTGAGGTAGTGGTGTCCGGTGGGTGTGGTGATCATGATGGTGTGGGGTTTGTTGGCTGGTGATCACTAACGCCGACTTGTCAGAATCTCAGCACCATATTTGGTGCTGAGATTCTGACAAGTCGGCAAGATAGACGACAGCGACCTCGCGGCCGACGTGTTCTGACAGAGGGAGCTCCGCTACAGGAAATGCGTCTCCATCTCCGGCTCATCTTCGACGAGCCGGTCGCACGTCGGGCAATACCACTTGGCTTCCAGGAGTGTCCCGCAAGCGACGTGCACCGGTCCTTCTGTCGCGACGGCATGCCGGGCGCCCCACTGCGCAAGCAGCCGCAGCGCCCCTGCCAGTTCCTGGCCCTCGGCAGTCAGCTGGTACGCGGCGCGGAGCGGCCGCTCAATGTAGGGCCGTGACACCAAAAGTGCGTCACGCTCGAGCCGCTTCAGACGCTCAGACAAGATGTTGGGAGCAATCCCTGGGATCTGTTCCAGCAGCTCGTTGAACCGCCGAGGCCCGGCAAGGAGTGCCTGTACCACGAGCAGGGTCCAGCGATCTCCGACGCGTACCAACGCCGCGCCGAGTGGCGATGAAGCAGGATCACGGGCACCGGATTCCTGTTCGCTCATGAGACCAACCGTATCCACGGCCATTGACATGTGGATAGTAGATAGTAAATTGCAAGTTACTACTAACGCGAAGGAAGGGCGTCATGGGAGTACTGAACGAAATCCAAGAAGAGATCCAGCGCGTGGCTAACCAGGTCAGCAACGCCGTCGTCGGCGTGGGCCAGCGCTGGGGCGTCGGATCAGGCGTGATCATTGGCAAAGATCAGGTACTGACAAACGCCCACAACGTACGCGCCGACGAGGTGACCGTGACCTTCAATGACGGCCGCACGGCAACCGGTCAGGTTCGCGGCGAGGACATTGACGGTGATCTTGCTGTCATCGCAGTCGACACTGGAGACTCGCCAGCCATTGAATGGGCGACCGGTGGATCGCCAGCCGTGGGCACTCCGGTGTTCGCGCTGTCGAATCCCGGTGGGCGAGGACTGCGTATCACCTTAGGCTTCGTCACCGGTCTGGAGCGGAGCTTCCGGGGGCCGCGGGGCCGTCGCATCACCGGAAGCCTCGAGCATGACGCGCCACTTCTTCCCGGATCCTCCGGCGGCCCGATCGTGGACGACCAGGCACGGCTCCTGGGCTTGAACACCAACCGGTTGGGCGAAGGCTTCTATCTGGCTATTCCGGCTGACGAGACGCTACGAGGTCGGGTGGATGCGTTGGCTCGAGGTGAGTCGAAGAGTTGGCCTCGGCTTGGCATCGGCGTAGCACCGCCGCACATCGCCCGACGGATGCGGCGCGCTGTCGGTCTGCCAGATGCTGATGGACTGCTGGTTCGCCACGTGGAGGACGACACCCCAGCATCCCGCGCCGGACTGGCAGTCGGCGACTTGATCGTGCAGGCAGGCGGGCGGACCGTGAGTGGGATGGATGATCTTTTTGAGGCCCTCGCGGCGGCCGACGGGAGCCTTCAGCTCGTCATTTGGCGCGGTACCGATGAGCGTGCCGTCGATGTTCAATTCAGCACATGATCATTCGCGCGCTCATCAGCTGTAGCGCATGCCGTGGCTGAACCTGAAGACCGGATCGGCGGTATCGAAGGGAACATCGGAGCGGCTGGCTATCACGGCGGCCATAGATCGCGGCAGGTCGAACGGCAATGACCCCTCCGGCCGAACATCACCGAAGACGACGTCCAGAAACGCCTCGTCACTGCTGCCATAACTGCCAAAGAGCGCGGCCGACTGATCAGCCAAATGGGTGAGAACGGCGGGACGATCAAGGTAGACATCGACGATCGTGGGCACCGCCGAGCAAATGTCAGCATGATGATCGCGTTCTGTGGCGGGAAACTCCAGAGAGCCCGCGTGGAAGTTTGCTTCGAATCCGCCCGGCCGTGGCTCGTACGGTGCCTTCAGTCGCAGCAACGCGACGTCAGCATCGGCCGGATTGCTGACCACCTCGCCATACCGTGAGGCGATCTCTTCCGAGACGCCTTCCAGATAGAGGCGCCGGCCTTTCCTGAGCGGCAGTATTTGATCACGATTGATCAGCAGGGTGTACGCGCGGCGTTGCGCCTCCGCCCCGGCACCGACGAACTCGGCCTTTCCAACCGTGGTAGCCGCATGATCCGGATCCACGTAGGGGTCGTCGAAGAGGCCGAGAATGAACTTCTCCCGCAGCAGGCGGCGTACGGAGACATCAATTCGATCTTCGCTGATCCGGCCTTGCTCCACAAGCTGAATCACCAGCTCTGGCCGTGCCTCCCCGCCAAGCTGATCACAGCCGGCGTTCAAGATCATCTCGACCCGGGATGGCTCGTCTAAATGCTCCACGCCCCAGGCTCGACCCGGCATCGGCTGTCCCATGATCGTGGTGTCAGTCACCAGTCCCCAATCGGTGCAGACAATCCCATTGAAGCCAAGCTCTCCCCGCAGCAGGTCGGTAATGATCGGCTTGTTGAACGCGAAGCCAACTTCGTCATACCGAGTGCCGATCGGCATCCCGTAATAAGGCATCATTTGTGATCCACCGGCGGCGATAGCGGCACGGAACGGCTGAAGGTGGTAGTCAAAGTTGTCGCCCGGATACACCTGCTCGCGGCCGTACGCGAAGTGCGGGTCTTCGCCGTCCAGCTGCGGTCCGCCACCAGGAAAGTGCTTGGTCATCGTAGACACCGACTCTGGCCCCAGCTGCTCGCCTTGGAATCCGCGAATATAGGCCTGGACCAGCTTGCCGGTGAGATCTGCGTCCTCGCCGAAGCCGCCGTTGATGCGAGACCAGCGTGGTTCCGTAGCAAGATCAATTTGGGGGTGCAAGGCGAGTCGCAGACCCACCGCCAGATACTCCTGCCGCGCCATGTCGCCGAAGCGCTGCACAAGTTCAGCGGAGCCGATCGCGGCCAGCCCGAGGGTCTCCGGCCATTGCGAAAAGGCACCGGCCGCGGCCGCTGTACCGACATTCTCGGTGAAGTGATGGCGTGGATCGGTTGACAGAGTGACGGGAATGCCTAGCCTGGTGGTCGCCGCAAGCCTCTGCAGCCGGTTGTGCCAATCGGCCAGCGTCCTGGCATCGTCGCCGGCCCTGATCACGTTGAAGTGGCTGAGCTGCTGTTCGGCGATCATGTGCTCGGCACTGTTGGTTCTAAAGTCCGAACTGGGCTCGGAAAGATCACCGGACCCCACAACGATCATGGTTTGAAACAACATGCCGGCCTTCTCGGCCAACGTCATGCGGCTGAGAAGATCATCAACTCGACGGTCGACATCCAAGATCGGGTTTCGGTAGTCCTCCCGAGGTTCTGCCGAGTTGCTTGGCTCTGGTGTTGCTGTCCTAGGTTCCGCCATACCAGGGGATCCTTCCCTAGCGCTGATCGATTGAAAGGGGCGGGGGGCTCGCTCAACGACTCGCCGATAGAGCAGATCACTTGTGGGTATGGAGGGCGCGGGCAGATAATCCCGACAGGACACGTTGGTCCGCAATAGCGAGGAGACGGCGTATGGAACAGCTAGACACCAACCTGTTTGATTACACGATCCTCGGCATTTATTTCGCCCTAGTGATCGCCATCGGAATCCTCGCCCGGAGAGCCATAGCCACTAGCGAGGATTTCTTGTTGTCGGGCCGCTCATTAGGGGCCTGGATCACCGGCCTGGCATTCATCTCGGCGAACCTGGGCGCGATCGAGATTCTCGGCATGGCGGCAAATGGCGCGCAATACGGCCTCTCGACCGTGCACTTTTATTGGATAGGAGCGGTACCCGCCATGGTCTTCCTCGGCCTGGTGATGATGCCGTTCTACTACGTATCCAGGGTCCGAAGCGTGCCCGAGTACCTGCTCCGCCGGTTCAACCCGGCCACCCACCTATGGAACGCCCTAACCTTCGCCGTCGCGTCGGTGCTCAGCGCTGGCGTCAACTTGTACGCCATGGCGCTCATCATCGAGGTTCTGCTCGGCTGGCCGACCTGGGTGTCTGTCGTTGTCTCCGCAGGTTTCGTGCTCGTCTACATCTTCCTGGGCGGACTGTCGGGTGCCATCTACAACGAGGTCCTGCAATTCTTCGTCATCATCGCCGGCTTGATACCCATCGTGATCATCGGCCTCAAGGCCATGGGCGGTTGGAGTGGCTTAATGGAGAGGGTGACCAGCCAGCCTGGAAAGGAAAACCACTTCGAAACTTGGGCAGGCACTGCAGTAGGCAACTGGACCAACCCCCTCGGTGACTGGATCGGCATCGTCATGGGTCTGGGCTTCGTGCTCTCCTTCGGTTACTGGACCACAAACTTCGCCGAAGTGCAGCGTGCACTGTCTGCGAAGAACCTCTCGGCCGCAGAGCGGACGCCGTTGATCGGTGCCTTTCCAAAGATCTTCATCCCCTTCCTGACCATCGTTCCGGGACTCATCGCCGTCGCGCTCATTCCGAACATCGGTACGACTGAGGATCTGCCGTACAACATGGCGATCCCGGTTCTCATGAACGAGTACCTTCCGAACGGGGCGCTCGGTATCGCGCTGGCAGGTCTGCTGGCGGCGTTCATGGCCGGCATGGCGGCCAACGTCAGCTCTTTCAACACCGTGTTTACCTACGACATCTGGCAGGACTACGTACGCAAGCACCGACCCGATGGCTACTATCTGAACGTCGGCCGGGTCGTCACGGTCGCCGGAGTCCTGATCGGCATCGGGACAGCGTTCATAGCGGCTGGGTTCAGCAACATCATGAACTACATTCAGTCGCTGTTCTCATTCTTCAACGCGCCGGTGTTCGCGACCTTCCTTTTTGCGATGTTCTGGCGGCGTACGACGCCCTGGGCCGGCTTGTCCGGACTCGTCGCGGGGTTCCTCGGTGCCCTGTCGTGGCAATACCTCATCGGGCCGAACATCGCATACTTCTATCCGGGTGGTGACACCTCCGGCGAGATCAACGCCCAGATGCTCAACTTCTACGGAGCCATTGTCGCTTTTGTTGTTGATGCCGTCGTGACCGTGGTGGTCACGCTGTTCACCAAGCCCAAGCCAATCGAGCAGCTCGCCGGACTAGTCTGGGGAGTTCCAGATCCGGATGCAGGTGATCCGCACGAGGGCTATGTACGCCGTTGGTGGGAGTCGCCAAAGCTGCTGGGTTTCACCGCCCTCGGCATGGTCCTCGTCCTGACGATCATGTTCATCTAGCGGAAAGGAGAGGATGACCATGACAAGCTCAGAACCGACCCCCCATCGTCATCTGCCACACGGGTACGACAAGCTGCCACCCGACTTCCACAAGGTCGATACCCGGCCAGAGGGCGCCAGGGAGAGCGATGAATACGAGGCCACGCACTCGGCCGCCAGCAAGTTGTTTGATCTTCGCTACCTGATCGGTGGTCTGTTCACTGTGTACGGGATCATGCTCACTATTGCCGGATTCTTCACCTCAGCTGAAGACAGGGCGAAGGCGGCGGACATCAACATCAATCTGTGGCTTGGCATCTTCATGCTATTGATCGGCATCTTCTTCCTGGTTTGGGCGAGGCTAAGTCCGCAGAAACCGCCGGAGCCGAACCTAAGCGGTACCGACCGGCCGATGCCTCTTCACTGACCAACTAGACGGTTTCGAAGGCAGACATCATTCCCATGTCCTCATGCTCGAGATTGTGGCAATGCATGAGGAACCTTCCCGAGTACTCGGTGAACCGGACCGCGACATCGACATGCTCGGCTGGCCTAACATCCACGGTGTCTTTCCACCCGGCGTCGAAGGGCCCTGGCAGTCGGCCGCCACGGCCGATGACCTGGAACGGCGACAGGTGCACATGGACCGGGTGGTGCAGGTCCGTGCCGAAGCGCCAGATCTCTAACTCACCAAGCCGCGGCTGAGCGTCCATCCGTGCGGGATCGAACATTCGCCCATTGATTGCCCAGCCGAGGTGGTCGCCGGTTCGTCCGCGGGTAAACCGCCAGACTCGAGTGACCTTGGCGCGGGCCGGATCCAGCCGCTCGTAGTCGGCTAGCCGATCCGGCACACGGGCGTCGTCTCTCTCCCGGCGCGTGACCTGAAAGCGCACGACGCTGCCCATCCGGCCCGAATCGAGCCGGTTGAGGAGCGTGATCTCCTGGCCCGGCGCGTACGCGGAAAAGTCGACAACAACGTCGAACCGCTCGGCCGGAGCGATATCGATGGTCTCGTGCCGGATGGGACTGGGCAGCAGGCCGCCGTCGCCTCCGATTTGGACAAACGGCCTCCCGCCGGCAGGTTGCGGGTCGAGCGCGAGCTGGTAGCGGCGGGCATTGGACGCGTTGAGGATTCGCAATCGGTATTGAACGGCGGCCACCTCGAGCACCGGCCAAGGTGCGCCGTTGACGAGCATGACGTCCCCAACCACACCCTCCATGTGGCTGTCGGCAACTCCCGGTTCGTGCCGGAGCGTCGGGTCATTGGAGGGATAGCGAAGGCTTCCGTCCTCGGCGAACGACCGGTCGGTGATCATCAACGGAATTTCACGGTCTCCGCGAGGCAGCGGCAGCGCGTCCTCCTCGTCGTCGCGTACCAGATGGAAGCCAGCCAGACCGCGGTAGACCTGCGGACCGGTGAAGTCCATGCGGTGGTCGTGGTACCAAAGCGTGGCTGCGCGTTGATCCATGGGATAGACGTAGTTGCGGCTGCCTTCGGACAGATCCCCGGCTGAGAGGTGCCCGTCGTGGTGCCACTCGTGCGGGTCACCGTTAAGGGGCAGCACGACGTCGATGGGGTAGCCGTCGCTGTCGGCCGGAGTGTGGCCACCGTGCAGGTGAACGGCAATGGGAACCGCAAGCTTGTTCAGGTGGCGTACGACGGTTCGCCGGCCGCTACGCGACTCGATCGTCGGACCGGGGAACAGACCGTCGTAGCCCATGATCGGCGTGTCCAGCCCCGGCAGGATCTGGGCCATGGTCTCTCGCTGCTGGACCTCGTAGTAGTCGGTGGTGCCGTCGGTACGGCTTGGCCGCTTGACCGGTGGTATCGGCAACGGCACCTGGAACGGCTTCGGTGCCGGCAGGTCGCTGGCCATCAACTCCGCAGTCTGGGCGGTGCGAATGCCGCAGCCGGCAAGCAGGGCAGCCGCGCCCGATCCAGCAGCTAGCCCCATGAATCGGCGCCGTGACATGTTCATCTGCGGACCTCCTGTGCAATGGGTCCCTCGTCGGGTTTGGTGTTGCGGATGAAGAAAGCGAGACCGACGGTCGCGAGGCTGAGCAGCGCGGCGACGCGGAACGCAGTCTCGATTCCGCCGTTCAGTGCGGGAATCTCCGACTGACCCGCGTCGGTCAGCGCGGCAGTCCGGCCGGCCATGATCGCCACGAGGAGCGCTGTTCCCGCTGCACCGGCCACCTGCTGCAGCGTGCCCATGATCGCGCTGCCGTGCGAATACAGGTACGGCGGCAGCGGGTTCAAGCCCGCGGTGAACGCGGGGGTGAACAGGCATGCCAGCCCCAGCATCAGCCCCATGTTCAGGCTGATGAGCAACCAGATTGGCGTGCTCGGATCCCCAGTGCTGAACCGCCACATGGTGAAGGTGAGCAAGGCGGCGCCCGGAACGGTCAACACTTGCGGCCCGTGCCGGTCCATGATTCGGCCAACGGTCGGTCCGGCTAGGCCCATCAACAGACCGCCAGGCAGCAGTATGAGACCGGTTGCCAGCGCTCCGATACCGCGGACATTCTGCAAATAGATCGGCAGCAAGATCACCATGCCGAACAGCGCCAGCATCGCCAAGCACAGCAGGGCCAGGCTCAGACCGAACATCGGGTATCGGAACGCCCGCAGGTCCAGCAACGGGCTGTCGCCATGCCGGGTGAGTCGGAGCTGGCGCTGGCCAAAGATCACCAAGCAAGCCACGCCAAAAGTTATGAAGCCAAGTGCCACCGCCGGACCTGAGGCGCCCTTGCCCAGTTGGCTGAGTCCGTACACCAGCCCGCCAAACGCCGGAATCGAGAGCAGCGCCGAACGCAGGTCAAGCCGCTGGTGCCCGGCTTGTCCGACGTTCACCAGTCGGCGGGAGCCGTACGCCAGGGTCGCCAGGGCAATCGGCAGCACCAGTACGAACATGAACCGCCACGACAGGAACTGCAGGATCAGGCCGGACAGCGTCGGCCCAATCGCCGGTGCGACTGAGATCGCGATGCTGAGGTTGCCCATCACCGCGCCGCGACGCTCCACCGGGACCAGGGTGAGAACCGTGGTCATCAGCAGCGGAATCATCACTGCCGTACCCGACGCTTGCACGATCCGGGCAGGCAGCAACAGCCAGAACCCAGGAGAGATCGCGGCAAGCAAGGTCCGCCAGAGAACAGGCTCATCGCTAACAGGAAGACCGTCCGGGTGGAGATCCGCTGCAGCAAGGCCCCTGTGGTGGGAATCACCACGGCCATGGTCAGCATGAACGCGGTGGTCAGCCACTGCACCGTACGCGCCGAAATATCAAGATCAACCATCAGCCGGGGCAGCGCAACGTTCATGATCGTCTCGTTGAGGATCACGACAAATACTGCGACCAGCAAGATCCCGATGATCTGGCGATCCGGCGCCGGCAGACGTGAATCCGCGGCGCTCTGAAGCGATGTCGCCTGGTCGGTGGTAGCGGACATTAGGGCCCTCCAATACGTATCGACTTCCGCGTACGCCGCGCCGCCGGGCGGAACGACCACACCGCAAGGACGACCGCTGTTGCCACGATGGCGACGCCGAGGGGGATATGGATCGCGAGTATTCGGAGGGCGCCTACGGCGATCTGAGTGATGACGGCGACGAACAGCGCCACCAGGGCCAAAGCCGGCCAGCCAGTACCGCGACCCGCGAGCCAGTACAGAACCGCTGCGGCGAACGCTGCGATCGTGGTCAGAAGTACGACGCCCGCGACCCCGCCATGGATCGCCAGCGCGTCGAAGTCGCCGGACAGGTAGCGCCCGGCGAGTACGGGTTGCGCGACGGCCGCCACGGCCTGAACCGTGAGCGCGGCACGGAGTAGCCAGAGCGTGGCTCGGGGTTTTGGTGCCGGCGCTGGCGAAGTTGGGTTGGGAGCCGGCGCGGTAAGCGTCGTCGTCATGTGGCCTCTCCTTGACTTGCGCACGTCCAATGAGGTCGATCGTTGGCGTACGAAGAGGCGGTTCCAATACGGCTAGCTCGTCTCATTGGGGTTCGGTTATCCGAAGCTTCCGCATGACGGCGCAGGAGTGTGGCTAACCGTATTGATTGCTGCTGGATGGTGATCAACAATGCGCTCGTGGGGCCTAGCGTCTTCGTCGTTGATGATCATGTCGGTTTCCGTGAGTCCGCCCGCCGTCTGCTCGAGATGGAGGGCTATACGGTCGTTGGCGAAGCCGACGATGGTTGCTCGGCTTTGCTACGGGTACAGCAGCTGCGGCCGCAGATCGCACTTGTCGACGTACATTTGCCGGATATCGATGGTGTGGAACTTGCCAGTCGCTTGCGGGAGCTCGCAGATCCGCCGACGGTCATCCTGATCTCCAGCCATGACGGCGGCGAGCTGCGGCCCGTGATTGCCAGCAGCGGTGCTTGCGGGTTTGTACCCAAGTCCGAGCTGTCGCGGGAGGCGATTGAAAGGCTTCTGCGATGACCAGGCACGGCTTGATTCGATTCGCGGTCGGCGCCGCCGGCTTCGTCGCCGGAGTTGTTCCGCTGCTCTTGGCCATCAATAGTCCGGGCGGAGCCCATCGGGCCGTGATCGCGGCCATCGGCCCGGTGATCGGGTGGGCGTTCATCGGTACCGGGCTGTACGCGTGGGCGCGGCGCCCAGCCAATCGCATCGGTCCACTCATGATCGCGGTCGGATTCAGCTTCTGCGTCGCCAGCCTGTCCGTGGCACAGCAGCCATGGCTCTTCGCAGCCGGCCTGCTCTTTCTTCCGCTCCCGTACGCGATCTTGACGCACATCCTGCTCGCGTTTCCAACCGGCGAGCTCAACAGCCGGGCTGAGCGAGTGATCGTGGCGCTGAGCTATCTGAGCGCGACGGTCGGACACTGGGGCGCGGTGATGTTCCAAAACACCCTCCGACAGGGCATCCCGCGCAACCCCTTGCTCGTTGCCGACAATGTGGCTGTCCTCCTCACGCTGTACCGGCTGCGGTTCATGTTGGGTGTTGTCCTGCTGGTAGCTCTCGCCGTGGTTCTAATCCGCCGCTGGCGCGCGGCGTCGATGTCACAGCGGCGAGCGCTTGCACCCGTGCTGCTCAGCGGCGGTTTGGCTATGGGTTTGATGGGCGTCTGGTATCTGGCAAGCCTGGCGCGACTCCCTGAAGGCATTGTTGATCGCCTGTGGGAAGTCAGGGTTGTGGCACTTGCCGTCGTACCCTTCGCGTTCCTCGGCGGCCTGCTGCGTAGCCGGGTGGCGCAAGCCGGAGCCGTGAGCCGGCTGGTAGCACAGCTAGGTGAGGAGAGCCCCCGACGCGGCAAGCTCCGTGACGTGCTGGCTGAGGCGCTTGGCGATCCGACACTCACGCTGGCGTACTGGTTGGAAGAACGCGGGGAGTACGTGGACTCCGACGGCCGTACGGTCGAGCTCCCGGTGGAGAGCTCGGGACGGACGTACACCGTGGTGCACCGCCACGGCGTACGTATTGCGGCGCTAATCCACGACGCGTCGCTGGCTGATGAGCGCGAGTTGATCAAGGCCGTTGGCGCAGCGGCGTCGCTGGCCCTGGAGAACAAGCGACTCGATGCGCAGCTGTACGCCAAGATCGAGGAATTGCAGCAGTCCCGGGCGCGAATTGTGGAATCAAGCGACGCCACCCGCCGCCACATCGAGCGCGATCTCCACGACGGTGCCCAACAGCGTTTGGTTTCGTTGGCACTGACCCTGCGTGTGGCCCGTTCGCGGCTTCGTGACGAGCCGGAGCGTGCCCAGCAGCTGCTCGAATCGGCGAGCCGGGAACTGGACATGGCGCTTGCTGAGCTGCGTGAGCTCGCCCGCGGAATCCACCCAGCGGTGCTGTCCGAACGCGGCCTCGACGCAGCGCTTGACGGAGTGGCGGAACGGGCGCCTCTTCCCGTTGAACTGATCGACACACCAGCCGAGCGCTTGCCCGAGCAACTTGAGGCGGCTGCGTACTTTGTCGTGGCGGAGGCCGTCACCAACGTCGCAAAGTATGCCGACGCCAGCCATGCCACGGTCTCGGTGCAACGCGACAACGGCCACGTGATGGTCCAAGTTGCCGACGACGGACGCGGCGGCGCGGATCCCGCTAGGGGAAGCGGGTTACGCGGGTTGGCTGACCGGGTGTCCGCACTCAACGGGCGTCTCGAGGTGTTTTCGGAGCCTGGTCGAGGTACGACGGTAAAGGCCACGATCCCATGCGGGTAGTTGTTGCTGATGACTCGGTTTTGCTGCGGAAGGGCGTCACGCGGCTCCTGCAGGATGCCGGCATGGAGGTTGTCGATCAGGCTGAGGATGCCGAGCAGCTGGTGCGTACGGTGCTCGGGCACCAGCCGGACGCTGCGATCATTGACATCCGCATGCCGCCCACCTCGACCGACGATGGCCTGCGGGCAGCGTTGGAGATCAAGCAGAAGCTACCGAAGACCGGCGTGTTGATCTTGTCGCAGTATGTTGAGACCGGCTACGCCCTGAAGTTGATCTCCGACTGCGCCAGCGGCGTCGGCTACCTGCTCAAGGACCGGGTCAGCGACATCGAAGGGTTCGTGGACGCAGTCCGGCGCGTCGCCGATGGCGGCTCGGTGATTGACCCTGAGGTCGTTGCCCATCTGGTGGGTCGGCGGCGGCGCCGGGACCCATTGGCCGCCCTAACCGCCCGCGAGCGGGAAGTGCTGCAGCTCATGGCGGAGGGACGTTCGAACCAGGGCATTGCCGAGCGACTCGTGGTTACCGAGCGTGCTGTGGAAAAGCACGTGACGAGCATCTTTGACAAGCTCGAATTGGCGCCGACATCCGATGATCACCGGCGGGTGATCGCCGTGGTGACGTTCCTGAAGGCGTCTAGCAACTAAGCTGGCGCCTACTGGTTCCACCGCAGCAAAGCTGCTGCTGGAGCACCTCCCATGGTGGCGGCTGTCGCGACGGCAATCTCAGCGTCGGTCAGGCACGCCGCGGCAACGAGGGCCTGATCGGCACGGACCTCCCAGTCAGGGGCATTGACGCCGAGATTCAGGCCCGGATGATCACTCGGCCGTAGCATGAAGTCGGCCGCTGCTTCTGGATCAAGCATCAGTCGCTCAACTTGGCCGCGTACGAAGGCGTCAGCAACATCGCGAACACCGACCGCAAACGACTCCCCGCGTCCCATTCTTTCCTTGAGCTCGTGAACCAGCCGCAGTTGCCTGGCGACGACCACGTCTCTGAGGACCGATTCGACGTCTGCTGCCAGTGCGTCGTCACCACCGTCGACCGGTCTGCCGGCCCGGTCGAGGATTCGCAATTGAGCGGTAATCGTGTCCGGCAAATCCTCGCTGACAAGGCTGCGCGAATGCTCGTCGCCGGCCAAGATCACGACATCGGGTCCGGTGCGTACCTGCCGCTCGATCTCGGCGGCGACTTCGGCGGCGTTCCGAGCCCAAACGGTTTCCGCGGAGCGCTGCCAATTCAGATGCGACCAGCCCCCGCCGCGTACCTTGTGCTCATATTTCGAGGGCTCGCCCACCGTAGCCTCACGCTCTGGACCCATGTCGTCTGCCGAGTAGCTGGTGACGTCCCCACCTTCATGATCAACAAGAGCCAGCACGAATGGGACCTGCTGATAGGCGTCCCTCAGCCAGGCCGCCACATCAGGCAGTGGACCCCAGGTCGACACCGGTTGTGCATGGTGACTGCGTGTCAGCTCATCGAATAGGATTCCGCGCTCGGTGGCTACCACACAGCGGCTGATGGGTGCCGGCTGGCCGGTGCTCTCCATCAGTCTGCCCTCGACTGCTTCCAGGACCTCCGACGGTGCGCCCTGCTCGGCAAGGTCGTCACATACTGCGCGTACCGCAAGTTCCACGACCCGATTGCCCTGCTCTTGGTCTCGACTCACCTCGACATACGCACTTGCGAAGGGACCCGGATCGGCGTAAACGGAAGCCAAACGATCACTTTTCATACTGGTGCTCGTACCCAGGCCTGGGCGTAAGCAATCGATGACGCACTATCCGGTCGCGTGGGCCGCTTGATTCGGTGCTGGATGGGGTACCTGCCAGTCATGGCTTCCCAGACTCGAACGACAACCGATCATGACGAGATCCGCCGCTGGGTAGAGGAGCATGACGGCTCGCCGGCCGCCGTGCGCGGCACCGAGCGCAAGAATTCGCCCGGTGTGCTGCGGTTCGATTTCCCTGGTGGCGCTGGGGAAGACGAGCTGGAGCACATCAGTTGGGATGAGTGGTTCGACGCGTTCGATGGCAACAAGCTGGCCTTGCTGTATCAAGAGCAAAAAGCCAGTGGTGAGGACAGCACATTCTTCAAGCTCGTGAATCGGGACAAGTCCTAACCAAGCACGGCGACGAGCTGATCAAACACTCCAGGCGCGCCAGCGATGATGCGACCGCCGTAAAGCAGGCTGTTGTCGGAAACATAGTCGTTTACCAGAGCGCCGGCCGATCTGCAGACCGCGATGCCGCCCAGGCAATCCCAGGAGTTGATGTGGGCTTCTACATAGCCCAGCAAACGGCCGCACGCGACATCGCATAGGCCGAGTGCGCCAGAGCCGCTGCGAATAAACATTCCTCCGGCGTGTAACAGGCGGTCCAGCACCGGTACCACCTGGTCCGGCCGAAGCCGTGGATTGCATCCAAGGTAGGTAAGGCCGTCCATCAATGACTCTGTCTTGTGCGGAGCAATCGGCCGTCCGTTGAGTTCGGCCGTCCGCCCTATGCCGCCGACGAACAATTCGGCTGCTGCCGGATTGTTCACCATGCCGAGGTGGACTTCGTTGGACTTGACGTAGGCGATCGAGATGCACCAGGCGCTCAGACCGCTAAGGAATGGCTGGGTCCCATCGATTGGGTCGACCACCCAGATTCCTGAACCGTCACTGCCTTTGACATGCCCGGTTTCTTCGCCGAGGTAGGCATCGTCGGGATATTCGGCAAGTAGCCGTTCTTTGATCAACTTTTCTACAGCGAAATCTGCGTCGGACACCATGTCTCGGGCGCCCTTACTCATGATCGAGAGCTCACCTAGATTGTTGAAGTATTGCAGCGCAAGATCACCAGCTTCGATGATCAAATTCTTCGCGAAATCGAATCGATCGTGCTCGGTAGATGTTTGCATGATCATCATCTCCACAGCCATGCGGCGCCGCGTACGCCACTGGAGTCGCCGTGCATTGCTTTCACCATGGGGGTATAGAAGCACGGGGAAAATGTTTCGTCGGCAAGTCTCGGTGGGAGATCGCGGTACAGCTCGTCGATATTCGCCATGCCACCGCCGAAGACCAAGATGTCGGGATCCAAGGTGTTGACCACCAACGACAGCCCGCGAGCGACCCGATCCACGTATCGATGCCAGACGAGTTTGGCAAGTCGATCACCGTCTCTCATGCGAGGGATGATCTCTGCAGGGGCAAGCGGCTGAGAAGGTTCCAAATGCGGCGTCGCTTCGCGCAGCTTGGAGATCGGTTGGCCGTCGTCGTCGATGGCAATGGCTTCGATCTTGGTGCCGCCCCAGTCAACGCCCACCAGCATTGCTGATCTCCGCCTTCCCGAAACTGAATACAGCTCAAGACAACTCTGTCAACTGAGGGCTTCGCAAACTGCAGTCTCCGCTCCACTCCGCATCACTTCCTTGGACGTCGCAGCAGCTGCAGATGATGCGGAGACGGAGCAACTGATGCGGAGTGAACCGAATGGGCAGCGCCGAGGTGCCCTAGCGTTCCGAGATGCGATGCCTCGAGCCGGCTCCCGACGCGCCGCCACCAACAGAGACCGCCGTCATTGTGGCGGTGCCTGAGGCGGAGCCAGTGGTTGAGCAACATCGGCGAATGCTAGATCCGGCGGCTGGGTGGGGTGTACCTGCCCACGTCACCGTGCTGTATCCGTTCGTGCATCCCAGTGCCGTCAATGAGGATGTCATCGCCAGACTGCATGCAGTGATCAGGTCCACCAGCGCGTTCTCATGCCAGTTCGCGCGAACTCGGTGGTTTGGTGATGAGGTGTTGTGGCTGGAACCGCTACCGGCTGATCCCTTTCGGACGATGACACTGGCGGTCTGGGAAGCGTTCCCGCACTATCCGCCCTTCGGTGGTGCGTACGACGAGGTTGTTCCTCACCTCACCGTGGCTCAGCGTTCATCGAGTGGAAAACCGCCAATGCAGGCCGCGGAAGGTGACGTACAGTCGCGGCTGCCGGTATCTGCATTTATCGACCGTGTCCTGCTTGTTGCGGGCACTCAAGCTGCCGACTCCTGGCGGACGCTGAGCGAGATTCCACTCACAAGTTGAAATAGGGCTCGGCGCTCTGCCGGGTCGGCAATGGTTCAGAATGCATGGACCGCCGCTCATCTCGCGGATGTGCCGTCGACATAGCGCGATCGCACAAGCATCTGATCAGATGTATGTCTACAAGATCTACGGTGCTCGGGGCCAACGCTGAGGAGTAGACCTTGGGTCGCGGTCAGAGTGAGTACAGCGTCTGGCATCGTCAGGAGGCGCTTCGTCTTCAACGACAGAGCGCTGCTGCAGAGGAGACGGCCGAGCGACAGCGCAGACTTCGGGAAACTGAAGATGGTAAGGCCACTGCACAGCGACTGAACGAAGATCTGAGTGCTCAAGTCGGGCGACTCGAATCCATCCTTCGGCGTGGTCTCGACAGGGAAGCTGCGATCGACCTAAACACCCTCGTTAGGGGCGATGAGTTTCCGCCGCTGGACCTCGGGTCCGACCCTGTTGCCGCTTCACCTCCTGCGTGGAAGGCCCCGCCCGAGCCGGCCGCATTCACAGGATTGTTTGGCGCAAGAACTCGCTACGAACAGAGGTTGGCTGCTGCTCGCGACGCGTTCGAGCGGGCACAGGTCGACTACGACCGAGCTGAGGAGGCACGCCAGGAACGGGTGCATGAACAAACGGCACGTTATGAGGCAGCTCGGCGGGCGCATGAGGATGAGGTGGCCCGACACAACCGTCGCTTAGCAGAACTCGCATCTGGGTTGCGAAACCGCGACCGCGAAAGTGTTCAGTGGTACCTCGAGTTGACCCTGTCGCGAACCTTCCTCCCCGAGGGTGTCCCGCACGTAGCGGAACTTGCCTACTCGCCGCAGGGAGAACAGGCTGTCGTGCGTTTTGAGCTGCCCTCAGTTGAGGTGATCCCGCCAGTGGACTCTTACACGTATGTGGCTACTACTTCGACGCTGCGCGAGAAGAAACGTCCTATGGCCGAGATAGCCCAGCTGTACCGATCGGTAGTCAGCCAGATCACCCTGCTATATATGCGAGATGTCTTCGAATCCGACCCCGAACTCGACAATGTGGAACTAGCTGGTCACGTACGCTCAGTTAATCCTGCGACGGGTCAATGGGAGTATCCCTGCTTGGTCAGTGTCGCGACAGATCGCGCGACCTACAGCACACTCAGTCTGCATGACGTGCGCCCCGACGTCTGCCTCCATCATCTGAACGCTCTCGTCTCTCGCCATCCGCATCACGTCGAAGCAGTCACTCCAATCCGTGACTTTGATCTTGCTCGTTACTCATTCGTTGAAAATGTCGACGTTGTTGCCGGCCTTGATTCCCGGCCGGACTTAACCAAGATGTCGCCGACTGAGTTCGAGCACTTTGTTAGACAGCTGTTCGAGGCGAGCGGGTTGGAAGGGTGGACTACCCAGCGTTCGGGTGATGACGGTGTCGACGCCGTAGTGATCAACCGCGACCCTCTGGTTGGGGCCTCACTATCGTCCAAGCCAAAAGGTATCTGGGGGTCATTGGTGTTAGTCACATTCGCGAGCTCGTTGGCGCCATGGACGAGAAGCGCGCCGGTCGCGGAATCCTCGTCACGACGTCGTGGTTCGCGAGTGGATGCTGGACCAAGGCATCGGAGAACGGCCGGGTCGAGCTCATTGACGGCCCGCGGCTCCGGCACTTGGTAAAAGAGCATTTGCAGAAGGATGTCTTGGTAGCCCCGCCAACACCACGGTCGCGCACGTGGCATCCATAGCGCGAGGATGTTGGTCCAAACCGCAGGTAGCCTCGCCATTGACAAGTGTTGTCGAACGATCCCCAATCAGGAACGCGCCGGAGCCTGGTGCGGGTTTGTCACCGCATCAGCCAAATCTTCGGGAGGGTGCGCCCGACACGCTGCGATGATCGCAGCCATCGTCTTCCGGAATCTTTCGCGATCCTCCGGTGTAAGGCTCGACAGAAGCTTTTCGAGTTCCGCAGTTACCTCGCTGTGGAAGGCGCTTGCTGACTGTTGGCCCGTCTCAGTAAGGGCTACGTGCAAGGCGCGCCGGTCGCCGCGTACGGGGGTCCGCTTGGCCAAGCCCCGACGCTCAACCCTGTCCACTAGTCCAGTAAGCGCGGCCTTCTCCACGCCAAAACACTGCGCTAGATCGGCCATTCCCCGTGGCCCCTCAGCGAGGATGCACAACAGCCTGGCCTGAACCGGCGTCAGGCCGTGGCGTTGAGAGATCTGTGCATAGAGGCCGTGTACGAGGCCTGATAGTTGAAGCAGCCCCGTGCTGGCGTCTGGAGCGGCCTCAATCGGACCACTAGTAGTTTGCGGGCCGCCCTTCACGAAGCTACCGTACATGATAGAGATAGTTAATGGCACGTACAGTATGTGTAGTTAAGTATGAGAGGAGTCCCCATGTCCTTCAATCAAGAAGAGGTTGTCTATCTGCAGGGCCAACGACTCGCGCGCATTGCCACTGTCGCACCCGACGGTCAGCCGGATGTGATGCCGGTGGGATATCAGTTCGACGGAAAGCACATCTATGTCGGCGGCATGAATCCGGCCAACACGCGCAAGTTCCGCAACGTGCGGTCCGGGAACAGCAGAGTTGCTGTGGTTATCGATGATCTGGTGGCCGTTAGTCCTTGGACGGTACGCGGCATGCGGATCTACGGCAACGCGGAGATCGTCGATCGACAGGAAGGCCAGTTCGGCCCGGGCCACTACATGCGGATTACGCCTACCGCTTCGTGCAGTTGGAACCTCGATGGGCGTCCGACCCGGCACGACCGACCGGTGATCTATCGGCGAGCCGTTCACGAAGCTGCGGTCACGCAGAGCGCGTAGGGAGAGGAGCACAAAATGACCGAAATGGCACCGGTGCTGGTCGTTGGCGGCACAGGAATGCTCGGTGGACAGGTGGTTAGCGAACTGCTTGCCCGCGGGAAGCGCGTACGCGCGTTGGTGCGCCCGGCCTCGGACGCAAAGCGCCTTGAGGAGGCTGGCGTGGAGATCGCGCGCGGCGACATGATGGATCCTCCATCGCTTTTGCGGGCGATGAACGGCTCGGATGCGGTCATCACCACAGCGGCTGGCTACACGCGTCACAGCAAAGGCGACACCGACGAAATCGACAGGATCGGCAACCGCAACCTCGCGGAGGCTGCGAGCCGGGCCGGCGTCCGCAGATTCGTATTGACCAGCATCCTGACGTGCGACCAGACGCCGCAGGTGCCGCACTTCTGGCACAAGAAACTCGCCGAAGATCGGCTGGAGGAGCTGGGCGTGCCTTTCGTATCCCTGCGGCCAGGGGCGTTCCTGGACATGATGACTCAAATGGGTGGTGACCCCTTCGCAAAGCGTCGGCTGATGTGGTTCGGCTCTCCGACCATCCCGCTTACTTTCGTGCTCACCAAGGATTTGGCGGCCTACCTGGCCGACGCCGTTGACGCACCAGGTGTCGATGGCCAGCGCATCGATATCGGTTGGGATCGCCCAGTCAGCATGCGGCAGATAGCGCAACTTTCTGGGCGGCTGCTGGATCGGCACATCCGAGTGCTGCCATTCCAGCGGGGGTGATCAAGGCAGCTGGAGCCGTGGTGGGTCGGTTTAATCCCATGGTTAAGGACTTGACCGAAATGATGCGCTGGTTCGAGACCGGAGGGTACGTCGCTGACCCGACTCGTCAGCGGGAGGTGTTTGGCCCGGTCCCCACCGCTGAGAACGCGATCGCCAGGCTGGTCCGCAGCTTGGGGCATGAGATCGACCTTGATTGGAGCGACGTCCGCTGAAAACGTCACTCCAGTGGAACCTGACACCTTCCAATCAGTCGCGACGGGCGCACGGCGGTCGAAGCTGGAGTGACGTTATCAGCGTTCCAAGGGCATGGGCAGGGGCGTAACAAACCAGCGACACGCGGATTCTGACAACGGGCGACGGCCTCGGCCGCCCGATACGATTTGGCTATTGTGAGTCGGACGGGGGGCTTGAAGTGGAGCTGATGCTCGTTGGACTTCAGGCTGGCCCGGACGGAGCGTTGGTGGTGGCTGTCTTGGTCATCCTCCTTCTTTTTTGGGCGCTGTCCCGCTAAATCATTCAGGTCATACGATTGGGCGGAGTCCGGTCGTGCTGCCGGAAAGCAATCGATAAAGGGAACCGATGTCGACGAAGTTCGAGGCGTTCGCCGCACTGCACGTGCCGGGTGATCCGGTGGTCCTCTACAACATCTGGGACGTCGGCAGCGCACAGGCCGTCATCCGTGCCGGAGCCAAGGCACTCGCCACCGGCAGCCATCCGGTTGCCGACGCGAACGGCTGGTCCGACGGGCAGGGGGTGCCAATCGATTTCGCGTTGGAGAATGCCAAGCGCATCGCCGACTCGACCGAGCTGCCGCTGACCGTCGACTTCGAAGGCGCCTATTCCGATGACCCAGACCAGGGTGCCGACAATGTCGCGCGGCTGGCCGCGACGGGCGCCGTCGGTTGCAACTTCGAAGATCAGGTTATCGGCGGCGAGGGCCTGCACCCGCTCACGTTGCAGACGAAGCGCATCGAGGCGATACGCCGAGCCGTCGGGGACCAGTTCTTCATTAACGCTCGCACAGACCTCTACATCAAGACGCAGACGCATGACTTAGCGCTGGTTGACAAAGCGATCGAGCGCGGCAAGGCCTTCGCCGACGCTGGCGCCAGCGGCTTCTTCGTCCCTCGCCTCGCCGATCCCCGGCAGGTCGAGCGGATTGTCAAGGAAGTCCCGCTGCCGCTAAACCTGATCGCTTTCCCCGGCGCGCCCGCAAAGGACGATTGGGTGAATGCCGGTGTTGCGCGTATCAGCCATGGACCGCATCCTCATCGGGCGCTAATGGCGAAACTGGAGGAGATGGCCAGAGCCGTGATCGCTTGATCAGGCTTGAAGCCAGCCGCACGCCGTGCCGCCCTCTGATGATCGAGAGAGTCGTCCAGTCCGACGACGATCTCATTGCTCATCTCGTGCCTCCAGTTGGCAACCTCGGCGTCCCCTACACCTTCGACGTTGATGGGCTGACACCTTTCGCGCAATTGCTGCTCGTCGTGGCAACGTCGTTCATGACTCGAGGTGGCGCTTCAGGCCTACCAAATTGCCTTCTCTTGGCGTCGGCCGTGGCGAGCGCGCGCGCTGCCGCAGGCAGGTACCACGCCTCGGCGTACCCGCCCGGAGGATTCGCCCAGTTCAGCGTCTGATCCACATGTAAACAGAGCGGCAGCTCCACACAGTCGTCGGGGACAGACCGCTGGACAGAATCTGTTTCTTGAACTGGCGGACCGCGATCTCGTAGTAGGCGACCGCTCCTCGCGACGTCGGCGGCACTTGAGGCGGAATCACCAAGGGCGTCTGGTACTTCGGGATGCTCCGATGCCTTGTTCAGGCCAGCAATTGCTGAAGGAACTCGAGCAACCCCGACGGCCCCTCGACGATGACATCGGCCTGCTCGATGAGTGCGGGCGGGGCCTCGGCAGAGTCCACTGCGACGCGAAGCGCGTCGCCTCCATGAGCTCGCAGCTCCAGCGCCGCAGCAAATGCAGAAAGGTCACCGAGATCGTCCCCAGCCACAAGCACGCTGCGGGCGCTCGACTCGCTGATGACCCGACGAACAGCATCGCCCTTGTCGCTGTGTACCGCTGGGCGCAGCTCCCACACCAGCTTGCCGAGTACGACCTCCAGTCCGTGTTGGTCAGCGACCTGGCGAGCTGCTTCATCGATTGCCGCCGCCCATCGGGCGGGATCGGCTACGCGCCGGGTATGGATGGCAACGGCGTACTGCTTGTCCTCTAAATATGCGCCGCTGTCACGGACTGCCGCGTGGTCACGAAGGTCCTGCTGGGCCGCGATTACCACCGGACGTGCCCCCCTTAGCCGCGGATCCACCCACACGCGCCCGTCCCGGATCTCTTGCAACCCGTACAGCCCGAGATAACGCAGTCCCGCGGCTGCCACATGCTTGGCCAAGTACTCAGCCGGGCGTCCGGAAAGCAGAGCGACCGCAGCAAATCGGGCGGCCAGCTGACCGAGCAGCTCGACCGTTCCGGGCAGCGGTCTGGCCTCGTTCGGATCATCGACAATCGGGGCCAATGTGCCGTCGAAGTCCAGGCACAAGGCAGACGCCTCCGCGTGCGCGGCGACTCGAGCAGCGTGCTCGGCGAGCAGCATCGGAGGAGTTTTCGTCATGGTTACCGGTCCAGTGGGAAGGTATGACGCGCGCCCGGGTGCAGCTCAACGGTCTGCTCGCGCACCGCAACGGTGATGGGTGCAACCACGCCCGCGCGGGAACTGATCTCGACACGGTCCTCGGAGAACACGAGCTCGACGCGATGGCCGCGATAGTGCACGCTAAAGCGCACTTCTCTGATCTGTGGCGGCATTGCCGGATCGAATCGCAGTACTTGTCCTTCGGCACGCATACCGGTCAGGCAGCGCATCACTAAATCCACCGTGCCAGCCATTGCGCCGAGGTGAATGCCCTCCGCCGTCGTGCCGCCTTGGACATCGGCGACATCGCTCTGAAAGGCCTCTTGGAGAAATCGCCAGGCCTTGTGGGGGGCGTACCGGGCCAGAATCCACGCGGTCACAACGGTGCTGAGCGTTGAGCCGTGCGAGGTACGTGCCAAGTAGTAATCGACAGTCCGTGCCAGCTGTTCCTCACTTACCTCGTGGCCGAGATCAGCAAGCAGGCCGCCGAGCTCGTCCTGCGCCAGCAGGTACAACAACATCAGTACATCGGGTTGTTTGGAGACCTTGTAGCGATTCGTGCTGTCGCCTTCAGCTTCAAGAACCCGATCCAATCGTTGGATGTTGCCGTACTTGTCCCGGTAACCCTCCCAGTCGAATTCGAGAAGCTGCTCGTAGCCCTCGAATTGGCTCAGCACACCGTCGGCGTGAAACACCACGGTCATCTTCCGGCTGATGTCTCTCCACCGTTGCAGCTCCTCGTCGCGGATCACCAGCTCCTCCACCAACTCCTGGCGATAGTGAGGCGGCAGCTCCCGCAATGCCTCCAATGCTCGCTGCAGCACCCAGACCGCCATCACGTTGGTGTAGGTGTTATTCCGCAAGCCCACCTCATCGGAATCGGGATAACCGTCGTGGTACTCGTCCGGCCCCATCACCCCCTTGATCTCGTAACGATCCGTGGTGCGGTTGTACGTGGCGATGCTGGACCAGAACCGGGCGATTTCGATGAGCAGCTCGAAGCCGGTGAAGCGCAGGAAATCAAGACTTCGTGTGACCATATAGTGCTGCCAGACGTTATAGGCGATCGCGATGTTGACATGGCGTTGGCGGTGCGAGCGGTCGGGCAGCCACCGTCCCGATATCGGGTTGAGGTGTAGCCGTTGGGTCTCCTCCCGTCCGTTTGAGCCGCTTTGCCAGGGGAAAATGGCACCGGCGAAGCCTTCATCGCGCGCCGCCGCTCGAGCGGCGCCGAGTCGGGCGTACCGGTAGTCGAGTAGGGCAGCGGCGAGCCAAGGACGCTGAAAGTTGATGTACGGGAAAATGAACAGCTCATCCCAGAAGATATGACCCCGGTACGCCTCCCCGTGCCAACCTCGCGCTGGCACTCCGACATCCAAATGCGCACGACGCGGCGAGACGGTTTGCAGTAGATGGAAGATATGCAGGTGTAGCACCGTCGCGGTCCATTCGTTGGCGCTATCCATCTCGAGGTCGCACCGGTTCCAGGCCCTTTGCCAGGCGCGTTGATGGCTGCTCAGGAGCTCGGCGAAGCCCGGAGCTCTGGCTACTGCGAGGCGTGCGTCCAGGCCGCTTTCAGAGATCCCCGGATCGCGCGAGGTATAGAGCGCGACGATCTTCTCGACTGTCACCGGCTGCCCCTGCTGCAGCTCGAAGGTGAGGTCGTGGGCAATGAATCCGGGCTCGGAAACAAGCGTGCGGTCCACCTCTGCAATCTCGCCTTTACGCAGCACCCTGCTCCGGGTGGCGAGGGCGACCCGTACGTGTGACTGGTTTGTCTCAACCTGAAGATCGATCGTTTCCTTATCGACTTCAGTCGCGCCCAGGGTCGTCAAGTGTTGGCCGTTCAGGTCGCGATATCGCTTGACGCCAGCGTTGACGATCCTGCCATCCAGCCCGGACCGGATCTGGATGCTGTTCGAGCAGTTCTCAGCCGTGAACTCCGTCTCAAGGCCGGCCAGGTGTTCGTCTTCACGGCTAACGAAACGACGCTGCACTATTTTGGTACGCCGCCCCTGAGCGTCTTGCCAAGTGAAGCGGCGGATCAGGGTTGCATGTTTCATATCCAATTCAAGGTGGTGGTCTTCGACGCCGGGCTGTTGCATGTCGACCCATGGACCGCCGGCGATTCGGAACTTCAGCGGCAGCCAGTTAGGCAAGTTGACCAAGTCCTCGTTCTCCACCTGTCGGCCTGCGATCTCGCTGGTCAACCGGTTGTAGAGGCCGGCCACATAGGTTCCCGGATAGTTAACGTCGTCGGCCTTGGCCTCGGGCAGAGCGCCACGGGTCACGAAGTACCCATTGCCCAGCGCGCATAGCGCCTCGCGCAACCCTTGGCGCGCCGGGTCGAAGTCCTCATATACCAGTGTCCATACGTCGGGCGGCCGCTCGCTGTATCGCCGCCGGATCTCCTCTGCGGCCTGCAGTTCCTCCAGTCGGCCCTCGAAGAGAGCGGGAAGGGAGACGTCGTCCAATGTCGTCACTACCAGGTCGGCGCCGATGTCGGCCAACTGCTGCTGGTCGCCAAGGCGAGCGACGCCGATGGCGGCGAAGCCGCCAGCCTTAGCCGCCTCCACCCCGCTCGTCGCATCCTCGATGACGAAACACGCCTCTGGGGTGAGTCCGAGCTCTTCCGCGGCGGTCAGGAAGATTAAGGGGTCGGGTTTCCCACGCGGAAGCTCGCGGCCGGAGATGTCGGCATCGAACAGCTCCTCCAGGATCATCCCGCTATGTATGAAGCCATAGTCGAGGCGTTGCTCGGCGGTGAAGATGTCGAGTCGAATTCGTTCGAGCAGCAGCCTGGCGTTTTTCGATGAGGACGCCGCCGCTACCCGAATCCCGGCGTTCTTGAGAGCGAGGATGAACCTCAACGCGTCAGGAAAGGCCCTGAACCGGCCTTGCTCGATGAGCAGGACGACGCGCTCTTGCTTGACGGCCGCGTACTGTGCGGTCCGGTGGTCCACATCGGGCACGCCGAAGTACTCAAGCGCGGCCCGGGCGCCTGCCAATCGCGGTTTGCCGGCCACGAGTTGCTGGTACACCTGGGTCGTAAATCGCTCGGCGGTCCAGCTGGTCCGGTCCCGGATGTCGCGCCAGTCGCCCTCAAACAGCTCCCTGAGGGATTCCTGCCACGCCAGCTCGTGCGGTGAGTCGACGAGCACCCCATCCACGTCGAATATCGCACCCTCGTACGCCATTAGCCCACCACATCCTCTGAGCTGTTGTGTATCGCTCCGCAGGATGTAAACATCCCACGCTACGTGGGATTCTGACGCTGTAGATGGCGCGATGCCATGTACAGCGTCAGGAACCTGGGTACAGCTCGATCGGGTACGCCCACAGAGTCGCTAGCAACGCGGTTTGTTTATAGGTTGCGAACTCGCCCGCGTTGTTCCAAGACGGTGGCTTCAACCCACCGCTGAGTGCGTCAATGGATGCGTGCAGCCGAAACTCAACACGGCCGAAGCCTCATCCGAGGGTGCCGATTCCGTCGTCAGACGGGAACGCGGGCTGGCCATCGCCTTGGTGTCGTTAGCCCTTGGGATGGCAGCCAATTCGGTAATTGGTCCCCTTGGCCTCGGTCTGATGCGCCGCCCTGCTGCCGCCGGCCGACAGCCACACGCCCACAGCGAACGCGATCACCAGCAAGGTCGTGCAGAGTGAGCCAGGTCAATGCCAGTGGGCGGACCGGAGAGCCGTAGGCGGACAGCTCGCTGATCGCTTGATCCTGGAAGCTGTAGCCGTCATATAGCAGACCGGAGACCAGGTCGCCAACGGCGTAGACCGCCACCGCCCCGATCCCGGCAAAAAGCAGCCACCTGCGAAGCCGCTGTCCCTGCCAGGCGTGTTGGATGACCTCACCGGAAGACTCGACACTCGATAGTGCGGTCATGGTTGACCTCTCTCGCATCACTCTCAATACCAGCTTCCGACTGCAACCCGGGCGTTACCACAGGCGAAGGTCAGCTCCGCGATCCCACTCCGCATCACTTGCTGGGACTTCGCATCAGGTAGAGCTGCTGCGGAGTCCCAGTAACTGATGCGGAGTGCGGATGCGGTGCGTCCGCGATCGCGTACACCGCAGTCATGGCACGTTCAGCTGAGAACCGGTCGGCAGCCGCCGGGCTGCCGCAATGTCGGGGCGGGCGTAAAGCGGCCAAATCCCACGGCGCGATAAGATCACTACCAGGGCCAACCGCGGGACCAGCGGAGCAGTTTCGTCGCGCAAACCAGTGGCAGGGCGGTCATCGGCTCATTCCTTATGAAGTGGATAGTCAGCGGCCTTCCATGCCGCCATACCGCCGAGCACATTGAGCACCGGTACGCGTGCGTTCGCGGCGATCAGGCTTGCGACGACCGAGGACCGGTACCCGGACCCGCACGCGACGGCCAGCGGTTTGTCGGTGGGAATCTCGTCGAGTCGCTCGGGCAGCTCGGCGCACGTGATGAACCGGGCGCCCGGGGCGCGCCCAGAGGCCCACTCGGCCGGCTGGCGTACGTCCAGCAAGTTGACCTCGCCAGCCTCCAGCCGGTCGCGCAGCTCGGGCACGCTGATCTGCGGAAGGTCTTCCAGCGGTTCGGCTGCGGTACGCCAGGCGTCCAGGCCGCCGGCCAGCCAGCCGACTGGAGGCTCGTAGCCGATGCGCAGCAGGTCCCAGGTCACCGGCAATAGTTGATCGGGACCGTCGAGCACCAGCAGTACACGGGCGTCCTCGGCCAAGACAGTGCCGGCCCAAGTGGCGAACGAGCCGTTAGCGCCGACGTTGAGTGCGCCGGTCACATGAGCGCCGCCGAACGCCTCGGGGGAACGGACGTCCACTATCACTGCGCCCTCGCTGGAAATGTGCTTGAACTCCTCGACCGTCAGTGCCGGCGGTTCGCCCAGTACCCCGAGCGGGCGCACCCCGTCGAGGTTCTGCGTACGCATCCGGCGCCAGTACGGCGGCACCGCAGGCAGGTTGTCGAGCCGCAGGCACTCCTCGACGAACTGATCTTTGGCATCAACCTCCGCCAGAATCGGGTTGGTGCGCCGCTCGTACCCGACCGTGGTCGACAGCCGGCTTCCGATACTGCCGCCACACAGCGATCCGGCCACGTGGGTTGGAAAGACCTCGACGTGGTCAGGCAGGTTCAAGATCTTTTTCTGAATCGTGGCGCAGAAGGCCCGTGCGGACTCCTCAGCCTCGGCACGGCCGCCGAGCAGGTCGGGACGCGCCAGGTCGCCAACCAGCAGCGCCCCGCCGGATAGGAGTAGCGCGGGTTCGTCCGAGCTCACCGCGGTGTCATACACCAGCAGGCTGATGTGTTCCGGCGTGTGGCCGGGAGTATGCAACACCTCGATGCCCACGTCACCGAGCTCGAGCTGCTCTCCGTCGTGGATGGGTCGGTGGTCGTATCCAAGCTGCGCTTGAGCCGACCCGAGTACGCGGCTGCCGGTCCGAGCGACGATCTCCGTCAGCCCGGACAGATAGTCGTTGTGGCCGTGCGAATCGAGCGCGTACTGGATCCGCAAGCCCTGCTCGCGCGCCGCTGTGAGGTAGCTGTCCACATCGCGCCGGGGGTCGAAGACCAGCGCCTCACCGGTGTCCTCCGATCCCACCAGGTATGAGGCGTGCCCCAGCCCTTCTAGATAGAACTGCTTGAAGAACATGCCCCTTTTCGTACCCAATACGGCCGCCGGCTAGGCGTCTCGACCAATGTGTCGTCCTGGTGCCTTGGAAAAGTGCGGGCAAATGACAGCTCTTAATCGATTCAGCAATGCGACTTTCCAGCATTTTCTTTGGCGGGCCCAAAGGCCCAAGCCGGGACTCCATTTGCCTCTGACGAGGGGGTGGCTCGTAAGGAAGACTTAATTCTGAAGAATCACATGAGGAGACGCTATGTCCTCACTTCGTGACGCTCATGATCAACACGATATTTCAACCCACCACGCCCTTGAGCCGGCGGCTGCTCATCCTGGATCCGCCGGCGCCGGCTGACCAGCTACTTCGCACTGACCTACGCCATCTCCTGGCCCCTGTGGCTGCTGTCCCACCTTGCCAGGGGGACTATGGGCGCGGTCCTGCTGGTGGTCGGCGCGTTCGGGCCGATGCTGGCAGCGGCGATCATCATCCGCCACCTGGGGGCGACTCGCTAAGTGAATGGCTGCGCAGCATCGTTCGCTGGCGGGTGGGAATTGGCCTTTACGCGTACGCGCTTGGCCTGCCGATCTTGATCATGGCCGCCATGGCAATTGTGCTGGCGGCGCTTGGACAACGTCCGGACGTATTGCCGGTTCCCGAACGGATGCCGTCGTATCTGCAGACGCTCTTGATCACCGCGGTGATCTTTGGTGGCCAAGAGAGGGACGTAAAGTCCACACCATCGCGCAATAGTGCGGCACGTGGATCGTAGAGATTTGGTTGGGCAGGGCGCATGGATGAGGGGCGTTCCATGTCGAAAAAAATTTTGCGTGTGGGGTTCGTCGGCGTCGGTGCGATCGCCACCGCAATTGTCGACGCCTTGATGAGCGGACCACACGCTGACGAGATCGACGTCGTGCTCTCACCCCGATCAGCGCCTAGAAGCGCCGAGCTTTGCGGCGCGGCACCGTCAAGTCCGTGTCGCGCCGGATAACCAATTCGTAGTCGACGCCGCGGAGATCGTCATCCTGGCGGTCTTGCCCGATCAAATGGCAGCCGTGTGCTCATCGCTGTCGTTCCGTGAAGATCAGGTAGTCGCCAGCCTCGCCGCGGGCTGGCCGCCATCGCTACTCGCGAAACACGTCGATCCAGCGGCGACCGTGTGCCAGATGATCCCGTTGCCGATGATCGCTTTGCATACCGGCCCGGTCGTGATCTGCCCACGAGTACGCCGGCTTGAGTATCTGCTGGAGGGTTGCGGCGAGATCGTGAGCATAGAGCGGGAGGAAAACCTCATCGTGTTGAGTTGTGCGTCGGGTACGATGTCGACGTTCCTCGCATTTGAGAACACCGTCATCGATTGGGCGATCAAGCATGGCCTCGATGCGCAGACAGCAAAGGATTATGTGGCCGGCCTGTTCCTCGGTTTGGCTACCGAGGCGATGCACACAGAACGTGACCGCCTACCTGAATTGCCGCGCGAGTATGAGACGCCTGGTGGGCTCAACGAGTACCTTCGACAGTCGCTCACAACAGCAGGAGTGTTTGCCGAGTTGTCGAATCACCTCGACCATTTGCACAAGACCCGCGACCCGGCCGGACGGTCGGGTAAGAACTGACATCGGCATCAGGCGAGGTCGAAACGATCAAGGTTCATGACCTTGTTCCACGCGGCCACGAAGTCACGCACGAACTTCTCTTTCGCGTCGTCGCACGCGTATACCTCCGAAATCGCTCGGAGCTCGGAGTGCGAACCGAAGACGAGGTCGGCGGCGGTGGCGGTCCATTTGGGGTCGCCCGTGGCGCGATCCCGACCCTCGTACACGTTCTCGGCCGAGGTGGCCTTCCACTCCGTGCCCATGTCGAGCAGGTTTATGAAGAAGTCGTTGGTCAGCGTCTCGGGCCGCTCGGTGAAGACCCCGTGTTGGGCTCGCCCGAAGTTGGCGTTTAGAACCCGCATGCCGCCGATCAGGACCGTCATTTCGGGAGCAGTCAGTGTTAACTTGAACGCCCGATCGACTAGCAGTGTCTCCGGCGACAACTCGTGTCCGGCTTGTAGGTAGTTGCGGAACCCATCTGCGGTCGGTTCCAGCACCGCAAACGACTCCACGTCGGTTTGCTCCTGTGAGGCGTCGGTACGACCCGGAGCAAACGGGACCGTGACATCGTGCCCTGCGTTCTTCGCTGCTTGCTCGACGGCCGCGCATCCGCCTAGAACGATCAGATCTGCGAGCGAGACTTTCCTTCTTCCGGACTGTGTGCTGTTGAAGTCCTTCTGGATCTGTTCCAGGGCCTGTAGCACCTTGGCCAGTTCGGCGGGGTCGTTGACCTCCCAGTCCTTTTGCGGCGCCAGCCGAATCCGCGCCCCGTTGGCCCCACCACGCTTGTCGGTGCCGCGGAAGCTTGCCGCGGAGGCCCATGCGGTGGAGACCAGCTCGGAGATGGACAATCCCGACTCGAGGACCTTGTCCTTAAGGGCAGCAATGTCCTCGTCGATGATCACCTCATAATCGGCATCCGGCACGGGGTCCTGCCAGAGCTGCGGCTCCGGAATCCACGGGCCGAGGTAGCGCGAGATCGGTCCCATGTCGCGGTGCAGCAGTTTGTACCACGCCTTTCCGAACGCTTCCTCCAGCTGATCCGGGTTTTCATGGAAGCGCTTCGAAATCGGCCCGTAGATCGGATCAAGTTTCAGCGAGAGGTCCGTCGTCAGCATTACGGGGGTGTGTCGCCTTGACGGATCATGAGCGTCGGGGACGGTGTCCTGGGCCTCGGAGTTCTTGGGAACCCACTGCCATGCACCGGCAGGGCTCTTGGTCAGGTCCCAGTCGTAGGAGTACAGATTGTCGAGGAATCCGTTGTCCCACTTCGTCGGGTCGTTGGTCCAGGCGCCTTCGAGTCCGCTGGTTGTCGCATCACCGGCCTTGCCGCTGCCGTAGCTGTTCCTCCAGCCGAGGCCTTGTTCTTCGAGGGGCGCAGCTTCGGGTTCCGGACCGATGTACTCCGCCGGGGCAGCACCGTGGGTCTTGCCGACTGTGTGGCCGCCGATAATGAGCGCAACCGTCTCCTCGTCATTCATCGCCATACGACGGAACGTCTCTCGGATGTCCCGAGCTGCGGTGAGCGGGTCAGGGTTGCCGTTCGGCCCCTCCGGGTTCACGTAGATGAGGCCCATTTGAACCGCGGCAAAAGGCCCATGGAGCTCCCGGTCGCCGCTGTAGCGCTCATCTCCGAGCCAGGTGTCCTCAGGGCCCCAGAAGATCTCTTCGGCCTCCCAGATGTCCGCTCGCCCGAAGCCGAAGCCGAACGTCTTGAAGCCCATCGACTCATAGGCGCAATTGCCGGCGAAGATGATCAAATCGGCCCAGGAGATCTTGCGGCCGTACTTCTGCTTGATCGGCCAGAGCAACCGGCGCGCCTTGTCGAGGCTCGCATTGTCGGGCCAACTGTTGAGCGGGGCGAAGCGCTGAGCGCCGCTGCCGCCACCGCCTCTACCATCGGCGATGCGGTACGTCCCAGCGGCGTGCCAACTCATCCGGATAAAGAGGCCCCCATAGTGGCCGTAGTCGGCGGGCCACCAGTCTTGCGACGTTGTCATCAGCTCGAAAATGTCTCGCTTCAGCGCCTCTACGTCGAGGGTCTGAAACGCTTCCGCATAGTCGAAGTCCTCGCCCATCGGATCCGACAGTGGGGAGTGTTGGTGAAGAACCTGCAGGTCCGGCTGATTCGGCCACCAGTCCCGATTCGACATTGGCCGAGTCGCCTTGCGAGTCGGGGCGGGGATTACTGGGTTTTCGCTTTCGCTGAAGTGTTCAGACACCTCGGTCGCCTCTCGGGAGTTCCTTATGGCTGGTTGCTCGCCCTTGTCGGTGTTGTCTGGGGCTAAAGAAATCGGCGGATAGCTTGGTCAAACCTGGTTACGTGATCGAGCGCAAACTGAGCAGCTGAGTCGCCATCGCCGTCGGCGATCGCTTCGAGCAGGGGAGCGTGATCACGGATGTGCTCGACCAGATCCGGCAGCTTGTCGATCACGAGGCACCAGATCCGGGTGGCCAGGTTGTCGTAGCGGATCAGAACGTTTTCCAAATGAGCGTTTCCGCTGGCGCGGTAGATGAGACGGTGGACGCTCATGTCCTCGCGTAGGAAATTGTTCCGATCCCCGTCGGCGATCTCCAGATGACGGATCTTCTCGGCTGCATCGCGTAGCTCGGCGCGCAGGGGTGGAGTCGCGTTTTCAGCGGCCCGTCGGGCCGCATGGGGCTCCAAAAGCTGCCGAATGTCAGAGATCGCGCCGAGCTCGGTGACGTCGACGGTGGTGGCGAAAGTGCCGCGTCGAGAGTACGAGACCACTAGGTGATCGGTTTCAAGTCGCTTCAGGGCCTCGCGTACAGGGGTACGGCCCACCCCGAGTTCGGCGGCGAGCGCACCGTCGTTGATCGGGCTACCCGGCCGAATGTCGAGCATGATCAGCTTGATTTTGATGCGCTCATAGGCGATGGAGGCCAGGGACATTGCAGGTTCGAGCCCGTCGCGCAGATCCTGCGTCTCCTGGATCGTCATCGTCGCCGCCCCTCGCGCTATAGCGGTTGACATTCTGTCATCCCGCGAAGCATACTCGTCTCCAGCGATTGATATACTAGTCACATACTAATCTTAATCCAGAGCGAGACGAAGTGCCTGACGTTTTGACGCCTTTGATGCCAGGCGACTCGAACGGAGCGCAGTAATGGCGGAGCCGCTGCCCGACCACCCGGATTTCCTGTGGCGAAACCCAGAACCGAAGGCTTCCTACGACGTCGTCATCGTCGGCGCCGGGGGACATGGTCTGGCCACCGCGTACTACTTGGCGAAGAACCATGGCCTGTCTAACATCGCTGTGCTGGAACGCGGCTGGCTCGCCGGCGGGAACATGGCGCGCAACACCGCGATCATCCGGTCCAACTATCTGTGGGACGAGTCGTCGGCGATCTTCGAGCACTCGCTGAAACTTTGGGAGGGCCTCCCTGCCGAACTCGAGTACGACTTCTTGTTCAGCCAGCGTGGCGTAATGAACCTCGCGCATACCCTGCAGGACGTTCGTGATTCGGTTCGGCGCGTCAATGCCAACAAGCTCAACGGCATCGATGCCGACTGGCTGGATGCCAAGCAGGTGAAAGAGCTCTGCCCGATCATCAACATCAGCCCCAAGATCCGCTATCCCGTCCTCGGCGCCACGTTCCAGCCGCGCGGCGGCATCGCCAAGCACGACCACGTCGCGTGGGCGTTCGCTCGCAAGGCCGACGAGATGGGTGTCGATCTGATCCAGAACTGCGAGGTCACCGGTTTCGTCGAAAACGGTGACCGGGTGCTCGGGGTCAAGACCAGTCGCGGGACCATCGCCACCGAAAAGGTGGGCCTCTCCGCCGCCGGGCACTCAAGCGTGCTGGCCAAGCTTGCTGGCTTCGACCTGCCGATCCAGTCCCACCCGCTCCAAGCGCTTGTGTCCGAGCTGCACGAGCCAGTGCATCCCACGGTGGTCATGTCAAACCAGGTGCACGTCTACGTATCGCAAGCCCACAAGGGTGAGCTTGTCATGGGCGCCGGCATCGACGCGTACAACGGCTACGGACAGCGCGGCGGCTTCCACGTCATCGAGCATCAAATGGCGGCGGCAGTGGAGTTGTTCCCGATCTTCGCCCGCGCCCACCTGCTGCGCACCTGGGGCGGCATCGTCGACGTCACCCTCGACGCGTCCCCGATCGTGAGCCGCACACCGGTCGACAACATGTTCGTGAACTGCGGCTGGGGGACCGGTGGTTTTAAGGCCACCCCCGGGGCAGGCTGGACGTTCGCACACACCATCGCGACCGGCCAGGCCCACCCGCTCAACGCACCGTTCTCCCTCGAGCGGTTCGTCAGCGGCGCCCTCATCGACGAACACGGCGCCGCCGGCGTTGCGCACTGAGAGGAGCCGGCCGTGATCTTGATCGAATGCCCGAACTGCGGACCCCGCGACGAAACCGAGTACCACTACGGCGGCGAGGCGCACGTGCCCTATCCGCAGGACCCGCACGCCCTCACTGACGAGGAGTGGGGTCGCTACCTCTTCTATCGCCAGAACCCGAAAGGCCTGTTCGCCGAGCGCTGGGTCCACTCGGCCGGGTGCCGCAAGTGGTTCAACGTGCTCCGCGACACCGCCACCTACCGCATTGAGACCGTCTACCGACTCGACGACCCCCGCCCGAACCTGCCCGGAGAAACCACGTGAGCACTCAGCCTGGTCGACTTCGCCAGGGCGGCCGCATCGACCGCTCCACCGACCTGTCCTTCACCGTCGACGGACAGTCCCACGTCGGACACCCCGGCGACACACTGGCCTCCGCTCTAATGGCGGCGGGCGTAATCGAGACGGCCCCATCCATCTACCGCACCAGACCGCGAGGCATCCTCGCCGCCGGCGTCGAAGAGCCGAACGCACTCGTCAACGTCCGACGTCCCGGTCAGAACGTCGTCGAGCCGATGGTGCCGGCGACCATCCTGGAACTGGTCGACGGTCTTGAGGCCAGCTACGTCTCCGGGATCGGCGAGCTCGATCCCGCCGAGGACACCTCGATCTACGACAAGAAGTACGTCCACAGCGACGTCCTCGTCATCGGAGGTGGCCCGGCTGGTCTCACCGCGGCCCGAGAGGCTGCGGCCACTGGCGCACGGGTGATATTGATCGACGATCAGCCCGAGCTGGGCGGCTCGCTGCTGTCCGAGCCGGACGCAGAAGTCGACGGGCTGTCTGCCGCGGAGTGGCTGACCCGGATCGGGTCGCAGCTGCGAGAGTGCCGGGAGGTGACGATCCTCACCCGTACGAGCGCCTTCGGCAACTACGACGCGAACTACGTCCTCGCTCTGCAGAATCGCACTGACCACCTCGGCGCAGCTGGTGCGGGACCGGACGTCGCCGCGGTCTCTCGGCAACGGCTGTGGCACATCCGGGCCCAGCAGGTGATCATCGCCACCGGCGCACATGAGCGCCCACTGGTCTTCGCCAACAACGACCGTCCCGGCGTCATGCTTGCCTCCGCAGTCCGCAGTTACCTCAACCGATACGGCGTCGCGGCGGGCACCCGGATCGTTGTCGCAACCACCAACGACAGCGCGTACGCGATGTTGCCCGAGCTTGCCGCCGCAGGCGTCGAGGTCGCGGTGGTGGCTGACGCCAGGCCCACGCTGTCCGCGGCAGCCCGCGCGGCGATGGCGGCTGGCGTCAATGTGGTTCCGACAGCGACGGTTGTGGACACCGCCGGTGGCCCACGGCTCAGTGCAGCAATGGTCAGCGTCATCGACGAGGCCGGCATTCCGGTCGGACTACCGGCCGAGGTCGCTTGCGATCTTGTGGCCGTCTCGGGCGGCTGGAGCCCGGTGGTGCACCTGCACAGCCAGCGGCAGGGCAAGCTGCGCTGGGACGACGAGCTGGTCGCGTTCATACCCGCCGACGACGTCGAGGGCCAGCAGATCATCGGTGCCGCGCGCGGCAGCTTCACCCTCGAGGCGTGCCTGGCCGAGGGTTCCCGGGCGGGAGCTATCGCCTCGTTCAACGCCGGGTTTGTCACAGACGCGGACGCGAGGAGCGCCAGCGACGACCGGCCAGCGGGGGGTGTGGGGGGGCGTCCCCCCACTAGGCACGGCGCCGACGCCCTGTCGACGCCGACCGAGGACCCACGACCGGCCGGCGTCACCCAGCCGCTATGGGTGGTCCGCGGACGAGACGGCGACCTCGCCGGGCTCGACACCCACTTCGTGGACCTGCAGCGGGATCAGACCGTGGCCGACGTGCTTCGCGCTACTGGTGCGGGCATGCGTAGCGTCGAGCACATTAAGCGCTACACCTCCATCAGCACGGCGAACGATCAGGGCAAGACCTCCGCGGTCAATGCCATCGGACTGATCGCGACAGCGCTGAATGGTGTCGATGGGTCAGGGGGCGCGACACTGGGTGAGGTCGGCACCACCACGTACCGGGCGCCGTACGCGCCGGTCGCCTTTGCTGCGCTCGCCGGACGCGACCGCGGAGACCTATACGATCCCGCGCGCCTCACCTCCATCCATCCCTGGCACGTCGCCCATGGAGCCGAATTCGAGAACGTCGGGCAGTGGCTGCGGCCGTGGTACTACCCGCGAGACGGCGAGTCGCTGGACGAGGCCGTACTACGGGAGTGTGCCGCGGCCGGGACCTCGGTGGCAATGATGGACGCCACCACACTCGGCAAGATTGAGATCTGGGGCACCGACGCCGGTGAGTTTTTGAACCGGATCTACACCAACGCGTTCAAGAAGCTTGCCCCTGGCTCGGCACGCTACGGGGTGATGTGCACCCCGGACGGCATGATCTTCGACGACGGCGTCACGCTCCGCCTCGACGAGCGCCGCTACTTCCTGACCACGACCACCGGTAACGCCGCCGGTGTCCTCGACTGGCTGGAGGAGTGGCATCAGACCGAGTGGCCGACGCTCGACGTAATCATGACCTCGGTTACCGAGCAGTGGACCACCATCGCAGTGGTCGGACCGAAGTCCCGCGCCGTTGTCGCGAAGGTTGCGCCCGAGGTGGATCTGGACAACGACGCTTTTCCCTTCATGACCTTCCGGGAGACCACGCTGGCTTCCGGCGTTCCCGCCCGAATCTGCCGGATCTCCTTCTCAGGCGAGCTGGCCTTCGAGGTCAACGTCTCCGGCTGGTACGGCCAGCAGGTCTGGGAGAACATCTACGCCGCCGGCGAGGAGTTCGACATCACCCCGTACGGCACCGAGACCATGCACGTGCTGCGCGCCGAGAAAGGCTACGTGATCGTCGGCCAGGACACCGACGGCAGTGTCACGCCGCAGGACGCCGGCATGGAGTGGGTCGTCTCCAAGGTCAAGGACTTCATCGGCAAGCGGTCCTTCACCCGTTCCGACACAGCACGAGGTGACCGCAAACACTTGGTGTCGGTCTTGCCGGTCGATCCGACGTTGCGGCTGCCTGAGGGGACTCAGTTGATCGATCACACGCCGGCGGTGAACACGGGCATACAGCCGGTGCCGATGCTGGGGCACGTGACGTCTAGTTACCACAGCGCCGCGCTCGGTCGGTCGTTCGCATTGGCGTTGATCAAGAACGGCCGCAATCTCATAGGCGAGACCTTGACGGCTGCGGTCGGTGATCATCTGATCGACGTCGTCGTCAGTGACACTGTTCTCGACGACCCCGAAGGGAAGCGCCGTGATGGTTGAGTCAGCCGTGATCGAAGCAGCGACCAAGGGCGTGGCCGGTCTGCGACCGGTCAGTCCCGCGGCCCATCTGGCTGAGCGGTTCGCTGCCGCCGAGGTCAGCGGTCCGCGGGCGGTCCGAATCCGGGAAGTGCCGTTCCTCACGATGGTGGGGGTGCGGGTCGTGCCAGGCACTGCCGCAGCCCGGCCGGTCGAGGCACGTCTCGGGGTGTCGTTGCCGTCCGCCTGTGGGGCCGTTGCCAGCGGCGACGGGGTCTTAGTGCTGTGGCTATCGCCCGATGAGTTCCTCGTGGTGTCTGACGAGCAGCAGCCTGCACCGCTCACCGCAGCGCTGGTTGAAGCTCTCGAGTCGGAGCCGGGCTCCGCGACCGACCTTTCTGCGAACCGTACGACGTTCGAGCTGAGCGGGCCGGCGGCGCGGGAGGTGTTGGAGAAGGGCTGTCCGTTGGACCTGCATCCGCGTACCTTCGAGGTCGGCACCGCGTACCTGACGCTAATCGGATCGGTTCCTGTGATCTTGTGGAAGGTCACCGATGAGCTGTACCGGATTCACCCGCGGTCCTCATTCGCCGACTTCCTGGGTCGGTGGCTGCTGGACGCCATGGCCGAATTCAAGGGGGCGGAGGTTCCCTAATAATGGCGCTAAGCACCCTGGACATGTTCACCGTCGGCATCGGGCCGTCGTCCTCGCATACCGTCGGCCCGATGCGGGCCGCCTGCTTGTTTACTGATCGGCTCCGAGCCGACGGGCTGTTGAACGATGTCGTACGCGTCCAAGCCGAACTGTTCGGGTCTCTCGGTGCGACGGGGCACGGCCACGGCTCGGACAAGGCCGTCATCCTCGGCTTGCAGGGCAATCGGCCCGAAGCGATTGACACCGACGCCGCCGAGCAGAAGGTGGCGGAAGCCTCATCGACCGGCCGGCTTGTCCTGCCGGGGGGTCGCCGCATCGACTTCTCCCGACGCGACGACATCACCATGCACCGGCGGCGTAGTCTGCCCGCGCACCCTAACGGCATGATCTTCCGGGCCTTCGATCCCCGCGGAGCTGTGCTGCGCGAGAGCACCTATTACTCGGTTGGCGGTGGTTTCGTCGTCGACGAGCACGCGGCCGGCCTGGACCGGATCGTCGAAGACGAGACACCGATCCGATATCCCTTCACCACCGGAGCTCAGCTGTTGCAGATCTGCCGCCGCGAAGGATTGCGCGTCAGCGATGTCATGATCGCCAACGAACTCTCCTGGCGTACCGAGGAAGAGCTACGCGCCGAACTGCTCCACATCTGGGCTGTCATGAAGGAATGTGTGCACAAGGGCTGCACCCGCGCCGAGAAGGTGCTACCGGGCGGGCTCCGGGTGCCGCGACGTGCTCCGAAGCTGCTGGCCGCTCTTGAGGCCAGCCACGACGAGTCCGATCCGCTCCGTGCGATGGACTGGGTCAATCTCTATGCGTTGGCCGTGAATGAGGAAAACGCCTCGGGCGGCCGGATCGTCACCGCGCCGACCAACGGAGCCGCGGGGATTGTGCCGGCGGTGCTGCACTACTACGACAGGTTCATTCCCGGAGCGAACGACGACGGAGTGGTCCGATTTCTGCTGACCGCGGCCGCCGTGGGCATCTTGTTCAAGGAGAACGCGTCGATCTCCGGTGCCGAGGTCGGGTGCCAAGGCGAGGTTGGGTCGGCTTGTGCTATGGCGGCCGGGGGCCTGTGCGAGGTTCTCGGGGGCACGCCAGAGCAGGTGGAGAACGCCGCCGAGATTGGCATTGAGCACAACCTCGGCCTTACCTGTGATCCGGTTGGTGGTTTGGTGCAGATCCCCTGCATCGAACGCAACGCCATGGCCAGCAACAAGGCCATCAACGCCGCACGTATCGCGCTGCGTGGCGACGGCAGCCACAAGGTGTCACTCGACAAAGCGATCAAGACCATGCGCGAGACCGGCGCCGACATGAAGGTCAAGTACAAGGAGACGTCGCGCGGCGGACTCGCCGTGAACGTCATTGAGTGCTGACGGCGGGTTAGCGCCCCGGCCTGACTGGTGGTTGTATCGCCGAGCGAGGGGTCGTTTCGCAGCACAAGTGCGAAGACGACCGGCCGACGGCGCTCTCGAGGGGTCGTTTCGCAGCACAGTGCGAAGACGACCGGCCGACGGCGCTCTCGAGGGGTCGTTTCGCAGCACAGTGCGAAGACGACCGGCCGACGGCGCTCTCGAGGGGTCGTTTCGCAGCACAGTCCGAAGACGACCGGCCGACGGCGCTCTCGAGGGGTCGTTTCGCAGCACAGTGCGAAGACGACCGGCCGACGGCGCTCTCGTGGGGTCGTTTCGCAGCACAGTGCGAAGACGACCGGCCGACGGCGCTCTCGAGGGGTCGTTTCGCAGCACAGTGCGAAGACGACCGGCCGACGGCGCTCTCGAGGGGTCGTTTCGCAGCACAAGTGCGAAGACGATGCGATGCGGGATTGCGGCTGAATTCGCACATTCCGCTGTTGCTGCTCAAGGGCGTCCGGGCCTAACTCGGGCACCGCCAAGTCATTGCAGACGGTCAGGCTTGAGGCCGCCGTGGCCGCCAAGGTCTCGCCGATTCGGATCTTGTACGGGCGGCACCGCTGCCACGGGCCGCGGACCGGCCGGCAGGTCGCCGCTGATTGCGGCGTGAATGGTGTCGAAAGAGCAGCCCAAAATCCGAGAGTGGTCGCGAACGACGCAGACCCGACCCGGGTTTGTGTCGTTTCTGACCACTTACCAGATCAGCCCCTGCTGGCGTGGCAGACGCCATCCGTAAGTGGTCACGAACGACGCAGACCCGATCCGGACTTGTGTCGTTTCTGACCACTTGCTGGAAGAGCCGCTGCTTGGAAGTCCCAGCCGACTCCTGCCCGACCCTTAGGCCGTTGTGCGTTGTGCGATCATGCCGTGCGGATCGAGCACGTACTACTGGCAGCGCGTCGCGGTCGGCGACCGAGCCGATTCACTGAGGATTCCAGGCGTGCTCTGGCGAGCGCAAAGGGGTACGTGCGCGAGTCTTTCAAGATCAGCATGCTCCCCGTCATGGGTTGCCTTCAGATGATCATCCCGCCGCGTCATGGGCGCGGTGCCAGACGATGTGTCCATCCGGCGCCTCAAGTGTGTCGGGGATGCCTTCTTCCCAGCCAGCCAGCTCCAGACGATTCGCCTCCGCCCGCGCCGTCTGCTCCGTGGGAAACTGGCGCTGCTGTGGGTCGTCGTCCACGTAGACGATCAGCGTCCAAACCCCAGAACCAGTCGCATCACCTTGTGCCGCTGTCATTTCGACCTCCGTCCGAGCCGATTCAGCAATCCGCGTCGGCTTTCATGGCGTACGGACATACCGGTCTTGCCCGTAGCCTCTAGTCGCACGATGACCGACTTCGACGTTGGCGTGTGACTAACGTCGGCCGTGCTGTCGAGTGGCACAAGCACATTCGTCTCTGGGTAGTAGGCGGCCGCGCAACCGTGAGCCGTTGGGTATGCGACGACCCGGAAATCGGTTGCGCGTCGCTCGACCCCGTCGTGCCACTCGCTGACAAGATCTACGTGTTGGCCGTCGATCAAGCCAAGCTCGGCGACGTCGGCCGGTGAGACGAAGACAACTCGACGGCCACCTTTGATGCCGCGGTACTTGTCCTCCAAGCCGTAAATCGTCGTGTTGAACTGGTCATGGGAGCGCAGTGTCTGCAGCAGCAGACGTCCAGATGGCAGACGAAGGACCTCCAGCCGATTAACGGTGAGGTTTCCCTTTCCTGTCGCAGTGGGAAATTCACGACGATCCCTGACCGGGTGGTCGAGCACGAATCCCCCAGGCTGCTGAACTCGTTTCTCGTAGTCATAGCAACCTGGAACAACGCGCTCAATGCGTTCACGAATCAACGAATAGTCGTCGGCGAAGGCCTCCCAGGGGACCGGCTGCCGATCCTGAAGCGTACGCCGGGCTATCTCGCAGACGATCCGCACTTCGCTGCGCAGCTGCGGAGAAGCCGGCGGCAATGTGCCGCGCGATGCGTGGACGACGCTCATCGAGTCTTCGACCGTGACGAACTGCTCGCCGGCCGGCTGTGTGTCCATCTCAGTACGTCCCAGCGTCGGAAGAATGATCGCTGTTTCGCCGGTGACCGCGTGGGAGCGGTTGAGCTTGGTTGAGACCTGTACGGTAAGGCGGCAGTTGCGGATGGCCGCGACCGTTGCGTCGGTGTCCGGCGTGGCTGCGACGAAATTGCCGCCAACACAGATGAAGACTTTGACACGCCCGTCGCGCATCGCCTGAATCGTGTGTACGACGTCAAAGCCGTGATGGTGCGGCGGTTCGAATCCGAATTCGTCGCGTAGCGCGTCGAGCCACGACGTGGGCGGCTTCTCCCAGATTCCCATTGTCCGGTCGCCTTGCACATTGCTGTGACCGCGTACTGGGCATACGCCAGCCCCGGGTCGGCCAAGGTTTCCACGCAGCATGAGGAAGTTGACGATTTCGCGGATCGTGGCCACGGAATTCTTGTGCTGCGTCAACCCCATGGCCCAGCAGACAATAATCCGTTGCGATCGACGGACCCGAAGAGCGAGCTCGTCGATTTCTGTCATGTCTAGGCCCGTCGCATCGCGCACGTCAGCCCAAGAGAGCTCCCTCAGATGTGCCGCGAATTCGTCGAAGCCGTCGGTGTGCTCGGCGATGAAGTCATGGTCGAGCACCGTTCCCGGTGCGGCATCCTCGGCTTCAAGCAACTTGCGATTGAGAGCTTGGAACAGCGCCAGATCGCCATTCACCCGGATCTGCAGAAACTGGTCGCACAGTGCTGTGCCACGGCCTACGACACCGCTCGGCCGTTGCGGATTCTTGAATCGCAGCAGTCCGGCTTCCGGAAGCGGATTGATGCTGACAATGGACGCGCCCGCCTCCTTGGCTTCCTCGAGCGTGCCAAGCATGCGCGGATGGTTCGTACCCGGATTCTGTCCAACGACGAGGATGAGATCTGCTTTGACTAGATCGTCCAGCGTGACGCTGCCCTTGCCGACCCCAATCGACTGGGACAAGGCCTCGCCCGACGACTCGTGGCACATATTGGAACAATCGGGCAGATTGTTGGTGCCGTACGCTCGCGCGAACAGCTGATAGGCGAACGCCGCCTCGTTGCTACAGCGGCCTGATGTGTAGAACGCCGCCTCGTCAGGGGAGCCCAGTGCGTTCAGTTCTTGAGCGATGACGTCGTACGCTGCCTCCCAGCTGATCGGCTGGTAATGGTCTGAGCCTGCGCGTTTGACCATCGGCTCGGTGAGCCGCCCCTGTTGGCCGAGCCAGTAGTCGGTGTGGTCGGCCAGCTCATTGAGTGAATGCGATGCGAAGAACTTCGGAGTGACGCAGCGAGTCGTGGCCTCCTCAGCGACCGCCTTTGCTCCGTTTTCACAGAACTCCGCGATTTTGCGCTTGTCTGGATCCGGCCATGCACATCCTGGACAGTCGAATCCGTGCTTCTGGTTCACTCGGGTCAAGGTGAGCAAGGACCGGCGCGGACCCATCTGTGTTTGCGAGTAAGCCAGCGAGCGTACGACGCCTGGAACTCCCGCGGCCCACTCCTTGGGATCATGAATCGCCAGCGGTTCCTCGGCTAGACCGTCGGTCGGCGGCTCGTTGACCATCGTGCCGACTCCTTCGAAGACTTGACCAGTTCTTTGATCTTTGCAGATGGCTGGTGGTTAAGCGACAGATGGTCGAACGGTCCGACGCCGCGCCTCGTCGTCGTGTCGATCAGATCGTTTTGGCGATTG
>Ga0307406_10000093_pt1 | contig 50508 bp, 68 predicted proteins | sample 322Cmetagenome_3_FD_203706 | JGI IMG/M metagenome (GOLD analysis project Ga0307406, IMG submission 203706) | Maize rhizosphere microbial communities from greenhouse at UC Davis, California, United States - 322HYB-C-2 | ecosystem: Host-associated > Plants > Roots > Rhizosphere > Soil | place...
TCGCCGAGACGTTTGCGCTAGCCCACTCTCGGAACTGTGTAGTAAAGGACCTTGGTAGGTTGCCGTGATATGCTGAGAACAGGGAGAGAGAATGTCCACATTCATACGACACGATCCGTGCCCTAGGTGCGGGTCGAGTGACGCACTAGCAGTTTACTCAGATCACGAGACGTGTTTCTCGGAGGGCTGCGGCTACTACAAACAATATAACAACAACAAGGAGTCGCGAGTGTCAGAACCAAAAGAGGCTAAGGAGAGAAACTTAATACCGTTGCCATCTCACAAGATGAAGGACTTGGGCGTCCGGGGGTTGGATGCCTCATCACTCAACAAATATCAAGTCACTACGGACTACGGGGACGCCGCCGAAGCTATCTTCCCTAGGTTCGATCAGGATGGGGAGCACTGCGCCAACCAAATCCGATTAGAGAACAAGCAGTTCAGAGTGCAAGGCACTATCAAAGGTGCTCAGCTCTTTGGTCAAAGCCTCTTTCCGGCAGGTGGCAGATCGATTACCATTACCGAAGGGTACTATGATACTCTGGCGGCATATCAGCTTACTGGAGAACGATATCCCAACGTAGGCGTAATGGCGGCTACCTTCGCTAAGAGAGAGGTAGTAGATAACTTTGAGTATCTCGACTCGTTTGAACAGATCGTTATCAACTTCGACTCAGATGAGCCCGGACAGAGGGCGGCTAAGACAGTGGCCCAGCTCTTTGCACCCGGTAAGGTACGCATCCTGAAGCTGGCTTCGGGCAAGGATGCTAACGAGTACCTGATGGCAGGCAAGTACAAAGAGTACGTCAATGAGTGGTTCCGTGCTCCGTCGTTTATGCCAGATGGGTTGAAGCTCGGTACAGACCAAGAACTTCTGGATGAGATCATCGACTACAGGGAGCCGGAGTCGATCCCATATCCGTGGGAGGGTTTGAACAACAAGCTGTACGGCATCCGCCTGTCGGAGCTTACGTTGTTCACGGCCGATACGGGTATCGGTAAGACGACCTTCATGAAGGAGATAGAGTACGCCCTCCTCCAGAACAGGGAGTTGCAAGAGCGAGGCTACGGTGTGGGCTTCTTGCACCTAGAGGAACCTAAGCGAGAAACCCTCCTCGGAATGCTCTCTATCCACAACAACAAGCCTTATCACCTCCCAGACACAGACAAGTCTCCTGATGAAATTAAGGAGGCCTACAACACCGTTCTCAATAATAGCAGGGTCGTCGTCTACGATCACTTCGGCAGTAACGACATCGATATCATTCTCGCCAAGATCAGGCACATGGTAGCCCTCGGATGTCGGTACATCGTGCTGGACCACCTTTCCATCATTGTCTCTGATCACGCCGGTGACGAGAGGAAGCAGCTAGATGAGATCAGTACGAAGCTCAAGACCCTGACAATGAACCTTCAGATCGCTGTCATAGCCGTCATCCATATCAACAGACAAGGCGCTGTACGAGGCTCTGCGGGGCCTGAGCAGGTAAGTAACAACGTCATACGTCTTGTCCGTGATAAGAAAGCTGTTGACGAGTGGCGCAGGAACATCACTAGGATGGAGGTTGAGAAGTGCCGCCTATCGGGGCGGACGGGACCCGCGTCATGGGTGTTCTATGACGGAGAGACAGGACGTCTCAGTGAGCTGCCTCCAGACCTCGTTCAAGTCTACGAGGAGGGCGGGAGTACGGCAGGAAACGAGTTCGCTATGTACGATAACGCGAGGGAGAGAGTATGAAAAAGTTCCGTGTAAGATACATACGAATATCTTTGATTAGCAGGGATACCTTTCACTATGCTGTTTACAGTCGGGAATGGTTTCTCGGGTTTATTCCTTATTGGAGGCGGCTACGGCTTTTTAGTTCACTATCAGAAGCCAAGGAGTGTGTAGAATTTTTCAAAAGCCAGCCAACTATAGGAGAAGTTCTGTATGAGGTTTAGAAAAGAGAAGACCTCGGACGAGGTACTGGCGCAAGAGATTCGCGAGTGCGTTAAAGAGCTGAACAGGCTGAAGGAAGAGGCCAAGAATCGCGGTCTTATCGTCTGGTTTAGAACCTACGGCGAGGGTCAGACTTGGCTAGAAGGCCTGAAAGTCGACTCTATTAATAGACGTCACGTGATATCTTTTTAGGAGGTCTTATGTACCTCGATTGGAGTACACTTGGAAAAGATTGCTACGTAATCGATATTGAAACTGATGGCCTAGATGCTTCTACTATCTGGGTGATGTGTTGGAAAAATGTAAAGACAGGAGAAACTGGTGAAGCCTATTCAAACACTGAAATCCGCGCTTTCTTTGCGGCTACCTCTGGTTCGCTTTATGTGGGCCACAACATTCTCAAGTTTGATGCTCCTACCTTGGTTCGTCTTGCTGGAGTTGACCTCAGTGTCTCAAACTGCATCGACACTCTTGTTCTGTCTACTCTGTATAGTCCTAGCCTCAGTGGTGGTCACAGTCTTGGAGCATGGGGAGAAATCCTAGGTCGAGAGAAGCTTGACTTCCCCGACTTCTCTTGTCTGTCCGCAAAGATGATTGAGTACTGTCACAGGGATGTGGAGATAACCACTGAACTGTTCCTCAAATTGGTCCGAGTCCTTAACAAGATCGGATTCTCAGAGAGGAGCATCTGGATACAACACAGGCTGACAGTCGTCCTTAGTAGGCAGCAGAGGACGGGGTTCTATTTTGACGGACCGAGGGCGATGGAACTCTATCGCACTCTACGTGCCCGAGAGAGGGAACTAGAGGATGAAATCAGGACTGCCTTTCCGCCCGACAGAGTTCTTATACGAGAGCGAGAGATTTACACTAAGTCTGGCCAACCTGCGGCAATCTACCTCAAAGATCGAGAACGGTACATCATCGAGGAGTCAGGTGACTCAGGAGTATATCGAGCATTTATCGATGTCGAGTTCAATGTTGGATCGCCTAAACAACGAAACGACAAACTACTGGAACTTGGATGGGAACCAGAAGAGCATACTCCCACAGGAAATCCCAAACCATTCGATAAAGGGAAGCTCTCCCCCTCGCTGGAACGGTTCTTACAGGAGCGTCCAATCCCGGAAGTCGAGCTGATTGCTAAGTGGATGGCTATCAACGGTAGGGCCAACATGGTCAATACTTGGTTGGAGAATTGGAATGAAATTGACTCATGTATTCACGGTTCACTTTTCGTGGCCGACACCCTCAGACTCCGACACCAGAAACCTAATACAGCAAATATACCGGGTGTTCGCCTTGACGAACATAACCATCCAATCCTTGGAGAGGCCGGATACTTTACGTATGAGTCTAGAGACCTATGGACCGCTCGGCCGGGACGAGTTCTCGTCGGCACTGACGCAAGCGGCCTTGAGTTGCGGATGCTCGCACACTATCTTAACCGAGATGATTTCACCAACGCCGTAGTTTCCGGCAAGTCTTCGGATGGGACCGACGTCCACTCAGTTAACGCTAAGTTGGTTGGCATTGAACGGCCTCAGGCTAAGACCCTGATCTACGCGATCCAATATGGAGCCCAAGACAGGAAAGTCGCCAAGATGCTTGGAGTTCCTTTACAAGAAGGTGCACAGATTAGGACCATGTTCCTCGAACGCCTCGGGCTGAAGGATATTATGGACCGTGCGATACAAGAACAGCAGAAAGGCAGAGTGGAGCTAATCGATGGATCACGTATCATATGTCCGAGCTCTCACGCCGCACTCAACTACAAACTCCAAGGAGGGGGTGCTCGTGTCATGGGCCTCGCTGCGATCCTACTTGAGCAAAGTATTTGCCGAGAGGGGCTCGACTCACTTAAAGTTGGAGATATTCACGACGAGTGGCAATACGACGTTGACCCTAGAGATGCAGAACGCCACGCTCAACTCAGCGTCGAGGCTATTAGACGAGCTGGCGAACTGCTTCAACTCAACGTCCCTCTCGACGGGGAAGCAAAGCAAGGGAGGACGTGGGCAGAGACTCACTAATACAAGGATTGATGTGATATGACGGCGATCAAATCCATGTCTGGTGTCGTGGACGGTGTAAGAGTCGTGTGTAATCCTCGTGGATACCCTAATGAGAATCCTGATTGGAGACCTCGAACTATAGAGTTTTAATTAATGTAAATAGTTCTTGACAAACCCTCTAAAACTTGATATAATACTGGTATAGGGTTAGAGGTAAAGAGACGAAGTCCACACACTTAAACAAGGACACGATCATCTAACCCTTGTAGTAGAAGGAAATAACCATGGGTGAATACGCCGATGCCGAATTAGACTATTACGCCACCCGTAACTATGGCGTCAGCATCTATGGCTATAACGATAAACGAGCAAATATAACTAGAAAGAGAGACCATAACAACATGGCAGATTTTACAACCGTATTCGTTAAAGGTGAACTGTTTTGGGCCAAGATTGTTGGCAAGCCAGTTCCTAATTACGAGAAAGATGGACGGGAATGGACCGTTGATTTTGTGCCTGAGGATACTTCTTTCCTCAAAGAGCACGGCCTGTTGGACCGCCTTAAAGAGGCTCGTGAGCCTATTACGGGTAACTTCCTGCGGCTGAAAAAGCCTGAGCTTGACAGCGAGGGTAACAAGAACGAGCCCATCAAGATTGTCGATGCCAACAACCAGCCGTGGGATGGATCGAAGATTGGTAACGGTTCTAGGGTAGATGTCAAGCTAACGATCGCCGACTGGGGCCGGGGTAAGAAGAAATCCATCTGGATCAAGGTGATCCGTGTCACTGAGCACATTCCGTTTGAGGTCGACGAGTTTGCCGGTATGGGCGAGCCTGCCACTAACAAGGCTAAGGCAGCTCCGAAGAAGGCGGCGACTAAACCTCTCGCTGAGCTTGACGATATCTCGGATGAAATTCCGTTCTAAGTCACTCCTACTGAGTTTAGGGCCCCCTGCCTAGCGCTCTCCCGCAACCCTAAACGAAGTCCCCTCCGATGTGACCCCGTGTCGGATGGCGGTAAAGCCTCTACCCGAAAGGGAGGACTATTGTCGTTCAACTCGACTTAGAGGCAACGGGGTCCATTAATTGAGTTGGGTACTCCTTAAGAAGGAGGCCCGAGGTGGCCGGAGCCTTGTCCGGCTAGCCCCTTGTTCGTCCGAGAGGGTGATTTATAGAGCACGTATGAGACGTCATACATCGGACTATAGTTGCAAGATAGTGGGGAGGATGTGAGCGTGCTACCCTCTTAAACGACCGCACTCAACCGCGCCCGGACCTGCGGCACCCACCGCCTCACCCTGACGACACCGACAAATAATAACAAGGAGACAACCTTGGCTGCTACACCACTATTCCACCTCAAAGGCCGTGTAATTCGGCAGGTAGAGGATACCGTACAACTCTCTGTCCACGCCCGCAGCGAGGCTGAGGCCATCGCTAAAGCCCGGAGAGTTCTGGAAGTCTACCCGAAAGGTCATCACGTTGCAGGCGTACCTTACGTCTATACCGCTGAACGATGCGACCACTCACCGTACGAGATATCGGTCGAGCTTTCTGACACGGAGACGACACTTGCCTGAACTTGAGACACTACCTAACGATATCTACTCCTTGTTTGACCCAGACAACGATCACCTTTGTAACGAGGACAATCTCAATGCCTTCGCGGAAAACCTCAAAGACATCCTCCGCTCCCGACTCCGAGCCTACAAAACCCCCGAGTCCCCCCTTCGGTTTTCCGCTCTGGGTCGTCCGGACAGACAAATCTGGTACGACGCCCACCCCGAAGAAGGAACGAAAGAGCCACTAGTACCTAAGACGTACATGAAGTTCTTGTACGGCGATGTTATCGAACAACTACTTCTTTTCCTTGCTAGGGAGGCAGGTCACGATGTCAAAGAAGAACAAGCTGAGGTTGAAGTTGACGGTGTCAAGGGCCACATTGACGCGATCATTGATGGAACAGTTGTGGATGTCAAGTCAGCGTCTCCTTTCGGATACAAAAAGTTCAGCGAAGGAACAATAACCCAAGACGATCCGTTCGGGTATGTCCATCAGCTAGCCGGATATGCAACTGTACTTACTCCCGGTAAGCCTGCTGCTTGGTTGGCTAACGACAAGGTACACGGCGACATCTGTGTCACCCCTCTGTCACGGATCGTTATCGATCACCATCCACCCGGCGAACGTATCGCACATCTAAAGGAAGTCATAGCCCATGAAGAACCTCCGGAGCGCTGTTATCAACCTGTTCCTGATGGTAAGTCTGGTAATATGCGGCTTCCTACTGGCTGCTCTTACTGCAGTCATAAGTATCGTTGCTATCCCAATCTTCGCACATTCCTTTACTCCACGGGCCCGCGTTTTCTTACGACGGTGGCTAAGACGCCAGATGTACCGGAGATAACAGGCATAGCGGGAGTGGACGATGAAGTTTAGATCAGGGTACGAGGAGAGGGTGTACAACAATGCACTGGCACGTAAACGAAAGTTGGATTACGAACCAGCAAGCGCCGTTGTGCGTTACGTTAAGCCTGCCCGGAGGTCTAGATACATCCCGGATTTTGTCCTACCGAACGGAGTTATTGTTGAGACTAAGGGACGTCTCACTGCAACAGATCGAGCAAAGATGCTTAATGTTGCACGAGACAATCCGGAGCTTGACATTAGGTTCCTTTTCCAACGAGCTAATCAGAGAATTACCCGATCTAAGAACTCACTGACCTACGGAGAGTGGGCTGACAAGCACAGCTTCCGATGGTCCTCGGGGGATGAAATCCCTGATGAGTGGTGGGATTAAAGAAGGAAATTAGAAAAGATCATGACAAGTGACGAGAAACTATTGGTGCTGGACATCGAGACAGCCCCGGTTACCGCCTACGTGTGGCGACTGTGGGACCAGAATGTCGGCCTTAACCAGATCATAGACAACGGCGGCATCCTTTGTGTAGGGGCCAAGTGGGTCGGTAAGCACGAGACTTTCATATTCTCCGAGTGGGACTATGGAAAGCTACACATGCTTCAACAAATCCATGGTATGATGTCTGAGGCTGACGCCGTTATCACGTACAACGGTGATGCGTTCGATCTCAAGAAACTGAACGGGGAGTTCGCTCTTTATGGCCTGCCCCCGCTCCCGCCACTAACAAGCATCGACGTCCTTAAATCGGTGAAGAAGTTGGGACTCATCTCGAACAAGCTGGCTTTTGTCGGCCCCCTGTTCAAGGTCGGAGCTAAGATAAAGCACGAGGGGTTTGACCTCTGGAAGGATGTGATGAATGGGGAGGAAAAAGCGCAAACGAAGATGGAGAAGTACTGTATCCAAGATGTCCGACTTCTTGAGAAGCTCTACAAACGTCTCCGAGCATATATGCCAAATCACCCACACCTGGGGGCAACTAAGAAAGAATGTGGTGCTTGCGGATCGAACCACGTCCAAAGCCGGGGGTATCGTAGAACGAAGCATTACCTAATCCAACGAGTCCAGTGCCAGTCATGTGGCTCTTGGGCCGAGGGCGTAAGGGAGAAGATTAAATGAGCTGCTCTTGGAACTACGAGAACACGTTAATGGTAGCGGAAAGTGCGCGAACCAAGGAGGAGTTACGAGTAGCTCTTACTGGGGCCATAGGCCTCATTAAACGGCAGGAAAAAGAGCTCCAGTCGCTTAGACCACTAGGGGAAGCTTTGCGCAGGATTATCCGGAAGGAGATAATGTGCTAGACGACGAGTTTAAGAAAAGAGTCATGGACCGCTTCTATGGCTGGGAGCTAGCCGACCTCCTCGACCTTGATAGCGATGAGATCATAGCAGCTTTTCCCGAGCTGATCGAAGAGAATGCCGAACTACTAGAGGAGGTAATGCGGAATGGGCGATAGAGATTTGACATCAGAAGATGTGCGTTACTGGTTTCTTAATGCCGGTGATGGCATTCTTAAAGATTTCTTGGACAATGGACTAGAGTCTCTTATCTTTGACCTAGAACAAGACGACTTCTTCGGCACAGAGGGTTTTAACAGGAGGTACGGGTAATGTTGTATTATTTCTGGTTGGGTGCTGACGCCGAGGAGTTTCACGATGACGATTCTGGTGTATGAAACCGAAGGCGAGCGACGCGCTATAGAAAGAACGATTGAAACTATGAGTAAGGAATTTACGAATGACAGTCCGGAGGACGTTGGCAAGGGCGCGATCAAGTATGACGGAGGAAAATCTCCAGTATATCGCGGGGCAATTGCTTATTTCCCTAGGGCAATTGGCGTTGTTGCCGAGGTGTCCGCTTTCGGAGCTTCTAAATACGCTTGGAAAGGATGGGAGTCTGTCCCCGATGGATACAATCGCTACTCTGACGCCTTGGTACGACACCTTGGATACGAAGGAAAAGGAGAAGTTCTGGACCCTGATAGTGGACTTCTACACGCTGCTCACACCGCATGGAACGCCCTCGCGAGGCTAGAGTTGCTGTTGAAGGAGCGTGAAGATACCGTAGTGGACGCCACCGAGGTGCAACGCTATTATCCCGACTTGAAGACCCTATATCGAGATTAAGGAGCAGGGCAATGCCGTACATAAAGTATGATCGTGACGGTCTGGCAAGCGGGTTCATTGATCCTGATAACGCAGGTGAGTTGAACTTCGTAATCACCTCTACCCTCTTAAGGTACTTGGGGCATGGCGCAGACTATGCCGCCTTTAACGAGGTGATCGGCGTCCTCGAATGCGCCAAGCTAGAGATGTATCGTCGTATGATAGCCCCGTATGAAGACAAGAAGATTGAAGAGAACGGAGACGTCTATGTCTAGTAAACAGATTTACATCGCCGGGCCTATGTCCGGCATCCCTGACTGGAATTATCCAGCTTTCTTTAGTGCCGAGGAAGCGCTTTCAAGCATGGGGTGGATCGTCAAGAACCCGGCCCGCAAAGACGAAGAAATGGGCTATGATGATACTGAGGCAAAGGCAGACGGAGATACGGCACTGGCTATCGCTAAAGGTGCCTTCAATTTCCGCGAGGCTTTCGAGTGGGATATCAAACAAATCCTTAACGGAGACGCCATCTATATGCTGAGAGGCTGGGAGTCTTCGCCCGGCGCTTGTGCCGAACACGCGACTGCTGTCGTTATGCGTAAGAACTACCCCGAGTTCCAAATCTTCTACGAGTAAGGAGAAGCTTTTAGTGAGTAAGAAAGATAAAGAGTTCAGCGACAAGCTGGCGAAGAAGATTGAAGAATGGTCAGACTCTGACTGTCTGAAGGCGTTCATTAAGTTTTTCCCTAGAGTGCAGATATCGACTGAGTTTATACAGGATAATGACTCCGGTCTAATTGCCCACCAGATTATGGTAGTCGGGTGTGGCGACATGGTTATACCCTCTGAGCCTATGGCGTTGCCGTGGCCTCTTCAACCTGCTAACGTCCCCGAGGAGGCCAAGATTAATGCCAACTAACCCTTTTCCGTCCTTGTACGAAGAGTTTATTTTCAAGAGCCGATACGCCCGATGGCTGGAAGATAAGGGCCGCAGGGAGAACTGGGACGAAACTGTACGCCGTCTTATCGATTACTATCTCTATCATATAAGATACGAAGCACCAATAGTTGTTGATAACGACACCAGCCAGCCGAATTTGTATAGAGAGCTATATGATGCCATCTACAACCTAGAGGTTATGCCTAGTATGCGGGCTCTCATGACTGCCGGACCCGCCCTCGATCGCTGCCACGTCCCGGCGTACAATTGTGCTTACCTTCCTGTCGACAGTCCTCGCTCCTTTGACGAGGCTATGTACATTCTGTTGTGCGGGACGGGGGTAGGCTTTTCAGTAGAGAGTAAATATGTCGACCAACTCCCAAGAATCTCCGAACGATTTGAACCCACCGATACGGTCATTGTTGTTGCAGATAGTAAAGAGGGATGGGCTAAATCCTTTCGAGAGCTTATATCCCTACTCATTGCAGGTCAACTCCCCCACTGGGATGTTAGCCGAGTGCGGCATAAAGGCGCACGACTTAGAACTTTTGGAGGCCGTGCTTCTGGACCCGAGCCTTTGGTCGACCTTTTTAAGTTCACTTGTGGGCTCTTTCAATCCGCAGCAGGACGTAGGCTAACTAGCCTTGAGTGCCACGACTTGATGTGCAAGATAGCCGATATCGTTGTTGTCGGTGGTGTACGCCGATCTGCTATGATCTCTCTGTTTGATTGCACTGATGACAGGATGTCTACCGCCAAGACTGGGGCATGGTGGGAGTCCAGCGGTCACAGACGTCTAGCTAATAACTCCGCTGTCTACGACAACCGTCGTCCTGACATCGGCTTCTTTATGAAGAAATGGGAGGAACTGTATGCCAGTAAGTCAGGAGAGCCCGGACTCTTCTCCAGATATGCGTGCCAAAATATCGCAGCCCGATCTGGAAGACGAGATAGCAATTTTGATTACGGAACTAACCCGTGTTCTGAAATTATACTCCGACCTTTCCAGTTCTGTAACCTTTCCGAGGTTGTGGTTAGAGCAGGAGATACGAGGGACGATCTCGAACGCAAGGTTCGCATTGCGGCAATTCTCGGAACGATACAGTCCTCTTTTACCGACTTCAGATACCTAAGGAAGATATGGAAGGATACGTGTAATGAAGAACGACTTCTCGGAGTCAGTCTTACAGGTGTGTGCGATAACCTCCAACTACTGGAAGACCCGAAGGTTCTGGCAGGCCTCAGAGATATCGTCATTGAAACAAACAAAGAGTGGGCAACTCGCCTTAACATTGCCGTTTCTGCTGCTACTACCTGTGTTAAGCCTAGTGGTACTGTTAGTCAGCTCGTTAACAGTGCTTCTGGCCTCCATCCTCGCCATAGCGCTTACTATGTCCGAACTGTCAGAGCAGATAACAAAGACCCTCTCACGGTGTTTCTTAAGGACGCTGGAGTATATTGGGAGCCAGACGTTATGGCTGAACATTCGACGTCTGTTTTCTTCTTTCCCATCGCTTCCCCCGAAGGGTCGGTAACTCGTGACGATCTTGACTCAATTAAGTCTCTTGAGTTGTGGAAGCTTCTTCAAGACAATTGGTGTGAGCATAAGCCGAGTGCTACGATCAACGTCAAGGAAGACGAATGGCTCAGTGTCGGAGCTTGGGTATACGAGAACTTCGATACGCTATCGGGTGTCTCTTTCTTGCCACACGACGGGGGGTCCTACAAACAGGCTCCATATCAAGAAGTCGCCAAAGAAGAGTATGAGGATTGGATTCTAAAGCATCCACTCCCCGCTATTAACTGGGACGATATGCGCTTCTATGAGACTGAGGATAATACAACCGGTAGCCAAGAGCTGGCCTGCACCGGAAGTAATTGTGAAGTCCGGTAGACGCTAGACAAAAAGAAACCCCGCCGGGAGAAATCCTAGCGGGGTTTTCCTGTTATATCTTCTGCCAGCGATGGGGCTTCTTAGGCGGCTCCTCCTTCTCCTTCTCTACTACGGGAGGGCTTGAAGGTTCCGGTCGTCTAGGGACGTCTTTAGTAGTATTAGTACTGACGCCTTTAACCTTCTCGAAGGTCCTCATACCACCAATACCAAGCATCGCAGTAATGATAGTCATGAGGTATTCGTACTGGATGGCGGGCAAGTCCCGTACCCAGATGCCTATGAAAGGAGACAGGATAAATGAGTACGCAAGAGAAGCCGCCCCTACCCAGCCTATTGCTGGACGCCACCCAGCGACAAACACTGACCCAGATGCAGCTTCAACTCTGTTCACTTCTATCTGAGCTTGAAGTTGAGAATCAAGACGAGCCTGAGCTTGGTCCTGTAGTTGGGCAAGCTGAAGATTTATTTGGTCTCGCTTGTCTTTGTCTACAACGACTTCAGAGATTATCTCTTTCACAGGATTCAGAATAGTTCCGAAGATATCAGAGATTATAGGGATACCCATATTATGACTCCAGAATTGACCGGACAAGAACCCGCTGGGTCCTTCTCCACCACCCCAACAAGAATGCAGCTTGCGAGGGTTTTGTCTGAACTAGCCGAGCTAAGAAAACAGTGCGAGCATCTACGATACCTAGTAGAGCAGTTGTATTACCCTCAGCTACTGCCTTACGTGCCGCCTCTACAGTTGCCGGTCCAACTTTACCATCCGGCGAACAATGGACACCCTGTTGTAACCAGCGAACAGCTCTGCCTACACCTGAGTTCACCGCCGCATCAAACGTCAGATAGTTAATAGGCCAAGGGAGTTTATGACATGAAGCTGCTTCCCAGTACAATTCGTTGTATAGTTCTTTCGCTTCTGCTTTGGATATCTTCTTTACGCTTTGAGAAGGTCTCTTCTTTTGTCGCCGCCACGCATTATATGTTGCTTGCGTCACCCCATACATGGTGGCTCCACCCCGATCCGAAGGATGGTTCGACCAGCCACCTTCCTCTTCCAGAAGACAGTCAAGGGATTTTTCAAGATCGTCCATGATTAACTCCTAGCCCACTGTACAAGGGTGCTGATAAGACCTAAGATACCACTACCCACTAGAGCAGTTATTAACCAGACGGCCCCCATGCCTTTGTTCTTCAAGGCTAGGAGGTCGTCTAGTTTTGTTTCTAACGAGGCGGCTTCCGCCCTAGTATCCTCGGCGTGTTTGAGGAAGCTTGCAGAGAGGCTCTCCACCTTAGTTTCGAGAACGGCAATCCTTTCTTCTATTGTGCTCATTACTCTACCCCCTCTTGAGGGATGATAGAGTCAATGAGATCGGCTTTAGTATCCTCGTAGGCATCACGATGAGCTTGCTTGATTATCTCAATCTTCTCTGCATCTGATGCCATCTTATACTCCTCTGAAGCCATATCCTCTTGCAGGTACTCATGGGTGTAGGAGCCCATGACTTTCTGCCACTCGTTCTTTTGCTCTGGTGTCAGCTTTACACGAATATTATCCTCTTGTACACTGCTAGGAGCAGCGGCAATCACAGAGGTGTCCGACGAGGTATTAAGACGCTGTACCTCTAGGATCACAGGGTCAACCTCTTCCTTACCTTCTGCTAGCGTCTTTCCGATATCCCTACCGAAGGCGTCATACCCTAAGTCGAAACCATAGGTATTGGTACCGATCCCGAAAAGTCCGGGCAATGACATAGGAACACCTTTCGCCCCCTCCTCTTTGACTACTTCAGCAGCATCCTGAAGAAACAGAGGTACGAAGCGTTCGGCTATCTCCTTCTTGGCATCGAACGGCTGACCTATGGGGTCCTTACCTTCTAGGTACGAAGTCACGAACGAGGCTACGGGGCTTTCCTTGTTAATACCAAACTTGAGCAGAACGTCAAGTCTGGTGTCTGACCCGTACTTTTTCCCCAGCTCTACTATCTCACCTTTGGCATTCTTCTTCTGGTTAGAAGCTATCCTAGCTCCAAGAGTGAGGTACTGACCAAAGCCGCCCAAGATATCGTAACGAGTGTTGTCAACTTTAATTTTAGCGAAGTCGGAACTACGTGGATCGGTCTCAACTTCCGCCCCGGCTAGCTTAGCCAAGGCTAGAGACGACATGGCAATTCCCCCAAACGATGCTAGAGATTTGAGAGCATTCTTACGGACAATGGGGTCCATCTTCACATAAGTGTTCGGGTTAAGCATCCTAACGCGACTGGCAATGAGGCGCGGTGAGAAGAAGATGCCGCTCAGTGCCGGAGCCGCCTGCGACCACTTCCCGAGGTTGCCACGCCCAGTTGCATTATTGATAAAGTCTGCGATGCCTTTGGCTTGCAGGCTATGGCCCTTCAAATCTATACCAGCATCCTTGTATTGACGGACAATGTCATCAAAGACGTCTGCCCTGAGCTTATTAAGAAACCCAGTATAGGCCCGTTCAGAGGCGCGGATACCACGGCCAGCGACAGGAATCTTTTCTGCCCATGTCGAGATAAAGCGCTCCTCTCTATCCACCAGTCGACCACCGAGGTCGGCCAAGGAAAGCCCAGAGTCCTCCATCAACTGGTAGTTCGGGCGCGACTTTATGTCCTGCATTACGGCATTGTAAGCTTCTTCGTCACCGAACATTTTGAACATCTTAGGGAACCCTTTCCAGAGTTCCTTACGCCCGACAAAGAAGATGCCTTGACGCAGCGGGGCCGAGAGGTCGAAGGAAGACATGATGGTACGAGGAAGGTTCAGGGCATTGGCCAGGACGTCCATCGCCTTGCCAACCCTCTTAGCCTTGATGTCACCCTTCATCAACTTCTCTGCCATCTTAGTAATCTTCTCGGGGTTATCAAGATCGCCCTTCTCTATTGTCCGCAGCATGTTACGAATGCCGTCTGACAACGCCTTATCGGAAGCCACTTCAATCTTACGGGAGTTAAGGATGCGAGCCGAATTAGACACGACGTCTTGAATAGACTCGGCGACGTTCTTGGCCCGCTCAATCTCCTTACCCAGAAGATAGAGTTCCCGTTCGGACGCACGACCTTGCCCCGCCTTACGTGACAAATCGAAGATGCGGTTAGTAGACTCTAGCAAGAAACGCTCGGCCGCTTTAAGCTCGGGCACCTCAGCCCCCCTAGCGAGACTCTGGGCCATCTTGCCCGTCATCTTAATTTTTCCGGCCTCGTCGATCCACTCATCCCACGACTCTGGGCTCTTCTCCGGAGCCACCTCCGCAAGGATGTCCTCTACAGGACGCTTAGAACGATAGTTCGCTATGACGGACGACGCCTCCGCTTCAGGCTCGTTAAAGGAACCCTTCGGCTGCCCTTTTGATCCGGGCCCGACAGTGCGACGCTTCATGAACTTGTTGCCGGAAGTAACAAACTCCTCCGTCTTGCGAGCACCCGACAAACGGTACCCAGAAACGCCCTTGGCCTCTGGATGTTCTTTCAACAAATCACGCCCAATTTGACGGATAGCCCGTGGGCCTATGGCGCGAGCCCCGCCTTCAGACGAGATAGAGAAGTTATCAAGCTTCCCGTCTTCGACAGTATAGTAACCCGTGACCGTCTTGCCGTCATCAGTCTTATGAGCAAACCGCCAGTAGTCGGGTTCTTGCTCTGGGAACGGCTGAATAGTTTTGGTCTTACCGTTCTCAACCCTGTCCAACTCGGCGGTAGCTGCCCTACTCAGTTGCCGACGATGCTGGATCAGCTCCTCGTCAGTCATCTCAGACAACTTCTTAGTCTGGGGTCGATAACGGAACCCGTTACCTACGACGTCACGAGCCGGGCCTTTGATGGCGGCGTCATGAGCCATACCTAGGATGGTCTTGACCTCTCGATCAGAGTACTCCATCTTCAGTCCGGCCTGACGACCAAGGTCTTTCAACCAGTTCTTCAGGCGGTCCATCGTGCTAGGGGATATGGCCCCTTTCTCCGACATCTCTGCTAGAACTTCCTCAGCGGCACGAGCCAAAGGGTTTATGTCCTCTAAGTACTGATCGGGATTGTTAGCAATCCAGGAATCGACGTCGTCCTTAAACTTAGTCGAGTTGTTGTACATCCCCTCCAGGAAGGAGTCGAGACCGTCTCCAAACTTCTGAGACAGGCCGTGGTGACCAAGCGCCTCATGGAAGGTGGTTGCAGAGAGCACGTCATTAGGCGCGACTCCGAGGGCTTCCGCCTCCGCAATCACGTTCTTCATGTTAACAGCAACCGAGCCATCGGGACGCAGGACACCAATAGCTAGAGGATCGATATCGGTGAGGTTATCGAAGTTATCGAACACCTCGATAGCCGGGGCATTCTCCCAGCCTTCTGTCACCTTGTTGATATGATCGACGGCTCCAGAAACCTCGGGAGAAATCTCGTCTGCGGTATCGCGAGCATTGATCGCTTTTTGCTTAGGCGGCTCCGTGTCACCGAAGTCAAAGCTCCTTTGCTGAGGAGGTGTATCGAGAGGCAACTCCCGCTGCCGGACATCAGGCGTAGTATCCTCAGGACGATTGGCAAGGAAGTCATCAGCCTCTTGACGAAGCTTGACCTCCATCGCCCGCTCTTGCGGAGTAGGGCCTTCAAACGGCAGAGAGCCTTGCTCCTCTAAAGGAAGCTCTTGCTGCTTGTACCCGACAGTATCGCCTACGGGGCGGCCACCGTCTCGTTCTCTTACAAAGTTAGATACGGCTTCGGGTTCGAGGTCAAACCCCTCCTGCTTAGCGAACTGTAGGATTTGCTCCGGCGTACCACGCTCAGCTACGTGGAGGTATGCCTGCTCCTGTTCCGGAGTAAGCTTCCTTGCAGCCGCTGCCGCAGGGTTAGCCAGACCGACTTCGGCACCTCCTAGAGGAAAGGCTTCCCCTAGGGCACCAATCATGGTACCCGGAAGGAGCTTCCCTCCGGGATTTCCCATAAGTTTATCTAAACCTATGGCACTCGGCAGGTCAGCTAACCCTGTCCCTATTGCGATATCGTCAAGAGTCTCTAGTCCGCGATGCCCTACGGCTCCGGCGTATTCAAAACCCCTCGCCGCCAGATCAGTGATATCTCTAACCGTCGACAGAGGATTCCCGATCTTCATCCCGCCTACGTCAATGAAGCGGGGGCCGCCAAACTCATTCTCAGGATCAAGCCCCGGACGTTGTCCTTGGGCACCTTCCAGCGCAGACTCCCAGCGCGTCCTGGGACGATTGTTGATAATGGTACCCAACTGGTCTGCCGCAGATTGGGGGACACCCATATCGGCCATAGGAGCAGACCCTTGAACTTCCGGACCGTATGCGGCCGTGGGATACTGATTAAGGACTTCGGCCGCTACCTGTTCATCAGTAGCACCATCAGGTCCTTCGATCCTGTACTTCTTACCATCTGGAGCCTGTATCTCATACAAAGGCATCAAAAAGATTCCTTACATTTTACTTAACAACAGTAGCCTTACCCCACCCAGATGCTGCTGGCCTCGACGACCCGCCACCAGAACGCCTACCAGAGCCTCGACTCTTTGGCTGTGCGTCGTCGTAGAGCTTCTGCTCTCCGGGTGTCAGCTTCTCACCAGCAGCAATCTTATCCTTGACTCTTTCCAGTGCCGGAACACGGGCAGGAGGTCGGGGAGGGTTACGCGGACGAGTGGCAGAGATACGCTGGCTGTCGGCATTCTGTTGGGCAATAGCCGCCCTCTGCTGGGCAAGAGGAAGCTGCTGCTGCTGGTTGACTGTCATGTCACCAGCCCCTAGAACTGATCTCTCATCATCTGACATATCGTCATTGATGCCGAGTTCAGAAGGATCAATACCTAGTCCTTGAGCCCTTGTCTTGATGACGTTCATGGCAGCGGCCTGACGCTCCGGAGTATCTGCCTTGGCCAAAAGTCTAGCAGCATAGTTACCGAAGTCCTGCATCTGCTTGTACTTCCTATCCGCAATGACGCTTTCCCGAGTACCGCCGAGGCTTTCCGCTTGCGCTTGCCGTGCCTTATTAAGCATGTAGTCAGAGTAAATCTGCTGAGCCATCTCAGGGTTCTCGTAGCTGGCCTGTTCCAAGGCAGCGAGCTGCTCAGACTCATTACCAGTGTACAACCCAGCGAGGGCGTCAGAGAGACGTTCCTGATCCCTACGAGGTCCGTAGACAGCTTTGTTACCCGACTGCACCAGAAAGGCATCCCCAAGAGTGCCAAGGACATCACGAAGAGTGCCCTTAGTACCGAATAGTTTTCCTTTTCGTTCTGGATAGTTCGCAGCCCGACCAGCAAGTTCTTCGCGTAGTCTGGGATCGGTCTCTGCCAGAAGCGGTTGCAGGGGTTTAGCTGCAGGCTTAGACGCAGGCTTCTCCCCGTTAACCACGATGGTCGGAATCTCCTCAGCTGCCGGACCCCCAATAGCTTGGCCGATTAGGCTTAGCAATCCTGCCATTAGAGCGCTCCTCCCGTCAATGCTGTACCAACAAAGCCTCCCAGCCCCGGCTTACTTTTGCTTTTAGAGTTACTGACCTGACCGGCACCAGCAAGGAGTTGTCCAGCCTGAAGGCCAAGGCCCGACTGCTTGAGCAACTTGTCGAAGTAGTTATCCGAAAACTGCTGCTGAAGCTGGTTACCGAAGTTCACCAAACTCTTTCCGGTACCCCCGCTACGGAGAAGACCACGGGCTGCGGCGTTGCCGGTGATGCCACGAGAGCCTTGCTCATTAGCGAAGTCAAATCCAGTGTTCTGCTTGAACTGATTGAAGCCCGACATGTCTCCAGAAAGGAAGGCGTTAAGGGCATTAGAGCCTGTCGCGATATTCCCAAGAGCCGGTTGAACGGCATTGTTAATAGCGCCAAAGGCTTGGTTGGAGCTAGTCTGGCTAGACTTAGAGCCTCCAAAGAGTTTACCCATTCAACTGCTCCCATTCCTGTTTTGTTAGTATGAACAGTCGGCAAAGACCGGCCTGTGTCTTAATATCACCGTACGACTTGAACCCTACTTGACGAGACATCCATAAGGCACCTTTATTATCGAGGGGCGTTAAACCGCGTATAATCTGGATATCATACGGCCCAGAGAATACCTCGTCTAACACCTCTCTCGATAGGTTGATGGCGTCACGGCCTCTACAAAAGAAGAAGTAGTGACCTGTGACTACCTGCGGGACGTCTCGTTCAAAGAGGGCTACATCACCATCAGAAGACACTAGAGCGATGTTGCCCCTATTTGCTAACCACTCCTCTGGACAGAAACCTTTGATCTCGCTGGAGTACTGTTCAGTGGCTTTTAGCACAATCTCTGTGCTGTATGTCCGCTGTAACATCTAGGTTATCCCAAAAGGCCAAAGACATAGGGCGTTAGCCGTACCTGTATCAATCGACGTGAGCGAAAGCCCACTCAGACTACCCGAGTTATTGATGTTGTACAGACGCCTGTACACCTCACCCGGAAACCCGTATGACCCGTACTCAGTCGTCGTCCAGTTTGATTGCGATACCGCAGTACCGGTACTATCAGTCCGTTGGATACCAATAGTGTAGGCAGTACCTGCTGTCAGTACCTGTGGAGTGGTTAACTCTATTACCCTAGTCTGGTTAGCTGTTGTAGGGTTCGTGAACGCTTGGCTGTACATTTCTGTGCCTAGCGTCCCACCAGTCAAGGTGTGATTATCTGTATCCAGCGATACGGATGACATCGGGGCTATAAAGAATCTGTACGTATTACCGGCAGCGATTTGCTGATAACACGTAAACCCAGTGATCGTTATATCCACAAAGGGTTTAAAAACCATCCCGTGTGTGGCGAAGGCCGAACCAAGGACGCCGCTGCCGCTTAGAGCAGACGGCCCCCATACGGCTCCGCCACCAGTACTGGAGGTTATATCGCCCTCCGGCCAAATCGCAAACCCAGTGGCCGTGCTTGATGCAGAGGTAGCCTGAGCGGCAGAAACCCCGATCGTGTTGTATTCCCACCTACCTACTTGCTTTGTTCCCGGCGCGTTGGCGCGGAAGAACTCCCCATCCCCGTCGTAAAGGCGTAGAACAGAGGTTCCAGAACCGTCCGCACGAACCACTAGGAGTACGTAATCCAGGCCTGAAGTCAACCGCACGGGGACGGAAAACGGTAGTGCGTAGTACTCGGGGTTAGTCGATGTAGCTACTATCGTCGATCCAGTCGCCACCACGGCAGTAATAGTACCCGTTGAGGGGTTTACTGTTGCTATCTGTGCGTAGAACGTCTCAGAGGTTGCAGCGGCATCTATAACTGCCCACAACTTGCTCAGGGTTACGGAGCGATCAGGTTTGTAGTGAACGCCTTTAGTAGCTCTGGCTCCGGTATTGACGGAACCAAACTCACCAGTGCCACCACTAAAAAACGCTGAACTTCCTCCTACAACAGATGCGGCAGGCCGCCCATAAAGCGACACCGTAGAACCGGCTATGATGTTTCCAGCAGATGGGAAGACAGTGATGCTGGTGACAGCCGCCGTACTACGCCAGTTAAACCCGTATAAACCTCGACCTTGAGAGAATCCGCCAGTTCCTAGGGAGCTGAAGAAATCAGAGAACGCCCCCTTAAAGAAGGTCGTATCTGTGTAGTTAGGTATCTCAAGTCTGCCTACGCTGGCGTGACTCGCCGTAGCACTTCCGGCAGTAATAGAGGCTATGCGACCTGCTGTCTGTCCAGTAGACTGATTAATGGACGATCCCGTTGCAAACCAGTGTACAAACTCGTAGTCATAGTTTGCTCCGGTATCGCCGTTCAACCGCGCAAAAAAGTCGGTGTTGGCAACAGCCGTGTCCCCTCGAAGAGACCATACCAGAACCAAATCTTTGTAGTCTTGTGGAATAGAACCGAAGGTTACGCTAGCTGCCCCGACTGCCAGAGTCTGCGTACCGATAAGCGTAAGTCCTCCGCCTCCCCCGCCACCCGACTGATCTGCCGGAACCCACATAGAGGCTCCGTCGTTCCATACAAGGACTTGCCCATCGGCCGGAGGAGTTGAGAGGTCGACATCGCTTTGATCAGCAATTCCGCCTGCGTAGTCTAAGGTGACATCCGCCGATAGATTACCGCCACCGTCGAGTGCTACACCCGCAACGATATCTCTAGCAGCAGCCCAGTCATCTATAAGCTGCTGGGCCTCAGCCGCACTAATGCCCTGCGCGATATCAATCTGACGTTCTTGAGCCCACCGTATAAAATAATCGGTTGGTTTTCCGTCTGGTCCGACAATCTCAAACTCTTTAGCTAGGGGTTGAATCCTGCCTACCACTACTAACTCCCGTCGTCTACATCAAGTCCGTCTATTCGGGCGAAGGCACCGTCATCTTCAACACGAAAGAGTCTACCAGAAGGAACAATCCTACCAAGACTTCGCCAAGCAAATTCAGCATTATACTCTCCTTCTACAGCGATCCTAGTCCCAGCGTTACTAAACGTGTTTCCAAGATCATCGCTGTAGCTTAGAGAGACGGAGGCCCCGGTATAGGCCGGTTGCCCGAACGAGGCTGTGAGGTACACTTGATAACAAGGACGAAAGTTCCGCTCCCTGTTTATCAACTGTCCCGTCGCAACGCGAGGGAACGTAACCTCGGCGTCCTCTAGCAACGCGTCATCGACACCTTGATCGGGATCGAGGACCCAGAGCACTCCATAGGAGTCGTCCCCTACTACGATGTTGCTACCGTAGTTACTAGGGATAGAACCGGCAGAGCGCCAGTTAAGGCCGATGTTAGCCCTCCAGTTGCCGTTGTTACCGTTTGTCCACCACGACCACGTCTTAGTGGAACGATCAAAGACTAAGGTCTTTCCTGTCGTGCCGAGACGGATAACGAACATATCGTGCCCATCGAGGGTGAATGCCCATGTCCTTAGTTTAGGGGTTTCTATTCGACCACGGACGACAGCAAGAACCTGACCTCCGGTAACCTTCATTTGCTGAGAGTCGCGCCTGTAGGCGACATGGATATCACCGTAAGTGACGTGAATCCTCTCAGCAGGGATGTTGTAGATCGCTAACGCAGACCCCTGAGGCACCAGTACTTCGGGAGCACTCTGGCGCTGGACCGCTAACAGTCCGGCTTGAGGCGCTTGAATTTCAGGTGTTGCAACCATAGCCTATCCTAATTATGTAGTACGATCTATCTGAAGTTCGACTTCGTTAACGGCAGCCGGAATCCACGGAGCCGTCGTAGCAGGGTCTTCTTCAAAGACATCGCGCCAGTAAGTCTGAGCCACTGTGATCGGACGGTCTGTTCCCAGTACAGTCGCCGGAGTTCCGTCCGGATCGGAGATAAGACCGACCTGAAGAGAACCATCACCACCGTCCGATTTAGCGGCACGTACAAAAGTGATCAGGCCTTTGACACTGGTCACCTCGGAGGGGAGATCAGACAGCGTAGCTACATACGGACTCGGTAGCGGAGCATCCTCGGCATAGATGTAAGTTGTATCGACCGGAGGAATGTTATCCAAAATCTCATACCCGGTCGTACCCGAGGACGGAGTCCAGTTCAACGACACGTCGCTTGTCGGGGTGAGATTAGTAACCAGCACCGACCCAAGGAAGTCAGTGTTATAGGTTCCGTTGTCGTCCCACACGACATAGTCCTTGATGTAGTACCGAGGCCCGATCGTTGTGCCTGAGTTCTGTCCGGTAATACGAAGCTGGCCGACATCGGCATTAGTCGCCGCGACATCAGTCTGAGTCAGGACTGTAATACCCTCGACCCGGACTTCAAAGGAGCACAGAGCACCGGACCCGTGGGTATAGACTGCTTCGATATGGTACCAACCATTTGCAGTTACGACGGGTGTCGTAGTCGTATAGGTGCTGCCTCCGGTGATGATCATCGAGAGACGACCGTTAGAGGTCACACGAAGGTCGGCAAGAGCCGAGTTCCCGCTAGTACGCCACTGAGCTATATGAGGACCTACGGCGTCTATGGTAGGCAGAGAGGTGAGCCACACCCGAAAAGGGATGCCGACCTTCGTAGTGTCGCCCGCAGGAAGCGCATACCGAAGGGCTACGAACTCGCCGTTCGTGGAGTTGTTAAACACGTTTACAACGCGACCCCCAGAGATACCGTCTGGATCAGTGCTAAGGGATAGGTTACCCTCTTCGGCATAAATACCGTCTAGCAGAAGGGACGTATCAGTACCATAAATTGAGAAATTGTCCGCATGAACAAGAGCCATAGTTCAGTCCTTAATAAAGATACCCTTGCTGTAGGGAAATAGCTTCACGTATTTCTTCTTCTATATCCGGTGTAGATACTCGTTGAGGAGAACCACCCTCTACCATGAAGACGCCACCGTCTGCATCTACTAGCAGCATTGCTTCGTGCAGTGCCTGAGCCGTGTTCTGCCACGACCCACGATCGAGGACGATACCTTGAAGCCGTTGCATCGGATTAGTCGGATCAGTGGTAACGTACCAGACTTCTGTCGTGCTTTCCCCCGGCAACCAGAACTGGTCTCCGAAGACCTCGACACCATATACCCCGTCAGGAGACCTTTCAGCCGTTGCGAAGTTCAGGGGATCGACAGAGATTTCACCGGGTTCAATCCAGTAGAAACGGCCTTGATAGCCGTTATCTTGTACCGGAATGACGATGACATAAGAGTTAACAACTGCAACGTCAATGACACCAACGTCATCGGGCATCTGAACCTGAAGGATGACGTTGCCGCCGCCTCCTGTAAGAGTGCCGGGGTTCGTCCACGCCAGTGCTGCTCCGGTCTCAGTGGTAACAATACCGTTACCTGGAGCCCCTGCGGTCTTCGCCCTTACCGTGACAGCGGAGGCTGTGTGGGAGCTGGCGCTAACTGTCGGGTGTTCTACGAGAGCCGTCGAGTACTGCGTACCAGCTACACCAGAAGCGTTAACAGCGTCGTAGAGGTTGGTGAAAGCCTCAGTAGCTGTAGCACCTAGCGCCACTAGCCATGGGTTACCAGCAGTCCCGGCAGGGGTACCGGCGTCCACCGAACCGTTTGTAAAGCTGTAATAGACGGTATCGATTACGACGACGTTGGTATTGGCAGGAGTTCCGCTCAGCATGTTATGGGCGTAGCCATTAGCTATGTACACAAGCAGCGACTGCCCATCCGCTACGAAGAGATATTCCGGTGTATCCCCGATCTGAGCCGTGATCGCCATGTTGACAAACCCCCTCTCGGGGTTGTAAAGACTGGCATACAGCGACGTCTCGGACAGCAGATTGTCCATCCTGTAGAGGTTAGCACCTGAGGCTACGAAGAGATCGCCTGAGAAGGCTCCGGCTTCGGAGTGCAATCCACGAACAGGACCGGGTCCGATGTACTTCAGTCGGCGCATACCTGGACGAGCAATCAGGGAGGCCCCGTCGTCCGTCAGAAAAGGGTTCTGCTCGAAGTACCTATTCTTAAGGATTAGGGCCCCGGTATCTGCAACTTGGCGTCTGAAGTCGCTAGTATTGAAGTTAACCTTTACCATTTAGAATGGCCATCCCTTATTGAACATATCACTTGGGTTGTACAGATCGTAGATAGAGCCCCAACGGTCCCTGTCTAGAGCGACTCTGGCAGGCCGGATAAGGGCCATCTCAGAGTGCATCGAGATATTCTGGGTATACCTAGCTTGAAGCTGCCGCTTGGAACGCTTGAAGACGCTTACTGCCTCTTCGCTGAGGGCCGCTCCATAGGAGGGGTTAAGCCGCATAGCAAGCATCGTGATGAAGTAGTCATCAAACTCTTCGGGAAATGGGAAGGTGTCGGAGCTAATAAGCGGGGCGTATTTCACCCAGTTCGCCGTATCTTTACGGAAGAACCACTCTGCTTCGTAACCATCAGTGTTCAGGGTAACTACATTCGATCCTTCGATCAGCCTGCCATTACCATAGACGTTGACATTATACGTACCGAGGTTGCCGCTGATGTCGTTCACTGCGAACCTAGAGCCGTCGTCCGGATCAGGGTGCAGGTAAAGCGTCAGAGCCGAAGTCAGGTTGAGCATCAGCCTATAGTTCTTCGGTACGAACCAATCCTCATCAGGAACTTGGTCCCACCAAGGATAGCCAGCGGGTCTCGTAATGTTGTTACTACCAATCGGAAAGGCAGTGAGAGGGTCACCCGCCTCGTTACCGAAAACTGACTTTATGATCCTGTTAAGAAAACGGAGAGCTTCTGTCTGTTGCTCTGCGGTAGGAGAGACGCCAATCGCAATAAGATTGCTGATACGATAAGCGTCCGTTATGATTTCAGAGACTAATGTCATTATCGTACCTCGACAAATTATTGAACCTTACGAACACTCGCTGAGGCCCACTTAACGGTACCTGAGATTGCATCAGTAGTGCCGGTGTTAGTGAACCAAACCTCCAACCATACACGAACAAGAGTCGGTGTATTAGCGAACGTGTAACGAGGTGTGAGCAAGTTACCGGAAAACCCAGCAGCAGGCAACCTATCTGCTTTCATATCGCTGGAATGGAGTCGCTTCGTTACACCACCATCCGTGATCTCAATGTCTAGATCAAGAGCTGCGATACCGGAATTGCTACCAATCTCGCCGTATATCAAACCCTCTATGGTATCACCTGCCGCGAAATTGCTGTTAGTCAACGTCCTGTACATAAAGGCTCGCTTGCTTGAGCCGGTGTAAGTCCCGGATAGAACAAGCTGCTGGGCTGTCCGACCGTCTGACAAAGTAGTCTTGGATGGTACCAGAGTCGCTCCACCCAACTGGGTACTGTCCCCAGACCATCCAGTCGCTACGTTACCCGCAGAGCCTACTATAGAGCCTCCCGTTCCTGCGAACATGCCATCAAACATATTACCGTTGGGCAACAGAGTTGCGTCATAAAGGTCCACGCTGCTCATGACGGGTTGCCGCCAGTCAGGGTAGAACGTGCTGATGACGTCCGCTACTTTCTGGCCGATAACCTTGGCCCCGACAACTGAGGGGTGGATGCCGTCGCCGGTGTATCCAGCTCTGTGACTCCAGTCTGTGGAGGCGGGATCATCGAAATCTAGAGAGCAGTCGGCCACAAAAAACCCAGCTCTCGTTTGAGCCTGACGCCTGATCCAGTCATTGACCTGCATACCTATCTGGCGCTGGGCACCTGTCAGGGCAGTAGGAGCTGTTCGACCTAATATCGGGATAGCGATGATAATCGTGTTCGTGTTCAATAGAGTCGTGTAAATACTATTAAGATTTGAGATGATAGTCCCGAATGGGACAGAATTGGTGAGATCATTTGTCCCGCCATGGATAACACACACGTCTAGGTTAGCTGCGACTACGGTACTCAACCTTGCCAACATCTGGGTAGTAGTATTACCGGAGATTCCGAAATTCCAAGCATCGTTATGCAAGAGCCGATGATTGCTTAAAATGCCGGTCCATGTCGGGTAACCTTGTAGGCCTTTACCCAGGTAGGTAGAAGTCTCTGAGTACCCGGCAGCAGTAATACTATCTCCGAAATAACCTAGTGAAGGCGGATGCGCCATATTTAACCCTCTAACTAATAGATATTGTTGCAGTTCAAATAGCGAAGCCACCATAGTAAATATCTTCTCTAAAGAGTGCTGGAGTAACCTTGCGCATTGACATAAACTGCACCAGTGCCACTAGCTGTCAAAGTTACAACCTCCATCAGGGTACCTACACTCCCTCGGAGAGGTACCGGAAACTGTATGTCTAATCCGGGTAGGCCGCCAGTGCCTATCTTTATTCTCCAAAGAACAGTGCCTCCAGCCCCATCCCGAATAGCTAACTCTGTAGCTGTTCCTAACGCCTCTGCCGTTATTTGAAGAGACGTCAGGTAAGTCCGGTTAGAGGCGACTGCCGCAAACATCGTAACAGCGGTAGTTGTGTTGGAAATACCTCCGGAGGCTGCGGCATAACTTTTACGAATAGCGGCTGGAGCGAAGGGCTGCACACATAGAGCACCAGTGCCTATAGTTGCAAGACTATCGGTAGGGATTGGGGTGCCGTTATCCGTACCTGCAAGCTGCACAGAGAGCGAACCTCTCGACCCGATCTGGAGATTGCCGCGTTGCCCGTCAGTGTACGTAGGCTTAGTTAATTGATAGAGGGCCCCTACCTTGACTGGGTTACCACTATCGGCAGCGGCAGCGGCACTATTACCTACGACCGGAAACGGAGTGTCGGTGTTAGGAACTACCGACTGAGAGTTGGCCCCTGTCTGAGGTCCTATATCAGGGACAGTTATGGACTGTGGGGCCCCATTCCCGTCCAGAATCGTGTATGTTGCCATAACTTTATCCTGCTAATTGGTTCATAGCCCGGAAAATTACCAAATACTGACTGTTCCGGGCATCGTTAAATTTCAGGCTCGGTTCATAGGGCGACCTGAATGCGGGTTGCTGTGAGGCGTATTTAGAGGCTGTCATGTGCTATCTCCTATTAAACAAGGAGGGTACCGCTTGCCCCACCCGCTGTAGTAAACGTGCCATTCTGGCTGCCATTGCGTAGATACATAGGGAGCGGATAGTAGACACCTGCCGTTACAGGCATAGCGCTTAATACCGTCGTACCGTTGTTATCGACGATGGTAATAGTACCGGCAGTGACGGCAATGAAACCCCCAATCTGTTGACTATTGTATTGGACGGTCGTATTGACCCCAACTACTACTGGTGTGTATCTCTCTTGAACTAACATTAAATGCTCCTCGCCTTACTTGATAACGCCCTGAGTTCGGAGCGTGGCAATGAGGTCAGTCACCGCCGTAGAAATAGCTTGTACCTCTGCTTCGACGTAAGACGAGGAGATATCGACAGCGGCGTAGGTTACAGTGGAGCCGTCCTTCTGCATCTTAGCCTTGAGGTAGTCAGATTTAGTAACATTGGTAGGAAGAGCCATTTGCCTTATCCTCTATAAAAAATGACCGGGGGTTTCAACATTGAGGGACCCCCGGCCTAGTTAGTTTTTACGAACCGTTAATACGGACAATCTTCGGACGACCGTTTGCACGGACGTTGGCTTCGAGTGCGACGTCGAAACGAACACGGTGTTCGCCAGTAGCAAACGTCGAATCCTGCCACATGCGGACGCTGAGCGGAATCTTGGTCAGCGACTTGCGCGACGCAATACCCGTGGCGGGCATGATGAGATCGGCAGTATTGACCACGATCGCCGACTTGTTCGCGATGAACCGGGGCTGAAGGACAGCACCGGGGGCACCAACGAAGGTCACAGCAGCCGTATTGGCAGCGGCCTGAGCCACCGTACGATACGGACCCGAGGTGATGATCGCCGGGAAGACCCGAGGAGCAACGACGCCGCCCACAGCCGTCCAGTTACCGATGACTCGGAACTGCTGGAGGTGGTTAAGCGCCTTCTTCGCACGGTTGTCATAGGCGTACACACCGGCGATGGTGAAGACATCACCGTCAACCAGCGTCTCAGTACCAGAACCAATATCCATGTTAAGAATCTGGGTCTTGAACTGGCCCGGAGCACCCGAGATCGCCACGGAGGCGTAGGTCGTGGCCGAGTCGGCGGTACCGGCAGTCAGTGCGCTCGTCTCCAGACGAGTACCAACCGTAACCGACGGGAGCTGCTGGGTGAAGAGGGTATCGATACCCGCAACCTTACCAGTGAAGCCCGAACGGTAGACACCGGAACCTTCGCCGGACAGGGACGCGTTGTCGGAGACGATATCCGAACCCAGCGCCTGCTTGTCGTGGTACGACAGAACGGCACGGAGATCGATGTCTTCGACGCCTTCGTCCTTCAGGCGGGTGTAGCCGGAGGCAACGTCGTCGTAGGTCGCAACATCAGAGACGCCGTCACCAAGCAGGTTGTTACCCGCCTTGGCAGCAAAGCCGATAATGTACGCGTCAATGTCCGTCGCCAGTCGGAGGGCAGCCGCCTTGAGGGCTTCGCTCTCGCGGGCAGCACCGAGATCGCGAATCTTCACGAAGTCGGCCCAACCCATGCTGGAGTTAACAAGCTGGGTGAGCTTGTACTGCTCCGAACCAAAGGTCGTGTCCTGGACACCACCGGAGAGATCGGTAACGGCGTTGGTCGAGAAGACCGTGGTGTAGTCAGGCACAACCTGCTCAACAACGGTCAGGGCATTACGGTCGTTCATTTCGCCGTCGAACTTTTTCCAAGTTACGAGATCGGCAGATACGAGGTTATTCTGGAAGATCGCGGCAAAGGCGTTCAGGACTAGCTTTGCTTGATCTACAGTAACAGTAGCCATTGTAGAAAGTTCCCTTTTTAACTATGAGTAATGGCTACGTCCTAAGGTTACTTCTTGGCGAACAGCTTCTGCGAGAATAGATCAAGATCGTCTGTATCGTCAGGAATCTCTGCGACTGCGGCAGCGGAACCTTTGTTCCTGTGTGCCGGAGGCGTAGGGGCTTTAGAAACCTTTGGTCGAGCCTTTTGTTTCTCCAGCTCGGCATCCGCAAACTTAGTCTCAAGCCTGCCAAGAGCAAGCGTGGCCTTAGTCGGCCCACTGTTCACGATGGCTTTGGCTTCGTCTGGATGATTCGCTAGGTAGTACAAGACGTCAGGACCAAAATCCATACTCATAATCGTAGAGGTGAGATACTCGCCATAGGCTTCGTCCAATCCCTCGAATGAGTCAACAAGCTGCTGACCTTTTTCGTTGAAATCAGGGTAACGCTCCTGTGCGGGGACAAGCTTATCGTTCCACTGAGTCTCGATGGCTGTACGTGCAGCCTTAAGCGACTCTTCCTGCTCCTTCTTGGCCAGCTTAGCCTCAATCTCTTTTTCCTTCTCTGCGAACAGATGGGCTACGAGATCGGCCTGATACTGGGGATCGAACTCACCTAGTTCATACTTCGGTGAGCCGTCTTCCTTAACGGCGTCAGGGTTGGGACGATTATCTTTAACTACATCTGTAGTAGGTTTTTCAGTCTTATCAGTCTTGGCTTCGAGCTTTACTTTCAGCGCCTCGAACTCTGATCGCAGCCTTGCGGCCTCACGTTCAGCTTCTTTACGGGCTGTAGTCAACTCATCGATGCGTTCCTGAAAACGATTCTTCTTAGGTTTCGGTGCGGGCTTGGAATCTTCTTCCTCCTCCTCTTCACCATCCTCCTCTTCGTCTTCGTCATCAGCGAGGGGATCACCCTCGGGAGTGTGAGTAGCTTCGGGGGCGTCGCTTTCCAACTCGTCATCCGTCTCGTCTGCTTCCGAGCTGGCCGGCTCTGGAGCTGCACTCTTCTGGCCAAAGAAGTCTGCGGCAAAAGCATCGAGATCGACTTCAGTCGGTTCGACGTTAGTGTTGTTTGTACTCATAATGTAAGGTTAGCGGTCCTTTAACCGTTGCTCTTCCTTGATTGCGACTGCTTCCCGCCACCGGAAGTGCTTGTGGAGGCGGGAGTCGATTTCATAGCGAGAGATTTCTCTGCCAGCGCGTGCTGTCTGGCGTTATCCTCTCGCTGATCTTGTCTTTTCTGTTCAAATTCTTCGCGACGGATGTCGTGCTCATCGAGGTCCTTAGAACCGTCGAGGATCATACGGATGGCTTCCATTTCCATGTTGTTGCCATCGACCTCGTGATCAGACAGAGCCCGGATACGCTGAGTCTCGGCGTTGTACATGTCAATCGCACGATCCTTATCAGCAGCTTCCTTCTCAACCTTCATCATCAGGTTCTCTTGCTGAAGCTTCTGAAGCTGTTCTTGCATCTGCTGGAACTGCTGGGGATCAACCATCCCTTGCTGACGTGCTTCTTCCATCTTCTCGGCGATCTTATCGGCACCGGGCCAGTCCTGGGCTCGAATGATCTCAGGTCCGGCCACTGTCATAAGCGCCGGGAAGACTTGGATAGCATCCATCATAGCCTGAGCGGCTTCGACACGACGAGTGGTGTACGAAGTACCTGTCGACAGAGCGACATCGAAAGCACCAACACTCATGTCTACGGCACGGGGGTCCATCGGATCGTTGATGCGGGCGAACTTCTGAGTCTCGTCCTCCCCTATCAGCCGGATGACTCTAGTACCGTCATAGATTTGAGGGATGAGTTGGTTAATGACATCCCCGGCCTCTAGGACCGCGTCATTGCCGTTATCATAGAACGTGAGTGAAGCGATATCCCCTTCACGCTGGCGAGCATTAATAGCTCTTCCAGACACTTCATTTGAACGGACTCCGAGCGAGGCGTCGTGGATACCAGTGACATCTTTCATGTCCTGACTATTAACCTGCGCCTCGTTCAAATAGGCGGCGTAAGGCTGAGGAGGCTCAACTCGTTCCGGCGGAGCAGTCGCATCGTCGTTATAGATGAGCAGCGGATCACGGGAGAGATGGGCCTTACGGAAGTCGTCTTCACGTCCTTCAAAGGCGCTCTCAGGCCCGATCCACTGGGCTTTGGGGGCGTAGCCAAGCTGTTCAGCATTAACCGATCGCCAGAAGTTCTTGAGCCTGACAGGGTCCTTCATGAACCGGACAAGGCCGTATCGAACCCTGCGACCACCAATGTTAACAGTACGACCGCTCATCCTGATGATAGGAAGGCGGTTCAACTGGTATTCGTAAGGTCCGTCCAGAATAGCGAAACCAGTGACAAGGTGCATCTGGGCGTAGGAACACCAAGACAGTCGTGTCTTTACAGGGTAACCATATTCTGCTACGAGTTCGTCCATGTTATCGCCGTCGATGGCGAATACTTTACCGTTCTCAAACAGGCCGTACAGACGCTGGCGCTCTATCAACCTCCAGTATTCTGTGACACGGTAGGAGTTTTCATCCAACCAACCAGTCATCGAGAGGTTCTGACGCGTGGCGTCGTCCTCCATCAAGGAATCTGGCGTGGCGTTAGGCCACTTACGCTTGAACTCCTTCTTTGGTATCCTGTCATCAACGAATACACGCTTGGCGTCACGGCCTGTAATGTCTGTAGACATCCTGTCCCAGACAACAGCGAGACAGTCTTCAATAGGACGGATGAAGAGGTCCTGATCAAAGACACTGTCTCGGGCATATTCCACCGAGACGCGAAAAGCTCCGTCACCGCACTGGACAAGGCTCTCAAAAGCCCCGTCATAGACGCGATGTGCTCGGCTTTGCATCTCGATGGAGCGAATCAGGTCGCCTCGGATCGAGGCAATATCGACATCCTCGTCGTTCGAGGGCACAACCTTGATCGCTTTTCTTGATTCTCTCCAGTCTCCTACGAGCTGGGCAGTAAATTGCGGTATGCTGTTGATAACGAGGCAGGGGAGGCCTTTACGCTGCTCCAGAACAATGGGGTCCCACTGCTCACCGGCAGAGAACTTCTTGTCATCGAGGGCTTGCTCCCGGTTTACACGGTCGAACTCGACGTCGGCTTGGTACTCTTCCCGCATATCTTGCAAGAAGTCCTCGACAGAGTCGAAACCCTCAGGGACATAAGAAGGGTCTACAGTCCCGCTGATGTCGATAACATCGATCGGGGAGCCGTCTACTTTCTCCTCAGGCTTCTTTTGTGCTTCGTTCATCAATTATCCTGCCATCCAGCTTGTGTCACCGGCGGCAGAACCCGTCTCGGCGTATTTCGTTATCTTTTCGTTTGTACCGACTTTCTGACGGAGCCTACGACGTCCGGCAATCTTCTCGAAGATTTCAGTCAGGCCCCATACGAGAGCATCAACCCGATCAGGAGAGCCAGTAGATGAGTTACGAACATTGTCGATGGAGAAGAGACACATCTGGTCTTCAAGCTCATCAAACCTTCCGACGTGATGAACCCTACCTTGCTCGTAGAGGGCGGAGATAGGCTCGGCCCGGACAACCTTGCCACGAGTTGCGTGAACGAGCCGGACAGGTACTGACCTGTCAGCGGTCCGTATGACGGTTTCGACCATCTCTCCGCCATTGTTCTTCTCCGCTACGATTCTGTCGGCTTCCCATTTTCTGTACATCTGAACGGCTCTTCGACTCCATTCCTCAGGAGTCCCTCGGAGAGAAGCGTCTTCAAGGACATACCCTCTAGCATAGCCATCTTTATCTCTAGCAAGCCCAACAACGACGATTCCGTGTTCATCGGCGCGTTCTTCTGAGCTTGCCGCAGGGTCAACAGCAACGATAACTCGCTCAAGGTCATCCGGGGCGTGATTAAGTCTGCCACTATCGATGTCCTCCCGTCTCCACAGAGCGCCCGGAATATCTTCTAGGATTTCTCCTTCGAGTTCCTGACGACCTAACCTAGTACCTCCGTACCTATCATAAAGTTGTTTGATTGTGTTCTTGGCTAGGTTGGCTTGATTGTCTAGCGTTGCACCCTTTGTGACTACGACGTCAGGGTCGTTGCAAAGCTTCTTGATCAGTGGGAGGGGTCGTGGAGTAGTGGTGACGAGGCTCTGGGGATGCCGCCCAAGGCGTAAGCCGAACTGGAGCTGATCCCATGCCTCTTGCATGTACTCGAACTTGGCAAGCTCGTCCACCCAAGCGAAGTGATGCTGCGGTCCGCGGAGCTGGTCAGGGGTCGTACCGTTATACGTGAACGCCCTAGAGCCGTTAGGCCATGTGAGGCATCGATTGGTAGGGGACCAGCAATCATCGTCGAGTGTCGGGTCTACCGACAGAAGACCTGAGTCGCCCTTGATCATGACGTCTCGGGCATCAGCAGCAGTCTCAGCCACTAGGGCTATACGGCAACCGGGGTACTTGTGGGCGAGGGAACGTATCCACTCCGAACCCATCCTTGTCTTGCCGAACCCGCGTCCGGCCATAACGACCCATGTGTTCCAGTCCCCTTCCGGAGGGAGCTGATTGGGGCGGGACCAGAAGTCCCAGTCGTACTTAAGACTTGCCAGAGCCTCCGGGCTTAGGGAAAGGTAGAACTCGTTCCGCTCCTCCTCGGTCAGCGATGCTAGCAATTCTGCTTTTGAAATCATCGATTTCTCGTTCAACGTGCTGCTCCTGAACTCGGATTGCGTCGCCGTCGGGGCCGCTAATCTCTTGCCGCTCTTTCCAGAGGGCGATAGATTTGCCTGCCAGCTCGATGGCTCGAAGGGTGTCGTTAGTCTTGATATCGGGATCGTTGATGATCGCCATCAGCTTGGTGAGGAGGAAGTCAGCCGAGAACTCCATTTTTTCTCTCCTAGTCTCGGTACGGGCGTCAAGCTCTCGTTTCACGAGGGGGTGTTGCAGGAGTTCGGTGCCGATGCGGTTAGGGTTCTTGGTCTTGTAACCAGCCCTTATGACCGCCTTGCTGGCGTTCCAATCGACTTGGTATTCCTCAACGAAACGTACTTGGAGAGCAGTGAGTTTAGACCCTTTGCCTTGGGTAGGTATCTCAGAGTCGTGCTTGAGGTAGGCCATTCTTTTAATCAATCTCCCTTGCTTCCTACTACTATTATACCACGTTTGGGTGTGAAAGTCAAGAACTTTCTTTCATTTTAAGAACATTTTCGGTCCGACACCGCGTTACGGTAGAGTTTGATGATAAGACAAGAAGAAAAGGTTATTGACAAGAAGAGAAATCTATGGTATAATATCTCTTATAAGATAATATATAATAGATTACTATACTAAGGTTTATACTTTAAAGGTATATATCTAAGAAGATAAATCTATTAAGGATTAATTAATTAAGGTTTATATCTTATAAGGGGAACCTTAAAGGTGTTCTATAGGGCGATCCTCCTGAGGGGCGACCGAAGGGAGCCCTCCTTTTCAATGTGCTCTATTTCCGATTTTAAGCTATGCTAGAGCAACGAAACGAGGTAGAGAGGTACCAGACACCCAAAAACTTGTAGAGGCGCTGTACGGGCTTCTACGGGGCAAATAGAGGGTATTGTGCTTTTATAGATATTTCCATTAGAAAATGGTGAATTTTTTATATAATCCGAGAGGGTGCCCGGTACCGCACATATACGCGCGCGGGTTCCTCACCCCCCCCCTCGCCATGGGTACAAAACGGGAACGCCCACGCTCACACATCCCCATGATGGACATTCTCTTGTCATATCAATGGGTTAGCCCTACAATGTACCAGATAGGTTAGAATAGTGAGACGAACCGTGCATAATCAGCGATGAATGGAGTAGGGACTAGAGGGCCTGCCTTATTTCTGCCACAATTGAGGCGCAGATTGAGAACATCGAAACGCACTGGCCCCTTTGAGGGGTGGCGTTAGACCGAGCGAATGCACCTAAACCGTGCACTTAGCGCTTATCCTTGGATACGGCCTGACGTCTTTCGATCCTTGACAAGTCTGTCCTTCGGGATTACCTTGTCTAAATCAACCTTGGGTAGCAATACCCGCTCGCAAGAGGAAAAGGTGTAATATCATGGGGTTGACTCGTAACGAACGGCGCAAGAGGGCTAAGGCTCGCAACGACGCCAAGCTAGTGAGGCTGTACCACGCCAGTGAAGCGGCCGAACGGGATAAGAAACGCCTTATCGTGGTGGACAATATGTCCAAGCCACGGGAGCGGAAACCATTGACCTTTGTTAATGGTGAAGTCGCTGGAGGCGACGGATACTATCCCGAATCGTCTATGGCATCCTTCGCCGGACGTTCGCACGGTGGCCACGAAATGTCACATTCGCCCAACTATCACAGATGGGCGGCGTTGCAAAGATGGGCCTCTGGAAAGGGTTGATTATGTATTGTCTGAAACCTATCTCTGGCAACAGGGTTGAAGTAAGGACCCCAGACGGGCAATTCCGTGGCGTGTTCACATGGTCGGAATTATTCCTCTTGGGATACTTACTAGGGGATTGACAGCCCCATGATATTCGCTTAGGCAGTGCGTAATAACTGCTAGGAACCGGACGGGACAAGCTACCCGTTCGCGACCCGGAGACCCTTGACACGGGTTTCTGATCAGGACCGAAGGCGCGTTGTGCCTTGGCCGGTCAAAGTCCATGAGATGCGTCGCGGCTCTTGTGTTCTCTGTTTGTTCCTCTTTAGGGGTGCCGTGTGCGCTCGCTCTAGGGGCTTACGGAAAATAAGCAAGAGGTATAAGCCCGCTGGCCTAACCTATCAAAGGTGCATCATACACTGGCGCAGACAGCCCCTTAGGTGTGCGTTCCACACTTCTTACATGTAGTGGTGAGGGGAACACTTACAACGTGTTATACATCCCCTCTTCTTCTTCTTCTTCCTTGTCCGCCTTTCAAGTGGATAGTGGCTCAAACAACGCGGCCTTGTCCCCCCTTTGCCGTGTGCCACTATCCTCCTGAACCACGGGCTATTGGAGACTTTCTATGGTTTCAATCTATTCCCAAGCCGTCATTGCCGAGGCCCGCCGTTGTGGCATCACTGAATTGCAGGCTTACAGGAAGCTGCAAGCGAGGGAAGCAATTCTACGCCTCGGAACCGTCAACAATCTTAGCAACAGGAGGAAGCCATATCACACCTAAATGGCCGCCAGTCTGGAGGCTTCTCGTTACGTCAATCCTTGATTGACCAAGGGGTGACTACGGAAGAGGCTTTAAGAGGCCATCTGGCCCGCATCCAGCAACTAACCGCGTCTTGTCCCACCTTGGACGTGACGCACTACCGAGTCTGTTCATCGACTCCAAACGACGTCAAGAAAGGAGAACTAATTAATTAGCCACGTCTTGTCTTTTCCTTTGGAAGTCGGGGGGCCGACTCAATACCCCTCAAACCGGGAAAACGACATCATGACACTGCATTTCACACCAGAGCGAAGGCGGGCCGATCCTTCCATCATCAACAAGATGAGTAGGGTCATCAACAAACTTAGCTTTGCCCGTGACGAATATGCACGGGAGACTCTGCCCACGGCGCTTGTCGAAGCGTACATAAGGCAAGCTAAACATATTCTTCAAAGTCTTGAGAGCGACTTGCACCTGAACAAGTAACTAGCTTGTTAGATGAAAGAGGCCGGTTCGTCCGACCTTTTTCACCTAGCCTTGTGGATTAAGCTAGGACGACTGGACGCCCCTCTTTACACATGACGTCTGGCCGTATCTCTAACAAGGAGCATACCGACATGAGTATTACCGAGCAAGCCTCGGCCGCCAACGTCTCCAAGCTTGTGAAAGAAGCTGCCAAGGCGTATGGATCGGCCCATGAAAAGGTGCAAAACGCCGCTGTTGCCATCGTTCGTCATGCCGACGCCTTTGGCGATTGTTCGCAAGCCAAGGTCTTGGCCCGATCAGTCCCGGCACGGGAACGCAACAGCCTTATTGGCTGGTTCCTTTGCTTCTCGCCTATTGGCGTGGAGATGGGGAAGAGTGCCGCCGAGGATAAGTGCCGCTTTGTCACTGATCAGCGTCTTACGACGTTCCGCAAGAAGCTGGCGATGGAAGGGGCCGAGTCTTGGCCTAAGTTCCACATCGATGGTGCCGAGGCGAATCCTTGGTTCGAGGACCCGGCAAAGCTCAATCCTGAGCCGGTTCCGGTCAATACCCTTGCGTCCTTCTTCGACATTATCGAAAAGGCTGTCAAGCGGGAAATGGCCAATGCCGAGCGCGAGGATGAGCGCAACCGCTACGACACTGAAGTCCGCAAGGAAGTTGTCAAGGACGGCAAGATGTTGCTGGAACTGATCGGCAAGACCAAGGCTTCCATTCTCGCTTCCAAGAAGGAGAAAGGGGCTTCGCGACCGGCTCCTGAGCAGATCGCGGCCTAGTAGGCGAGAGTCCGTTGAGCCTTGACCGAAAGGTCTAAACTAAACGGCAAAACAGTCCTGAGCACACGACTTAAAAAGGCTCACCCTTTTGTTATCGAGTCAGTGCGATCCTTCCCTGAGTAAGCAAGGGAAGTTGTAAGTCCGGCTTACTAGGCAGTAATTCGCACTGGCGTGGTAACTTAAGGGAGTGCAACGTATGTCTGGCCCCGTCGCGTGGAGCAATAAAGAGTCAGTCATCGCCTATGCCATCCGTTTGGGCAACAATCTTACGGTGTTCAAGAGACCAGACGATATCAACTTCTTCATCACTCACACGGCCCGTACAGATAGGTACGAACCTGAGTGGGTTGTCTATCAAACATAGAGGAGTCCTCCTATGTGCTGTGCACCAATCGTTCCGAGTCCTGATGCGACGGCGGGCAAGTGCCCTCAGTGCGGTGCCGATGTCGATGTCGATGGCATCAGTACCGAGGCCGGGTGCTCTTACTCTCCAGAGTCTTGCACCAAGTGTGAAGATTGCCCTTGCGACGGCTCTTGCGAGGGCTGAAGAAAAGAAAGGACTTGACAATGTCAAATGCCTTTACTTTCAATGACTTGACTCCGGTAAACCGTGAAGTCGTCACAACCATGATAGAGGCGTTGAACGGTCGAAAGACCCTCTCAATCCACTATAAAGGATTGCCTCGCGTCATAGAAGTCCATGCCGTAGGTGTGACCACGGCGGGCAACGCTTGCATGAGAGTCTATCAGACGGGTGGCGTTTCAGAGCACGGCGACCTACCCGGCTGGCGTATGATGACGCTAGACAACGTCTCTTGCATTGAAGATTTGGGCATAACTGCCCCGATCCCAAGAGAAGGCTATCGCAGAGGGGATAAAGGGATGATAGTTATTTTCGAGGAGCTATAACCCATGACTAGAGGCCGCAAACAGAAATCTAGGTCTGGGGCTAGGTCTTACCCTTGGTCTATGTCTGGGGCTGGACCTAGGATTAAGTCTTGGTCTGGGGCTTGGTCTATGTCTGGGTCTGGGTCTGGTGCCGTACGCAGGTCTGGGTCTTTGGCGGCTTCGTCTTTGGAGGCTTGGTCTAGGCCTGGGTCTGGGTCTGGGTCTGGGTCTTGGTCTAGATCGCACATGTCCGGGTTTAGATCAGGTTAGTAGAAAAAAGGAAAAGCTCCATGGCTAGAGGCCGCAAACAGAAATCTAGGTCTGGGCCTAGGTCTTGGGCTTGGTCTAGGTCTGGGTCTAGGTCTGGGTTATGGTCTTGGTCAATGGCTAGGGCTAGGTCTTGGTCCGGGTCCGGGTCTGGGTCTTGGGCTGGGTCTAACAATCACTGAAGAGAGAGAGAGAAGGAGTAAAGTGACATGAAAAAGTTGGTAACGGTGACGGAAGACGCGAACGAAGGCCTGATGGCTCTGATGGGCAAGCGGGCGACTTTCTTCTGCATGAACTATATCTATACCGGCGACCTTGTCGGCGTCAACGACACGTGCATCAAGCTGGAGAATCCAGCCATCGTGTACGAAACTGGTGCGTTCACCGCCAAGGATTGGAAGGACGCCCAAGCCCTCCCCAACTCCATCTACCTCCAGACCTCTGCTATCGAGGCATTCGGCGAGGTTAAGTAACCTCCGTGCTTCACCGTCGTAGCCGAAAGCTTAGGGAACGGTCTATGTCCGGGATTCCCCGCGCAGACAGGTCTTGGTCCGGGTCCATGTCTCAGTCCATGACTAGGACAGGAGTCCAACCTCATATTTGGTCTGGGTCTGGGTCGGGGTCTTTGTCTTGGTCCGGGTATCGGTCTAGGTCTTGGTCTTGGTCTAAGGCCCGCTAAGAGGGAAAGGGGTAACTGACTGTGCTTAAAGGCCGAAAACAGAAGCTGAGATTCGGAAGACCCTCTTTGTCAGGAGCCCGGCGCAGGTCTAGGTCTTGGTCCGGGACTTTAATGGCTAGGTCCGGGTCCGCCTCTAGGGCGGGGTCCGGGTATGAGACGCTTGCATCCGGGTCTGGGTTTATGTCCGCGTCTTGGGGTAGGTCTGGGTCTTGGTCCGCGTCTAGGTCTATAAGCGGGCATAGGCATCCTTATCTATAAAGGAGTGGGAAAGATGGATACTCATCCTATTGTGTACGTCCTTGGGGTGTACCTGTGCCTTCTTGGCATCGCCATCCTAGGGGCGATGGAGATGGTAAGATGAACATCATCGATAAAATGGTTGACCATTTAGGGACAGTGTCAATTGTTCGCTGCTTTGTGTACGCCCTTGGGGTGTATCTTTGCATTTTTGGCCTAATAATCTTGGCGGTGCTGACCTATAACGGTATTGGCAGAGCGTATCCGTAAAAACTCTCTGCTCGCTGGCCCTGCGTCCGGGTCTGACTGCCTCTAATCGGTAACGGGGTAGACGGTCGGTGAAAGTCCGACACCTTAGGAAAAAGGGAAAAGACCCTATGGACACGGAAAAGTTCAACACCCTCACAGCGCTTGTACGCGAGGCACGGGAAGACGACGCCCGTGCACTAGAGGCGATGGAGGCGGCGACCTCCGAATGGAAAAGAGTCAACGCAATTCTCACTGAGCGCCGGAACGTTTTAAAGACCTGGGTCGATCAGCAGGTCAACGAGGCCACGGCGCGGGACTACGGAGCAGCACAATGACCACAACTGAACCACTGCCTGCGCGGCACTGTATTGCAAGGGTGATAGAGCTAAACGGGTGGATCGTCTCCGTTGAAGAGGTAGAGCGACACTCGGAGTGTTACCACAGCATCATCGCCCACGCACGCACGCTGGAGGAATACGGCTATCAGCCACCGCCACCACCACTGGACCCGATCAAGGAACGCGCCCGCGAGATTTGCGCGGAGGTTTGTGCAAGTACGTGGCCAAGCGCGGCTAAGGACTACGTTGACGGCAAGTGTGACAACAGCACCCTGATGAGAGTCGCCGAGAAGGCGCTTCGGGAGCCTAGGCTGTGACTCGTCGAGTGATTATCAGAAACCGCCACTGGCTAACGACGGGGGGTCCTTACCGTAACTGGATGAACTGGCACGCGGCACGCGGCCACATATGCGTCTGTGCCTCGCCGATATTTCGACGGTGGCTGCGCATGAGAAGCTGGAGGCGAGTGATATGACTATAGACCCTATGAGCGTAACCGTCGAGGAGTTCACTGCTTGGGTGCGTGAGCAAGACCCAAACAAAACCTACAACTACGCAAACTCCGGTGACTGCGCATTCGCTCAGTACCTCCAGCACCTTGGCCTCGAAGCGCCATCGATAGCGTGTGATAACACCCCGAAGGCTATTGAGAAGGCTGTAATTAACCCCAACGCCGATCCCTCTTGGGCTCTCCGTTTCAAAGGACCGGATTACTGGCGGGCTAAGGGCTGGACCTTCGGGGAGCTACTCGCAAGACTAGAGGCAATAGAGATAATAAGAGGTAAAACACGATGAAATCAGGAATGACACCTAGGATTTGGGACGCCCTTGAACGGTCGCAACGGGTCAAGTATCCTCTTAACGAAGGTGTTTGGCGGATAGCCCAAGCCGATCAGGTACGCCGCGAGAGGCTGCGCCTTATTCGTGAAGGGGTAATCACCCCCCGGTACGACGGACCCACACCCCTCGTCAAAGTAGACGGTAAGTGGGTCAGCTACAGGATACTTCCATCATGATGATATTGAGAACCGCTATCACTGCGTTCGTCTTTATCCTTCTTTTTACTTTGTGAGGCGTTGATGCAAAAAGTCTATGTTTACGGAACCCTGCGACCGGGCAAAGGGCTTACCGTTGATGTTCCCGGTCTACTGTACGACCTTGGTTCCTATCCCGGAGCCGTTCTAGAAGGTCCCGGCTTCAATCGTTCGTTCAAGGCAGAGCCAGTCATCGTTGATGACGAAATGCTGAAACGACTTGACGCCTACGAGGGCTATCGTCCTGATAGTCCTGAAAATTCCCTGTACTTACGACAACCGTTCAATAATGGGTGGATTTACACCTACAACTACGATCTAGTGGGGAGACGCGTGATAGAGTCGGGCGACTGGCTCCTCCACAGAGGGTCAGACGCAGGCTCGGCAGCTTCTTTTTTCTTTGAAGCCGCGTAACTTTACGCAAAGAGGAGATCGAAAACATGGATGTAGTGACTCACGGCGGCCAATGCTGCGGTATTAAAACCATATACGACTTTCCTTATTGGTCGGCTGACCCCATTAATGCCGTCATGAGCAAGAAGTCAGGTCGCGAGGTCCCTAAGGGCACGATGCCAGACCTCTATGACATAGAGGCGAACGCCGGAACTCCGTTCCGCACGGAGGAGCTTCCAGAGGAAAAGGCTATCGACAGGCTGGATAGGTTGATAGAGATAGTTCGTACTCACCGCCCTTCCCACCTCATAGAGGCGGTTCTGAACCACATCCAAAGGCCGTACTGGGAAGCAGAGCTTTTGAAGCGAGAGTTCCGTCTCGTGACGACGCACAGTAACAGCAACACGTTGAACTCGATTTATGTCTACCATAAGGTCATATTCCGGGGTAACGACGTAACTGCGGAGAGCGCCGGGAAGTCGGCCACGACTGCTCGAAGGCTGGCTAAGAAATAGGGAAGAAGGGAACCAGAGAAATGGAATTTCTGCGCTTTGGAAGCAACATTCCCGGCTCGTACTGGGGATGCTGTGCTGTCGATATCATACAAAACTTTTCGTTCGCCCCGTATGCTAAGGCATCGATCCAGTTAGTAGGAGGTGACAGTTCGTCACCGCTAACTAGAGACAGGGAGAGCCTTTTTGCAGGCCCTACATACGAGGATATTTTCTGGCAACGCCTCCGTATCGGGACGTTCGACACCCGCTCGATGCCTAACCACGCCTTTATTGCCATTCTGACAGATACGCAGCTTAAGTACAGTCCCGGTAAAGACTGGCTGGCAATACTTAAGAAGGCGGGGTTTGAGTTCGTCCGAACTGTGGGCAACTCCGTTTACTCTGGCAACTCTGTCGGCGGCCAGCTTACTGACTCCAACCGAAACTATATTTTCATGCTCGTGCGAAACATAGGACACGGGGGTATCAAGGATCAGTTCACGCCCCCGAAGGAGTGGACGGAGCTGGGAACCGTTGTCGACGAGCCGTGGAAGTATCTGGAACGCGATACAGCATTTCTGACCCAAAAGATCAGAGACGAGCAGCGCGCCATCTGGGACGCAATGCCTGATCCACCTCTGATGCGAGAAAGCGAGGTCGAGGCAGCCAAGGTCCCAGTAACCTATTCCGGTGTCAGGGGAGGGCGTCTGCCTGTACTGAAAGACCAGCTCCCTAAGTCTCGGTCTAAGGCGAAGGCAGTAGACCCGTTTGCGGTCGATACGGTTTAATCACGGCTGTAGGTCCTCTAAGTAAGAGTGGTTCGATTCCCTCCGCCTCTGGACCTCGGTATGAGGTAAGCAACTGTGAGTGTCTGGCAACGCACATCGGCCCGCTGATGGTAAGTCGTCCGACCCACACCCTAGACCGCCCTACCAAGGGCCGGAACGGGCAGAGGTGATGCCGTGACGGGGGCTTAGCAGGCTTCGGCCTCGGCCCCCAACCAATTACAAGAAGGGACATTGTTATGAGGTACAACCTTGAGGATAAGGCCCCGTGGCAGAAGACGGGATTTTTCGACGGGTTAGAGGGCTATAATGCCGCCTACACTGTACTGGACTACCCCTGTGAAACCGATGTCTGCCCTAACTGCGGTGCTAACGTAAACGTGGAGAATCACGAGCCTTTAGAGATAGGGAGGGAGGTTCAGTATATGAAGGTCTCGTCCGAGTGCCAGCTAGGGTGCGGACACAAGGTCTGGATAGCTTAAGAAGGAGACGTCATGATACCTGACTACGTCCATAGACGTCTAGACCGGGCTCTAATGATGGCTTACTGGGGTAACCTTAAGGAGGCCAAAGAGGAGTTAAGGGATATAGCGATTTTTGTAAGTAAACCCGACCCAACAAAGGAGTTAAAAGGTGGCGAACAAGAGTGCGGATTCCGCGTCCGATAACGGAAGGAAACTTCAGTTAATGCGAGACACTGCTGTTGAATTTACTGGGCTATATCTGGCTGTGTATGTCGAAGGGCCTCCCGAGGAGGCTGGCCCGTTCCCCCAGATGTTTGTGCGGGCATCGTGCCGGAAGGCCGATACTCCTGAGGAGGCTGATCTCGTCGTCTTTGCGGGAGGGGAGGATGTCAATCCAGCCTTGTACCATGAAGCACGGCACTCCAAGACGTCGTTCAACGTCAAACGTGACGAGTCAGATATGCTCCTGTACAAGAAGTGTCTTGACGAGGGCATACCCATGATGGGCGTCTGTCGTGGTGCTCAGTTCCTGTGGGTAATGAACGGCGGCAAGCTGTACCAAGACATCGACAACCATGTCGGTGACCACTCAGTCTACGACCCCAAAGCCCACACCATTATCGACAAGGTGTCCTCAGTTCACCACCAGTGCTGCATCAGGTCTACTGTGTCCGATGCAGAAATCCTCGCCGAGTCGAGCGTCGGTTTCAATCGCTGGAGAAACAACTTGGATAAGGTGAGAGGCGTTATCCAAGATGTCGAGGCCTACTTCATACGAGAGACGTGCTGTCTCGGTATCCAAGGCCACCCCGAATATCGCGGGTATGATCGGTTCCTGAAATGGACGTTCGATCAGATTGAACACTATGTCGTCAACAACCCGGACATCTATCTTGCACCGGAGAAGGTGTACCGTGTTCGTCCGGCGTTGCTCGAACAAAGGGCCGCAAAGTGGGCCGAAAAAGTGAAGGAGTTGAACTGATGTGTAACCCAGAGTGCCACACCAAATCAGACGAGGAGCTGGCTAGGGCCGTACGGAACCATAACAAGGCCTATGAGGCAGCCCGAAGCGAACTCATGCGCCGTGGATGGAACGTCTCGATCCGGTCTGATGGAGACGTCCAGATGTATCGTACCAAAAGGGAGACTTTGTAAATGTGTGGTCTAGTAGGAACAGCAGGTAAGTTGGCTCACAAGGACGAGGCACTGATGAAACGCCTCCTTGTCTTTGATTATTTTCGTGGGCCAGACTCTACAGGCTTGGCATCTATCCGGAATACGGGTGAAGTCAAGATAGCTAAAGGCTCGGTCAACCCCCTCGATCTCTTTGACATGAAGCGATTTCAGGACACCAATAACGGATATGGGTCGGCTGCTCTCATCGGCCACAATCGACTGGCAACTAAGGGCAGTATCAACAACGTGAACGCCCACCCCTTTCAGTACGACCACATCATAGGTGCCCACAACGGCACTCTAGATGCGTCGTCGTGGACGGCACTAGATGACGCCCTAGGGGAGAAGCACGCTGTTGACAGCATGGCCCTGATCCACGCCATCGCCGTCTTGGGTATCGAGGAGACTGTACCCTTACTGCAAGGGGCATGGGCCCTGACGTGGTATAACCTCAAAGACAAGACCATGAACTTCCTCAGGAACAAGGAACGTCCTTTGTGGATTGCCTACTCTAAAGGCTTTGATCAGATTTTCTGGTCATCGGAGTGGGCTATCATGGACTCTGCTTTGAACACAGCGCCGTCTTCTCAGTCGTACGACATGCACCAAGAAGCCGAGACTGGCTATCAGTACTGGAGCTTTGCTGTCGATCACTGGTACAAGTTCGACATCGAAAAGCTGAAAGAGGGTGGGACGGAGATACCGAAGGCTGAGACCATCGAACTCAAAGGAAAGGAGCCAGCCCCGGTCTTTCAAGGCGGGGTTACAAATTTTCAGAGACGGGAAAACTCGATGTGGACGAAGCCGAACTACTCCGGGAATGGCTCGACGCACTCCCACCACTCTACAGGTAACGACAAGCAAAAAAGGGATTGTGTCACGATCAAAAGTGACCACGACAAACCGTTCGGTGGGTTTCTCACGAAAGATCAGTTCGACGCCTTCGCCAAATACGGGTGCTCGTACTGCTCGTCGTCGATCGAGTTTGAGGATGTCGGGGTCACCGTCTTTGAATCGCAAGGTCTAGTATTGTGCCCTAGCTGTGCGACAGACGACGTCAATCGGTTGTACGTCGTTGATTTAGATCGCATCGCTTCCTAGAAAGGAGTTTTCTATATGTCAGTAGATGTCCATACCCCTATGGAGGGTTTCACATTCGGATGTGATCCTGAACTTTTTATCTTCTCGCCGGAGGGAGAGCCTGTAAGTGCCGATAGGTTCATACCGGGCACAAAGCACGACCCCTATCCCGTAGAGTGTGGTGCGGTACAGGTCGACGGCACTGCGGCTGAGTTCAACATCGATCCGGCCCAGACGTTTGAGGAGTTCAATCACAACATCGTTACTGTGGTGCGCAAGCTTCGGGGTTTCCTGCCTAAGGGGTACACCCTTCAAGCCGTCCCTTCAGTAACCTTCTCGGAGGAGGTGTGGGAGGAAATCCCACCTCACGCAAAGGAGCTAGGCTGTATGCCGGACTTCAATGCATGGGAAGGCGGCCTGAACCCCCCGCCCGACCCCACAAACAACCCTAGAACTCGATGCGCAGGCGGCCATCTGCATGTCGGATGGACTTCTGATGCCGACCTTACCGACATCACGCACATTCTGAACGGCTCTGATCTCGTCAAACAGTTGGACTACTACCTCGGGGTGTGGTCTCTGCGGAAGGACGGGGACGCCACTCGGCGGTCCTTGTACGGTAAGGCCGGGGCCTGTCGGTTCAAGCCGTATGGCGTCGAGTATCGAGTCCTGTCGAATTTTTGGGTCAGCTCCAAACCGGACAGGCTGGCGGTGTGGAACCGTATGAACAAAGCAATCAAGGATATGAGGAATTGCTACTGTCCGAGCCTCCAAGACAGGCCGAGGGGAAGGACAAAGTCTAGTTCAAAAATCTCGTTTAACGAGGCTTTGATCCGTTCCATTAACTCATCCCAACGAGACTCTCTCTTTGAGGCAACTTTCCAGTTTCCTATATCAACCCTTGATGAAAGCTATAGGAGATTTTAATGGTCGATTACACCAATACCTTTGAGACATCTCAAGAAGCCTCTATGAGGCTACAAGGAACAGTCGTACTGTACGATGGCGTACCTTACAAAGTTCTCTGTGTCTCCGATCACTTGGCGGATGGTATCTTTCGGATATATCTGGAGTCCATCGTAGACGAGGAGTCGATTCAGTACAGCTATGATAGTGCCCCCCACCCGTCACATGTAACACCGCAGCACCCTACACTCGGGCACCTGTATGACAAGTTCATGCAAGCGAACCCGTCTGCCCCTGTTCTGCGCAAGATGATGAACTCTCCGAAATTCAACAAGTTTCGCCCGTTCCCTCTTGGAATGTGCAACTCTTCGCACGGGGTAGCCTATATCGCACGTCGCCCCCAAAGGAAATCAGAACAAGGGCTGACCGGGAGGATGCTTAGTGTCACGCCCATTCATTTACAGCCGGACCCCAGCACCCGAAAGACTTTGTTCAACATGTTCACGAAAAACTTTCGGGACTGCGTCTTGGGCGCTTATCCATATCCTGAGACCTGCTTGGCGGCCCTCCTTAACCCTAAGGTCGCCAACAACTCGGTAGCTTTCAGCCGAGATTTTGCTCTTGTCAGAGGCCCTCTAAGAAACATCTTCGTTGCGTACAGGACTGACATCATCGGTCAGCTCCTTACGAGAAACTTCTCTACGATCGGCATTGCACCGGAGTTTCACTACACCAAGGAAGTTGTTGAGTCGTTAGGTCTATTCGGGACCGTCGTTCTTCAGGACTAGCTAAGGAGGTTTCCGTGGAATCGATTTTTAAGTATGTCGAAGAGCCCGCCAAGATAAACCCCCCTCTCGGGGTTATACTAGGCAAAAGTACCACGAGGGGTTCTATCGGTTTGGAGGTTGAGTGCGAGGGTAATAAATTCCAGAAGACAGACCTCCCAAAACCGTGGGGCTACCACAGTGATGGATCGTTGAGGGGAGTGGACAACGCCGAGTATGTTCTGAAGTACCCTATAGAATTTGAGGAGGTTCCGGCAGCCCTTGACACTCTCTGGGAGATGTTCAAATCGTACGGAACAGTCCTGTCAGAGAGCAACAGAACCAGTGTGCATGTCCACCTGAATGTTCAGGCATGGCACCTCAACAGGCTGACCTCGTTTCTGGCTATGTACTTCGCACTGGAAGAACTGTTGACGGCGTGGTGCGGAGAGCACAGGGTAGGCAATCTCTTTTGCCTGAGGGCTAAGGATGCTCCTGATATCATCTCGCAATTGAAAATCTTTATCAAGAAGGACGGCATGTGGGAGATAGACGAGGGGTTCCACTACGCAGGTCTCAACGCCCAAGCCCTGCACAAGTTCGGGTCCATAGAGATTCGTACCCTGCGAGGCCCTACGAACAAGGACGTAATACTCGACTGGGTCCAGATTCTTGAGAGGTTGTACACGTTGTCAGCCGACTACCCAGACCCCAGAGAGATTTGTCACCTGTTCTCGGCGGGAGGACCTCTGAACTTCCTCAGCGTACTGCTAGGCCCCAAGGAGTTTGTACTCCGATCCGCCATTAACTATGACGACGAGATGGTACGTGACGCCATGTACTACGGAATACGGTTGGTGCAGGACCTCGTTTATTGCCGTAACTGGAGTGAGTACACTCCGACAGATTTTAAGCCTGACCCTTTTAAGAGGGACCCGTCTGTAGTCATGGCCTCTATTGCTGCTAATACGGCACCCGGTATTAGTCAGTATGGTGCGTTTGCCATAGCTGAAGAATCCCCACCCTCTCCTCATAACCTAGCGGGGGCTACTCTGATACAACAACTGAACAATACGGCCTATCAGATTTACGCTAATGAGAGCTCACCCGAAATAACTCAAGGTCCCGGAAACACTCCTAGCCTAACCGCTTGGGGTGTTTGGTCCAGCCAGCAGGTTGCCGCTGACCCAGATGCACCGGACATCGAGGAGGAAGAGGACGAGCTGGATACATGGGAAGAACCAGAGGAGGACGAGGACCATGGCTTTTAAATTACTTCCGTATAGACAAGGCAGCGCTAGTGCTAAGGCCTTGGCCGAGGCTCTCGGAGGTCGGGTTCTGAAGCTAGAGAACTCGAAGTATAAAGCAAAACCGGAAGATGTCATCATTAACTGGGGTAACTCGTCTAAGACGTTCGAGGTAGACTACCTCAACCCCTCCGAGAAGATCAGGACTGCCAGCAACAAACTGAACTTCTTTAACACTATGAAGGATAACGGACATGAAGAACTCGTACCGCCCTACTGGACAGCCGCCGCAGACATACCGGAAGACGCTTTCCCTGTTGTTTGCCGTACAGTTTTGGCTGGCCATAGCGGTGATGGTATTGTCATCGCTGATGGTCGTGACGAGCTTGTGGATGCTCCTCTTTATGTGAAGTACATAAAGAAGCAGGACGAATACCGGATACACTGCGGGTGCTACGTAAAGGACGGGGAGCCTTGGCCTGTCGTGATCAGCCAGCAGCGTAAGGCCAGACGTCTTTCGGTTCCTGACGACGAGGTAGACTGGAGAGTTAGAAATGTCGCTAATGGATTCTGCTTTGTACGTGGTGGGATTGATCCCCCTCTTCTGGTGGTATCGACAGCTATTCAGGCTTTTATGACAACTGGCCTAGACTTCGGCGCTGTCGATATTATCTGGAACGAGATGAAAGAGAGGGCCTATGTTCTCGAAACCAATACCGCTCCCGGCCTCGAAGGCCAGACGGTATCGGACTATGCCTCTTTCTTTCGAGGGGATTTGTATTAATCCTTGACAAAGGCCAAGGAACGTGGTATAATCTTTAGGTAGGGTAGAGGATGACGCAAGACAGGGAAACCTTGATCTCATTTTTCTCTTGACAAAAAGATATTTCTAGTATATAATATCTCTCTTATAAGGTATATATACTAGATTATAACTTATAATAATTAACCCTTATTAGTTATTTCTCTTAGGTATAAACCTAGGGGTACTCTAAGGGCAACTTTAGGGAGCCGGTGATGCGCTGTCATATCTGCGATGTTGAACTCTCCGAGAAGGAGATCATCTTCAACAAACAACTCGATGCCTTCGAGCCTTGCACTACCTGCCTAGATATCTCCTTCGAGGCCGCCTACTCGAACGGCTTTGACATAGAGGACAATGAGTTTGTTGTCCTTGACCCTGATTTCGATGACACCGGTAACGATCGTTTCTTGTCGTCCTTTAGAACTGAAGGTACTTTCTATGGTTGAGAGATATCATTCTATGACAAGCATGGAATACAAGTTTCTGACTAATAGATGCGTGGCATCTGAGAGTCAGCTCTTCGATCACATTGCTGAGATTTGCTTTGAAGAAGGCTGGCGTGACAGGCTGGGGAACATCACGGAAAAAGGGAAGGTTGCGGTCAAGATGTACGAGGTGTTTATGGATGACGACGATGACGACATTCCTTGGGATGACGCAGTCTCCAACGTCTTGATCCTCGATCCTCAAAAGCTCGGGACTCCTGCAAAACCTAAGGAGACCCCTAGCGCCGTACGGGGCAGCGAACACTTAGTAGCAAAGGAGACATGGGGTGGCTAAAGCAATGACCGATCTCCGTCTCCGTCGCCTTCTGTGGTTGGCTTATAGTGTGGGCAACTGCAAGGCTTTCTACTCCCAATATCTACATATCATGGCCAACTACGAACCGCTGTTACTGCACTGGCAGCTAGGCATGGCCTGCCTCACCCCGGCTGGGGTCGAGAAACTTAAGGAGCTATATAATGTCGACGACTTGGGTGTACTCCGATCCGCATTTCTACCACAAGAACATAGTTAAGTTTACGACGGTAGATCGTAACGCTAATGTCGTTCCGTTGCGTCCGTGGGATGACGCCGAGCAGATGACAGAGGACATGATCCAATGGTACAACGAACTTGTGGAGGATGCCGACAGGGTGTATATCTTAGGCGATGTAGCCTTTTCGGCACAGGACATGAGGAGAGCTGTCTCGCGCCTAAAAGGGCGCAAGTGCTTAATTCCCGGCAATCACGACCCAGTAAAGATGCGCCAGTACTTCGACCTCTTCGATGATGTCCGCGGGTACGTACAGCGATCTGGGTTCATTATGTCACATATTCCCATCCATCCCAGTTCGCTGGGTAGGTGGAAGGTTAACATCCATGGGCATCTTCACGCCCGAAGAGTAGAGGAGATTGGATACGATGGAAGCATCGATCCTCGTTTCTATTGCGCTTGTGTTGAGCGCACCAATTATCGCCCTATTCCACTGGATACTATTCTCAAAGAAGTAGGACTCAAGCCATGAAACGACGTTACCGAATAGTCAGAGACAATTTCCAAGGATTCGAGGTTCAGTACAAGGTGTGGTGGTGGCCTTTCTGGCTGCAAGCAGATAGGCTCGGAGGGTGTGGCACTAACACGTGCCCGAGTATAGAGTTCGCCGAGACGTTTGCGCTAGCCCACTCTCGGAACTGTGTAGTAAAGGACCTTGGTAGGTTGCCGTGATATGCTGAGAACAGGGAGAGAGAATGTCCACATTCATACGACACGATCCGTGCCCTAGATGCGGGTCGAGTGACGCACTAGCAGTTTACTCAGATCACGAG
>Ga0307406_10000094_pt1 | contig 50309 bp, 49 predicted proteins | sample 322Cmetagenome_3_FD_203706 | JGI IMG/M metagenome (GOLD analysis project Ga0307406, IMG submission 203706) | Maize rhizosphere microbial communities from greenhouse at UC Davis, California, United States - 322HYB-C-2 | ecosystem: Host-associated > Plants > Roots > Rhizosphere > Soil | place...
TATACAAAATAAAAAAGGCTGCAAAAAGTGCCGCCCAGTCATCTGCAGACTCATAACCTTTCCCCATAATCAATGCAACAGAAATCCCTATAAACGCCGCTACAGATGTTATTGCATCGCTGCGGTGGTGCCAGGCATCTGCCGCTAATGCTGAACTATTGGTTTGTTTGCTTCGGTTCATCACTACACGAAACGAATATTCTTTCCAGATGATAATGGCTCCCAAAACATACAAAGTCCAGGATTTTGGTAAATCGTGTGATGTGTTAATATTAGAGATACTTTCATATCCAATGATTGTAGCAGAAGTAATAAGAAATCCCACAACCAAAAATGTTATTAAAGGTTCTGCACGACCGTGACCGTAAGGATGATTTTCATCTGCAGGTTTATTAGAATATTTGATTCCGAATAAAACCAGACAGGAAGAAAATATATCCGTAGTCGATTCGATGGCATCTGCAATCAAGGCGTATGAATTGCCAAAAAAACCTGCGAGACCTTTTACAAGGGCCAGGCAGGTATTTCCAGCTATACTAAAGTATGTAGCTTTTATAGCTTTTTGTTCGTTTGTCATTTAACGACATTTATTTTTTGAAACGAAATCACGAACGTATAATTCATGAATTCGTTTCAAATATTCTTTTTTACGCTCTCACGATTTTTGCGCCAATTGCTCTTAAACGCTCGTCAATACGCTCGTATCCACGATCGATTTGCTCGATATTTTGAATCGTACTTGTTCCCTTAGCTGATAAAGCTGCAATTAATAATGAAATCCCCGCACGAATATCCGGTGATGACATTGTTGTTGCTTTTAATTGAGATTCAAAATTATGTCCCATAACCACAGCTCTGTGCGGATCACATAACATGATTTTTGCTCCCATATCAATCAATTTATCTACGAAGAACAAACGGCTTTCGAACATTTTTTGGTGAATTAAAACATCACCTTTTGCTTGTGTTGCCACAACCAAAACAATACTCAACAAGTCAGGAGTAAATCCTGGCCATGGCGCATCGGCAATGGTTAAGATAGAACCATCAATATCTGTTTTTACTTCGTACCCATCCGTGTGAGCAGGAATATAAATATCATCACCTCGTTTTTCTATCGTAATTCCCAATTTTCTGAAAGTATTCGGAATCAAACCTAGGTTTTCCCAGCTTACATTTTTGATTGTGATTTCACTTTTTGTCATAGCGGCAAGACCAACCCAGGAACCGATTTCGATCATATCGGGAAGGATTCTGTGCTCGCATCCGCCAAGGCTTTCAACCCCTTCTATTGTCAATAAGTTTGAGCCAACTCCTGTGATTTTTGCTCCCATAGAGTTTAGCATTTTACACAATTGCTGTAAATAAGGTTCGCATGCAGCGTTATAAACTGTAGTTTGTCCTTTTGCTAAAACAGCAGCCATTACAATGTTTGCAGTTCCGGTTACAGAAGCTTCATCAAGAAGCATATCTGTTCCTTGTAATCCTTCTTCCGGAGATTCTACTCCGTAAAAGTGATCTTCTCTGTTATATCTGAATTTTGCTCCAAGGTTAATAAAACCTTCAAAGTGTGTATCTAATCTTCGACGTCCAATTTTGTCTCCTCCCGGTTTTGGAATATATCCTTTTCCAAAACGAGCCAAAAGCGGTCCAACAATCATAATAGAACCACGAAGTGCTCCTCCCTCTTTTTTGAAAGCTTCTGTTTCTAAATATCCAACATTTACCTCATCGGCCTGAAACGTAATAGAACCAGGTTCATTGCGTTGAATTTTCACACCTAAATTACCCAGCAAGGTGATTAATTTATTGATGTCTATAATATCAGGAATATTATTAATTCTTACTTTGTCTCCTGTAAGAAGTACAGCACATAAAATTTGTAATGCCTCATTTTTTGCTCCTTGTGGAGTGATTTCTCCTTTTAAAGGTATTCCGCCTTCGATTTTAAATATTCCCATGTTCTTTTTTTAAGGTTCTGAGGTTCTGAGAATCTAAGGTTCTGAGCTAAATCTTAGCATCTTTAGTGCCTTAGTATCTTAGCAACTTTTATTTTTGATTGTTATTTTTCTGAAAAGGTTTTTGTTTTCCGCCTTTATTATTATTGTTATTGTTTTTGTTGCTTTGAATTTTTGGCTGTCCGGCCGGTGAAATTTTATTTGACATACGTTTATTGGTACGCATTAAATCAGTTGTGTTCAAAAGCTCTTCTGTACTTTGCAGCAAGTTGATTTTTCCGTCGGACAATTCATATAAGTGTTCAAAGATCACATCGTCTTTTACAGTATCTTTATTCCAGCTCAAAAAAGATTTTTTCATGTGATTGGCAATCACCAATACCAATGCATTTTTCATTTCGCCATCTTCCCATTTATTAGCAACATCTATCATGTATTTGATATTGTTACCATAAAATCTGTATTTTGGAAAATTTTGCGGATACTGTAAAACGTCTGGTTTTAACTGCAATACATCTCTTGACGGAATTGGATACGGAGATTCTACGTCTAATTTGAAATCAGACATAATAAACAACTGATCCCAAAGTTTATGCTGAAAATCCGGCACATCACGCAAATGCGGATTTAAACTCCCCATAACCTGAATAATGTATTTTGCAGCTTTATTGCGTGTTTCAGCATCTTCAATAATAGTTGCCTGGTCAATCAGTTTTTGTAAATGACGACCATATTCGGGAATAAGTAAACGCTGTCTTTCAGAATTATATTCTAAATTAAAAACAACGTCGTTTGCGACTTCTTTTTTATATTTTTCGACCATAAGTTATAATGAAACTATACCTTCTATTGTAGAAACTTCTTTGTATTTGCCAATCACTTCATCGGCACTGTTCATCGTAACATCTACAGAAACGCTGGTAAATTTACCTGTTTTAGATTTTGTGGTTTTGATAACTGCTCCCATTCTGTCAAAAGCTTTTTCGACTCTTTCTACATTATCATCGACAGAAGGCACAATAAATTTATACAAGTATTCTGCAGGCCAGGTATTTGAGTTGTCCAACTCTACCTTCAGTCTTTCGTAAAATTCGGCGGTGTTTTTTTCTTTATCGTTCTCCATTCGTAATTAAAAATAAACGCAAAGATACGTTTTTGATTTCAGATTTTTTAGATTTTTATTTTAGAAAAAAGGTCCAAAGTTACAAAGATTCAAAGGTGCAGAGAAAAAAGCTTTACGATGTTATTTCTTTGTAAAATTTACTCTTATATTTGAGAAACTTTGCCATGAAAATCTCTTGCAAAGTCGCAGAGTCAGAAAGAAATCATACCAAACTTAAAAACTTTGCGCCTCAGCAATTTGATTCTAAACCACAACACCATGAAAAAAATCCTTTTACTTTTTATCGCATTCACAATCAACTCGATGAAAGCACAAGAAATCAAAACAATCACTTATTTCCAGAACGACACCATAAAACTGGATTTAGATTTGTATTTGCCGGAGAAGAAATCAAATGAGAAAATTCCGTTGATTATTTTTGCTTTTGGCGGAGGATTTTCTGGCGGAGAACGTACCAGCGAAAAAGAATTTGGCATGTTTATGGCAAAAAACGGTTATGCGGTTGCCAGCATTTCGTACAGTTTGTATATGAAAGGAAAGGATTTTGGCTGTAAAGGTATTTTGACAGAAAAGATAAAAGCGATTCAAATTGGAGTTTCTGATATGTGGCAGGCAACTTCTTTTTTGATTGGAAATGCGAATAAATACAATTTAGATGCTTCAAAAATCTTTATTTCCGGAATTAGTGCGGGTGCAGAAATTGGTTTTCATGCTTCGTTCTGGGATTATAAACTCATGAATTTATACAAAAGCAATTTGCCTGAAAATTTTAAATATGCCGGTTTTATTGGAGGATCAGGCGCTATTCAGGATATTAATCTGATTACTAAAGAAAAGGCAATACCAATGTTACTGGCGCACGGCAGTAATGACGACACGGTTCCTTACAGCGCGGGTTCGCATCGCTCCTGCCCAACCAATGCTTCTGGCTGGCTGATTTTATTTGGTTCTTATGCGGTTTACAATCATATGAAAGAATTACATGAAGATATTGAACTGATAACTTTTTGCGGTGGCGGACATGAATTCTCAGGTTATCTTTTTCATGATGGACAGCAATATGTTCTTGATTTTGTGAATGATGTTTTGAAAGGAAAGAAGTTTGAATCTCATTTGATTGTTCCTTCGAAGAAAGTTGCGGATTCTGGGAAGTATTTATTTTGTGAGCAAAAAAATGAAAAACATATATAAGAATTTTGAAATCGAAATATTTAACGATGCTAATTACTGTTTAAATTCAACTTCTAATTTCCGCCACTATCAAAATGTCTATTTTGAAGGTAAACATCAAGAAGATAAATTTCACTCGACAAGCAAACATGCTGTTATTGTTAAAGAAAATGGAATTGAAATTTCAAATGTAATATTATGTGAAGTTGGTGGTGCAACAGGAATAGACAAAAATTCATTTATAATTGATGATGATAAAATATGGATTTGTGTATGCAATAAAATTTATTATTTAGAAATTCCCACATTAGAACTGGTTTGGTAAAGAATTTGATTGGGCAACAAACTTTGCTATCTACAAACTTGAAAAAGATTTTATAATTCATGGAGAATCAGAAATCTTTAGAATCACACAAGAAGGAGGAATTGTTTGGCGTTTTGGAGGGAGAGATATTTGGGTAAATAATGAAGATCAAAAAGAATTCAATATAGAAAACAATACAATACGTTTATTTGATTTCCAATCTAATGAATATGTTATTGATTTTGATGGAAATCAGACAATACATAACCCAAGAGTTATTGTTATTGAAGCAGCTAAAAGAAAATGGTGGGAAATATTTAAGAATTAATGTTCCCACAAGTTTGAAAACCTTGCAGAAAACAACTTTAATATTTCCCAAAAAACAAAAACCATCTTTCTTATTTAGCCCTGATGGCAGCGGAAATCCTTTTGTTTTTTTCTTTAAAAAGCAAAAGATTGGAGCGGACAGCAGGAACCCATGCCGGCAAAAAATGCCAAATCTTTCGCTTCTGATAAATATTCTTTTTAATTATGAATAAGTTTAGGTAAATTTGCGCTTTATTTTTAGAATAGTGCAAAAAGAAATCATAGTTCTCCTTGGTGGTCCTGGTACAGGAAAATCTACGCTTATTAACGAATTGGTGGCTCGTGGCTACTGTTGTTATCCTGAAATTTCCAGACAAGTTACGCTCGAAGCACAGCAGCGGGGTATTGACCAGTTGTTTCTGGAAGAACCTTTATTGTTTAGTGAAATGTTGCTGGAAGGACGCATTCAGCAATTTAAAAATGCAAAAGAAGAGCCCGATAACGTGGTTTTTATTGACCGGGGGATTCCAGATGTTGTGGCTTATATGGATTATATTGGCGATGAATATCCGGAGCATTTTACAAAAGCATGTGAGGATTTTAAATATTCTAAAACTTTTATTTTACCGCCCTGGGAAGAAATTTATCAGAGCGACACGGAGCGTTATGAGAATTTTGAACAGGCATTGGAAATTCAAAAACACCTTATCGAAACCTATAAGAAGTATGGCTATGACTTAATAGAGGTACCGAAAGATACGGTGGAGAACAGAATTCTTTATATCTTAGATAAAATTTAGTATTTGGTTTAAAGTTGTAAACTAGAAACTGATTTCTAAATTTTTAACTTTAAAACGAAAGCGATGCTTCAAGCGCAGGAAATTCTTTTAAAATACTGGAAACACAACAGCTTTAGACCGCTTCAAAAAGAAATTATTGATTCGGTTTTGGATGGTCAGGATACTTTTGCCTTATTGCCTACCGGCGGCGGAAAATCGATCTGTTTTCAGGTTCCGGCAATGATGCAGGACGGGATCTGCCTGGTAATTTCTCCTTTGATTGCTTTAATGAAAGATCAGGTTGCGAATTTGCAAAAAAGGGACATTAAAGCTATTGCACTTACAGGTGGTATTCATACAGAAGAAATCATTGATCTACTGGACAATTGCCAATATGGAAATTATAAGTTTTTATACCTTTCTCCAGAGAGACTTCAGTCGGATTGGATTTTGGAGCGCATAAAAAATTTACCTATAAATTTAATTGCCATTGACGAAGCGCATTGTGTTTCGCAGTGGGGACATGATTTTAGACCAGCTTATTTAAAGATTTCTGAACTAAAAAAATACTTTCCTAAAATTCCGTTTTTGGCTCTTACTGCTACTGCAACTCCGAGAGTGATTGAAGATATTAAAACTGAATTAGAATTAAAAGACACTAAGTTTTTTCAGCAGTCTTTTGCGAGAGAAAATATCGCTTACATGGTTTTTGAAGTTGAAGACAAATTATATCGTGTTGAACAAATTCTGAAAAAAAATCCACAGCCTTCTATAATATATGTCCGAAACCGAAAATCCTGTTTAAACATATCAACGCAATTACAATCTCTTGGTTTTAGGGCAACCTATTATCACGGCGGACTTTCTGCAAAAGAAAAAGATAAAAATATGCAGTTATGGATGTCTGAACAAGCGCAGGTTATTGTGGCTACGAATGCATTTGGAATGGGAATTGACAAAGACAATGTAAAAACAGTTATTCATACACAGCTTCCGGAAAATATTGAAAATTATTATCAGGAATCTGGGAGAGCCGGAAGAAACGGCGGTAAATCTTTTGCTGTTTTATTGACCAACGCCTCTGACAGAGGTCAGACAGAGCAACAGTTTTTAAATGTTCTTCCAGATAAAAAATTCCTAAAATCGGTTTACAATAAACTGTGCAACTATTTTCAAATAGCATATGGAGAAGGATTAGACGATTCATTTTCATTTAAAATGAATCATTTCTGCCAGAAATACGACTTTTCTACGCTGAAGACTTATAATGCTTTACAGTTTCTAAATCAGCAGGGGATTATTACGATGTCTCAGGAATTTTCTGAAAAGATTACTATTCAGTTTTTGATTGAATCTAAGGAAGTGATTCGATATATAAGCCTCAATCCAAATGATGAAGAAATTTTATTGGCCATTTTGAGAACATATCCGGGAATTTACGAGATGAAAGTTCCGTTTAATTTACCTTTAATTGCAAAAAAGTCAAATCGTTCTGAAGCACAAGTTGGTGCTGTTCTGGAAAAGCTAAAAGAGAAGGGAATTATTGAATTTAATTCTAAAAACAACGATGCTACTATATTATTTAACGAAGTTCGCGAAGATGACCTGACCATTAACAGGGTTGCAAAGTATTTAGAAAAACAAAATCAGCTTAAAAAAGAACAGCTCATGTCTGTCCTTCATTATATAAAGGAAAACAAAACTTGTAAAAACCGTTTGATTCTGGATTATTTTGGAGAAGAAACAAATTCTAATTGTGGTGTCTGCTCTTACTGTATTACACAGAAAGGCAAAATAACAGAAGCAGATTCTATTGCAGATAAAATTTTGGCTTTACTGAAAACTGCTGCAATGAACTCAAGAGAAATTCAGGCTCAAATAAAAATGGATGCCTCAGATATTATTCTGGCGCTTCAGGAATTATTAGAAAATAACTATATTATTATACAACCGAACAATAAATACACTTTAAAATTATAATGGAAAAATTGAGAATCATATTTATGGGAACTCCGGAATTTGCTGTCGGCATTTTGGATACCATAATTAAAAACAATTATGATGTTGTGGGCGTGATCACGGCAGCGGACAAACCTGCTGGACGAGGACAAAAAATAAAATATTCTGCTGTTAAAGAATATGCTTTGGCAAACAACTTACCGCTATTACAGCCAACAAATTTAAAAGATGAAAGTTTTCTGGAAGAACTAAAATCTTTAAATGCTAATCTGCAAATCGTTGTTGCCTTTAGAATGCTGCCTAAAGTAGTTTGGGAAATGCCAGCTTTAGGAACTTTTAATCTTCATGCGTCTTTACTGCCAAATTATCGCGGTGCGGCTCCAATTAACTGGGCCATTATTAACGGAGAAACCAAAACAGGCGTTACAACCTTTTTTATAGATGATAAAATTGATACCGGCGCCATGATTCTGAACTCGGAGATTGCAATTGAGCCAACAGAAAATGCAGGACAATTGCACGACCGTTTGATGAATTTAGGAAGCACGACTGTAATTGATACTCTGAAGGTTATTGAAAAAGGAAATGTAATCACAACAATTCAGGAAGATAATACTGAGATTAAAACTGCTTATAAACTTAATAAGGAAAATTGTAAGATCGACTGGACAAAATCTGGTGATGAAATCAATAATTTGATTCGTGGCTTAAGTCCATATCCGGCTTCATGGTGTTTTCTAAAAGATAAAAATGAAGAATTAAGCATTAAAATATATGAAGCTAAACTGATAGAAGAATCTCATTCTGATGAAATTGGAAAGGTAATTAGCAGCAAAAAAGAAATCAAAATTGCTATTAAGAATGGTTATATTTTACTGTTGAGTTTGCAATTACCCGGAAAAAAGAGAATGCAGGTTGCAGAATTGCTAAATGGTCTTACTTTTTCTGAAGAAGCAAAAGTCTACTAAGGCCAATAAAACAGGGGTTTCTACCTATTTTTGATCGATAAACAACATGCTTTATGAACAAAAAAAACAAGTTATTAACAATTTTTGCTAAAATAAGGTAAAACGCTTGCACGCAACGGATTTCCTACTAAATTTGTGTATTAACAATTTTTTTTTTAACCAACAATTAATAACTAATTATTATGAACAAATCAGAATTAATCGATGCTATCGCTGCTGATGCAGGAATTACAAAAGCTGCGGCAAAATTAGCTTTAGAATCTTTTTTAGGTAATGTAGGAACTACTTTGAAAAAAGGAGGAAGAATTTCACTAGTAGGTTTCGGATCATGGTCAGTGTCTGCTAGAGCTGCAAGAGACGGTAGAAATCCACAAACTGGAAAAACTATTAAAATCGCTGCTAAAAATGTAGTGAAATTTAAAGCAGGTGCTGAATTAGAAGGTGCAGTGAACTAAGTAAGAAAAGTTCTCTAAACTTATATTATAATTAAAACCCTCCTTGCGGAGGGTTTTTTTATGCGGTTTGACGATTTTATTGGGTTTTTAAAAATTTTATGACTAAATTTAATAAAAATTGTAGCCGTATGATTTCAGAAAAATTAAAAAAAGGACACCTGCTTATTGCCGAGCCTTCAATAATTGGAGATTTATCATTTAACAGATCGGTAATTTTATTAGCAGACCATAACAAAGAAGGATCAATAGGTTTTATCATTAATAAACCATTAAAATATACTATTAATGATTTAATTCCAGAGATTGATGCTACTTTTAAGATATATAACGGGGGGCCTGTAGAACAGGACAATCTTTATTTCATTCACAATATTCCAGAGTTAATCCCGAATAGTGTCGAGATTTCTAATGGGATTTACTGGGGAGGGGATTTTGAATCAACCAAAGACTTAATAAATAACGGATCTATTAGTAAAAATAATATTCGCTTTTTCTTGGGTTATACCGGTTGGGACGAAAATCAGCTTGAGAATGAGATGCAGGGAAACTCCTGGATTATTGCCGATAATAATTATAAAAACAAAATTATCGGAAAATCTACCACTCATTTTTGGAAGGAACAAATAATTGAGCTGGGCGGAGATTATCTTATTTGGTCAAACGCACCTGAAAATCCATATCTGAATTAATTTTCAGATATAGATTCATTTAGCTTCTGTACTAATAAATGAGCCAGATTACTTGTAAACTCTTTTTTTCGATATTTGCTTATCGACTGTATCCCTGTGATCACATTTGTAAGGAATAATTCGTCAGCTTTTTGAAGGTCAAATGGCGAAATTATTTCTTCAGATACTTCTATGTCATTAATTTTCTTAGCCAAAGCTAAAATTTGCTTGCGCATCACTCCGTTTAGACAGCCCTCAGAAACTGGAGGAGTTATTAGTTTTTTGCCTGACACCAAGAATAGATTTCCTTGCAATGCTTCTACAACATTCTTTGTGTCATTTAGCAAAATGCAGTTGTCTAAGCCGTTTTCGTGTGCATAAATACTTCCGGTAACATTAATTAGTTTGTTGGTAGTTTTAATCGACGACAATAATTGTTTTGTCACATAAAAATCTTTATACAAATCAACTTCATAATGAGATGCTCTTAAAATGTATAAAGTATTTTCTAATGCTGTCGTATGAATTAAAAAAGAAACCTCGTTTGTTTTTGGCAAGTACAATCCGCCATCATTTCTAAAAACGGTAATTCGTGCTCTTGCAGATGCCGAAAGATTATTTTCCTGAACGACTTTTAAAACCTGTTCTTCAAAATATTCCATTGTAAAGTTCATCGGAATTTCCATTCTGATAACACGCATTGATGCCATTAATCTAAAATAATGATCCTCCAGAAACAAGATTTTATTGTTGATTATTTTTAGCGTTTCAAAAACACCATCTCCATATAAAAAAGCCCGGTTTTGGGTTAAAATATTCTCTTCGCGCTCTATTAAGTTTCCGTTAAAATTGATCATAAAAAAACCCTGAATTTTGTTCAGGGCAAATATAAGGGATAAAATAGACTTTTACTAAACAGAACCTATAAGATGTTTAAGGTCTGAGATTTGATTCTCCCACAATTGTTTAGCTTCGCCAACTTCTTCTTTTTCTGCAAAATCGACTACCATTAATGAAACATCTTTAGTCAGTTCATCGACTAAAATATGAAGTTCAAAAAAATATTCTGTATCCTTGCTGCTTTCATCAACCCATTTAAACTTTACTTTTTCACCTGTTTTTTTAGACGCAAGACGTGCTTTTTCTTGTGAATCATTCCAGATGAAAGTAAAAAATTCCCCTCTTGAGTTAACATTGTCAGCAAACCATTCTGATAAACCTGACGGAGTTGATATATATTGATATAATAATTGCGGCGAAGAATTTATGGGAAACTCGATTTCGTAACGTATTTTTGGATCCATGTTCTACTTTTAATTTTTTCGAAATATAAGAATATATGTCCAAAAACAATGCGTTTTTAAAAATATTTTTTTTTCTTCATTTTATTCTTGTAAGCTTTAATATTATTTCTATCTTTGCACCCGCAATAAGGAACATTCCTAAATGCAGTCTCGGCGAGGTAGCTCAGTTGGTTAGAGCGCAGGATTCATAACCCTGAGGTCACGGGTTCAACTCCCGTCCTCGCTACAAAAGGTAAACCCTTAAACAGTAAATGTTTAAGGGTTTTTTATTTAAATTTTGTTCTAAAAATCAGCTCAAGTGAGGATTATAAGTAGTTACAAAATTAATCTTTTAGTAATTGTGTTTAAATTAAAACATATTTCTTTAGTTAGGTATATTGCATTGGTTTAAATATTATTTCCTACCATACCCTAAATATTTAGACTTACTTTTATTCACGCAGCATTTTTTATTTCTTTCACCAACTCTGATATATTCTCATCAGCTGATGGATCATTACTACTCAAAATTTTATAATTTGTAATTTCGTCATTTTTGTTTAGTATAAAGATCACACCAATTTGGTCTGCCATGTTTAAATTGCAAATTAATACCACGTTACCTTCATTTAAAACTTTCCCTAAAATATTTACGCTTTTATCTTCATCAGTATATTGCCCAATGGAATCATAAAACAATTTGTACACATCTGCGGAATTACTTTTGGAAAATAAAATGCTTTTTATATCCTTTTCGTCAATAAATGTGGTATTTGAGGAAGTGAATTCATCTGATTCTAAGTATAATTTTAAATTAACCTCGTCACTTACCGGAGTTGTTTTTTTAATAATATATTCAAGTCTTTCCCTAGCTGACATTTTTTCTTCATTGGGAGGAATGAACTGATCAACAATATCAAATTTTCCTTTATCATTCACTTTATAATCAACATAAGGATAAAAAGGTTTACCTGATTCTATTTGGCAATGAATTATACCATTTTTATCTATATAAACTTTCGATGTACATTGACAGATTTGTTGGTTATACTTTGATAAATCCAAAAAATCAATTAATTCGTCTTTTGAATTGTAATTTAATAATATAAAAGTTTCTGGCGTAGTGGCAATTACAGTATTGAAATTTGCATGCAAATTGATTTTTCGTTTAATAATCAGATATTTAATTGATTCTCCATTTAGGAATTGAGATACATTAAATCGCTCTTCAGTCTCTTTGTCAAATTTCTTGTTTTTTATCAATATTTGATTATATTTTTCCTTGTATTTCACGTATTTTCTCCATTCTTCTCCTAACTGATTATCATCATCTTTAAGAAACAAAGTATCTTTAGTTGTAATCAACTTTATGTTTTTAACGCTAAAATCATTATTATTCTCTTTTATCTTTGAATTGTTTTTGCATCCAAAAAAATAAACAAGCTTAAAATGGTTAGTCTACAAATAATGCCATTCATAAATTAAAATATATTTTATATTTTCTTTATTCCATGAAATAATAACAAATCATTGTATAAAGAAATTCCTTCTCCAGCAATTTTAACAGTCAAGAGCCTTTTTATAAAAATCCATTTATTGTTTTCATAAATATAGAAATAAGTATAAGCGTCATTTTTTAAATCAAATTCACCCGACACATCATTATAATATTTTGAAATTGCTTCTTTAGGCAAAAAATCGGCAATAATGTAATAATCACTTATATTATTTATTAGAACAGCATTTACCTTGTTACTTACCTCTTTTGAATTCTCAAAGATCTGGTCAGTATCTTCAAATTGAGAAAAAAATCCTACCTTATTTGAAACAAGCCAATAATCTTGGATCAATCTAGATTTTCCTATGTAATTAACACTGAAACCTCCTAACTCTTTATCAAAAAAAGTATATGAGGGAAACGATGGTGTGGAGTCTGGAAGAACAAAACCATTCTTTTTGTACTTTTCCTCTAAAAAGTTAACAGGAGGAACTTCATACTCGCTATTTGTGCCTCCAGAAACTTCTACCTCACAAGATGGTTGTTGTTTTTTAATCTCTATATTGATCTTATCTTGTGCTTCCATTTTAACATCTGACTTACAGCCACCTGATAACACTAAAAAAATCAATAGTTTTATGCAACTTTTCATGTCTTATTATATAATTTATTGTTACTTTAAAATTTTGTCTGCATAAATAATTCTGGATCAACACGAGTATTACCTCCATAAAAAACTCCATCTGTTGATGCTTCAATATGAACATGATAATAAACAGGTTTTATAGTATCAGCATTACCTGTATATCCTGATAAACCAATTTCGTCACCATGCATAACAACTTCTCCAACTATAACACTTGTTGAGGACAAATGACAATATTTAATCCAAATATCATTATCATTTTTGTCTTTAGATTTTACAGTAACAATTACACCTAATTCTCCCTGTGTATCACCAGCCGCTATGACAATTCCACAAAGTAGTGACTTTAAAGGAGTGTTAGGTTGAGCCAATATATCAACTCCAGTGTGATAATATCCTTTAGGATGGTCTTTATTAATCCTCATTGCTCTATGAAATCTATTTTTATCTATATTGTTGCTTTGATTATTGATTTTAGGATTTTCAACCACATCTGCATAATGAACGCATTTTCCTTTGGGGCAATCGTTTTTGATTTTTTTAATTTTCACACTTGCAATATTAGCATTTTTATTTCCTTCATTTAAGCTTTCATAATATTTCTCTATAAGTTCTCTTTTTTGGATTCCATCATTATTTTTATCTAAACCTGGATTAGCATTATAATATTCAGTTCCTACTTCATATAATGTCTCAAAATCTTTTTTACCAATAAAGTATGGAGAAAATATTGCAGTATAAATATCCTCTGGTACTTTAGGTAGCCTAGCAAGACTTTTCAAATACTTTTTAACCTTAGTAAGCTGTTGTACATCACTCATTTTAGCATACTCCAACTTTATTTTATGCAACTTTTTAAATCCTTGTCCATTTTTAAATTCGCCCATTGCAACCAAAGCAGATTGAGTAAACTGTATCAACCCTACTGCTCTGGAACCCATTTCTTTAGTTTTTTCATCAATTTTTTCAAAATGTTTTTCAGTCATTTGGTCTCGAGAAATAAGTTTCTTGTATCCTTCTAATTGATTGGCTGCAAACGTACGATTTGTTTCTCTATACATTACAGCCATTAACCCATTGGCCATTTCCAACGTATTGTCAGGCCAAATTTTTGTACAAATCTCTATTACTCTATCTCTAAATTCTTGACTGACCTTAGAACCCCAAGTTAAATCTTTGTCCCCATTACTCACAACCATATTCATCATCTTATCAGTCAAATGTTTCGTAGAATAACCTTCAACACCAACATAATACTTTACACTTGCTCCTTTTTTTAATTTCTTATTAAGATTCATCAAAAGGAAACGGGTTGTTGCTACTCCTTCAGTGCTTACTCTTGCTGTGTTACTAAAAGTTGGTTTCTCTCCGATTTTATGAGCAGTCAGTACAATATCTTCTCCTACCATATTTTGGGTTTTAGCAACAATAGTTACAACGGCACCTTTTTTGCCAAATGGAACTTCATCTTGCTGTTGTACTCTATTACCATCATATGTAAAGTAAACATCCAGTATTTTTTTATTTATTGTAACAGACAAGACCGTATCAGATTCGTAATTAGTTGATGCCTTAAATGGATATGGTTTACTATTTTGGATTCCCAATAGTTTGAATCCAATTTTGGCATTTTTTTTATCCTGAAATCCTATAAGTTTCTTGAAATCAGAATCAAATTTTATTTCCTGAAAAATCGCACCATTTTCATTGGTTTTTACATCAATAAAATGATTTGTTTTTGTCGTATTGAGATAGAAATAAATTCTAACTATTTGATCGCCATAATACGGAATATGGGCTTTGATCCAATTACTTTCTCCTGAAAAGCCAGAAGTCATTTTTTTACTTCCACCACTCCATGTCCAACATGCTTCGGTTATTTCTGGCTGTTTTACTTCCATTTTAAAAACAGATTCTGCTTTAGCTCCTTTTTGACGATCACTAAAAGCTTCTACTGTATAACGCCCTTCTTTTTGTGGAATTGGCATAGTAAAAGAATTCCTTTTATGAATGTATGCTTTTTGAGGATCTTTTTTATTTGTAAATAGTACAGTTTCTGGCGTCAAATAAGGCTTGTAGTTAGAATCGTAAATTATCCATTTTACATCTTCTTTCTCTTCGTCTGTTGGATTTATTTTAAATGTTTTTGCTTCTAAGGCAATCGTGCTGTCTGGATTGCCTAATAAAAACACATTATCGTTGGATGTTTTTTCGGCGAGACCAATACTGGTAACTTCATTTTTAATTACTGAAGTTTTAAATTCCTTAATTAATGCATATTGATCTTTACTAGCGACTTTAATTTTATAGGTCCCTAAATCAGGCATAGCCAATTTAATAATCCCCGATGCATCTAATTCTTGCTCATCTGAAGTTTTGATTGTGTTATTAGCGGTTATAGTGTCTATCTGATAATAAAGTTTTACTGGATTTAATGTTTTTACTAAAGTATTTTTTAAGGATACTTTAAAAGATTTCTCCTCAACAAAAGGTCTTGTAAATGTACTAACATTAACAGGAGCCTTAATTTGAATTTCTTGTGCAATTATATTGAGCTTTACAAATCCTGATTTATTTATTGTCGATTTTTTATTTGCTCCAGCCTCAACTCCATAAGCCTCAACCTTGTAAGTTCCGGCAGTATCAAAATTGTACGTGAACGATGTACCTTCGTTGATAAAATCAATTCCTTGTTTTTTTGCATCTTTGTAAACAACCCAATTAATATTTTCTTTTTTATCTTTTTGCTTTAAAAAAGTTTCATCAAGGAAAAATTCCAGGCTCTCTCCCACAATAAATGAAGTCGCACTGCTATTTTTAATTTTTACCGCACCATTATTTACTTTGCTTCCATCAACATCTTTCTTACTTATCTGTTTTAAGAACACATAAACATCCTCTGTTCCTATAGCTGGATATTTATCTGCACTTAAATTAGGATATATTTTAGTTTTGGTAATAATGGTAAAACTAATAGGCAAAGCATCAAGTCCCTCAACTTCTTTAAGTAATAAAAACAGTTCATCATATTGCTCAAAGAGATTAGCAACATTTATAGTATCATTATTTATTTGCTGTCTGATGTTTTTCCAACGTATAATACTTTCTGTAGAAATTTTTCCGTTCAATATGTTAGTGTCAATTGACTCTATCATTTTTTTGCGAATGATGTCCCAATTAAAGCTTTGGCTTTCTATAGTAGATGAATTGAGTTGTTTCAGCTTAGCGTACATTTGCGTAAACAGCATATTATTTGGTTTCCCATCAAAATCCTGAGCTATAGCTCCCTCTTCAAAAGCTTTAGAAATGTTTCTCCAATATTCTATTTCAACACTATTATTAGTAGCAGTTGCAACATCTAATCTCTTTTTTATTTCTTCTTTAACAATTTCTATAGACGGTTCATTGCTATTCATTTGAATATTTTTTGGTACCGTAAGAGTTTGTTGGGAGACAACACCTGCATAAGTCTGAGTCGTAAGTCCAGTACTAAAATTTAGAGTGTTATTATCAACTCCAAAAATTGGAGGAGTAATGTTGACTGATGTGGGAGAACTCGTTGTTATTCTGCCAGTTGTATCAGCAACGCCTCCTCCAATTGGAGCGTTTGTAGTTAATGTTGTTATACCTGTAAGTACATTAGGATTTTTTTTCTCTAAAACCAAAGAAGTATCAAGAACCGATATTGCGCTTTTTTCGTTTCTTTCAGCGGTGGAATAAGTAGGACCTCCTTTTATTAAGGCGCTGGGATTGTTGGCATTTGCAGCATTTTGAATTTGCTGTTCCTTCCATATTTGTACTATATCTTTTTGTTGGTGCATTTCATTTGAAACTTTAGCCAACTCTTTAATAAAGTTTTCTGTTAAATGCTCTGAACTTTTTATATCAGTACTATTTTTTATTGAAATATTGAAATTGTGTATTACATTTTTACTCATCTCTATGGTGTTTTTCTGAATGCAAAAATAGTTCCGTCGTTTATCATTTTAAAATCCCAAACAACTATTATTCAGTAGTTTCAACAAGCACTACTTCTACTGAAACTACTGAATTCATGTGCCTTTTTTTTGCTCTTTTTCTATTCTTCTCCTATACTTTTACACCCTCAAAAATTACCATCAGCAATCTTAATTACAGATTCTTCTGTTATTCACTGAAAACAATCAACAACTATATCAATCACTTTAAAACAATAGCCACTATGGATTTTTTATTATCAAAAGGTGTTAGAAAAATGCCAAAGATTCCCGACAAGAGTAAATGTAATTTCATTCTGAATTTAACATTTATAAAATCAGTCTATTGGGAGATTACTAAAAACACAATTAAAAAGATTAATTAAACTCTATTGTGCCAAAGCATAGCAGGATTCACTTTATCAAAATTTACAATTAAATAATTAAGAAAAATGGCTTTACAAACATTAAATACCATAAAACAATGGTTTAAAACCGGTTTAAAACCTTCACAAGCTCAGTTTTGGGATACCTGGGATTCATTCCGACATAAATATGAAAAAATTCCCGTAAAAGATATTGACGAACTCGAAACAATATTAAATACAAAAGCTGACAAATCGCAACTACAAGACCATAAAACAGATATAGATGCTCATGCTGTATTATTTAATAAAAAAGAAGACAAAGCAAATAAAGGAATTGCAAGTGGTTACGTTCCCTTAGATGAATTTACTAAAATTACAGCGCAATATTTAACTATAGTAAACGACTTAGTTACAGGAGGAACAACATCTTTATTGAGTGCGCAACAGGGAGTTATTCTGCAAGGTCGTATTGACTCCATTAATAAATTATTGACTTCTGACAATATTAATTTAAACACAATTCAGAAAATTGTAGATGCTATTGAGCAGATCCAAATATCGTTAAATACTATTTTAGTAAACGATCTAACTACTGGAGGCATTACAAAAGCGTTAACAGCTGAGATGGGAAAAATTTTAAATGATAAAATAACAGCTGGCTTAAATAACATTAAAAGAGAAATTTTAATTGATACTCCTTTGATTGTTAGTAGAGCCGAGTTTGCAACAATTATAAATAGTCTTCCTTCTTTTACTATAACAGATTTTGACCTACCTTATTTTGTAACAACTATGGCAGAGGATGTAAATGGTTACAAAGTTGAATTAATTGGAGTAGGTAAAGGAACTTATGGTACTGGCGGAACTTCAATTTCTTCATCTCAAATCAGAATTTCTGCATTGGGTGTTGTGACAAGTGGAACAATTCCACCTTTACAACAGGTTTTGGAGGTTGACTCTTCCGCGACAGTTGATACAAGCATTTTGATTTCTGCAAGTAAAAATGGAAAAAAATCAACAATTGAAATAGTTCCCGATGTTGATACAATTGCAGATATCGGAGTTAATATAAATTCAGATGCAAAAATAGAAATTTCAGGAAAAGCAGTTTCCCTGAATGCTTCTACTGATAATAACATTGATTTAAGTACGGTCGGAACTGGAAAAGTTTTATACAATACTTTCGAAGTATCAACAAAAAATTATGCAGATACAAAAATTGTTGGTTTATTTAACGATAGAGGTTCTTATAATGCATCATCAAACGAATTTCCTATAAGTGGAGGTTCAGGAGTTGGAGGTGCAATTCTAAGAGGAGATACTTGGTTTTTGAGCGCGGGAGGAATCCTTGGTGGAGTTAACAGTCCATCGGGTTCAAATGTTAGAGCTTTAATTGACAGCCCTACAAATAACATCTCAGATTGGAATATCTTAGCAGGTGGAGGTACAACGATACCAAATTTAACTCAGGTACTTACAGCAGGGTCAACTGCCATAGTTCCTCTTGCAATGAATCTTAATTATGATGATACCGTAAATTCTATAAAATATTATAGCTCCCACCATTATACAGGTTTTATAAATCGTGCAGTTGATTATTTAGGAAATGATTTAGGTCAGTCTAGTTTTAATAAAGATAGGATTTCAATATCCGATACTGACAATACAACTGATATATTTTCTAGTGGAATGGAGTTCCATGGAACGAGTGGTTCCATATTACTTGATGGAGTGATAAATCCTGATGGAGATTCTAAAAATGTAAGATTGCCAAATTACAATGGAATTTTATTGGCTACGATAGATGGGGTTCCATCAGACAATGTGGGCAATATTAATTTGGGAAGTTTAATTAATGGATTAGTTTCAAAAACAACTCCAGTGGATGCCGACCAACTTGTTTTGATGGATAGTGCTGATTCCAATAAATCAAAAAAACTATCATGGGCTAACATCAAGACAACTTTAACATCTCTTTATTTAACGCAAGCGACGGCGCAAACTATTTCTGGAGTAAAAACATTTTTAAATGGTACTCTTGGATTTAGAAATGCTGCAAATACTTTTACATCATTTTTTTTAAATACAAATACAGCAGCTAGAACTTATACATTTCAGAACAGAGATGGGACAATATTGGACAGCACTGATTTAACAACAATAAATGCAGCAATAGCAGCAAAGCAAACTGTTTTTACTGGTATTGCAAACTACCTTCCAAAATCAACAAACACAAGTGCAATGACTCCGAGTAGGATTCAAGATACTGGAACATTTGTCGGTATAAATACGGTAAATACTCCATCTAAAGACATTACTTTAAGTAAGCTTGCGGATGCTACAATTGGAATTGAACAATCAGATTCCAGTACAATAGGAAGAGATTTGTTAGTTGAAGCAGGAAGAACAATTAATTATATTGATAATGCCAACTTCATAAGCTTGTCCCAATCTTCATCAGTTGGATGGGCGGGTATGTGTAGTGTTCCAAATGGTGACGTTTATGCTTGTGCGGATGGAACCGCAGGAATTTATAAACAAGCCGGAGGAGTAGGAAACTTTGTCTCTACAGGTGATGTTACAAGTAGTTGGTGGAGAATGGCAGGTGCTCCGAATGGTGATGTTTATGCAGGAAAATGGAATTCGGGAATTTTATATAAAAGAACTGGAGGAGTAGGAACATTTAACTCGGTAACAACAATTACTGGCGGAAGAATTAATGGTATTACAGTTTCTCCAAGCGGAGATGTATATGTTGCTAGTATCACCGATATTTTTAAGCAAACTGGAGGTACTGGTAGTTTTGTTGCATTAGGGCAGACAACTAGAGTATGGGCTGAAATGACTGCTCATTCCAATGGAAATATTTATGCATGTGTTACTGGTGGTGATATTTATATGCAAACTGGCGGTACTGGAAATTTTGCTCCTTTGGGTCAAACCAGTAGAGGTTGGATTGGTATCGAAGCTGCTCCGAATGGTAATGTTTACGCATGTGTTACGAATGGGGACATTTACATGCAAACAGCAGGTACAGGAAATTTTGTTGCCTTGGGACAAACTGCAAGGAATTATCAAGGAATTACAGTTTCAGCCAGTGGAGATGCATATGTTTGTGTTCCTAATGTTGATATTTTTAAACAGAATAACAACGCATTGGGGGCATCCAATTTAAAGGGGGGTACAATGAAAGTTAAGGCAGGAACAGGAAAGGGAACTGGTTCAAGTAAAGTAGAAATATATACTGGACAAAAAACAGTTTCGGGAACTGACATGCAAACGGAAACCCTTAGATTGACCTTGGATGAAGATGGAAACATTACAATAGGAACTGATAAAATTTATTCCAACAATGCCGCAGCAGTTGCAGCGGGATTACCAGTAAGAACTCTATATTGGACAGCGACGGGAGAAGCAAGAATTGTAGTTTAAAAGTAAATCATTAAATACGACGCAAAATGATACAAACAAAATTTCCCCTAATATATGACGACAGGGATGAAAGACATGGCATAATAATGCTTGAAGTCAGACCAATGGAAATGACCAAACAGGGACAGAATTATCTTATCATAGTGCTATGAGTTCAGACCTCAACAACGTAACAGTTGACAGAGTTTCTGCTTTAAGCCTTATTTGGGGTATGTTGTTAACTTTCGCTTTGGATATCTTTGTTGTACGTCCTGAGGAATTTGTTTCTATACTACTGCAACAGTAGCGTAATTTATTGCGGAAACTAAATAATAATTAAACAAGAAAGCTACTTTAAAAGGTAGCTTCCTTTTAACTTTAATAAAAAATAATATGGCAGATTGTTGAGGAATAATCCTTAAAGGAATCGCAAAAATTGTAAAACAATTTAACGCGGCAGTTGGTGTTGACAAGGATTTAATTTTGGTCAACTATGATGACTTTGATAAAGATGGTACCACAGATGATGCAACAAATAGAGTTGTAACGGTGGATGCTCTAAATGAAGGTGGTTTATAATTGCCTTCAAATTAAAGTAGAAGCGATACAATATAAATTTGAAGGTACTGATTATTCAGTGGTTCCAAATGTTACATCAAAGCAAGAGAAAAACGGAGACTCTTGGTATATTCCACTCGATTGCATTTACTGCATACAACAAAACTGCTCTTGCGAGAAAGGTTATTGAAGATTTGGGGGGAGCGAGAGTTATTGCATCAATCTCAAATCACTATAATTAAAGCGCATTTCATCAAACATAGATCAGTACGAATATTATTATCAATTAAATCTTCAAGATATTTTCGAAGATATCTATTTTAAATACAAAAGAAGATATTCCTTTTTTAAAGATCTAAAACAGAACCATATACCCATAAAATAATAAATCATAACCTTACATTCATAAAAACATGGCAATACAAACTATTAACACCATAAAGCAATGGTTTAAAACCGGCTTAAAGCCTTCACAAACTCAATTCTGGGATACTTGGGATTCTTTTCGACATAAGTACGAAAAAGTGCCCTTTAAAGAAATTGAGGATTTGGAAACCACACTAAATGAAAAAGCTGAAAAATCGCAACTACAAGAACATACAACAAACATAGATGCTCATGCTGGATTATTTAATAAAAAAGAAGATAAAGCAAATAAAGGCATTGCAAATGGTTACGTTCCACTAGACGAGTTTGCAAAAATTACAGCGCAATATTTAACCATAGTAAACGACTTAATTACAGGAGGAGCAACATCTTTACTTAGCGCACAACAAGGAGTTATTCTACAAAGTCATATTGACTCCATTAATAAATTATTGACTTCTGACAATATAAATTTAAACACAATTCAGAAAATTGTAGATGCAATTGAGCAAATTCAAATTTCGCTAAATACTATTCTAGTAAATGATCTAACTACTGGAGGTATTACAAAAGCGTTAACAGCTGAAATGGGTAAACTATTACAGACCAGTAAGGAAGACAAATCTCAAAAAGGATTGGCTGGAGGATATGTACCTTTAAATGAATTTACTAAAATAGCTAATCAATATTTAAATATAGTTAATAATCTGACAACAGGAGGCTCTACTTCTTTACTATCAGCTGAACAGGGAGTTGTTTTACAAGGTCAGATTGATGCTATAAAAACGCTTCTAAGTTCTAATGATGTTAATCTCGACACTATTCAGGAAATTGTGGACGCTATTAAAGAAGTCGAAAGTTATTTAGAAAACATCCTGGTTAATGATCTAGCCACCGGAGGTATGACAAAGGCATTAACGGCTGAAATGGGAAAACAATTAAACCTGATCAAGCTTACTGCAACAATTGCTACAGATGCCGAAACGCAAATAATCGCAGCAATTGAGGAAGATAATAAAGTAGTTAGCCGTTCTAAATTGTTTAACTGGTGGGGAAACATTAAAACTAAAGCTCAGACAATAACAGCTATTTGGAACTTTAATCTTGGTATTAGAGTTAATAACAGTACTGGAAGTTATGTTTATACAACTCAGATGCTTGAAGAAATGTTTATGGCCCAGCTGGTAAGTGCAGGCTATGGAACTTATAAGATTCAATATGGGTGGAATGATATTAAAATGTTTAAAGAAAATCTAACTACGACATTTAGTTTTTTAGCTCCTACTCAAAATAATAATATAAACCTGCCGAATAAATCAGGAACTGTTGCACTTGCAAACGATTTTATTACTACTGCGGTTGGTACAATTTCCACTCCTCCGCTTATTATTCCATATGGAACATTGACAACGACAGCTCAAAATGGTGCAATTGAGCGAGATGAAAACGGTATACTATATGAAACGCATAACAGCGTAAGAAGTCAAATAGCTACAACTGAATATATTACTTCTGGTGCCTATACACCATCTTTGCAAAATATTCAAAGTATCACTGGGGCAACACTAGTATCAGCTACTTATCAGAAAGTAGGTAATATAGTTAATGTTATGGTAGCTTTGACTGCTACTTCTATTGGTTTAGGTTCAGACGTCATAATAGAAATCTCGCTTCCTTTTAATCGAAGCATTTCTACGAGCTTACTTTCCGGAATAGCAACAGGAGCTACGATAAACGTTAATTTCTCAGCACAAGTCTATGTAATTGATATATCAAAAGCAGTTATAAAATATAAAGCCTCAACAACCGGATTTTCAAATGTTGTCGCTAATTTTAGTTATAATGTAAACTAAAATCTTTACCATTACTGCAAATTGTTAGCTTTATTTAAGACAATACACCCAAGACGTTAAGATCTAAAGTTTGTAGTCTTGGGTTCTTTTTGATAACAAACGTCCGACCCAAAGTAAAGCTAATGACGAATAAAGGCTGATATTGCAATATTTTAAAACATTTTTTTTCTATTGAAACTATAGAAAACAGTAATCATATTTTTCTTTTTTTGCAACCTTTCATTCTACTTAATATCAACTATTACTATCTAAAAGGGTTAATAAACCTTTTACTGAGTCAACACCTCAACACCTCAACATTAACAATTAAACATTAAACCAAATCATGAATTATACCAGTAGAGACTTAGGAGAAACTCCTAAAATTCCAGACATGAGTAATTTCAAAAACCCTTTGGGACAAACAACAGAGGGAAACATTTTTATAGAGAGTTTTAATATCACCCCCCTAACTACATCCGAAAAGAATGAAAATCTGTCTGAAGTTATAAAGAAAGAAAGCCGAGATAGTAATATTTAAAATCATAAAGCTCTTTTTACATTTTAATAAAAGACAAAACCTCTAAAAACTATAAAAATGTCAGACGAAATAACAATACAAAAACTGAAAGAAAAATACGGTACGGTATTAAAACTTACTTCAGATGATCAATTAACATCTACTTATTGCAAAAAACCATCATTCAATATATTTCTAAATTATCAAAATAAATATAAGGAGAATCCGCATGAAGCGATATTGTTTTTATTTAAAGAATGCTTGCTGGACAATAAAATTTATGATGATGAATTCATGCTTTCTGCAGGAAATTCTATTGCAGCAATGATCAAAAAAGACAGCGAATTCTCAATTGATTCAACACCACAAAAAGATGAATTCAAAAAATCGGCTGCGCTTATCCGATATGCTTTTCAGGTAGATCCGTATCAATTATCAATGGATGAGTTTTATAAATTACTTGAAGAAGCTCTTTGGTTGCAAAAACACAACGATAAAAAACTCGAGAATACAATCATGACAGCCTTTGCACAAACATTTTCAAATTAAAAATATAAATATAAATTATCATGAAATTCAATTTTAATGTAAATGAAATTTTAAACACCAAAGATATCCAATATGCTGGCCTTAACTATAACGAATCGGAATCTAAAGATTTTATAATAGATAAAACAGGAGGCGAATTTAATCTAAGAGTCTTTGCACCGTTAGTTTTTGAGCCACTGGTTAAAAAAGACCTCAATCTGGCCAGCTTACGAATCGATGCTGTTACAGTTAATTTAAATCGTTCAAAAACAATCAAAAAGGAAGGAATCGAAGGAAGAGATTCAACCATCAAAGAGCATATTACAAATGGTGATTTTAGTATTTCAATTGAAGGATTAATTGCTAATGAAACAGGAGATGAATATCCAAAGGAAAAACTTTTTTTACTGAAACAATTCCTAAATGCTCCATATGCTCTAAGAGTTACACATGCCATTTTGAATAGATTTGGTATTTACGAATTAGTAATAGACTCTTACTCTATTCCATCTATTTCGGGAACAAAAAACATTCAAAAATTTACAGCAAGTGCCACGTCAGATGAAACTGTAGAACTAATAATTAGAGACAATGCTTAAACTAAATGCTAAAATTAGAGTTTACGAAACGATAAAACTTATCCCCACTCCTAAATTTTATGAATTTACCTATGTAAAAAATGTGGAGATAAACAGCTCGTACAAATCGCTTACTGATACGGCTACCATTGTAATGCCACAAAAAATATATACGGATACAAAAGGTTTTGATCAAAACTTATTTAAAAACGCAAATGGTCACGAAAAAACGATTCATGATTTTTTTAAACTAGAAAATTTCATAGAAATATTTTTAGGATATGACGATGATTACAAACCCGCTTTTAGAGGTTATATTACAGGAGTACAATCAGATACAAATGCAACAATAACCTGCGAAGATGCAATGTATGCTTTAAAAAAAGTAAAAGCCGTAAAAGATGATAATGTTCAGGATAAGAAGGATGTTCTGAATATTGTATCAACAAACCCAACAACAAATATTGAAAGCTTTAATCCTAAAACTTTCTTCGAAAAAAGAATTAAAGAACTAAAATTACCTTTTAAAGTAGAGGCTCTCAATGAGGAATTAGGCAATATAATGATAAACAGAAATCAAAGTTTAGCTCAGGTTTTTGAAATGTTAAAGGATAAAGGAATCTATACCTATTTTAAAATCGAAAATTTAGCTCCTGTACTTACCATTACTAATAATCCACAACAGCATACTACAGCAGAATTAGCCAGTTTTATTGACCGTAATTTCATTAAAAGTCCATTGGCAGGAGCACTTGTCAAAAAATTAATCAATCAGGGACTTAGTCTTTTAAGTTCACAGTTGAATAAAATTGTACAATCTGTTTCAGGAGGTTTTCTGGGAAAAGCACGTTTTAGGTTTCGTTATAATATTATTGAAGACAAATTGATTGTAGTTAATGAATCTACAAAAAACACCCGCACAAGAGTCGAAAAATATTTTAGAAATTCAAATACTCCAATTTATATTGAATTGGGCGACCCAAATGGACAATTAGCAAAAACGTATGTATTGCATGATGGTAAAGATGATTTGCCCAATGATCCTGAAGCTTTTGATAATGCAGCAACAAAAGTTGCTTCAGAATTGTATCAATATGCTGCTTTAAGAGCAATGGAATCTAAACCAAATGGACTCGAAGGATATTTTCTAACCTTTGGCGAACCATTTGTACGACCTACAGATAAGGTTATTCTGGAAAACTCCAAGGACAAAGAAAAAAACGGAACATTTCAGGTCGAAAAAGTAGAACGAAGCTATGGCGAAAACGGCTACAGACAAAAAGTCTATATAGGAAGAAGAGTAGAAACAGTATAAAATACAAAATGGGAAATATTACAGATCTAATAAAAGATGTTGCCAGTAAAAATCAAATTATTGAAACTTTTGCGGCAAAAGTCATCGACATAAATAAAGAGACCGAATCGCTCCATAACCCGGAAGATGCTTATACCGTAAACGTAATGCGTGCTGATGGTGCAATTATTAAAAATGTACGATTAAAAGCTTCAATCCTCGATGCAGAACAAGGAATAATTACCATTCCTAAAAAAGACAGCTGGGTTTTAGCTTCAATAATAGATGGCGTAGAAACTAGGGCATTTGTTTCGCAGTTTTCTGAAGTTGAACGTACTTTTATTCGCTTTAAAAATGAACAAAACCAATATTTAGAAATAGGTACAGATGTAAACAAAGTAAAGGTTCTTTTCAAAAAGCAAGAACATAATACAGATTCATCTTCAAAACCTGTATCAAATAACATTGCTCAGATAGAGTTTAACGGTAATATCGAGGATCCAAGCATTAGCACAGTTTTTTTTGATGAAAACGGAAGAGAAATTTCAAAAAATAGTTTTAATATTAATGAGCAGAATATCAATATCAATGAAGGAAAAGCCATTTTCAGTTTAAAAGACAGAGAAGCAAAGGTTACTTTCAAAGATGGTTTTGAAAGTATAATTTCTGAAACTAAAACTTCATTTATAAAAGATGATCTAACTTTTGAAATGGATGATAAGTTTAAAATTACAGCTGGAGGGAAGCATTTATTAACCGAATTAGAAAGTTTGATAACAGAAGTGTCTAAAATTGTTGTAGTACAAGGCGTTGGTCCGAACGTAGGAAAGCTAGTTACAATAAAATCTAATTTAAATAAATTACTAAAAACTTAAAAAATGGGATTACAACTATCATTATTAGAAACAGCAATTTTAGAAGCATTAAATAATAGTTCACAAATAGAGGTCGACGTAAATAACGGAGACGATAATGCAAATCAATCAAAAAGCGCAAGAGAAAAAACAGCAAAAGATTTAGCAGCAGCTATTAACATATTTGTAAAATCAGGACTTGTTACTACGATAGTAACGACAACGGGTTCTGCATCAGCACAAACCGGAACGGGAACCGGATATATTTCCTAACAAATTAAATTCATACTAAATTTAAAACGCCTCTTGCAACAAAATCACAAGAGGCATTTTTTTATTTGAAAAACCTCAACTTAATTTCTATTGAAGTCTTACTTTTTTTTACAAATCTAATTCAGTTTTTTCTTTAATGCCTCTTCCATTTCGTAGAATTTACTTTCAAGATCATGAATCTTTTCATATATATTAATTGGATCCGGCATTTGTTTCGATGCATACATACTCGCATACCAAACCTCCAGAATATCCTCGGCATAAATAGAATACATCGGGTAATTTCCGTCCCTATTGTCTGATTTGAGGATTAGCTTTCCACTTTCTCTAATTCGGTTTAAAACCCTTTTTACCACTACTCCATCATTCTTGCTGATAATAACATAAATTCTGCCATCAAGAATATCATCAAAATTGTCAACATATTTGCCAAAAAGGTAATCTCCGTCATGTATTGTTGTTGACATGGAGTTTCCTTTTATTTCAAAACATCTGTAAGTTCCATTCTTTAGCATTGGCATACTGAATGAAGGAAGCGTTTCCATGTACTCCGGATCAGCATAACCATCTAAATAACCTGCTCGTGCCTTTACACCAACAAAATTAATATTTTCTTCTCCTTCGTCATTTACCGTGATAATCTTTGGCAGATTTAGACCAACTGCGGTATTCGATTTATTATTAAAAATTTCGTCGCTGTCTCCAAAAAAATAGTCCGGATTTACATTGCAATGTGTAATTATACTTTGCAATAAATCAAAACCTGGTTTGGTTCTTTTTCTGTCTCCGTCGGCTTGTAATCTTCCAATAGTAATACTGTCAATTGTAGTACTTGTTACTCCTATTAATTTTGCAAATGAGTTATTGTTCAACTTCATTTCATCTATAATACGTTTTATCTTAGTGTGTATCTCCATTTTATTGCATTTATTTTATGTAATATGTTTTAAATAACACAAAACATTCCACTATATGTTGTAAAATTAAATAAAATTACCCAATAATGACGTGTTTTCCGCAATTATTTTCAAAAAATAGCTGATTTACAGTTGTTTTGTAATTTGTTTCTTATTGAATTATTTCAATAAGATCAAAATAATTAAATCATATTACTGAAACTATTGCAAAATTAAGCGTAATATGTTGTATATATTAAAACATATGTTTTACATTTGTAAAAAATAATCCATCATATGATTTTAAAAGATTTTTATACCGAGAAAAAGAGTGCCATTGAAACAGCGTTTTCATCTGATGCGCCAACAGTTCAACTTTACAGTGATACTGTTTTTAAAACTTCTATTGAAACACCAGTAGTAATGTTTAAATATGATAATATCAATTGGGAGACATCCTCTGAAAAAAATTATAAAGCCGATGTATCCTTTTGCCTGTATATAGTTTTACCCGTTGATACTATTTCCTCAACAAGCTATGCCAATGCATTCGATATTGCTCATCGTATTGATAAAGCCGTATTATCAAATAATAATAGCAATGCTCTTATAGATACACATTCTACTTTTAAAGTAAAAGAAAAGCAATGTACTAATGAAGATACGTATTGGAATAAAAACGATTATTTCATCTGGGAGATTACTTATAAAACGACATTAATCGAAAATATTTTAAAAAAGAAATACATTCTTTTTAATAACGGACTTACTAATGAAGCTTTAGAAGCGCTTGGATACGATTTAACTTCCGGAATCATTGGAATAAACCCAAATCAAATTGAAGGAGATATAGAATTGAAAAAAACTACTTAAGTAATAACAGTCTCATTTAAATTACCATGATCTGATTATATGATATAAAATTAAAACAAGAAAAAAACCAAAAACAAATTAAAAATTATCCCTACTATAAATAACACATATGAGAAGAAGCAGAACCCTATTGGACAAAAGAAGAGATTATGTTATTAATTATCTTAATAGAAATCAAGCTAAACAAATGAAAGTTGTAGTATCTGAACTTTCGGATACGTTGTTCTTAACAGAGCGCACTATTTACACTATTATCAATGAAGGTCTCGCTACTGAAGCCAGAACTTAAAAGACTGAAACTATTGGTTTTGACAATCAAAAAAATTGGAAAAAGGAAGCCTGAACCTTAAATTTGTACTCGATATCAAAAGCAAATTTTTCTTTTGGCCAAAAGAAAAATCCAATTAAAAATCAGTTTTTAAAAATCATCCAAAAATAGAAATTCTACTTTTTTGGATTCCGGATTACGAATACCATTTTAAATAATAAATAACTGGAAATAACAATTTTAACAAATTGTTACAGTCTTTCTTTTGCCCTTTTTTGAGCGAAAAAACAAAAACATTTTTTTTAAACAATTAAACATTTTATATTATGAGTACATTAAACGATGTAGTGATTAACAAGCTATCTGGTGGATTAGGAAGAAGAAACCCAGAACAGGACATGGTTTCAGGATTACTTTTTGATGCTGCAGCAACTCCGCAATTCGCATCAGACAAAGTAGAACGTTTAGCATCATTAGATGATGCTGAAAATTTAGGTATTACATCAGATTATGATACTCCTGTCCAGTCTGTTTATTATCAAATTCAACAATTCTTCAGAATGAATCCTTCCGGAGACTTGTATATTATGAAAACAACAGCTAGTTCTTACGAAGAAATCGCGGGGAAAGCATTGGATATGCAGGAAAAAGCAAATGGAAACATTCGTCAGATGGCTATTATTTATTCCGGAGCAACAACATTCGTGCAGACACAAGCTGCAGTTGCAAAAGCACAATCACAAGCCGCTCTTGCGTACAATGATTTTATGCCTTTTGAAGTTATCCTTGAAGGAAAAGGTTTCAAGGCTTCTGTAGCTACTTCTTTAGCTGGATTAAATGCAGAAAACGTTTCAGTAGTTATTGCTATGGATGCTGAAAAAGCAACTAACTATAAAAACTCTGCAGCAGTTGGTTTGGCATTAGGTGCTATCTCAAAATCAAAAGTCTCTGAAAACATTGCCTGGATCGAAAAATTTAACTTAACTGGCGAAGGCTTTGCAAAAGCAGGTTTTGTAGGGGGAGAAGAAATTAAAACTCTTGGAACTTTGAGCGACTTAAATGAGAAAAGATATATTTTCGTAAAAACTCATACTGGTTTACCTGGTGTTTACTTTAACGACAGCCACACTTGTACTACAGGTACATCAGACTTTGCTTATGTAGAAAATAACCGTACTATTAATAAAGCAACTCGTTTAATGCGTACTGCCTTACTGCCAAAATTAGCTTCTCCGGTTCTAGTGGATATTGATGGGAAATTACCACAATCTGTTTCAAAAAGTTTTGAAGGTTTATGCAGAAGTGCTTTAGAAGCAATGGTTGCTAATCAGGAAGTTTCTGATTTTGATGTTTACGTAGATCCAAAACAAAACATTTTGGCAACATCAGAATTAAAAGTGAAAGCAGAAATTACACCAATTGGAACTGCTCGCAAAATTATGGTTGATTTAGGATTCAAAAATCCTTTTGGAATTGACAAAGCATAATTTATAATTCACAAAACAATAAAAATTCACAAATAATATCGCCCTAATTCAATTGTTGTAACAAACCAAATAAAGGTTATAGCCTTAGAACGTTATAGGGGATTATTAAAAACAAACAAAGCTACATATGAATAAATTACCATTAATTAACGGACAACAACACAGCTGGTCATCTATCGAAGTAAGTATTGCAGGTAACATCGTTACCGGTATTACAGCTGTAAACTATAGCGACTCAGTATCTAAAGAAAACCATTACGGTGCCGGCGATATGCCAGTACACAGAGGTAGAGGAAAATACGAGGCAAAAGCTTCAATTACTTTATACAACTACGAGGTAGAAGCAATTTTAGCAGCTTTGCCAAAAGGACAAAGATTACAGGATATTAATCCGTTTAGCATCATTGTAAGTTACCTGGATGACAGTAATGAAGTAATTACACACACGGTAAGAAACTGTGAATTCAACTCAAACAGCAGAGGAATTAGCCAAGGAGATACGAAAATTGCGGTTTCTTTTGATTTGATCTGTTCTCACGTTGAGTGGAATTAATCTTCAGTAATATATTTCTAAAACCATAACCCCTTCCCTGTCTCTAAAACCGACTAAAAGAGAAAAACCAATATCAATGCGTTACGCAAAAAAGGAGTTCAAAGCAACATAATTTTTGCAAGCAATCTATTTTACACGCTCTTTATTAGTCCGTTTTAAACGGGAATTACTTCAAGAGGCTGCCTTGAGCTTATTAACTTCAAAAAATAACTCAGGCTGCCTCTTTTTTAAATCCGCTTACCTAAAAACAATCCAATTTCTATAAATAATAGAATAAAGTCAATCCGTTAGCATAACCTAAATGACATTTATACTTGTGTCTGGCAGCATTTCAATAACAAAACAGACACTCTTAAATCAGACATCAATAATTCAATCATAAAACAAATAATAACTTTCAAAATGGAAAAATCAATCTCAAAAACTGCAGATGTTCTCGACGGAAATATTACGCAGGCACAGCTTAACCAATGGAAATACAAACATAAAAAAGTAGTCAAACTTACCATTGTAGATGATGACGAAACTCCCCTGTTTGCCTATTTCAAAAAACCGGACATGAGCATTCGATCTGCAGTTTTACAAGCCTCAAAAATGGACGAGTTCAAGGCTCTCGAAATATTATTCAAAAACTGTTATTTGGGCGGCGATGGCAAAATAGAACAAGAAGACGATTTGCGTCTTAATATCACTACAGCCTTTTCAGATCATATCCAACCCAAACCAGTAAAAGTAGAGGTATTATAAACGAAAATACTTTTTCCTCTTCTCCTTAAAATTATCCTAATGATTGTTAAAAACCACACTATAGAACTAAAAGACACCAGCGCTTCTGAAATGGCAAGGTTTAGGCAAATTATGCTTGGCATCTGGCGTCAGCAAATTGAAGATGATAAGAATAGTGCTGAGATGCTTAAATATGTTACTAGTTCTCATATAAGTAACAATGCTCATTCAGTATCAGTATATGAAGTCATAGAATGTATCAAAAAGAAAATTAACAATGTTCTTCCTAATACCTCTTTTAATAAATTTATTGAGGGTCCTCTAATGAGTACTCCTGAAAAATCTGATGTTTTATATTACACTGATAGCCAGGGAGCTCAAAAAACGGGTACAGTTCTTTTAGAATGGAATACTTTTAACGGGATAAATTTAATAGCCAAAACTTTTAGACCATTTATTGAAATTGGAAAATATCACACCGATTTCACTTTGACGATTTTCGACAATAATCTAAAAGAAATTGCCTTCAAATTTACAGTTCATGATTTTGATCTTTATATCACACTTTTTGAATTATTAGGGGTTGTAATTACCAGCGATGCACAAATAATTATTGATCTATATCTTAAAAAAATAGAGGAGGCCAGTAATAATCCGAGTAAATTAGATGTTATTTACGAATCGCTTCCCAGAACTTTATTTGGTAAAATGATCGATGAGGAATTATACCAACATCTTGGTCTCATCTTAAATGATATCTCCATTTTAGAAGCAATAGTGACCCCTGCAGGTTTAGATACAAACGAAGACAAAGCCATTTTACAAATTCTTTATGCAATAAAAGACAGACAAATTTTATATCTCAAGCTTCGTTATACTGATTTATTATATAGAATCTATAATAAACTTGATGGTGAAGAAGCAGAAGATCTACTCCGTTTTCTAACTCGTTTAGTGTCTGAATTTGATAATTCAAAACCACAAGACATCGTCTATTTTGAAAATACTTATTATTTATTTAGAGATATTCATTTAAAGACCAACTGGTCAGGCAGAGATATTTCATTAAATAACTATAAGGATAAAATTGTAACGGGGCCGGTAAAAGGATCAGGCTCAAATACTCCAATGGAACACAATGTCCCAGAATATTATATTCGGAACAAGTCATTCAACCCATTAGCAAAATTAAATTTCGGAACAAAACTTGGCAATCTGGGCGAGCAAATAGGCGATGAAAATACTTTCGTTATTGCCTTAAAGCTTCATAACATGGCGACTAAACAATCGAACTGGGATTTATTCAATGTCGTTACAGATTTATTAAGTTTATTATCTGCTTATGGCGCATTGCGGATTGTGTTAGCAAAAGGAGCACCTATTGCGGCACGAGCACTAGCAGGAATTGTTTTAGCAAAAGATGCTACTCATTATGCCATGTTAAGCAATGGCACTTTAGAAAAATGGCACGAAAACGGTTATAGTTGGTTAGCCAATCTGTGGATTGCTTTTAGCGTAACTGTAGATCTCGCTTCTTTCGGATTACCTAATTTATCTAAAATTGCAAAAGAAGGAAATGCGGCAGCTGAATTTGCAGAAACAGCAGAAGATGCAAAAGAAATAAGAAAAGTTACTGAGAAAACAAATAGAATTGTGGAAGCAGAAACAGGGAAAGATGTTTCTAAAATGACTGAGAAACAGTTTGAAAAATTTATTAAAAAGCTAGAGAAAGAAAAAGGGAACCCTGAACAATATGGAGAATTTATAGATACTCCGGAAAATCTTCCAGGGAAAAAGCAACCTAAGAAAAGTATTAATGAGAGAAGAGAATCCAGAAGAAAAGAAATTTATGAGGAAACTGAAGCAGGGAACTGGAGAGATAAAGATCATAACGATAAAAAGGTCTTTTCACCTGATCAATTAGAATCTTTTGTTGAAATTGAATTAATTCATGAAACCAAAGTTAGGCGTTCTGAAGCTGGCGAAGCTGGCGATGTAGTAGGATTAACTGGAAAGTGGGCAGGAAAAACTTTTGACGCAGCAGGATTACCTAATCATTTAGGAGCTATCAAGGACTGGGAACACAAATTTGTTAGAAATTTAAAAAACTTTAAAGAATCTATCGATGTACATTTTAATAAATTAAAAGGGAACCCTCCATTAGACAAATTTGTATTAGATTTACGATATGTAGATAAATATCCACCTCAAACAAAAAAAGAAATAATGAACTATTTAGAAGAAAATTATGAATTTTACCTGAATAATAAAAATAAATTTGAAATCATTTTTTAATTAATATATACACCATGCCAAGTACAACATATATACGCTACGAAAAAAACAAAGGATTTTGGATCAGAGAATTTAAGTTTGAAATCATCAGTTCATTTATTGTCAATGCATTTGAACAAATTAGATTAAAAGATAAACCAGAATGGTATCTGGAGATTTTTGAAGATTTTGAGGAAATCATGAAAGGGCATAAACAAAGAGTTATGCATGTTTTATTCGATGACTCTTTAGCTTTTATACCCGAAAGAGAATTTGAAATAATTGAAGTTTTTGAATTAGCAAAAAAGTTAATACAAGATGAAGGAGAAAAATTACTTCCTGAAAAGCTCAATAAGATGCAGGATATAAAAGACTGGCCCCAAACACAGGTAGAATGGACCGGTCCTTTATACACAGATGATATGATTAATGTTGTTGATATCATGATAAAAATGTTAAAAAAAGACTGGAATGACGGGGATTATGTCGCAGAATTCAAATATTAAACTTTTTCGACACAAGTAATAACTCAATAGAAATTCAAAAATATTTTTCGAAAAATTTGATAGTATTGTTACAATGTTATTATTAATCAATCTGTATCAAAAGAACCAGCGGATATATAGAAGTTGATGTTCTTATTAATATATTAAATCAATTTTCAATTCATTACAATCCCATTTTTATACTTTAAAAAAATGGGGTTTTTTTGTAATATATCTTAGCTCAAACCACTAAACAAAGCACTAAAAACCACAACTTCTCCTACTGAAACTACTGATTTACAAAGCCATATTATTTTTCAAACACACTATTTCGGCGTATTTTTACAGTATAATTAAAAGCACTTATTCCATCAGGATTGCGATCAAAAAAAGGAACATTTTCAGGATTTATTTAAGGAATTCTTTTAACCGAAAATAAATTTCAAAACACATATCATCTTACCGCTTACTTAATACCGTGATTGTTTTCGAACCATCGGGAAAGACTTTTTATTCTCAAAATTGAAATCATTAATACATACAAACATGGATCAAACGACAAAAAAACACATTGATTTGCTTCATCCTTCCGTCAGGGAAGAAGTTACCAAAATTATCGAGGAATGTGATCTTGCCTTAAACGGAAGAGCAAAAATTCGTATTACACAAGGCCTGCGATCTTTTCAGGAGCAAGAAGATTTATATGCTTTTGGCAGAACCAAACCTGGAAAAAAAGTTACGAATGCCAAAGGTGGCCAGTCTGTTCACAATTATGGGTTTGCAGTAGACATCTGTCTTATTATCGATGGAAAAACAGCTTCCTGGGATACAGCAAAAGACTGGGATGGTGATAAGATTGCTGATTGGCAGGAATGTGTAAACATTTTTAAGAAATACAACTGGAACTGGGGCGGAGACTGGAAAACCTTTAAAGATCTTCCGCACTTTGATAAAAAAGGGTATAGCGACTGGAAAGTACTAAGTAAGTTAAAACGTGACAGAAAAAACTATGTAATCTTATATAAATAATTTAAAAAAGTGCTTCTACAACTTACTGAAACTACTGATTACCAAGGCGTAAAATCTTGATTAAGGGGTAAGCAAAGCCTATTTTTACAGTATCAAATAAAAACATTTATAAGTTCCGCAAAGATTAAAAAAATATTTTGAAGCAATTTTAATTAAAAATAAACATAACAAAAGATGAAGGATTTTATTATAGATGAAGACTTGTTAATCATAAAAGGGAATTATGAGGGAGATCCGATAGGGGATTTTGCCATCAAGGAAGCAGATCAGCAAAATATAGAACATTTGCTGCTAAGCCAAAAAGGAAGCTACAAAGAGTTTCCTATTCTTGGCGTGGGAATTAAAAAATATATAAACAGTCCGGATGCAACTTCCAGACTAAGATTAGAAAACGAAATAGACAAACAATTATCATATGATAATTTTTACGTAAAAACACTAGATGTCAATGATTTACAAAACATTAAAATCGATGGAAACTATTAAACCGCAAGAAAACCAAAACATTTTTGATATATCTCTTCAAGAATATGGAAGTATAGAAAAAGTGTTTGACCTTTTAGAAGACAATGATCAATTTAATATTACAGATGATATTTCTGTCTATGAAGAGTTGAAAATTGGCAGGGAAGCCTTTAAAAAAGATATTGTTGAATATTACAATTCCAGAAAATTAAAACCGGCAACTTCTATTATAGCTGAAGAAGAATATTTACTGGAAAATTTCTCAGGAATTGACTATATGATTATTGAAGATGATTTTATTATCTATTAATAAATTAATAGTCATTTAAAACATTAAAATTTCTTCATTAGAAATCGCTAAAAAACACAGACTGCTTTCTGCAGGATTCACAAAAACATAAAAATTAACTATAAGCATATTACACATGACTTACAGGCTAAACTATATCTAAAAAATAAAATATGGCACGTACAATTGCTGAAATACAGGACGAAATTCTGAATGAGAAAGAAAAACAACCTTCTTTAAAAGGCTTAACAAATACCTCAAAAACAAGTATTTGGAATCTTTGGGTCAACATAGTGGCTACTGCAATTTGGGTACACGAAAAAATAGTCGAAAAAAATGCTCTTATATCAAGACCTCATACTTTAAACTGGTATCGTGAACAGGCACTAAACTTTCATTACGGCTCACCCTTAGATCCCAATTCAAGTAACGGAATGTCACTGATCTGGAAAGACGGTGCATATCAATTTGACACCACTCATTTAGACCCACAACAAATTGAAGATTCTAAAATAATTAAACATTGTGCGGTAAGCGAAATTGACTTAGGAACGGTACTAAATCCTAAAAAAGAGCCCTCTGAAATATTCTCAGACTATTTCCACAATAAAGTTGGAGTTGTTTTTATAAAAGTAGCTACTGTAAAAGGTGATAAAATCTCAAAAATCGATGAAGCCAATGAACTTTTTGCCTTTAAGGAATACATCGCTAAAATTAAAGATGCCGGAAATCAAGTATACATCACTTCTGACCAAGGTGATAAACTAAAATTAAGTTTGAATGTTTACATCGATCCCTTGAGTATTTTTATCAATCCAAAAGATATCGAATATTATCAGTCAAAAATTTCAAACGCGCTTTTAACACAAGAAGATCAAGAAAAATTGGATAGTTACGAATTTGATTCCAGAAACGGCTCATTAATCTTAAACAATACAGTGTTTCCAGTACTAGATGCTATTAAGGATCATTTAAAAAATATCGAATTTAATGGCGCTTTCGTAAAAACATATCTGGTTGATGCCGTTCAGAAAGCACAAGGAGTTAAAATTCCAATATTAAATAAGGTTGAAACTGTGTGGGCAGCAAATCCTGGTGACGAATCAGAAGGGCTTAAAGATGTAAGCAAAATCGAATATTTTATTCCAAGCGCAGGTTATTTTGATATGGATACACTTCAGATTGAGGTCAACTACATTCCATATACATTCTACCGAGATAACCAATAGTCTAACTTATATACAATGAATAAATACACCGTCTTAAAATGGGAAAAGCTGTTATTATGGCTCATCCCACCTATTCTTAGAAAAAAAACGCATGTCGACTGGCTCGATGTTTTGCTAACGCCTCTTCATACTATTTACGAAGAGATTCTTTATAAAATGCAGCATACTGGTCAGGTCATTTATCTGGAGAAGGTACTGAACGAAACTTATAATCCAACAAAAAGTTATAATCCTAATTTAAGTACAGAGCAAAAACGATTAGAAGAGTTAATTTATCTTGATGAATCAGTCAAACCTACCTTACAATATGTATATCTCCACAAAGAATACTACAAACCGGATGGAACTTTAATAATTCCACAATTAAAAGTTTTTAAACATGCTGAGTATAAAAACAGAAATAACAAACCTGTCTACCTCGCTCATCGTGAAGATTATACCCAGATAAACTATGCCAATTTCAGAGTATTTATACCTGGCAGTTTAATAGCCAATCAAACTATAATTATTGAACCAAATAAACAAGAATCTGTAAAAACTCAGGAAATAAAAGTAGCCAATATAGAATACCACAATTTGCTAAACTTTTATAAACTGGCCGGAAAGAGTTATGAAACATATTCTTACTCAGCAAAAGATTAATCTAAAAGCTGAAATATAAAACAGAGGATCTTAACCAAGAAATAAAAATAGTACAAAAAATAACAGACATCTAAATACATAAAAATGAAACAAGTAAATTTTAGTCATTCAGGAGGTTTTCCTCTCGAGCAAGAAACTTTAGAAAGACTTCAAACTGCATACAGATCTGAGTTATTTGAAGCTTTAAAAAGTCATTTAAGCATCAATACCGATAAAGATTATATCGTAACTCCGGCAACAAATGAAAAGCAAGGTTGGGCTATTATTCATCCTAAAGATAGTACAGGAGCAAAAACACTAGAAGGAATTTTATATCCTATCCTAAAAGGTACTCCAACCGGATTTTTAAAAACTACCAGAACCGGAACCAATTTAGTGTATGGAACCGGAGTATCTCAAACAGCTTATTTTGATTATGAAGCTATATACATTAGTCAGGCAAATTATGAAAGTCGTCCCACATCTCCACAAATCACTGATGCATTAGCAGTACATTATTATGATTTGAAAGATTTTAAAGTCGTTAAAGATATTGAGTCTTATCTTCCCATTGACGGATCAAAAGCAATGCAGGGAGATCTGGATTTGGGATCTTATAAATTATCAAAACTAGATACAAAAGAAGCCCTTTCAGCAAATGTAAGAGCTGTCGATTTAAGATTGGGATCGGCAAGCAAAAGAGGATTAAATCATTCTGATCCTTTAGGACGTGCATTGGCAGATAGCAGTACTCTGTCTGCCACAAGCCTCAGTTTAAATTATGGCTCCGATTGGGATAATACAAATATTGGAGGAAAAGTATATTTGGATAATATAAAATCAGCGGGTTCTGTTGGTTCTTTATTAGTATTAGACAATTCAAATCAAGTCGTTAAAAGCAATACGTTAATTGAATCGCTAATTAAACGTATTACTGATCTAGAAGAAAAACCGGCAACAACAGTACCTATCGGAATGATAGCTATTTGGGGGAAACCTGCACCATTTCCTGAAGGTTGGGAAGAGTATATGCCATTGAGTGGAAGAATGCCTGTTGGTTTAGATATTACTGATTCTGATTTTAAAACACTCGGAGCGATAGGAGGAAATAAAAGTAAGAAACTCCAAGTTTCTGAAATGCCTTCACACTCTCATGCATTTACCTCTGACAATAATCTACTAGCGGATGGCTTACGTTTTGGATCTAATGAAGGATATCAGACAGGATCAAAAAATCAAACAACAGGATCTACCGGCGGCGATATGCCTTTCTCTATAATGAATCCTTATAGAGTTGTTCATTTCATTGAATATACAGGAAAGCCAAGTGATACAATAAAACCAATAAGCCCAACAAATCTAACAGCTTCAAACATTGGTACTACAAGTTTAATCCTAAATTGGACTGCCTCAACTGATGATGTTGGTGTTACTAATTATTTAATCTATAAAGACAATGTTTTATTGGAAACTATAGGAAACATTCTTTCTTATTCCGTTACCGGACTATCGAAAGGCACATCTTATAATTTCTCTGTCATAGCAAAAGATGCAGCCGGAAATTTATCTATTCCAGCTACTGTAATCGCAACTACAATTGCAACTGACTTAACTGCGCCAACTGTACCTGCTTATTTTAGTTGCTTCACTACAGGTCAAGGTAACATCGGTCTTCAATGGGGCACTTCAATAGATGATGATAGTCCTATAACATATGAGTTATCACGTAAAATAGATAATGGCCCTTTTATAGTTTTAAAAACAACTACTGATACTTATCATTACGAGTTAGGTTCGCCAGATACCACATATTCTTACAAAGTTAGAGCAATAGATCCTAGCGGAAATGCGTCTGACTATAAGGAAGCTACAATAACTTTAAGTTCAACAGGTGGCTCATGTTTTGACATTGAATCTTTGGTAACAATGGCATCTGGCCAGTCTAAAAAATTAAAGAATGTTATAGTTGGAGATAAGCTTCAAGGATTTTCTTTCCCGAATGAAATCGATGAAGCTAAAGATGATTATATGTTATGGAGCAGGAAATTAGCTGAAGCTTCTAAGACAGAAGTAATCGTAGTAAATAAAATAACAAGTATTCAGCCAAATTATTACGAAATTAAAACTGAGGATACATTAATAAAAGTGACTGGAGAACATCCTTTATTAATTACCGAAGATGGCGAAAACGTAAAATGGGTATGCACTAAAAATGTATTAGAAAATATGTATTTAATTGATAAAACCGGAAAATCAAAATCAATTGAATCGATATTTTTTAAAGAAGAATCTCTCGAAGTAGCTCTATTAGATGTAGAGTCTGAAGACAACTATATTATTTCAGGAATTGTTGCTCACAATAAAGAGATTGAGCAAATGCCTGCATAAAACATTTTGTAATAATCTTTTGGGGCGTAAAAAAGCCCCAAAGATTACTACAAAAGACCTCGAACCCAAAAATAAAACCTACGATGCATAAAATTTCAGAATATTCAAACGAATTAAAACTATCGCTTTATGGAATTTTTATTTACTTAGAAATGGATCAGGAGATTGTTAAGATTTTGTTCTACTTAATGATAATGGATACTTTTCTTGGCATTATCAAAACCATAGTATTAAGTAACGCTTTCAGCTTTAAAAAATTAGCACTGGGATTTGTTTCCAAATTAACAGTATTGTTAATACCTACAGCTTTAGCATTAATGAGCAAAGGGCTCAATTACAACTTTAAATGGTTTGTAACTGTTGTAATGGATTTACTCATTGTTAGTGATGGTATTTCAATCATTAGTAATATCATTGCTATAAAAACAAAAAAAGAAGTAGAAAATTTTGACGCCATGACATTGATTCTTAAGTCAATCAGAGATCGTTTAATACAATTATTCAAAAAACTTTTGGTTACAATTGACCCAAAAATTCCTTTTAATTAAGTAAAAAAATAGATTAAAAACTCTAATACAGAAATGTTTCTTTACTAAGTAATTCAAATTTTTTTATAATTATAAGTCTGAACTTTTGTATTACACTGAGTTATTTTTTTATTTTTTATACTTTTGCAAACGAAGTAATTTACAACAAATGGATATAGTCAAATTTAAAATAACATCAAAAACGATAAAAGTAGAAGTACGCAATTCGAATAATTATGTTTTTAATTTTAATACAGCTTTAGATATTGCTAAAGAAGATAAAGATGTTTTATTAAAACTATACCATGCTCTGGACCTTCTTTTTAAGAAAGAAAACCCCGGTGAAGTAAAAAATTATATTTCGCCCAACCAAACCAATATACTGGATCAGATTTCGGCTGTTGATAATTTAGAAATAGATAAATAACAGACTTTAAATCAAGTTAAGCTTACTTTCAGGTTTTTAGCAGAGCCAAACATGTGAATTAAATAATAAAATCGACTTATCATGTAAGAATCTCATTTTCAGTGAGTGTAATTTTGAAAATTATAAATTCAATACTATACCCCATGAAAAATTCAACCATAAACTTCAGCTGTCCTATTTCAAATACCCGGCTTTTTACATCAGAAAAAAACAATGATTTAATTTATGTTAAACCATACAAAGGAGACTGGGGAGACTGGGACGAACAACCTCTTTGCACAATTAACGATACAGAGGATTCAGATCACGCAATCTCTTCTGAGGAAGATTTTAAAATTAATGACAATTTCTGTTAAGAATTTAGTCATTTTAATAAAGTAAAATACTTTTTTGCTATTTAGCTAATCTATATAAGATTAGCTTTATTTTTTTTAATATATGTTGTTTTTGAAGAAAGCTTTGCGTGCCAAATTAATTGCATTTGCTATGACCATAACTTTTGCCTGAAACGAATTGCAAATTGAAAACCAATAAACTAAAAGTTTTTTCAAAGTAAGTCTCTTATCTTATTTCTTAAAATAAATATCTTCAAAAAATTCTTAATTTAGCTACAAAGTAAAATAATTTCAAAATTGCTTTGCTTTAATTTAACGAACCAAAACATGAAAAAAGTAACAGGCATTGGCGGCATTTTCTTTAAATGCAACGACCCAAATAAAATGAGAGAATGGTACAAAACACATCTTGGTTTTGACACTAACGATTATGGAGCAACTTTTGAATGGAAAGACAAATCTGATCCATCAATTAACGGTTCGACTCAATGGAGCCCGTTTCCTGAAACAACAAAATATTTTGAGCCGTCTAACAAGGATTTCATGATTAACTACAGAGTGGCAGATTTAGAAGCGTTGGTTGTTGAGCTAAAAAAAGAAGGTGTAACCATTGTTGACGAAATAGAAACTTACGACTACGGAAAGTTTGTTCATATTATTGATATTGAAGGAAACAAGATTGAATTGTGGGAACCTAAAGATTAAATCATACAACTAAAAAGAGTTTAATTATGGAAAACCATAGAATTTTTACAACTTCATTTGCCAGTGTCTATCCGCATTACATTGCTAAAGCAGAAAAAAAAGGCCGTACAAAGAAAGAGGTAGATACTATAATATTCTGGCTGACAGGATATAACGAACAACAGCTTCAGATGCTAATCGATAATAAAACTGATTTTGAAACTTTTTTTGCAAATGCACCACAAATGAATCAGAATGTATCGAAAATTACCGGTGTAATTTGTGGTTACCGGATTGAAGAAATTGAAAATAAACTCATGCAAAAAATTCGTTATTTAGATAAGCTAATTGATGAATTGGCTAAAGGAAAAGCGATGGAAAAAATTTTAAGGAATTAGATTATACCTTGATAAGCGGATAGTATACATATCCGCTTTTTTTTATTGTTAACTTAAAAAACACGTATTTATACGTGCTTTTTTATTAACAATAAAAACGATTTTTGTAATCAAATACAAATAATCACAACTATTTTTTAATAAAACAAAAGATATACAGAGATAAATAAACCAAAATCATAAAAAGACAAACTATTACAAAATTAAAAAAATCAAACTATGGAGCATCTTTGGTGTTGGCGATGTAAAATGGAAGTTCCGATGTTAGATGAGGATGAGCATAAAATGGCTTCTAAACTCTACCGACATGGTTTTGAAACAGGAAAATGTAATATGACAAGACTGGAACGTTTTAAGGACCTTCTTGAATATTATAAGGAATTAACCGATTACGAAGAAACAGAACCGAATGCTATAATGCACCACAGAATTGAATTGTATGGTCCGCCCTGCGAAAACTGTTCTAAACCTTATCGAACTCCAAAAGCATCTTTTTGTGCTGCCTGCGGACATAAAAGACTTAACTTTCTTACTAACACCATTACTGGAAATACACAGCAAAAATGGTGGCATAAAATTTTGACTGTGAATTAGTTCCTGTCTCAGTTTGAAGTCTCAGTTCATAATTTGCAAATTCATTTGGGGATGAATATTGTAACTGGAACTGAGACTAAAAAACTAAAAAATGAGTTAAAAATATATTTTCTTATAAGTTTCTACACAATAAAAAATACTTTTGCTAATTGAAAATTTAGAGGCCATCAATCTCTAACAAAATCAGAAACAAAAGTAATGGATAGCGAAAAATTTATATTTTGCCTTGAAGGGGTTCCGGATATAGAAATTCAAATTACAACAAATGTAGTAAAATGCCTTGAGGAATTAGCTATTAATCAAGGAATTGCAAGTATCCACAAAACCTGCGATACGATAGAAGGACTGGAAGAGAGTCTGAATATTCTACTCTATGAAGATCATAATTTTAAGGATTATGAAATCATTTATCTGGCAATGCCTGGCCAGGAAAACAATATCTGCCTGCACGATTACTATTATAGTCTGCAAGAGATTGCCGAACTTTTTGAGGGAAAAATGAAAGGAAAAGTTATCCATTTTGCCAATCTTAAAATTTTAGATTTAACCAACGACGAAGCACAATATTTTCTTGACATAACCGGCGCACGCGCTATTTCGGGTTATGGTTCTTCTTATAATAAAATTGCGAGCTGCAGCACAATTGACAAAGCCTTTTTTAGTTTATATCAGGACAATGATGATCTCGCAGAAGTGGTAGAAGAATTGTTTCAGAAACATTACAATCTTTGCAAACTGCTCGATTTTAGACTGTATTATTAAATAATAATATCATCTACAAATTGAAATTTCTTAGTCGAAACAGCCTCTTTTTAGTAACCGAACCTAAAATAAAAAAAAGAAGAGGGATACAAAAGCATCCCTCTTCTTAAACTAACTACATGATTATTTTTTAATTTATCCAACGCGGATCTCCAATATTATTATCTATTAAAGTTTGATTACTAACTTTAAAATTACCTGTTGCAGCGTCCATAAATTGTGGATTTGCTACAGTTCCAGATGCATCAATTTTATTTCCTGAAATTGTTGCATCCATAAAGCTGGCTGCATTGTAATAATAATTTTGAGAAAATGTCGGAGCAAATGTTGCTGACTGGTTTGAATAAAGTGCCGATGTTTCTGTAATCAAAGTATTTTTTACTGTCGAGGCATTTCCATTAAAACGAATATATAAAATTCTTCTTGGTGTTACATTAGTCGAAACTTTGTATAAAGTACAGTGGTCAATTAGGACATTTGTTGTCAATCCCGTACCGCTTAAACCTGAAGCAGCGTCTACACGAACAAAATCCCTGAAAGCAGAACAGGTATCAAATGTACTGTTCTTAACAACAATATTTGCGACGTAGGTATTTCTAAAATCAATAAGATCTGCTTGTACAGTATTATTTACTTTTTTGACGATACTGTTATCGATTGTAAACGAAGTTAACTTTGACCCACTAACAGATGCATAAAGTAATGCACGATCATAATCATGAATTACACAGCCACTAATTAACACATCATTATAAGTTGTATTTGCATCGGCCAGAGTAACAGCATGAGCATCTGTGATTCCTGTTCCGTCCAAATTCAGATCGATTAAGGATAGATTAACAGTTCCTGCTCTTACTGTAAATTTGGCATATATAACCGGTTTATCATAACTACGCAAACCTCTCAATGTGATTGACTTATTCAATATAATTTCACTACTTGCAATTTTATAATCTCCAGCTTCAAGTACTAAAATTGCTCCTGCAGCAGCGTCATTAATTTTAGCAACCAGATCATCTGTTTCTTTAACCAAAATCCCTGTTCCGATGTCAATTGCTGTCGTGAAAGCTTTATTCCCTCTTTTCTTAGTACCGTTCATCAAATCTGCAGTATAATCGATTTCGCCTGTTAAACCGCCAACAACAGCAATACCAGCTGCTTTTTCTGCCGATGTGATGGTGTGTGCAATAGCTCCCGGATTTACTACTATTTGAGTTACGTCAATATTAGGAATCCATCTTAATGTAATCTGCTTTGCTTCTATATCTCCATCTATAAAAGGAAGAAATGATTGTTCTGACAACGTTGTTGCCGTGATAACTGACCATTTAGAATCTCCTGTACCAGTAGTAGAACTCACTGCTTTTACCCTGATAGCATAAGCTGTTTCACTTTCTAACTGAACTTGTACCGGCAGCTGATCTGCTGCAACCTCAACTGTTTTATAAATTGTTTTAAATTGAGGATCTTCACTGACTTCGATAACGTAATTTTCTGCATCTCCATCTTTAATAGTCCAGTTTAATTCAACAGAAGTTTGATTTCTAATCTTTGCGGTGAGCCCAATAGGAGAAAACTCTCTGCTAACAATCAGGCTGTCTATAACTTCTTCATTATAATTTTCGCAACCCGAAAAGGCAATTGCCAGAAGCAATAAGGCTAGAAAACCTTTTGCTATATCTTTTATTTTTTTCATGATCATCATAAATTACAATTGATAATTAATTTGAGTAGCCATAATCATTGACTAATTTTCTGTTGCTTCCATCAATAAATACTTTCCAAATTGGCCAAAATTGTCTGTTATCAGGATCTACACCCAATTTGTAAAGAGAGTTGATTTTGGTGTCTGCCAGCACATCCCATGCATTTGCTCCTTTGCTATCTACATATAAAGTATAATCTGCTCCTGGATTTGCAGTTTCTCCTTTGTTCAAACCATAAATTATTAGTGTTTCGTTATCTGGTTTATATTTATAATACAAGTCTACAGGCACAGTTGCATAATCTCCTGTGCGATCTTGTAAATCGAACATTTTTTGCTTTGCCTGATCCAATTTAACTTTTAGCAAGTTCCAGCGAATAAGCGCCTGTTTACGTTCCATTTCTCCTGTAAATTCAAATTTATTCTCCTCTACAATTGCATTAAACATAGCTTGTTTACTTGTTAGCGCATTTACATAAGCTTCTACTTTTACTGCATGATCTTCTGCCTTAAATGCTCTTTTTCTTATTTCTTTTAAATAAGGAGCTGCTGCACCCGGGCCTTCAATCTCATTTGCCGCTTCTGCTGCCATTAACAATACTTCTGCATAACGCATGTAAATTTTATTGACCCCATCATCATTATCAGAAGTTACAAAACGTGTCATCCATTCGTAACGATATTTACCAAAATACCATGTATTGATTGCCCCCAACTCTTGTTTGGCAACATTATTTACAGCTGTACCATATTTGTACGGCACGCAGGTAACATCTCTTCGCGTGTCTGCCTGATCATAATCGTAAAAAACAAAAGGCAGCGGACCAGCCGTCCCTCCTCTGTTTGCTCCATTACTATGATATTGGTCTTCTGTCGTATGCTTAACAGCAAAAGTATACAGCATACGGCCGCGGCCTTCTCCAAATGGAATTTCCCAAAGGGATTCTCCTCCGGCTGTCAACACTTCCTGATTGTATTTTTTCCAAAAAGATTCAAAAGAAGATTCTAAATGTGCTTGTCCGCTTTCAATAACAGACCGGCACTCATCCAATGCTACTTTATACATAAGAGGAACAGACAATTGCGGATCATTACTTCTTCTGATTGCATCAGGATACTGCTGATAACCACTGGCAGCCAAAGCTAATCGGGCGCGTAATCCTTTAACAAAAGCTTTATTAACACGCTCTGTGCTTTTGGTAGCGGCACTTTCATTAGGCCATGGTACCAGAGCAGAAGCTTCTTTTAAATCTGCAAGGATTTGTTTGTAAATCACATCACGGCTTGATTTTGGTAAATAAAGAGTTTCACTGTTAACTGGCTCAAAACGGGCCGGAACATCTCCCCAGGCCTTAACTAAATCAGCATAATAAACGGCTCTTAATGTTAATGCTTCTCCCAGCAAATATCCAATTTCATTTCCCGGTTTAGGATCGCCATATGTACGCAATCCGCGGATACAGATATTAGCACGTTCTATACCTAGATACATCATAGCCCAGGCATTATTGGTGGTATTCATTTGTGTATTTTCAGGTTTTGCATCATAAGTACATAAATTAGAAGCTTCACTTACCGTTTGTGAAGAATTGTACCATTCAACATCTGTATTTAATCCATAAAAAGGAAGAAATCGGCCTCTGTAAGAGTTGGTTTCTGCAAATGCAACCTTAATTCCATCTACAGCGCCCTGTGCCAGTCCAACATTAGAAAAAAGTTCTTTTTCTTCGATTGTTGATTTTGCAGGAGCATCTAAATAATCATCTGAAAATTCCTGACAGGAAGTAAAAAGGCTTGCCATTACAATTCCTGCAATTACTATTTTATATTTCATCTTGTGAAAGTTTTATTGAATTAGAAATTAAGGTTTAAACCAAAAACCAATTGTCTGCTGCGTGGATACGCTGAATAATCAACACCCGGGGTCAGAGGCGTATTCCTTCTTGTGGAAACTTCAGGATCTGGTCCGGTGTATTTTGTGATTATGAAGACATTACTGGCTGTGAGATAAAATCTTAGTTTTGAAATACCTGTTGCAGAAATAAATGAATTTGGTGCCGTGTAACCTAAAGTCAGCGTATTAAGTCTTAAGAAGGAACCGTCTTCAACAGCCCAGTCACTAAAAACATAACGGCTCATATACGGAGACCACATTGTTGTGTTAGCATTAAGCGCTGTCAAAGCATCAGGATTTGTTACCAACTGCCCTGTTGCAGGATCAAGATTTGTCCATCTTTGTCCATCGGCCATTTCAGAACTTAAATTTCTATATTGTGTGTCTGGTGTAGAAGTAGTAAACTCTACTTTGTTTGCGTTATAAACATCATTTCCGATACTCCAGTTAAATGCCGCAGAAAGATCAAAACCATAGGCATTTGCATTTAATATCATTCCACCGGTACTTTTAGGATTTGCATTACCAATTATTTTACGATCGTTGGCATTTACAACTCCGTCTCCATTAATATCTTTTAATTTCATCATTCCAGGTTCGATAGTTCCTACTACTGTAGAGGCACTTACTACTCCATCAGGATTTCTTGTTCCATCAGGTAAAAAATAAGGTTTTAACGTATATGTTGTTCCGCTATAGGTAAAGTCAGAGACTTCATATCGTCCGTCGCTTACATATCCGTACATTAATCCTAAAGGCTGTCCGGCATTTACAAGAAAATCATTTCCGATTGCAGTAGAAGCCCAGTTGGTTGCCGCACCAAAATCGCTCATTACGCCCAGTGAGTTAATGCGATTTTTGTTAAATCCTGCATTAAAAGATAAGTTCAGACCATACTTAGGCGTTTCTAACAATACAAGATTTAAGGTAGCTTCTACTCCGGTATTCTGAGTTTCTCCCATATTTCTATATTGGTAATCATATCCTGATCCCGGAATAGGAAAGTTTATCAGCAAATCTTTAGTTAAATTTTTATAGACCTCAACAGATCCGCTTATTCTGCTTTTAAAAAAATCAAAATCTAAACCAGCATTCTGAGTAACTGTAGTTTCCCATTTAAGGTCGGGATTGAATAATGTTTTTTGGGCAGACCAGTAATTATTAACCCCGTTTATCCATGGAGTTGCCGTTGATGTAAAATTCTGAAAAGTCTGGCCAGTAGGGATATTATTGTTCCCGGCCTCACCATAACTTAGTCTCAGTTTAAGTGATTCAATCCAGGAAACATCTTTTAAAAAGCTTTCTTCAGATATTTTCCAGGCTGCTGCTGCTGCCGGAAAAAATCCCCATTTATTATCTCCTGCAAATTTACTCGAACCATCGGCACGGTAGGTTGCTGTAAAAAGATAACGGTCTTTGAAATCGTAGTTTACGCGTCCAAAAAAAGACAACAATTTGTCATCAGGAAAATAGAAATTATCAACATACAATGGCGTTCCTTGTGTAGTAAGTTTTTGTGCCAAAGCAAAATCAAAAAACTTAGGAAATCCCTGAATTACGCTTGTCACATCATTTCTCTTAAAATTGATCATCTCCTCACCTGCAAGAATTCTTAAATTATGATTTTCACCAAGAGATTTTTTAAAATCATAATTAAGCGTATTTGCATTTCTAAAACGCTTATCAGTTCTGTCAGCCATTGTCAGAGCTGGCATGCCTTGTCGTTCTGCTGCAGGGGCATTGTT